>MDTA01017926.1_pt1 | contig 102471 bp, 92 predicted proteins | sample 811151 | NCBI WGS metagenome assembly MDTA01 (sample SAMN05326648, study PRJNA326480) | marine metagenome | isolation source: seawater | place: Indian Ocean: South | collected 2010 | reverse complement strand
CGTTGGATCTTTAGGCCCACCACTCTCTTGATACAGAGCTTTCTTCAGGTGATGAATACGTGCATCACCAACCATTCTTGTCATTTGTCTTGAAGCTTCAGCCAACCGCACTGCCGACGTAGGATCCAGAAAGGGCACGATACGATCAATAACCTCTTGTGGCAGATTCGCTAACGTTGGAGGAGAATCTGATGCTTGCGGCGATGCCGCTGCCGCAGCGGCAGGCTCAGTCTCTTCAGCTTCATCGTTTGGGCCTACGGCCTGCACCGAGGTGCTCATCATGCCAAGAACCAATGCTATGCCAAGCCATAGCTGTAAAATCTTTTTCATAATCACGATCCTTATCTTGAGGATTAACTTTATTTTAATAACTTTGTATACCCCTCGGCATAAAAGTTAAATAAGATTAAAAAAAAATTTTTCAAGAGGGGGATTAAGAATCAGCTCTACTCTAAGTTCAGATAATCTTCACACACATATTCCCCTAAATTCAACACGGTAACCAATCACATCGTTTTTAATGGTTGCCACCTCAATAGCAGCGCCAACAAGAAAGTGCATTTGGCTCTCTTCAATATCCAAAACTGTATTAGACAGCTCCTCCAATCGCTCCAGAACTTCCTGAATTTGCAATGTATGCGCAACGTCACACCACACAGTTAAGTTAGCCTCTATGATTTTGTATCCCTCGTAATCACCTTTGCCAACAGTCGCCTGTTTCATTTCTAAAATTCCATAGGGGCGTTTTATTTTTTGTGGTACGTGTAAATAAACTGGAATTGGCAAACGCTCCGTTAAAACCTGCTTAAGTCTCGATAAAGTTTGCAACATCATATGTTACCTCCTTCATCACAAAATACAGCCAAGGGCTGGTCGCATCCTTTACGGGTTCTGAGGCCAACTCAAAAAACCGATCTTGCCATTTAACCAAATAGTCACTTTCCAATGGGTGCCCTGCGTCCATCCAAACCTTATAAAGCGCTTTCAGTTGCTTTTGATCAGCGCTATAGACCACACGTTCTTGACTCGGCCTAATGGCCCGAACCGCCGCCCATGAATTAAAAACCGCTATCAGCTCTTGTCTACCATGGTCAACATGCACAGCTGTAATGGGCTCAACCAAATCAAAAGGCGTAATATGTATTTTCATGCCACACCTCGCTTAATATAAGGCATCAGTAATCCCTTCAGCGCTGCATGGTCCAACCGCTCTCCACCATAATAAAAACTTTGGGCCAGCATCATAATCGCCATTTTCAAAGATTCCGGCACATCAGCTGGCGTTGGTCCATATCCAACCAATGCCTCAAGTTTTAAAACGTCCAAGGGGGCCATTTTTAAACTCACCCGGGTTCGCTCTCCCAAGGCACGTTGGTAAAGATCATCCAAGTTCACTGCATGTTCTTGGCCTTTGCTGATCCGCCATGCTGCATAAATATTTTGAATTGGCGCGGTGGGTACAGAAAACTCCTTGTCCACAAGGGTTTGTTGTCCTTGCTCAACCGCATTCATTCCCTGCATCTTCGCGCGCCCAGCACATGTGACAAAAACGCGTTGGTTGATAAGCCGCAACTGTAATTTTGCTTCAATATTTTCCTGTGCAGCTTTTAATACTTTTCCTAAAGCTTCATCGGCATGGTAATGAGTCACACGCATATAATTTTTAAATTCATAAAGTGGAACCGCTGACATGGATGGGGGGTCAATAATTTTAATCATGATTATTCCTTTCATAAAAAAAAGCGCCGCCAACAAAAAAACCAGGCAAAACCTGGGTCATTCATCAGCAAGCGCGTATGTATTTTTAGTTTGAGTTAAGCTTGGAAATTCAACAGTTTCAAAGCATCCGGATTAACAACCGCTCCTCCTGTTCGTTTTGTGATATAAAACTCAACGTGGGGTTTAGAACTGTATGGATCGCGTAAAATATGCATTCCACTGCGGTCAACAATTTGGTAGGCCTCCTTAAAGTTTCCAAAGGCAATCGCAACTCCGGCTTGTCCACCTTGTAAGGCTGGCATTTCATCACACACCTCAACCGGATACCCAAGCAAGGTTGAAACCGCTCCACCCAGTCCTGGCTGCCAGAGGTAATGCCCAGTTGCAGGGTCCTTCAACTTGCGCACCGCGGCTACAGCGGAACGTGACATCAACCAGCATGCACCTTGTAAATATTTGGTTTGTAAGCTTTGCATCACATCAATCAGCAAATCAGCTGGTTTCTGCTCTGGAAAAGCTCCATCCACACCCGAATTCAATGTGCCAATTTCTTGGCCGTTGTTCGCATTTAGCTCACCACGTGCATGGGTTAAAAACCCTGAAGGTTTATTATTCCCATCTCCATTCACAAACGCCGCTGTTTCCATCCGCGCCATCCGATCAGCCACACACTGAACCAACCAGTTTTCAACATCAACCTTGGCATCATCCAGCAACTTCTGGGTTGCCCGTGGTTTGGCATAAACTTCGTGCACTGCAATGCGCAGCTTTTTAATCTCGCCGGCATCTGTTTCCGCCCGATCGTTTTCTTCAGCTGTCCAGCCTGCATCCGCCAACGAACCTGTCAGCAACACATCCACAGCACTGGTGGAAATTTGCATTGTCCGTGCCAGTTTTCTTAAGGGCGACAACGCTTCAATATTCCCCAGCAGGCGGTCATGCAAAATTTCAGGAATCAGGTGCCCGCCGTGCTCCTCATCCGTTGTTGTGAGGCCCTTCTGTCGCCACCCCTGCCCCGAGCGCATGAAATTGGCAAAACCATGCGCTTTTTCTTCCATGTTTGTTAACGCTGTCGCTGGTTTTTCGTTTGTTTGATTTGTGATCATCTTTTTCTCCTTTTGTTGATCAGTTAATTGATTGGTTGTTTCAAGCACTTGGTGTTTAACCGTTTGAATTTGCGCTTGTTGATGAGCCGGGAACGTAACCAGAGAAATCTCTAAAAGATTGACCCTTTCAATGGTAAATCCGCCGGCTTCATTGGGTTGATGCTTCTCGCTGATAAAACCAATAGACAGGCCATCAATTTCACCTTCTTTGAGCAAGGCATAAACTTCACGGGCCTTGGCCACTTGTAAAAGCAACTTCCCTGTCACCTTCAGCCCATGACTATCCTCTTCAATGCTCAGCCATTGCCCGATAGGGGTTTCTTTATCATGTTGCCACAATAATTTGGGCCGCTTTTGCTTATGGACATATGCTTGTAAAGACTGGCTAAAAGCCCCCGGCAAGATCACGTCTTGATCCTGATCTGGCTCATTGAAAACACTGGCATAGCCAGTAAAAATCCCCTCTTCTGAAACTGATTTCAAAGTCAGGGGTTGCACAGCATGGCTGCGCTTGAAGTGCGACATATGTCTCTCCTTGGTTGTTAAATTGAATTTTGATTGGGTGAAAAAATACTTAAGTAAATTAGCTATCAATAAGCTTGTAGACAGGCACAAAATTTTTAAGTAGCATTATAAGAAAAACAGGGATTTGACAGATGAAAAATACTCCAGCTTATTCTTTTCTATCTGCCGCCATTCATTCTTACTATAAAACCAGCTTAGCATATGTTAAGGCAGCGTCAGCACTGTTTAGAGCAAAAGGTTCAATTCATCATTGGCTAGCAATAGATGGTGATGACAAAATAAAATCAATGCTCACCACTTTTAACTGCCCTTTCCCTCAATAATATTAAGGAGTAAAATAATGGAGAAATATTTTTTAATAAAGAAACAACATATTGTCCTATTTTTTGCAATATCTACTCTAAGCCAATGTTTGGCCTCAACCACACTATCTAAAGTACAAGCTTATGGGTGTGCGGTTAACTATGAAATGAAAGCTCAAACATTTTCTGATAGATCAGGAAAAACGATACAAATTAAAACCGATGATATAGCCAAAAAACAATGTCCAGATGTTTGCTCACCTTATGGTTCCTGGAACGGACAATGGGGAGATAACTGGGGTGAAAATACTTTTTGCTGCTGTTCTAGGCCTGCTTAACAGACACAAAAAACTTATTACTGCTTTTGTATAAATTTTTTATTAACACTTGTCAATAAAAATTTTTCAAAAAAATAACTTTATCCGCTATTAAAAACTCGGCCCCAAAGTACCGAGTTTAGAAGAGAGAAAGTTGTTTGCCAAACTCTTCTTCTTGATCCATGTTATAGTTATACCCGATCTTATGAACGATTTTCTTAAGACTCCCTCGATAGGGTTCCTCAAATACCTTATGATAATACTTTGGGATCCACACAAAGTGGTACATAATCCTGAATACATAATGTGAATTCCGATCTACTTCCGTAGGCTTATACTGCGCGGGCTAAAATTATACGATAATTTTAGTTATAGCTGCGCATGTATTGAAATTCTGAAAAAATGTTTTTATATAAGCCAGGCGCATTCAAGAGTGAAGTGCAACACCGTTATTGAATAAGAAAAAAATATCATTATGGATTAAGTAAAAAGAAGTGGATGATAAATTATTAAGTAGGACACAGGGCTCCTCAGATTAAAGGAGCCCTCTTTCCTTCAAAGCCTATACAACGACTTGCGGCTCTTTTGTGACATCAAGTTTCTTCCACTTACCCGACTGATAGCGTCGTATAAACAAAAGTAAATTCATTGAAGCATAGAAAACCAAGAACACCCATTGCATCGATGGGCTAATCAAATCCATCTTCATAGCTATAACACATGGGATAAAACCAAATAAAAAGGCGCAAGCTGGGTTTGCAAACATGATAAAAACTGTATCCCCTGCTGATTTCATAATCCCAACAATAACCCATACAAAACTATCAATGAGCATAAACAACCACACGTAACGCAAAGCCCAAACACTATGTATGTAGAGCTCAGAGCCATAAATATACCGCGCTTGGTCAATTTCTAAAACATCCAAAATAATTTCTGGATATATCACCATAAAAGGTAATAAAATTAATAGCCACAAACCTACCAGTTTAGCAGCTGAACGAATTAATTTTGGAATTAGTTCTATTTGCTTTGAACCAATCAAATTTGCAGCTATTGCCGTTGTTCCTTTTTCTAACCCCTCTGTAAAGAAAATAAAGAAAATAAGAATTGTTTGCCCAACCACAAATACAGTCAAAAAAATCTCTCCTTGTTGCGATGAAAAATAAAATAACAGGCTCCAACCCAACACCTCAATTGTATGTCCAATAGCTGATGGCAGTCCAATTCGCACACTTTCACGCATTAACTTCATATTAAACGCCAAAGTAAGTGTTTTAAATTTTTCTCGAAAATGCGGTTTTAGATAAGAGAAGACTAAAATTAAACAAATAGCCAGCTCTCCTAATAATGTTGCATAGGCTGCACCTTCAACACCCATACTTGGGATTGGACCAATCCCAAATATTAAAATTGGATCCATAATTATATTTACAAAATTGCCAGCCAATGAAGCGTATAAAGAAATTTTTGTTTTTCCAATTCCGGCAAAAAATCCATTAAGGGCAGCTGAAAGGCACAACAATGTTCCCCCACTCAAAAAAATTCGCATATAAGGCACGCCATATGTATGCTGAGAAGATTCAATGAAATATGGCGCAATAAAAAAAGCAGATGGAACAAAAACCAAAGTGGCGGCTAAGGCCACGAGAATCATTTGTCCGGTGGCCTTACCGACTTCATGATATTTTCCAGCACCGTTGTATTGACCAACAAACACTTCACTAATAGCACAGAGAGAAAGGGGTATAAGTAAAAAGGTGTATGATATCAACCCCCCAACGGCAGCACCGTTCATTGCCTCTACCTTGTAATGAGAAAGGAAAAGACGATCAAAAAAGTTCATCAAGCTTCCCGTCAACAACCCTAGAATGATAGGGCCGGCAATGGTAAAAAGCTCGGGAAGGCTAGCGGTTGGGTATTTTGTTAAATGTTTTTCAGACATAATATATAATAATTTTTCATTAAGAAAAAAGTTATCACGCTTAAGGTCAACAAAAAACGAACATAATTACGCATATAAAGAAGATATTCCTGGCAAGGTGTTGCCCTCAAGCCACACTAAAAAAGCGCCGCCAGCCGTTGACAGATAAGTAAACCCTTCAGTTTCTCCCGCTTTTTCAATTAAGGCTAACGTATCTCCACCACCGGCAATGCTAATCAAGCCTTGCTTTTTAGTTGTCTCAGCTAAAGCTCTGCTCACAGAATCCGTCCCTTTAGTAAAGATATCAATTTCAGCAATACCTAAGGCGCCATTCCAAACAACTGTTTGGCTTTTATTAATCACCTCAATAATTTCCTGAATTGTATTGGGCCCAGCATCCACAACAATATCATCATTCTTAATTTGATCGTATGCACAGATTCTTGTTTTGGCATTGGCATCAACCTTATCAGCAACCATTACATCTGTTGGCAAAATCAGGTTACATTCTGCCTCCATGGCCTTTGTCCGCAATCGGCTGGCTTCATTAATATAATCAGGCTCCACCAATGATTTGCCAACGGGCACGCCCTTTTGAAGAAAAAATGTGTTCGCCATCGCGCCCACCACCACCAGTGTATCAACCTTATCTACCAGGGATTCCAACAATCCAATCTTAGTTGAAACTTTAGCCCCACCAATAATGGCTGTTAAGGGCTTCTTAGCCGGCCTCAAAAATTTTGTCAGGGTTGCAATTTCTGTATGGAACAAAAACCCCATCATTGCTGGTTTCAATTTTGCCAATGCCACAATCGATGCATGGGCTCGGTGCGAACATGCAAAAGCATCATTAACATACAAATCAATACCTTTGGCTAATTCCGCAGCAAAACCAGTGTCTCCCTTTTCTTCTCCGGGATAAAACCGTAAGTTCTCGCTCACCAATATCTGCCCTGGTTTCAGAGCCTTCGCTTCTTGGCCCCAACTTGCTGGATCGTTATTCTCCACAAACTTAAAATTAAATTTAGGAAAAACTTCATTTAAAGCTGGCAAAACCAGGCGCATAGATAAATCTGGATTGAACTTCCCCTTAGGCCGCCCTAGATGAGACGCTAAAACAACTTTGGCACCCTGTGCTACCAAATAATCCAGAGTCGGTTTAATGGCCTTTACCCGAGATAAATCTGTAACATGCCGATTGTCATCTAACGGCACATTCAAGTCTACGCGCAGGAAAACCACTTGATCTTTTACATTATAGTCTTTTGGTGTAGGGTAAGTCATCGTTTCAGGAATTTTTAAAATACAATAACATACCCAAACGTGCCATGACCAGATCTCCCATCACCTCTTCACAACTTTATTCTCTAGCTGGTCTAAAAGAAATTCATCAGCAGTTCCAGACCGTCTGTCAAAATACCAACTCAGACAAAGAAATTGTTTTTGAAAAGTTTTTGCCCACAGTATTTGGTATAGGTGATTCTTATCAAGAACTCAAAAATCGTTATCTCTCAGAAACTCGGCTATCAACTTTCCGTGTAAAATTCATTCAACGGTTTATTTTAAGAAAAGACAAACCAACTGTTTTGCCACATCTTCCGCAAATTTTAAAAAGCAGCCCTTATAAAGCAAACGCCATTCCGTCCCTCTTTGATTTCGCAACGTTCATTTTAAATTTGGATGAAACACAATGGCCGGCTTGGTCTATAGCTTTCACCCAGTTCATGCTCTATCCCGAACTGCGCAGCGATCATTTTAATGCCCCTTCATGGCGGTTTCTCGATAAATCCATTGAACCCTTGTCCCAAAAAGAATCGGGCCTCTACACTCAAAGCCCTGAACGCCAACGCCTCCGTACAGGCTTTAACCACACAGATCCCGTCCAACCGTCCAGTTATGCCCAAGAAGAAGCAGGGTATTGTCTTAAATGCCACAAACGTCATAAAGACAGCTGCCGCAAAGGCCTATCAACGCCCCTCACATCGGTTGATGATTTGCCGGGCTGCCCTCTTGATCAAAAAATCTCCGAAATGTTTGAACAGATTGAATCTGGCAATCTCCTCACAGCTTTGGCGCTTATCATGGTTGATAATCCTTTGGTTGCACTTACGGGTCACCGGATTTGTAACGATTGCCAAAAAAGCTGTATTTTCCAAAATCAAACGGCCGTTGACATTCCTCAAGCAGAAACCCGCTTACTCCTTGATGTCCTGGGTCTTCCCTATGGCTTTGAAATTTACAGCCTTCTCACCCGCTGGAATCCGTTTCACCCTCAGCCATTACCAAAACAACCCAACAATAAATCCATTGCCATTGTTGGGTTGGGACCAGCTGGGGTTGGCCTTGCCCATGAAATGCTCCGCAAAGGGTATCAAACAATGCTCTTTGAAGGCCTTAAAATTGACCCGATACCCCAACACCTCATCGGCTCTAACCATGCCTTTGATCTTATCAAAGAGTGGTCATCCCTTACCCAAAATCTCGAAAACCGAACAATCAAAGGCTTTGGCGGTGTTGCTGAATATGGCATTACCGCCCGGTGGGATAAAAACTTTTTAACTTTGGTGCGCATTATCCTTGAACGTAATACCAGCTATCACTACACCGATGGCGTACGTATTGGTAAAACGCTCTCTATTCAAGATCTGTTTGATAGGGGATTTGATCATGTCTCACTCTGCACAGGGGCGGGCAAGCCAAAAAACTTGCCAAACACAGATCTTCCCAAAGGTGTGCGCATGGGCGTTGATTTCTTGATGGGCCTTCACCAGCGCCCATTACCCGATGTGTTTCTGCAAAACCCGATCCAACTTCCCACTTATGTGTATGGCGCCGGCCTGACCGCCATTGATACCGCCACTGAAGTCTTAGCCGCCTATCCTGTTCAGGTTGCTGCCATAGCCAAAGCCGCTGCCACCAATTCAAAAAAAATCAAACATATCCCAAAACCTATTTTAGAAACCTTTCTCGATCATGCCCATCAGTTGGCTCAGGCGAAAGCGCCAACAGAACAAAAACAACTTTTGCAAAAATGGGGCGGTGTTACGGTGCTGTACCACCGCGATTTACCCCAGGCCCCGTCTTACCGTCAAAGCCGCCATGAACTGGCTAATGCCCTGTCTGAAGGCATTCAGATTCGTGATCAAATATCCCTTGTCTCCTGGCACAAAACCCAAGACCAGCTTCAATCTATTACAGTTTTAGATCACCTCACCAATCAACACAAAACGCTGCCAACCCACAATTTATTCCTGGCCCTGGGCACCAAGCCTAACTTTAATGCCCTAAAGGATATCAATTCACAATCCATCCAGTGGCTGACCGCCAATCAAGCTCATCAAACGCCAACAAAAAACCCGAAAGATCCCCAACCTTTCTTCATTCAATTTTTAGGTGATACCCATGCCATCAGCGCCCTGGGTGATCTGCATCCAACCTACGAAGGTAGCGTTGTTAAGGCGCTGGCCAGCGCTAAATATGCCGCGCCACAAATTGATCAATTGCTGCACAAATCAAATTCAAAGCCTGTGAATCTCAGAAAATTCACGCAAAGTTTTCAAGCACGCTTAACAGATTTACAACAAATCGCACCTGACCAGGTTTTGGTTACCATACAGGCCCTAGAGCATCTTAAGAATTATCAGCTTGGCCACTTCTACAAGATTCAATGTTACCCCAATAGCACGCATACATTCCTCAAAGGTCAAGCCATCAGCCCTTTTGATATCAATCCGCAAACAGGCACCTTTAAAGCCATCATCAAAGGCTCACGCCAAAGCAAAGATCTTGAACAGATATATCTTATGGGCCCAGTCGGCGCGCCCCTGCAGCTATCGCCAAGTGCTCAAGTTCAGGTTGTAACGGCTAACACTGATTATTATTTACTTTCATTGACAAAAACACTCGCCAGTCGAAACCAGCTCGCATCCTACACAGTCCAAAAATCTGATACAGATCAAACAAATCTCTTTGATCTGTTTTTTCCAACCGCACCCCAAACCACCGCTACACCAATAACCGATCTACTTATCTCAGGCACACATTTAACTTATGAAATAGCAACCCGTGCTCAACAGAAAAATATACGTATCCATCAAAAAATGGGCGGCCCGCTACAATGTATGATGGGCGGTATTTGTGCTCATTGCCTCAAACCCAATCCGGCCAGTCCTGGCCAATGGCTGTATGCCTGTCAGGGGCAATTTATAAATTTCACTCAAACTTCAGGTCATTTGTAGTCAGCCTAAATATAGTAAGAATGCTCCTAAAAAGCCCTAAGACACCATATTGTGCATTGATTTGACAAGGGTATTTTATGTTTGTTACCATAAATTAAAAGGGAGTTTACAATGATTAAAGAAACAATGAATGAAATCAAAAACATGATTGATTCTCTTAACAGTAAAACACACGATCAAGCAGAAAAATTTAGCCAAGACTGGCAAAGCTATAAGTCAAAAACCAAAGAATACTTCTCTAGGTGGTCTGATAGAAGACAAGCAGAAATTGAAAAACTGCAGCATCAAACAGAAGAAGCTTACGAGCAAATGAAGCAGGCGAAAGATCACAAAAAAGAACAGTTGCGCCTTAAAGTAGTAAAGAACTTAGAACAGTTGCTTGAATACCTTAAAAAAGATAACGAGGATTAAGCCCTATGCCTTACACAAAAAACACCGAACTCCCAAAGGGCGTTCAACATGTTTTGCCAGCGCATGCTCAAGATATTTATCGAGAAGCCTACAACAGCGCCCATGAGCAATATAAAGATCCAAAAAAAAGGCGTGATAATGCCTCGTTAGAAGAGGTGTCTCATCGGGTTGCTTGGTCAGCTGTTGAAAGAAAATATGAAAAAAACGCTTCCGGTCAGTGGGTGGAAAAAGGCAAATAGGTTTTGCTGGTTAACCCCTAACTAAACCGCTAAATCTTTTGGCAAGCCCTATAAAAAGAAGCTTGAAACTAACGCCTAATAGAATTCGGGGCTGTACCAGATAACTAGATTAAATATTGGCGAACCCATTGCCTGATCTGGGTTAGCTGTGTTTTAGGGTTTGGAGGAGTATTTTCAAGCCCTTTTTTTAGATGGAATTCGGGTTTAAAATCTTCTTTTTTAAGGGTTCCCTTTATAAAATATGCGCTTAAAAAACCATGGTCTTTTAGCGCTCACCAGTGTTAATTTCAGCTCATAAAAAAACCCCGCTTGCGCGGGGCCAAAATGAACAAATAATTGTTAACTCTAATCAAATTAGAATTTGTAACCAACACCAACGCTAACAGCCCAGCTGCTATTCACTTTTTGCGTAGTATCAAACCTTGCATTAGCAAAGTTTTGTAGGGCTAATCTTTGATTAACAGGCTTTTTAGCATTCAAACGAACCATGCGTGATACTTCTCCACGTAGAACCCAATTCTGAGCCTCACCAAGGAAATAATCCGCACCTAAACCAAGAACAAAAACATTTGGCTTAACTTTTGATGAAGTTACTTGTTGAGCCTGGTTTACATCATTGATAGCTGTTGACTTAAAGTCATACTGTTCTTTTTGGTATCCAACCTTACCAAAAACAGCTAAGTCTTCACGGCATTTATAGCCAACTCTAACATTCAACCCGTAGGCATGTTTAAATTTCATTTCAACAGTTTGCCTGAAGTTGTCAGGAACACCGTTTCTTGTTTCAGTTCCACTCTGTTTAGCATTACCGAGCGCATAGAAAAGTTCGGGCGCAACAATCCAAGGACTTTTGTCACTTAGCAAATACCACCCAGCTGCAAGTCGTGGCTCTACATAAGACTTATTTGCTTTTATTGTATATCTTGCTAATGAATCATTATTTCCAGCATCAATAACGCCAACATCATTCGTTGTTTCAACTTTAGAAATTGCTCCTATCAAATGAAGGTAAGGCCCACTCTCAAAAGCAAATGCAGATGTTGCTGATAAAGCAGCAGCCCCAGCAAAAAATAAATTTAGTTTTTTCATAGATTTTCTCTCCAAGTTAGTTTTATGAATTTTACAGTATACTACCCCCTCCGTTACTCAAACTTTTTTTCTTTAACCAATTCACTTTTTTGATTGTACTGTTGTAATAATACAACTTTTCCATCTCTATAAGTCGCGATTTCCATCACGGTGCCATTTTGATAAAACTTTTTTGCCTGCCCAACGATTTTCCCGTTTTCATACCTTTCCTGCTGCAGCAAGTCTCCAGATGGGTAATACGTCTCAGACACACCATCCATCACGCCATCTTTATACGTGCACTTCTTGACCAGCTTGCCATTTTGATAGGCTTCAAACGGCCCTGACATGTCACCTTTATCATAGGCAATCACAGCAACTTTTTGGTCGTTTTTAAAAATTTGGCTTTGCCCGTGCTGCTTTCCTTGATCAAAATTGTATATCCCAACCAACTGACCATTCTCAAACTGCTTAGCCTCGCCTTGCATTTTTCCCTTTGCAAAAGCACCCACAAACATCAGGTTGCCTTTATGGTCATAGGCCTCGGTCGGCCCCTCAAGCACCCCTTTTATGTAGGTCATTTTTTGTTTGATCTGTCCTGTTTCTGGGTCATAGATTGTATAAAGCCCCTCCTTCACATCCCCCACCATGGCAATGGTTTGGGTTTTCCGGCCTTTCATATCCTTAATGATTAAGGTATGCGTTCCTTCTACAGGTTCCGATTTTTTCTCAGCAACCTTAGGCTTAGGTGAATTTTTTTCCACTTTCTTTTTCTTGGACTGCGCGCGCATTTGCCGCAGAAGATCTGCACTTATCAACATATAACTCTCTAACTATTAATCATTACCATGCCGCCGGAAATCTCACACATCCCTGTGCCAGTTAGCTGGGCTGTGGCATTTCCCGTTAGGCTCAAGACAGCATCACTGGAAACAGTCACGCCCGCACTGCCCGTCATTGTTATTTGTGCGCCAGCTGTTACTTCCACATTAGCGCTGGACGATAGTGTATAACCCGCTGTGGTATTCACCTTCACCGATCCCGTTGCCGTTATCTCAACATCTCCAGTGACCTGCAATTGATACTTTCCGCCCACTTTGATGGTAACATCTCCCTCAATCTCTTGGGAAAAATTACCATCAATTTTCTGGCTAACATCACCGGTCACTTCCTTGCTTTGATTTCCCTCTACTTTACGGGTATCGTTTTGCTTAATGGTATGCGTATAGTTTTGCTCATTCTCATGGGTTTCATCGCCGCCTTTAACACTGACCAACCGGTTTCCCTCTTCAAGGCTGATGGTTTCATTCCCCTTGTGCAGCGTTAGCGTCCGATCCCCTTCAGTCAAAGTCACCGTTTGATTCGCCTCCACCAAGGTATCCATGTTGCGCTGGGCATGGATAAACACTTGCTCTTCTTCTTTTTTATCCTCAAAGCGAATTTCGTTATATCCTTCACCGCCAGGTGAACTATTGGTTTTAATGGTGCTAACCGTTGGACTATCGGGCAAGTAAGGTGGCCTATTATCATCATTATAAACGCATCCCGTGACCAAAGGATGATCTGGATCGCTTTCCAAAAATTGCACCACAACTTCCTGGCCAATCCGCGGGGTAAATCGAATTCCCCAATCGTTGCCCGACCAAGGCATCATCACCCTCACCCAACAAGAGATTTGATCATCATAGTCTCCACGGCCATCCCAATGAAAACGCACATGAATACGGCCAAATTCATCGGTCCATATTTCTTCATTTTCTTTCCCAATCACAACTGCTGTTTGCGTAGATATTTTAGGTTTCTTGGTTTTTAACGGCGGGCGATAGATATTTTTTTTATCAAAAGCAATAAAGGTATTTTGATAAGAAATTGGCTGCGGCTTCCATCGATCATTCGGCCCTAAATCATGAAAATTCTCTTTTAACTCCGCATGGTGTTTGACCTGCTCAGCAACCCAAGGCCGGGTATTAATATCAGATCTTGGATGATCTTTAAATTCATACCAAAATCCCTGACTAATAAACGGCAAGCTCGAGTGCACCTGTAATTTAACTTTCTGCACCTGTTCTTTTTCAAGGCGAATCTTCGCAATGTGTTCGCCATCCCTTTGGGCATAGTCCCAATATTTTCCGGGATAATGATAAACCACACCGCCATACCCCTCCTCTGCTCTGGCTTGGGCAACCAAATCATTTTCAGGGGTCATAAAATTATAGTCATCAATAGCTGCTGCTGTTGGCACAACTTGTGACACCATGGATATTTCTGTTACGCCCGTTACATTATCGGCAGTTACGCCCGGACCAATAAAGTTAAGGGGTGCATTTGCCCCAGGAATAAACTCATCAGCTTGGTCGGTAATTACAAGCGTATGCTTACCATGTTCGTGCTTAAAGAAGTAATAGACCCCTTCTTGCTCAAGCAACCTGTTAATGAAAGCAAAGTCACTTTCGTTGTATTGTATTGTTAAATCTCGAATTAATTTACCAGACGTTAAAACATTGTATTCATAACGAACTTTATATTCGTCCAAGATTTGCTCAATAATCTGCTGATAGGTCATTGCCTCAAACACACGGCAAAGAACATTTTTTTTGGCAAACCATAATAAAGGAACAATTTCTAAATAATACAATGTGTACTCATCATTGGTTCCGGCTAGATAAGTTGCCCGCTGCTCAAAACGATTTACAATACCATTCAGGTAACGTTTTTCATCTTTAGAGCTTACAATAGAAACTGTTACTTCGCGACCAACACACGATGAAAAGGAAAGATTATTCTTTTTCGAAACAACCTCTAACTGAAACTGATAACAAGTTGATAGGGCCTCGGTTCCATCAACACGAATCAAAACAACGTCATCTCCAAACGGACTATCAATTTCGATAAAGGTATTGGCATTGTGATCCAGATTAAATTGAGCCATCGTCAATACACACTTAGGGTTTTATGGCTTTGGTACCAAGCGTCAACATCCGCTGGTTTATAAACAGCCAATGCTGTCAAAGTCCTTGACGTGGTATTCTTAGCTGGATTTTTCGCTTTCATCCAACTTGTCCATCCCAATTGCGATTTACCGCCTAGTCGCGTTTCTGTTGCCTCTAACGGATCGATTGTTAGCGTAACGTCAAAAGAGTGCTGTTTTTTCTTATAAAACCGTACCAAATCACATAGCATTGGGTATAGATCACCAGATTTGAGAAAGCGTAGGTATTGGCTCATTTTCAAGGGACCAAAACGGATATTAAATTTATTTTCTTGATCCCAAAACTTTGATCCTAATGCCGCCTCTTTGCCAAGCGCCGTAAAACGCGCTTTTACGCCCCCAATTTTTGTCCGTTGCGCCAGTGGAATTGCATTCCATTGACCTGTACAAAATTCAACTTTCGCCGGCATTTTAAAGAAATCATTCAGAATCGTTCGAAGGCCATTCCCTGATCGGCACCAGTAAAGCCGTGCATAACTCATGATCGATCTTAACGGGACACTTTCTTCATAAGGATAAAAGTTAAAAGCCCCTGCTAAAGATTTTAAGAACGTGCCATAAGGAGATTGATCCGAATAGCCAGGGTTCAAACTAACCTTAAATTTTTTATGTGTTTCATAGAGTAGATGTGAAAGTCGGTTGTTATAAATAGATAAAAATGCATATAAAGAGCCATCTCCGTAAACAACATTTTCAATAATTTTATCTATGTAAACACGTGGCAAAGGACCGTTTAATACATCCAAACCAAATGAGTTAATCACCATTCGAAATTGATCGGGGTCAATATGTACCGAATGAATATCTGGCCCTAAAAGCTGCTGCTCTATGTTTGATTCAAACTTAAGCTTTGATTGAAAAGAAGTACTGCGATCAACGGGAATGACCAAACGTAAAAGCTTTACCGCCGCCAAAAACGAATATTTATTTGGCTGAAGGGCTAAATCCTCATATACAGTTGGCTTGATTACACTTTTTCGACTGGCCATACTTTCCATACAGTTTCTTCATCAGGTTTAAAAACACTAAGTTCAGTAAATGATACTGTGTAGCTAAAGTTCCTGAAATAATGATTCAAAACAGCAGAGAACAATAAAACATCTTTTTTGGCAAAGCTCTCTTCAGAAAAAGTTATTTTGTAAGAAGCACCATTTAAAAAACCACGCCAAGCATCCTTGCCAATCCGCCTTACGATATCATGCGTGCTAAATCGTGTTACATCACTGCCATCCGTCATAAGTGCATGGGAAACCTGACGTTTAAACACGTTAATCGCTTCTTTAACAACTTTAACAGCCACATCATTATCTTTCGCGCCCAAAATCACATAATCGGTTGTTAGTTGTGAAATTAGTTGCCAATGGTAATTCCCTCCACCTGGGTTATAGATTGACGGTGTTGGCTGAGTAATCAAAGTAATATCACTCACAGGTAAGGGTTGCTCCCCATAAAGTTTTGTACCAGGTCGTAATGAATGCGCCAGATCCCTGTTGGTGCAGTTGACTTTTGCAAAAATGGTTTCATGGATGGGGGTCTGTTTATTAAAGCTTAGATCAACAAAGCTAATTTCAGTTCTGGTGCCGGGCATGCCAAAAGCAGGATCTTGTTGAATATGGTAAAAGTATTTTTGCTGATCCGTTATATCGCCATGATCATACGAAAAATAAGGTGACAGCTTTTTAACGTCTTTCGATCCACGGATGGTTTGGTTAACTTCTTCAACGGTGTGAATCTCCATATAGCGTTGCTTTTGCACATCTGCTGTCAGCGGATAAAACAACGATCTTTTATTGAAATCAATCGGATCTGTTAGATGAGAGAATAAATTAATAACAGGTGTGCACCCAAGCTTAATGGTATCAGTATTAATTTGCAGATTTTTTTTCAATGCATCATAATTACTGGACATTGGAATCAGAAGCTCAACTTCATCATCGCAATCACTAAAATCTAGATTGTTTAAGCGAAAAAACATAAACTTCTGCGGCAAGGCAAAGTATTCTTGAATTAAGTTAAAGGATGTAGGTGATTGCGGATACGTTGGCAAAACCATCTCATCTTCTGTAAATCCAACACGTTCAATGATTTCATCTCCACGGTAAATCCTATGTGTATTTGTCTGAGGATTGTAACTTGCAAAAGCAGTATTGGTCAGAAACAAACATTCAAATACCCAATTGGCAATAAAGTAATCTGCATCAATGTAAAAACACAATGAATCAATCTTATATTCTTTAAGTTTTTTTGCTTTGGTCTTTAGTTTAATTTTTAAAACATATGAATCAGAAGATAATGAAGAGTAAAAATCATAATTAGCGCCTGGCACAATCTGAGCATCTTCAATTTCAATGGGCCATAGCGTTAGATCGTAACTTGTTTTAAAGCGGCACGGGACTCCCTTGCTGGTTTGAACATACAGATTACTGTTACGCTTAATGGTCTGACCCGTTGTGCTTTTTCCTTTGCTAGGATCAATGTGGAACTGCGCAATCGACATTGGCGGGATAGGCGCAACCAGCTGCGGATAAAGAATGCGCAGCATTGTCTGCGACATAACGGGAAATTGATCATCATACTTACGTTGCAGTGTACTGGTTAAAAATGCAAACGATTCAATCAGGCGTTCAATTTGTGGATCACTAGAGGATGTTGGCGTTAACCCAAGAGAACTTGCAACTTTGGGATGCTGTTTTGCAAACTCTTGACCACTCTTGCGTAAATACTGTAATTCACGCTCATAATAGGCCAACTGCTCTTTGTCAATTTTCATAGGATACCAGCTCTCCCTTTAATACACTCCAGCATACAATAGAGTCCAAAGTGAAACAATTTCAAAACGTTACAAATAGAGATAATGTTTATTTTTTGCCAGCATGGACCAGAAGGATTTAACTTCGATTCGGACTATCAATCCCAACTGAATAAGCGATCAGCTCACGTTTATCATTATGGTGAATCCAGCCAGTAAACAAGCAAGTCAATGTTTGGGTATTAATATTAAAGTCTTGAACTTCTAAGGTTTCTAATTCAAATCGAGGCTCAAATAGCCTGACCGAATTTTTGATATATCTCTGTAGTTTTTGCCAAGATAAGCGATTCATCGGATCGTAATAGGAAAAGTCAGGCAACCCAAATAATACAGGAACACCATAATCAAGCGTCTCAGGATTTAATAAGTCATAGTCTGCTTCACTAACATGACAACGTGTATTAAGCAAATTGGACAGCGATTGATTAATCGAATCAACATACTCATCACGCGACAACAAGTAGGCTGATTCAACGCATACGGCCTGAGCATTGAAGCGATCAAACAAGGGCCGATAGGCAACTTTATCAGACCCTACTTTGATCAAACTCATTGATTATCCAGAAGCCTTGGCTGTGTTTTTGTTTAAATCTATTTGTACTGCAGATTTACCAGAAGCATCGCCACCATCATGGAAATGATTTACCTCTAAATCAAACGTTTCAAAAGCAAATTTAACCAAAACGTGTGGCACAGCACTTGGGTCAGGAAAGCGTTGTGCTTGCTCAAGGAGTATACCTTTGTTGTCAGCTGCATCGTTTGTTGCACCAAAAACATCAGATGAGCTCATACTCAACCCAGCATTAAGCGGATCAAAGTTTGAAGTTACCAGCGTTAAGCGTGCGTTACCCAGCGTGATTTTTGATATTTGTTTATTATTAGAATTGATATTAGCAAAATTAACAACCTCAACCTTCTTCAGTAGCTTTCCACTAAAGCAATCTTGTTGCAAAATTGGTAGTGAGCTTGGCGTTGGAATCACTGCAGAAAAGTAATAAGCAGTAATTGTTCCACCTGGCTGAAGCAATCCAGTTTCAGCAACCTGTACGTCTCTTGAAAAGTTTATAAAATATCTAAGAACAGCAAAAGATCCAGGCACAATTGAATCAACTGGCCCCTTCAAACCATCCAATGTCATAAAGCACTGCTCAGAGCGGTTTACTGACATATCATTGCGGGCAATTACGTTTCCGTTATTTTCAGCATTTGTTGACATTCTAATTTCCCTTATTCAAAATTTTATTAAAGAGCTTGTCTGTTTAAGCGGCTAAGTCCAGCTGATATTTTACCTTTAGCTTGCTGATCTTGGTCAACAGCATTGGATTCAATCTCAATACCATTTGTCACAAATTGCCCTGTATAAATAACGCCATTGCCTGATTTGCTAGACGAATGCGCATCATAGTATAGCGACCAGTCATTAATGTACGTTGCTCCGTTGATTTTACCCAAAGTGTACTTCAACTCTTCAACGTTATTTTTACCATCAGATTGAACCTTAACAATTTCAACAACACCAATGTTTGTTCCCATCCCAAGGGCATTCAGAGATGTAACCGTATCTTTACCAAGCTGCCCTTGCCAATACATAGGCCCAAAATCAGGCTTGCGACCTTGCATTCTATTGCCTGATCGGTTTGGTAAAGGATTATTGACCACACTCAATGATCCAACATCATGAGCGGCAATAGCTTTAATGAAGTCTTTTACTTTTGCACTGCCCTGAATTTTGTCATTTTTAATAAAGTACGTCATATCCTAACCTCCCTTTACCAATCTTAACTTGGCGCTTTTGGCAATGTTGCAACCAAGCGGATTGATGCTGTTAAGTCCTCCAGTTGGAAATGCGGCCTCAAGAAAACAGTTGCCTTATAGTTTCCCGGATCCCCCTCAACATCGAATACGTCAATTCTGGCCTCACTCAATGGAAAGCGTGCTTTCACTTCCTGCGGTGCATTTTCGTTTAACAAGACATAGTTAGCAATCCAAGTCTGGAGATAATTTTTCAAATCATCCTTGGTTAGGAATGAACCAATTTTATCCCGCACAATTGCCTTAATGTAGTGGGCAAATCTTGATGCGGCTAAGATGTAAGAAATACGCGCAGAAATATTTGCATTCGCATTCGCTTCAGCTTTGTTGTACACCTTCGGTTTTTGTGTTGTTTGGGCACCAAAGAAAGCAGCTTTGTCTGTTCCCTTACAGTGAACAAGTGGCAAGAATCCCAGGTCGCTTAGCTCTTTTTCACGACGGTCTGTAATTGAAATCTCAGTCGGACATTTCAAAGCCAAGTCCCCATCCGTGGTGTGGAAAGTATAAACTGGTAAATCTTCGACCAATCCACCACCTTCAACCCCACGGATTGCAGCTGTCCAGCCATACTTAGCAAACGCATCTGTAATTTTGGTTCCGAGCATGTAACAGGAATTCGCCCATGTGAAGGTATTTTCAGTCAATCCATCAACTGTTTCAGTATAGTTTAAACCTTCAACAGGATTTGTGTCTGGGCCGTATGGTTCCCGGATCAACACACGTGGCAATGTCATAACAACGTATCTTGAATCTTCAGTTTCACGGAATGAATTCCATTTAATTTTATCCAAAGAATCAAAAATTTTCGCTAGATCGCGTGGCTTACCAAGCTCTTGGTAAGAACCCAAGTTAAACATGCTTGGAGCCGCTGCTGTAATAATTGGCGCAAATGCAGCTGCACCAACGCCGGAAAGGTCTTTTACAATTTCCATATCAGCTGGTGTTGCTGTAAACTCATAATCAGCGAGCAAGCACGAATATGGGCTACCACCAAAAGTTCCATACTCTTGTTCATAAACTTTTTTGAACAAATTACTTTGGTCAAACTCAACCGCTTTTTCCAAATCTTTAGCCACTTCTTCTTTGGAAATATTCATTACGCGAATCTTAAGCTGAGTCGAAGTTTCAGTGTTCATCACCAAATAATTTAATCCACGCCATGACCCTTCAAGAGCACGGAATTTGTCATGGTGTAAAATCTCATCAAGCTGCGTTGATAAAGCTTGATCAATTTCACTGATTTTCTGATTAATAAAAGCAACCGCATCTGCCGGAACCGCATCAGCTTTATCCTGCGCTAATACTTCCTTAACATAAGTTGCAACCAAATTATTAGCATATTCTTTATCAGCAGGGTTACGAACCAACCCACCATCTGTCATGATGGAACTGAGAATATCTTTGTTTTGTGTGGCTGTTGCTTTATCGTCTGCCATAAGTTTCTCCCTTAACCTCTAGAATTATTTTTTGCTTTTCGGCTGCGCATCTTCACCGGAAGACTGATCCAATTTCAATGCAGTTTTAATTTTGTTTTGATCGGCTGGTGTTTCCAAAACCTGTGTTAAAAGATTATCCAATGTATCGTTCCCATCAAGCTTTGTAAGCAAATCGCGCAGCATTGTTCGCGTCTTATACAGTTCAGCCATTTGCGGCACCTGCTTAATCACCTCAATTGGGTTAAAATCATCAATTTTATTAAACTTTAATTCCAAGTTCATCATGTCACCGTCTTTACCACTCAAAGTATTTTTAACTTGAAAGGCAACCCGAGGGTTCATTTTTGACATAATTGTGTTGAAATTATCACGATCAATTTCGGCAAATTTCCTCTCTTTGACAGAGGCCAGTGGCGTTTCAGGATCACGGTCACCAGATAAATCGGATAAAACCCCCATAACAAATGGCAGTTCTTTCATTTCAATGGCATCGCCAATTTCGACGTCATATGTAATTTGAACTCTTGGTGGTCTTACTCTGCTGAGAAGGTGTTGGGTTTCAACCATGTAAATCTCCCTGATTTGATCTTAACTAAGATTAAGATTGGCACTTTTTCAACCCCTTGTCAAAAGTTTTTAAGCGACCTTATGTATGATAATGACTATTTCAATCATCCCGCGCTTGACATTGACCTATGTAAAACGCTAGAACAAATCATCCCATGGCGGAGTAGCTCAGCTGGTTAGAGCAGCGGAATCATAATCCGCGTGTCGGGGGTTCGAGTCCCTCCTCCGCTACCACTTTTATTGATCCATAGATTTGTTTACCTTGTAAAAAGCCTTTCTCAACAGTATAGTGCAGATAAATTATGTCGGAGTGTAGCGCAGCCTGGTAGCGCACCACGCTGGGGGTGTGGGGGTCGTGGGTTCAAATCCCGCCACTCCGACCAAAATTCAGGACATCAAAATGATAATAACCATCGATGGCCCAGCCTCATCTGGCAAAGGAACGCTTGCCAAGAATTTAGCCAAACACTATAACCTTTATCACCTAGACTCTGGGTCTATTTTCAGATGGATGGCGAAACACATAATTGATAACCCAGGGCAGCCAACCAATTCTGAAACTTTCGCGACACAATTAAGGTCAGCAATTGCCACAGCTGATTTAAACGATCCTGCAATCCGCTCAGAGTCCATAGCGCAGAAGGCCTCAGAAATTTCACAAATTGAAACGATCCGATCTCTTTTTCAAACCTTATGCCTTGATAAAGTAAATCAGGGGATACCGTCCTATGACGGCGCAGTCATAGATGGCAGAGATGCAGGAACTGTTTTATTTCCTAATGCTAATGTTAAGCTTTATCTTATTGTTGACTCCGAAGAACGAGCCAGAAGACGCTATCTTGAAACCCAAACAACGGATCCATCAATAACCTATGAAGATATATATAAATCCATCGTTGTACGTGATCAGCGCGATATTAGCCGCCAAAACAGTCCTTTAAAACCAGCCAGTGATGCCTACATTTTAGATCTCACCTCCGAAACGCCTGAAGAAGTTCTCAGCATGGCCATCGCCCTCATCAAAGCAAAAAACATCTAGCCATGCCCCTCATCCTTGCTCTCGACAACAGCCATCAAACCTTACTCAGCTTAGCGCTCTATGAAGATGATTCATGCCTAGGCCATTTACAAATACAAACAACCTTTCATAACTCCAGCACAGCGCAAATGGTTGATCGCACAGACGCACTTCTAAAAAGCGCTAATCACACCATACAAGATATTACAATTTACATCGTTAACCGTGGCCCCGGGTCTTTTACTGGTCTGCGTAGCAGTATGGCCTTTGCACAAGGACTTGCGCTTTCTTCAGGGGCGCCGCTCTATGGCATCAGCGCGTTTGAAGCTTTGCAAACAGGCTATACACAAACATCCCCTTCAGAAAAAACAGCCTACTTACTCGATACAAAATGCCAAAGTTACTATGTTGGCCTACATTCTGGTAACGCATGGCAGCATGATGTGGTTACCTTTGAAAAAATTGATGTGTTCTTAGAAGAGAATAACGTTAAGACAGTTGTTTCTGATAACCCTAAACCAAATGAATTAAACTTCGATGGCTTATGGATTATTAAAACACCTGACGCACGGCTTCTTGTGAACGCATGGCATAGACATCAAAATCAACAAGCTCTTATTAATCCACAAATTTTATATTTAAAAAGCCCTGTTTAGCGTTTAGATAACTCTCTTTTCATTACCATTGCATACTGAAAGCCTGACAGAACAGTTGTACATACAAGAATCCAGCAGGCTATTTTACTATAAAATGAATCGAAACCATACAACCGTTGAAGAATTAAAAGGACAACAGTCACAACTTGCCAGAATGTATTAATTTTACTCAACATCAATGGGCGCGGCTCAAGGTCAACATCTTTCAATCGTGTATACAGAAAGCCAGCAAAGATCATAAGATCTCTAAGCAATATGACTGCAATTAACCATAAAGGAATCCATCCTAGCCCATATAAAGTGGCCAACACACCAATAATCAAAACTTTATCAGCAATGGGGTCTAAAATTTTACCCAGGGAAGTCTCCTGCTTGAAAGCCCGGGCAATCATGCCGTCAAAAAAATCAGTCAAACCCGCAATGAAAAAAAGCCAGAAAGCCCAAGAGATGCGTCCATGTAAAAGCATCCCAATAATAAAAGGCGTGAGAACGATTCGAAGCGAGGTTAAAATATTAGCAGTCATTTTGATCTCATACTCTATACGGCTTGCTCACTTACAGAATTAAGACTTTTATACAAAATTTTCTGGCTGTTCAATGCCTGTTCAAGCTTGTCTTGCTCACCTCGATATATAATTTCAACAATCATATTTTCTGTATTGAACTCTTTTAAATTAACTTGGTCTGTTTGTGCTAAATTTTCCAACCAATCAAGTGTTTTTGTCATAGATTTCAGACCATAGGTGTTAATTTTATACAAGTAAGGCTTAGGCTCAAAGACACGGACAAGATGTTTATCAAACCAGTTGCCAATCAATATTGGAAAAATTTTTTCAAAATGGTGTTTAAGCGTTTCAACCGATAACACATCAGGAGCCTTTAATTGATAGACAAAGCTATCAAAATCAACCAAGCCAAATGGCTTAATAACAACCTTATTCAACAAAAGTTGGTTTGCAGTGGGAGCATCTGATTCTTCCTCTTTTGAACGAACAGCATCACTCACATCTAAAATAAGAATCAATGTTGCATTCAGTCCATAACGGTTATTTAGATTTGCAAATAACGTTTGTGCTGTTTGAGCCTGGTCATCAAAAAGTTTATCATCATCAAGATCTCCAAGAGGTAATAAAAAATCCAATAATGGGTATCTTTCTTCAATTTCCCTTAATAAATCCAATGCTTGCCAATAAAATTTTAATTGCCCATTCTGTCGTATCAAAGGCAATATAACAAATCTGGGGATCATTGCATCCAAGTATGAAAGCCGTTTGCTTTGAAAGTATTGCTGCAAGGCTTTTGTATCGAATTGATATGAAATATCAGCTTTATAATGCGTTGGTGAGAATCTCTCTTGCGCCAAATGATATGTCACAAGAAAATCTTCGGAATTAGGAGGTGCACTTATTAACCTGTCAAACTCACTATTTGGCAGTAAGCGCTTCAGAAGTGTTTCAAATGCCTTTTTTCGTCCAAGAGCAATCCCCTTCTCTTTTGCTGTTTGCGCAGACTCTCCCTTAGAGTCAATAGAGATTTGGATTTGATAATCAGCAAGAATATTGTTGGTAAGAAACAAGCAAAAGAAAAAGGCAGTCCCTGTTTTTCTTACAAAATTCAAGGCTGCCTTTATCATGATATCCTCCTCACCCTTCAGAGTGATTAGCCAATAATATCTGTTTGACTAAAGAAATAACTAATTTCACGTTTAGCCGATTCAAGAGAATCTGATCCATGCACGGCATTTGCATCAATTGAATCAGCAAAGTCAGCGCGAATCGTTCCTGCTTCAGCTTCTTTAGGATTTGTTGCACCCATCAAATCCCGGTTTTTACGAACAGCATTTTCACCCTGCAGAACTTGTACAACAACCGGGCCAGAAGTCATGAACGCGCAAAGATCACCAAAAAACGGGCGTTCTTTGTGTTCTGCATAAAAACCCTCAGCTTCAGCTTGGCTTAGCTGAATGCGTTTTTGCGCAACGATTTTAAGTCCGTTTTCTTCAAAGCGACTGTTGATTTTACCAGTTACGTTTTTAGCAACAGCGTCTGGTTTTAAAATTGATAATGTTCTTTCCATGAGAATCTCCATAAATTTAATTTACTACGTATCATAAATGATTTCAAAAGTGTTCAAAAAGATGCAAAAATGACTCCGAAATTGATCAAAATTAGGTCAAAACAGCTCAAAATTGACCCAAAATAGCTTCAAAATAGGCGGTATTTATATACCTTTTTCAAAGGTCTTTTCCCATTTTCCAACGGGACTTTGCGTCCAATACACGCAAGGAACCTTCTTTGTAGCGTAGGCCTGCCAACGATCTCGCGCATGTTGAACATCTTGATCCTGGCGTCCATCAAACATATCAACAATGCGATCAGTTTTTGCACTAACATCCTCAATTTTATAATCTGTTAAAGTGATGAAAACATTAGAATTATGCAGTTTTTTCAAATCGTTACACAGAACAATAGGTGCCCTCTCATAATCTACTTCCTGATTAGCACCCACAATTTCATGGGGGATAAATGAAAGTGGCGTATAGGTCCAAAGCGTCTTATCAAGATCAGATAAGATAGATTCATCAGGATGATAGATAAAGGCTTTTAGCCCCAATCCATAAATTTTGTCCACTAAAACAGGCAATGAATCAAGCACACCCGTCTTTTGCAAGTGATAAAAGGCCACTTGATTCAAAGCCATACGTAACGCCTACTCGTGGTTTTTCTTAACGTATTCGTTTAAAAGTTGAACGCCATATCCATAAGCAACATGCCCACTTAGCGGGTGTGCTTTATCTCCCCAAGCCGCGCCAGCAATATCAATATGCGCCCATGGCTTATCTTCAACAAAACGCTGAAGAAAATGCGCAGCTGTCGCACTAGAGGCCTGCCGCGGACCTGCGTTGTTAACATCAGCTATTTTTGAATCAATCAAACGATCATAGGCATCACACAATGGCATCCGCCATAGCTTCTCATTCTGGCTATCACCGGCATCTAATAACTTGTTTGCAAGCTCGTCATTATTACTAAATAGACCTGCGTATTCATGACCCAAAGCAATAACGATTGCCCCTGTAAGCGTTGCTAAATCTACCACACACTTAGGGTCATAGTTTTTAACGGCATAACTCAGGACATCTGATAAAACAACACGCCCTTCGGCATCTGTATTGGTCACCTCAATTGTTTGGCCAGAGTATGTTTTAATAATATCGCCTGGACGATAAGCATCTCCATCTGGGGAGTTTTCAGCCAAACCAATTAAACCAACAACATTGACCTTTGCCTGACGCGCCGCGAGTGTTTTCATAAGCCCTGTCACAACAGCCGCACCAGTCATATCATATTTCATTTCATCCATTTTAGCTGGCGGCTTCAGAGAGATTCCACCTGTATCAAACGTCACCCCTTTACCTACAAAAGCAACAGGCTTTTCATCGTTTTTGCCGTTTGACCATTCCATAATAGCAAGACGTGGTTTATGGCCGCTCCCCATCCCAACCGCTAAAATTGCATTCATGCCCAGAGATTCAAGTTCTTTATGATCAAGGATCGTGACTTTTACACCAAACTTTTCAAGCTCTTTCACACGCTCAGCAAAGGTTTCTGGATATAAAACATTTGGTGGCTCATGCATTAAGTCACGCGTCATGAACATGCCTTGCGCTATCGCCTCTTTTTCCACCATCAACTTCTGCACAGCGTCAGCGTCAGAAACTACAAGTGCAATAGACTCTATATCAAATGGAGCTTCCTTTTGCTTAGTTTTGTATTTACGAAAAGAGTAATTGCGCAGCTGCATGCCAAAAGCAAACTCACTGGCAAATTCAGCTGATCGCTCAGAGGATTTTCCAGTAGGTGGACAAACTGAAATATCAGTGGATTTATACTTCAAAAGAGCTGCATACAGCTGTGCACCCAACTCACGCACACTGTAGGGTTTTAAATCATCCTGTTTACCTGCTCCGTAGAAAACCATATATTGCCCCCCAAGGTTTAGACCTTGAAAAGTTCCACGCTTACCGGAAAAACCAAGATCTTTAAGCTGTTTCAAAGCTGTATCTTTATCAATCCCTTTGACGTCATCAACTTTCAAATTCTCAAAGCATGGAACACATAAAATTTTTGATTTTTTGCTTTGATCAGAAGTAAGTGAAATTTTTAACATGAGAGCTCCAATATGTTTGTAAAAAAAATTAATTTTTACATCATAGTTAACTTATTGATATCAATCAATAATCTATAAAGAATAAATTTCTTGAAAAGATGCACTAGACACATCAATAACAGTGTGTTAATTACTTATCAATCCTTGACGCGGGGTGGAGCAGTCCGGTAGCTCGTCAGGCTCATAACCTGAAGGTCGTCAGTTCAAATCTGGCCCCCGCAACCAACTACCTCCCTTCTAAGTATTTGCTTCATATTCAAACAATAATGTTCTTTGATAGCTGTTTAGATATTAAGCTAAATTTTGAAATTAAATTTGTATGGGTCAATAGACTATAACTTAGTACCATCCCATGACGATTTTGTGCTTATTTACCATAGTACCAAGATCCATCATCTGAATGTCGGCAAAGCCCAATATCATGTCCACCTTGCGCCACATACATATGCCTTGCCTTAAGGTTTTCTTGATAGCTAACATATTGGCCGTTTCGCTTACGTCGATCAATATCTTCAAGAAATTGTCTTCTAGCCGTTATAATAGAAAGCTCACCAGCATCAGCTGAAGAGGATGATGAACCTCTAAAACCAGAACTTCCCCGCCCAAATCTTTCGTATCTCTCTTCTTTCTGCCTTTCTTTTTCTTTCTTTCTTCTCTCTTTTTCCTTCCTCTGATCTTGATATTTTCTTCTCTTAATTGATTGAATTTCTTTTTTTAATTCATCAATAGATAGATATTTTACTTCGTCTAAGGGTATTCCACGCAATACAGCTAACTCTTTTTTTAATTTGTCTTTATATTCTTCTTGTCTTTTAAAGCATTCTTCAACCCTTCTTGTTTCTGCTTCTTTACGACGTATTTCTGAACGAATTTTACTAAATCCACCAACAGGCGTAATCCCCAAACTAGAAGCTTTTCTGCATAAGGCATCATACTCTTGCTGACGCTCTCTTCTTGTTTTTCTTTCAGTTTCTTCACTGCGTATTTCAGTTATGGCTTTGCATAGTCTATCAGACGCTTCAAGCACATCCATAAATTCTCTAAGACTTGTCTCTTCAATTTCTTTAATGGCATCAGTATCAATGCGCACCTCAAGGCTATTTAGGTCCCTATCCATAGAATAGCAGAGGCTTGTTAGAACAAGAGTAAAGAATAATCTAAGATACTTCATAATATAAATTTAACAGTTTAATATCAAAATCAAACAAAAAAAGTTCGTAGCTTTTCTAATATGCTTAGCAAAAATGTCAAAAATGATCTATTTTTTATCGAAATAATTAATTTTGGAATGTCTTTTTAGAACATTAAGAAATGGGTTCGCCCATATTTAACCTAGTTATCTGGTACAGCCCCTAAGAAATTATTTATTTTAATGATTAAAATATTTATGCCAATATTCCACAATCAACCAAAGTGGAGAGTTGCTGTCATGAATATCATAAATTTTTCATTCATCATTTTTACTGTTTTTTTATCATATTCTCTTAAAGCTATAGGCCCAGATCCATACTCAGATCCATTAGAAGGCTATGCAGGTAGACCAAGCAGCCCTATTATTCATAAAGAAAGAAGAAAAAGATCTACTCCAACTGTACAAAGTAATAATTACTTTCATACTACTGATCAAGATGAGCAGAGCAACCCGCCTGGCAAAAGGGCGAAGTAATTAATCTGGATAATTCTTTGACATAGCTGAACTAGCAAAAAAGCCCTCATAAAAGAGGGCTTTCAATTAATGGACGGCAAACCAGATATTACTTCTTATCATCATCCACTTCTTCAAACTCAGCGTCAACAACATCTTCATCTTTTTTAGAGTTATCAGAATCTTCAGCGCTCGCGCCACCTGGTTGAGCTGAACCAGATTGCTGAACGGCTTGCGCAACTTTACCAGCAACTGATTGCAGTTCGGTTGTTGCTGACTTAACCGCCTCAACATTCTCGCCTTCAAGTGCTTTTTTAAGCGCTTCAAGTTTGCTTTCAGCTTCTTTTTTCAACCCAGCATCAATTTTATCGCCATGCTCTTTGAGCTCTTTTTCTGTTGAGTGATAAAGGGTATCTGCCTGGTTACGCGCTTCAACCATTTCCCGGCGTTTTTTGTCCGCTTCTGCATTGGCTTCAGCATCTTTAACCATTTTATCGATATCATCTTCACTTAACCCACCAGAAGCTTCAATACGAATCTGTTGCTCTTTACCAGTCGCTTTATCCTTTGCCGAAACATTCACAATCCCATTGGCATCAATATCGAATGTCACCTCAATTTGTGGCATTCCACGTGGTGCCGGTGGAATTTCTTCCAAATTAAATTGACCAAGAATTTTGTTGTCGGCGGCCATTTCGCGCTCTCCTTGGAAAACCCGAATGGTCACAGCCGTCTGGTTATCTTCTGCTGTAGAAAAGACTTGGCTTTTCTTAGTTGGAATGGTTGTGTTCCGCTCAATCAACTTGGTAAAGACACCGCCAAGTGTTTCAATACCCAAAGATAATGGCGTCACATCGAGCAAAAGAACATCTTTCACATCTCCGCGCAACACTCCACCTTGGATGGCAGCCCCAACGGCAACAACTTCATCTGGGTTCACACCGCGGTGTGGCTCTTTATTGAAGAAGGATTTAACTGTGTCAAAAATCTTCGGCATTCGGGTTTGCCCACCAACCATAATCACATCATCAATCTCACTGGCAGAAATGCCTGCATCTTCAAGGGCTTTTTTACAAGGCTTCAGAGTACGCTGAACTAAATCATCAACAAGCGCTTCTAATTTAGCACGTGTGATTTTAACTTGTAGGTGCTTTGGACCAGAAGCATCAGCTGTAATAAATGGCAAGTTGACTTCTGTTTGCATAGCGGTTGAAAGCTCAATTTTTGCCTTCTCCGCAGCTTCTTTCAGACGTTGTAACGCCAAGCGGTCACCGCGCAAATCAATCCCTTGTTCTTTTTTGAACTCGTCAGCTAAGAAATCAATAATACGTTGGTCAAAGTCTTCACCGCCTAAGAATGTATCTCCGTTAGTCGCCTTAACTTCAAAAACACCATCACCAATTTCCAGTATAGAAACGTCAAATGTTCCTCCACCCAAGTCATAAATAACTATTGTTCCATTACCTTTTTTCTCAAGACCATAAGCTAAGGCAGCAGCTGTTGGCTCATTGATAATACGCATTACTTCCAAGCCAGCGATCTTGCCCGCATCTTTTGTTGCTTGGCGTTGTGCATCGTCAAAGTATGCTGGCACTGTGATTACCGCATGTTCGACTTTTTCACCCAAAAAGCTCTCAGCTGTTTCTTTCATTTTTTGCAAAATAAAAGCACTGATCTGGCTTGGACTATATTTCTCACCTTGCGCTTCAACCCATGCATCACCATTAGGTGATTTTACAATTTTATAAGGAACAAGCTTAATATCTTTTTCAGTCATTGGATCATCAAAACGACGCCCAATAAGTCTTTTAACCGCAAAAATTGTATTTTCCGGGTTTGTGATCGCCTGTCTTTTGGCTGGCTGGCCAACTAAGCGCTCCCCATCTTTGGTGAAAGCTACCATAGATGGCGTCGTACGGTGACCTTCACTGTTTTCAATGACGCGCGGCTTATCGCCATCCATTACCGCCACACATGAGTTGGTGGTTCCTAAATCGATTCCAATTACTTTTCCTTTAACTGTCATTTTTCTCTCCTAAAGTTTAATTATTTAGCGACTTTAACCATTGCTGGCCTTAAAAGTCTGTCATGTATTTTATATCCAGATTGCAACACCTCTGTAACAACGCCTGCTTCAACGCCCTCTACCCCAACCTCCATAATTGCTTGGTGAAGGTTGTGGTCAAAAGGTTGATTTAACGGGTCTATTTTCTCAACACCATGCTTTTTGAAAGCCTTAGCAAGCTCGCTTTCTGTCATTTTAATGCCATCAGCTAAGCTTTTAATTAGTGGGCTTTCATTACTAGTATCTGAAGGCATCGCATCAAGGGCGCGACCAAAGTTATCAGCAACCCCAAGCAGATCTTTAGCAAAATTTGTGATTGAATATTTTGCCATATCACTCATTTCACGTTCAGAGCGCTTTTTATAATTGTCAAATTCAGCCAGCGTACGAAGAAGTTGATCTTTCAGCTCGTTAATTTTTTGCTCAGCGTCACTGCAAGACTGCTCCTCTGGAGGGTTATCTTTTAACTGGTCATCGTGTTGCTGATTTTCAAGTCCTTCAGAAGATTTTGCTTCTTCATGTATCTTGTTTTCTGTATTAGTTTGATTCGTCATAGTCTCACAAATTTTTTCTAACTATCTAGTATCATACCGCATAGAAATCAAGCGACCAATAATTTTTGCTGTATAGTCAACCATGGGAATTATGCGTGCATAATTTAGACGGGTTGGTCCAACAACGCCAAGTGACCCAAAGACCCGTCCACTGGCATTCGCATAAGGTGCAACAATCATAGAACAGCCACTATCATCAAACAAGTGATTGTCAGAGCCAATAAAGATTTGCACACCCTCTCCTTGCATAGAGGCGTCTAATAAGCTTGAAATATCTGTGCGGCGTTCAAAAACTTCAAACAACCTTTTTATGTTTTCAAGCTGATTTGGATCTGTCACATCGCTAAGTAAATTGCTGTGACCTGTTAAAATAAGGGTTGGTTTATCGTAAGTTTCAACCCATTTTGCCAACCCCTTTTCTACCAAGTCATGCACAACAGAATCTATTTCCTTACGAATTGAGTCAACATCATTAGATAGAACTGCCTGAATTTCAGCCAAAGTTCGCCCTACATAATGCGCATTTAAAAAATTTGAAGCTTCAACAAGTTTAGCTGGTGGAAAGCCTGCAGGCAGTGTAATCAGTCTGTTCTCAATATCTCCTTGATCAGAAACCAAGATGGCAAGAACCTTATTGGTATCTAAGCTCACAAATTCAACGTGCTTTAATACTGCGTCTTGTTTAGGCGCCATTACAAGCCCTGCACACCCAGAAAGACCTGAGAGTGTCCGACAAGCCTGATCAAGCATTTTATCAATATCAAGATTGCTTGAGCCACACATTTCCTCAATTGATCTTTTCTCCTGAGTTGCCAGATCACCAACTTCAAGCATGCCATGAACAAAAAACTTTAGCCCTTTTTCGGTCGGCAAACGACCAGCCGAAACATGTGGCGCGTAAAGCAAGCCAACTTCCTCAAGGTTAGCCATGACATTCCGAATGGTAGCTGATGAAAGCTTCATCCCAAGGCGCTCAGACAAAACTTTTGAACCAATAGGTTCACCTGTGTCGATGTAGGCATCAACAACACTTTTGAAGATTTCTAATGAGCGGTTATTAAGAATAAGTTCCATAACTTTGATTTATTACTTTGCAATAAGCATATCCAAGCTTGATCATAATCAATCAGTAATGATATATCAATCAGTCATAAATATATAGAATATAAAATGCGCGCCAATAATAGACTTAACAACCAATTACGCTCCGTTTCCTTCATTCCATACTTTTCAGCTTATGCGGAAGGGTCTTGCTTAATAAAGTTTGGTAACACACACGTTTTATGCACAGCAAGCGTTGAAGAAAAGGTCCCACCCTTCTTAAGAGGGCAAGGAATTGGATGGGTCACCTCAGAGTATGGCATGCTGCCGCGCGCAACACATAACCGCGTTGATCGTGAGGCTGTAAAAGGTAAACAAACTGGGCGCACCCAAGAAATCCAGCGCCTCATTGGGCGATCGTTGCGTTCAATCGTTGACCAAAAAGCACTTGGGGAAAGAACGATTAAAATCGATTGTGATGTTTTACAAGCAGATGGGGGCACAAGAACCGCAGCCATCACAGGTGCTTATATTGCTTTGAACTTGGCCTGTCAGAAACTTATTGAAAGCGGTAAAATTGCGGCGCTGCCTTTAACAGACAGCATCGCAGCCATCTCTTGTGGTATCGTCAACGGTTCCCCAATGCTTGACCTAGATTATGTTGAAGATTCAAATGCAGAAACAGATGCTAATTTTGTAATTACCGGTCAGGGAAAGTTGGTTGAGATTCAAGCTACAGCTGAAAAAGATCCCTTTACTGCTGATGAATTTTTAAGCCTTTTAAAACTGGCGCAAGAAGGAACAAAAAAGCTTAGCCTCCAACAAATTGAGCTATTACTTAATAGCAACAAATAGTTTTGTGACTCATAAAAAGCCACTTTCAATTTATGTCCATTGGCCCTTTTGTGTTTCCAAATGTCCATATTGTGACTTTAATAGCCATGTTAGAGAATCAATTGATCACAAAACATGGCTTGAATCTTATTTAAAAGACTTAGCATATCAAAAACAATTTGCTCCGAATCATGAAATTAAAAGCATTTTTTTTGGGGGTGGAACACCTTCACTTATGCCAGCTCACATTATCGAAGGCATCATTGACCAAATTAATAAGATTTGGGATGTTTCAAAAGACGTTGAAATTTCAATGGAAGCAAACCCTAACTCATCGGAAATAAATAAGTTTTTAGACTTTAAACTAGCTGGCATTAATCGAATTTCGCTTGGCATACAATCGCTTAAAAGTGATGTACTAAAGTTTCTGGGCCGTGCACATTCCAGCCAAGAAGCCTTGCATGCTATAGAGTCAGCTCAAAAAGTTTTCAAGTCATATTCTTTAGACTTTATTTACGCACACCCTAAGCATACGCCGCAAGAATGGGATGAAGAGCTGATTGAGATTCTGAGCATTAATCCGCCTCACCTATCTTTATACCAGCTGACTATTGAACCACAGACCCCGTTTCAATCATACGAACGTCTCGGTAAATTCAAAATGCCTAATGAAATAGTTTCAGAACAGTTTTATGATCAAACAGTAACAACGATGATTAATAGTGGTTATATGCATTACGAAGTTTCTAACTTTGCAAAGCCTGGTCATGCCTGCCAACATAATATGGCTTACTGGCAATCTAAAGATTATTTGGGGATTGGCCCAGGTGCTCACGGCAGGCACACTAAAAATAGCCGGCGCATTGCTACCAGAGCACATCGCTCGCCCGAAAAATGGCTCAGCCTGGTGCAACAACAAGGCCATGCTCTGACACATGAAGAAACCTTAACCGATCAAGAATCTCTTGAGGAAATCTTGCTTATGGGGCTGAGGTTAACAGAAGGTATTGATTTAAAAAAACTTGATCAATACGCAAGCAACGGATCTTGGCGTAACAAAACTGCACACAAAAGAAATAATTTGGCTAAAGAAGGTTTGATAACCCATGAAAAAGAAAAACTAAAAACAACACCTCAAGGCCTTAAAAAACTGAACGCAATTATTGAATACCTTCTCATTGACTAACTTAGTCTCTTATTCTTCGTTTGTTTAAAAAGCATTGCGCTGATTTTTTTTCCAACCTATAAATACCAAATGGCAAAAATTAAAAGACTTCTCTCAAAGGAATCACCGCTTCGTCAATATTGGATGCTTGTAAGCTTAGCCCTCATTGTACTGGGAACATTTTTCTTTTGGCAAGACTTATCAATCAACCTAAAAAACATTCTTTTCACTCTAAGTACCGTTTTAAAAAATATTTTAGTGTTCCTGCTACCTTTTCTTGTGCTCCCCTATATTTTCAACAGCTTGTCAGATTTGAAAGACCAGGGCGCATTATTGATTGTTCTTATTCTTGTTGGGGTTGCTATCTCAACATTTGCTGCCATTATATATGGCTATGGCGTTGTGAAACTTATAACAACCTACATTTCAATCAAGCCTTACGCCATCAATCTCGATCAAGATCAAATTTTCTCCTACATTAACCTAAATTTACCATCAATCCCCGTTGAGCTTATGCTTGCGATTGGAGCTATCGCTGGGATTATTCAAAGTCATAAACCTAACAAAAAAGTTCAGCGCTTTTTTGTTAAATATCAATATGCCAGTGATTTCTTTTTTGCAAAGATGTTCACACCAATTCTACCCTTATACATATTGGGTTTTCTAATGAAAATTGCCCATGATGGTGATTTTGGTGCGATTTTCCATTCATTCAAAAATCTGTTCTTATGCATGATTGCGGCCCAAATCATCTATATATTTGGATATTTCTTAATTGGCTGTACAGGTTTTGTGAACAGAGCCTTACGTGCTTTTAAAAATTCTCTCCCAGCATTTATTACTGGTTTTTCCTCTATATCAAGTATGGTGACTCTTCCGGTAACTTTACAGGTTGCCTACGAGAACACAAAGAATTTTAAAATTGCTGATCTAACGATCCCCACAACTGTGAACTGCCATGCAGTTGGAGATGCTATTGGCCTGACAATACTCTCTCTAAGCGTATATTATTTTACAAACGGTAGCCTTCCTGACTTCTCAACTTTTGTTGTGTTTGCAGGTATCTTAACTCTTGCCCAATTTGGGGCAGTTTCTGTTGCAGGTGGAAGTGTTATTATTATTGTTCCTTATCTTCAAAAAACGTTTGGCTTTACACCGGAAATGATTGGCCTTATCACAGCAATCTCTGTGTTTATTGAGCCTTGGGGCACAGGCTGCAATATCCTTGGCAATAGCGGCTACGTTATTATTGTTGAACGCGTTAATCGTTTTATTAAAAAGTTTTTTAAGAAACACAAAAAAAACCTAAGCAAAGAGTCCTTGTAAACTTTACTTTAGAAATTCTTTAGTTTGTTTTTTTTGATGGTGCTTTAAAAGCTTTAGATCTTTCCTGAAGGTTTTGGCAGAAATCATTTCGTGCGCCCTTTTAAACAAGCTCCACCCATAAATAGTTTTTTTAGAATCTGTTATTTCTTGATTTGTTTTAAGAATACTTTGCAAATAATCTGTTGACTTAGGAAGCGATGTTATAGGCATTTTTATATTCATCCGTTGATCAGACCCTAGCTTATCCAAATCTTGCACTGATCTTAAAAACGCATAGATAATTGATGCAACTCGAAACTCTGCTAATTCAACTTCATTTGGATCATGCCCATAGGATTTTTTAAGAAGCGTCGGAATCGCGTCTTCACTAACAATAGTTCGATAAATAATTGCGGCCATCTCAAAAGGCAGGTTTGAAATTGAAAATGTTTCCCAATCAATCACGTATAATTTATCATCTGATAAAATCACATTTTCAAAGTGCAAATCATTGTGACTTAACATAGGTGTAAAGTTTTCAAAATATTTATATGCTTCTAAAACGCCCTTGAGGGTTTCCTTACACATTTTTCGATATTCTGTTGGTAGTTTATTCAAATCCCAACTTTGAAACTTTTCTAAGTTGGGTATAAACATCCGATCCTTACGATTTAAATTAAGGGATTTCAGCCTTTGCAAGAGATTTGCTAGCTCGTTTGCTGATTGCTCGATATTTTGAAATGAGTATCCTCCAGTTTGCTCTATATAGTCTATTAGAATAATTCTATGATCCACATCAGAAAAATAGACCTTAGGGCCAACTTTTAAGAGAGAAGCAAGTTTCGTTGCCCAAATTTCAGAAGCAACTTGGTCAAAGGTTTTTTTATAGCTAATTATCCTAAGTACAAGTCTTTTTTTATTAACAGTGATAACGGCCAGTTTAGCACCTGAATCACCTACGTTGAGATACTTATCAAATTCAAATTGATTTGTTCCAAAAACACGGTTTAAATTTTCTAAAAAAGCTTTTTCAGTTGTGCTGTCTAATTCAAACCTGTTTTTATCAGCTATTACTGAAAATGATAACATTAAAAAAACAAACGCTGCAATTTTCATTTGTGAACTCCCTGTTTACTATGCAACTTTACATTAAAAGTTTATCTTTATCCATACCGTTTCAACAATTAACACAAAATCATAGTTTCTCCTTGCTATCTTTGACATCGGCATTTATAAAGACAAAAAAAGTAGCTGGCTTAAATGGACTGCCTCGTTACTTAAAAGCATTAACCTAAAACCTAAGAGGAAAAAATGTCCAAACTAAAAACTAAAGGCGGCGTTAAAAAACGCTTTCGCTTTACCGCTTCTGGTAAAATCAAATGTGGCCAAGCTGGAAAGCGCCATAACATGCGTAAAAGATCAAACAGTATGATTCGTAAAGCACGTGGCACAACTATTATGAAAACGTGCGATGAAAATATCGTCAAAAAGTACGCACCGTACAATCGATAGAAGGAGATACCCATGGCCAGAGTTAAACGCGGTGTAACCACACACGCTCGTCACAAAAAAATTATCAAACAAGCAAAAGGTTCTAGAGGCAGAGCAAAAAACTGTTTCAGAGTCGCAATTCAACGTGTTGAGAAAAACTTACAATACGCTTACCGTGATCGTCGCAATCGTAAAAGGCAATTTCGCGCTTTGTGGATTCAACGAATCAATGCTGCTGCACGTGAGCACGGCATGACATATTCACAGCTTATTCATGGCTTACTTAAAGCGAATATTGAGATGGATCGCAAGGTTCTTTCAAACATGGCTATTGAATCGCCAAGCTCTTTTGCAGAAGTTGTCAAAAAAGCACAAGCAGCCTTGAAATAATAGTCAACACAAAAGTATAATTCTGATAAGGTTTCGAGGTATTGCTTGAAACCTTATTTTTATTTAAAACAATTATTTTATGACCATGATTAATCTTGAAGATCTTTTAAGTTCCATCGAGACTATTACTTGCTTAACAGCTCTAGAGGAAAAAAGAGTTGAACTATTAGGTAAAAATGGTCTTGTCACCCAACAACTTAAATCACTCGCTGCTCTTTCAATTGAAGAAAAAAAAACAAAGGGCCAAGAGATAAATGTCATAAAAACGCAAATCAACCAGAAGCTAGCAGAAAAAAAGAATGCGTTAGAAGAAATAGCCTTGAAGGAGAAATTAGCTTCAGAAAAAATTGATCTCACACGACCCGTTCAAACCAGCACTCATGGTAAAATTCACCCGCTCACGCAAACCATCCAAGAAGTTATTGCTATCTTTGGTCAAATGGGCTTTAAGCTTGAAACAGGCCCTGAAATTGAACGCGATGATTATAATTTTGATTATTTAAATATTCCACCTCATCACCCTGCACGCCAAGATCAGGATACGTTTTATATGCCTGAAAACAGCAGTGGAGAAAAAATGGTTCTGCGCACACAGACTTCGCCTGTTCAAATCAGGACCATGTTGTCCCAAAAACCACCCATTCAGATTATTGTTCCAGGGCGGACATTCCGCTCAGATTCAGATCAAACACACACTCCTATGTTTCACCAAGTTGAAGGTTTATACATCGGTCAAAGTATTCACATGGGTCATTTAAAAGGATGCCTCGAAAATTTTTTAAAAAGTTTTTTTCGTGTTGAAAATTTGCCAATTCGTTTCCGACCCAGCTACTTTCCTTTTACCGAACCATCAGCCGAGGTTGATATTGGATGCCATCGTTCAGAGGGCACGCTCACAATTGGTGAAGGTCAAGACTGGCTTGAAATACTTGGATGTGGCATGGTTCATCCCCAAGTTCTCAAAAATTGTGGCGTTGACCCTGATAAGTATCAAGGCTTTGCTTTCGGGATGGGCATTGAAAGAATTGCCATGCTTAAATATGGAATTCCAGACTTAAGAACGTTTTATGAAGGTGATGAAGAATGGATTCATCACTATGGTTTTGAGTTTTATCAAATGCCTGGAATTCTAAACCGTTTACATGGAGGAATTGGCCGATGAAATTCACTCTAAGCTGGTTAAAAAATCATCTTGATACGAACCACTCACTTGATGATATTCTACAAGCATTAACTAGTATTGGCCTTGAAGTTGAGTCTTGCATCAATCCAGCAGACGCGCTTAATAATTTCGTTGTCGCTCAAATCACCGAAACCAGTCCTCATCCTGATGCTGATAAGCTTCAAGTATGCAGCGTATTTGACGGTAAGGATACAAGGAAAATTGTTTGTGGTGCAGCCAATGCGCGCAAAGATCTTATGGTTGCACTAGCCCTACCAGGTGCAGTTGTTCCAAGCAATGGTATGAAGATTCAAACAGGTAAGATTCGTGGCGTTGAAAGCCTTGGAATGCTGTGTTCAGAAGATGAATTAGGCTTAAGTAAAAGCAAAGCTCTGGGTATTCTTGAATTAGATATGAATGCAGCCCCTGGCACACCCCTTGCAGATCATCTGAACATGAATGATCCAATCATTGATCTAGCCATAACTCCCAACAGAGCAGATTGTTTTAGCGTTCGAGGCGTTGCCAGAGACCTTGCAGCCAAAGGACTGGGAACTTTAAAACCTATGGATGTTCCAGAAATCGAAGGCACCTTTGATAGCGCCATGAAAATTGATGTAGATCACTCTATTTGCCCTTACTACCTTGGCCGTGAAGTTACTGGCTTAATAAACAAAGAGTCACCGGAAGAAATCAAACGCCTACTCAGAGCCATTGACATTGAACCGAAGTCAGCTGTGGTTGATTTTACTAATTTCATTACCCATGATATTGGTCGCCCTTCTCATGCATATGATATTGAAAAGCTAGGGAATATTATTTCAACCCGTCCTGCTAAAACTGATGAGTCTTTTCAAGCTTTAAATGGCACAGCCTACAAACTTGATAAAAATGACACGGTCCTATCTGATGGTGGCAAGGCCATCGCTCTACCAGGCATCATTGGCAGTGAATCAACCGGATATTCAGGCCAAACAAAAAGTATTTTTCTGGAAATTGCTTATTTTAATCCAATAGATGTCGCAACCATGGGGCAACGTCATCATATCCATACCGATAGCCGTGTTCGTATGGAACGTAGCATTGATACAGCTGGATGCGCCTTTGGAATGAATTATTTATGCCACCTTATCCAAAAGCACTGTGGGGGTAAATTTAGCCACGTTATATCTTCAGGAAACTCACCTTATTTGCCAAAGGGAATCACATTAACTAAAGATAGCATTACTAGAAGGCTAGGAATTGAAATTGATCTTGATACGTGTCGTTCGATTTTAGAAAAGCTTGGTATGAAGGTGGATAGAGCAAATGAAGAAAATACTCTATCTGTTATTGCCCCCTCTTGGCGTCCAGATATCAGCATAAAAGAAGATCTAATTGAAGAAATTGCTCGTATTTATGGATATGATCATATTCAAAATCAGCCCCTTCCCTCAACAAATCAATCCTCATGTTTAACCATTAAGCAGCAAAAAAAGATTCAGCTTTCACGTTTTTTGCCAACACTAGGTTTTAATGAGGTTATTTCTTGGTCTATGATTCCTGAACCAGTTGCGAAGCTTTTTAATCAAAACAACCCCAAACTTAAGATTAAAAACCCAATCAGCCAAGATCTAGAGTGGATGCGACCTTCTCTACTATGTCAAATGATCAAAACCTTAGAAAATAATGTTAATAGAGGGCGATCAAAGTTTAACGTATTTGAGACAGGTCATGTTTATCATGGCTTAGAAAAAATTGATCAACCCTTTCACGTTGCTGGTTTACGTTATGGTTCGCCTTCAACCCTGGACTGGCACAATCCAAATATATCAGCTGATGTTTACGCTGTTAAAAAAGATATTTTTTCTTGCCTTGAAGTGCTTGGCCTAAACCCTACCAAAGTGCAGATATCTACTGCTAATCTACCTGTGTGGTATCACCCTGGGCGCTCGGCATCATTGATGTTAGGTCCAAAAGTATGCTTGGGACACTTTGGTGAAATCCATCCAAATATCCAAAAGAATTTCAAAATACCCAACCCTATGCATGCCTTTGAAATTAATTGTGATTCACTTCCTAGCTCAAAAGAAAAGTCTACGAACAAAGGTCCACTTAAACAGTCAAAGTTCCAGTCATTCCACCGCGATTTATCTTTTCTTGTTGATAAAAATATAGAGCTTGGCCCAATTGTTTCATCAATGTCTAAGACAAACCCAAAAGTTATAAAAGAGGTTATTTTGTCAGATGTTTATAGTGGTAAAGGAATACCCTCTGATAAATTATCAATTACAATTCGCCTTGTCATTCAACCAATAAATGCCACTATGACAGAAGAAGAAATAAGAACCCTCTACGACAAAGCAATAAGCCTAGCCACTTCTCACCCTGGAGTTGAATTCAGATTATGACATCATCCTACGCTCCTGAGCGCATCCGAAACTTTGCGATTATCGCCCACATTGATCACGGTAAATCAACCCTCGCTGATCGGTTGATTCAAGCCTGTGAAGGACTCACTAACCGCGAACTTAAAGATCAGGTTCTTGATAGTATGGATATTGAGCGTGAGCGGGGTATTACGATTAAAGCACAAACAGTTTGCTTGAAATACAAAGCAAAGGATGGGCATACGTATACCCTTAACTTGATGGACACACCTGGACACGTTGACTTTTCCTATGAAGTAAGCCGATGCCTCTCCTCCTGCGAAGGATCGCTGTTGGTCGTTGACGCAAGTCAGGGCGTTGAAGCGCAAACACTTGCTAACGTATACCAAGCCATTGATCATGATCACGAGATCATCCCCGTGCTCAATAAAATTGATTTACCCGCTGCTGAACCTGAGCGTGTAAAAAAACAGATCGAAGATGTTATCGGAATTGACACATCAGACAGTATTGAAATTTCAGCTAAAACAGGCCTTGGAATTCCTGATGTTCTAGAAGCCATTGTTGCACGCTTGCCAGCGCCTAAAACAGCTGACCCTCAAGGGCCTTTGAAAGCTCTTTTAATTGACAGTTGGTATGACACCTATCTTGGTGTTATCACTCTTGTGCGAATATTTTCAGGAACTTTGAAAAAATCACAAAAGATAAAAATGCTGGCAACCCGAGGCGAGTACCAAGTAGACGGTGTGGGTGTTTTCACACCAAAGAAAGTTGAAATGAATCAATTACAACCTGGCGAAATAGGCTTTCTGAATGCCAGCATCAAACAAGTTGCAGACTGCCAAATCGGAGATACTATTTTTGATATCCAGCATCCAATCGATGAACCTTTACCAGGATTTAAACCAAGCATTCCGGTTGTGTTTTGTGGCTTATTTCCTGCAGATGCTGCTCAATTTGATGATTTAAAACAGGCCTTAGCTAAACTACGTCTTAATGATGCAAGCTTTTCATTCGAACCTGAATCATCAGCAGCTCTTGGCTTTGGGTTTAGATGTGGATTTTTAGGACTGTTACACCTTGAGATTGTCCAAGAAAGGCTTGAAAGAGAGTTTGATTTAGATCTGGTTACAACAGCTCCAAGTGTTGTATACCGCATATATTTACGCAATGGTAAACAAATTGAATTACACAATCCAGCTGATTTTCCAGATATCATGAAAATCGATTATCTTGAAGAGCCCTGGATTGAAGCAACCATTATGGTTCCTGATGAATTTTTAGGACCTGTTCTCGCTTTGTGCACAGAAAGACGCGGTGAACAAACACAGCTTACCTATGTTGGTAATCGGGCCATGGTTGTGTATAAACTGCCCCTTAATGAAATTGTTTTTGATTTTTATGATCGACTTAAATCCATTACCCGTGGATATGCAAGTTTTGACTACCAGATTGAAGAATACCGACGCAGCGACCTTGTTAAAGTTTCTATTATGATCAATAGCGAGCCTGTAGATTCATTATCGCTAATTGTTCACAGAAGCCAGGCTGAATATCGTGGGCGACTACTCTGTACGCGTTTAAAGTCATTAATTCCACGACAACTGTTTAAAATTGCCATTCAAGCTGCAATTGGCGGAAAAATTATTGCTCGTGAAACCGTTTCAGCTATGCGAAAAGATGTTACAGCAAAGTGTTATGGCGGTGACGTTTCACGTAAACGCAAGCTATTAGACAAGCAAAAGAAGGGTAAAAAGCGGATGCGGAATATTGGAAATGTTGAAGTTCCACAAAGCGCCTTTATTGCAGCCCTTAAAATGGGAGATGCAGACTAAAAGAAATGTTAACTGATTAACAGCAGCAATTACACCCACAACTTTTGCAGGCGCATTTCTCGGTGGTGCAGCCACAGTTAGTACAATCACAATTTTTACAAGTACATTGATTATTCATAAATCCTCCTAGTTATGCTTGAGTTCGTTGTCGACTAAAAGAATCTTGAAAGAGTGGATTTTGCGTCATTGAGCCTATGTGAATAGGCTCCTTTAGAGCATTGCTTAACATTTGGCTAATCCTTTCTAAAACATAAGATATCTCGCATTCACGCTGAGCCATATTGAGCGCCTCCAAAGCAATTTTATTAGCTTCTTTAACAGGAAGACGCACAAGATCGAACATGATATTCATTCGGTATTCCATCGGAAAGAAAACGGAAAGCATAATAAAGTGCAATCTTAAATCATGTAATTTTTCATCACGTTTTGATTCTGGAAATTTTCTTAAAGATTCACCATGACACTTATTTACTAACTTAGCAATTCGCCTAGAATCCCCTTGAATAAGCGCGTCACAATAGACAAATATTTCCATCTTTGACTTTTGTCCAAAGAGATATCTTTTAGCCTCCTCAAATTTTTTAAATTTACGCTTTTTAGATTTACATTGTGATTCATCATATGAACTCAAAGACAAACCCGAATCAGCTGAAGATGAAGAAAGTCTTTTTTCTGAGCTCATTGGAGCAACTTTAGAACTTTTACGAATCCTGTAAGCGTCAACAATAAAAAATGTCGAACATAGTAGAAATAAAACAAACAAACGCATACAGGACTCCCTTCACTAGCTTAGGTTACTGCTAACAAGTTCGGGAAACAATAGTTAATTTGTTAAGAGAAGTTGGTGCCCCCAGGGAGACTCGAACTCCCACGTCCAGAAGGACAGCAGATTTTGAGTCTGCCACGTCTACCAATTCCGCCACAGGGGCGCACCATTAAGTGCACTATAGCCAATCTTTCGTAAAGATCAATACAGATTTATTCTCTTGGGAATTTAGACAAAATTTTGCTATATAAATTACATGAAAAAAATTCTTTCAGGCATTCAACCAACTGGCAATATGCACCTTGGCAATTATCTGGGCGCTATTAAAAATTGGCTTCCTCTTCAAAAAGAAAATGACTGTTTGTTTTGCCTTGTTGATTTACATGCCCTTACAACACAACCTGATCCTAAAAATTTGAAAGAAAGTATTTTTTCTGGCGCTGCCCTTTATCTTGCAGCAGGTATTAATCCAGAAAAATCATCTATTTTCATTCAAAGTCAAGTCCCTGCTCACTCTGAGCTTATGTGGTTACTCAGTTGCTTTACGCCCATGGGTTGGTTAAACCGCATGACACAATTCAAAGAAAAGTCGGGAAAGCATAAAGATAAAGCTGTACTAGGCCTTTATTCATACCCAGTTTTGATGGCTGCCGATATTTTACTTTACCAAGCAACCCATGTTCCTGTTGGCGAAGACCAAAAACAGCATATTGAGATGACCCGTGATTTAGCAATCAGTATTAATCAAAGGTTTAATAAAGAGTTGTTCACAATCCCAGAGCCACTTATACAGTCTTCTGGTGCACGTATTATGAGCCTTAGGGATGGTACAAAGAAAATGAGTAAATCTGATCCATCTGACATGAGCCGCATCGGTATTTTTGATTCTCCTGAACTGATCCTTGATAAGTTTAAAAGAGCAAAAACAGATAGCGGTGACTTTCCTGTATCATCAGATGATCTGCCCAGTCGGCCCGAAATTAATAATCTTATTCAGATTTATAGTTCTCTAGCCTCTAAATCGATTGAGGAGATTTTACAAGATTACCAAGGAAAAGGATTTGCTGAATTTAAAAAAGACCTCGCTGAGATTTGTATAGAAGCCCTAACGCCTATTCGAACAAAATATCACCAACTGATAAATGAACCTGAATATGTATGGTCAATTCTCAAGAAAGGGCAAGAAGAAGCTAATAATACTGCTGATAAAACCTTGCATAAAATTAAAGATACCCTAGGCTTACCTAACTGATTTCACCTTTCTTTTTTCAAGCTTTATAAGCAATACGTTTGAAAAAATAATCAGTCCACCCCCCACTAGAGTGGAAATTACTGGAACTTCAAAAAAGAAAATAAACCCAGAAAAAATATTTAATGGAAATCTTGCAAACTTAAAAGGCGCAATAAAAGATGCCTCAGCTTTTGTGTAAGCCTCAATGAGTGCTATTTGTGTTGCAATATAAAATAAGCCAACCAAAAAAACTCGTAGTAAATCTGAAAATTGTGGCCATTGCCAATACCACAATGCTAGAGGCGCTGAGAACAGACACATAAATAACATCAAATAAAAAAGCGTGGTAAGTGATCCATCAGATTTGGATATTGTTTTTATAATTAAAGATGAACCAGAAAAAAAGAGCGCTGAGAAAAGCGGTAAAAGAAGAAAATAGACGTGCTCAATGGTTTCATTGAACGGATTCAAAACAGTTAAAACACCTACAAATCCTATGATGAGACTAGTTAGAACAAGCTTTTTGAATTTCTCTTGAAACAGAATCCAACCACCAATAGAAGTAAAAAGCGCGCTTGTTAAAGACAGGGAAGCTGACTGAGCAAGAGGCAAGTACAATAATGCCCCAAACCAAAAAAAGTTTCCCAGAGCACCAAATAGGGACTTCAAGATATGAAACCTAATGATATTAGTTTTCATAATTTCTTTTACACGCCTGAAGTAAACAATTAATAATACAAGAAAAGCCACAAGAGTTTTAAGAAAAACCAATTGAAAAACTGAAAGCTTTACAGATAAACCATGAACCAAACCATTAGACAATGCCGCTAAAACTCCAGAGGCAAAAACTAATAGAGCACCATATAAATTTGGCGAAAAGCCATGTTTTCTTTTTCGTAAATTCACAAGCATCGAATCAATCACTCAAATACATTTTTGTCAGAATCAATATATATCACATTTTAAGTCTATATTTATATTGCAAGATTAGCTGTGTTGGGCTAGTTTGACCATGGTTGCCCGCTTGGTGGAATTGGTAGACACAAGGGACTTAAAATCCCTCGGCCATTGCGGCCGTGCCGGTTCGAGTCCGGCAGCGGGCACCACTTCTTTAATAACCTTTCTACACATTAAAAATAAAAACTGAGCTAGATGGTAGCTGGATATCGGATACTTATAGGGTTAAAAGACGCTCTAAGCTTTGCAAGTATAAGCACACAAAATTACTGAAACCTTTTGTGGCGGAAGTGACAACCCGGATAGCCTGTTGCATTCCCTAATCTATTGACAAATTAAATGGTGTCTCATACTGAGACCAGCCCTATCCTATGGAATAAATGGCAAAAGAAGGGGATTCTGAGCAACCTCTGCATATTCTAAGTGATCAAATTTACTGCAAGATTCACAAAAAGCTTGCCATGCTTCAGACTCATAACCACAAAACTTACATGACCATTTTCGCTTTAGTTTTTGCTGAAGAAGCGAGTTAAGCATTTCATAGGCTTTTTCATTTTCTCCTTTTTCATCATGAGTCATAAGAGCATTCAAATAACTTATTTCTGAGCTGTGTGATTGATTATATTTATCTGTAAACTTTTCAAGCGCATTTTTGGCTTCTCCCCAAAGTTTAGCATTAATATATTTTAAAATAAGGACAAGAGAAGCAATTGGCGCTTCAGGCGATTGTTTCAAAAGATCTGAGGCAAGTTGAGCTTGATCAATTTCGGTTTCTCCTAAGTCTGCATATGCACGTGCAATTAGGTATGAACTTGAATTATTCTGCCAAGTCTCCAACAGTGTTTTCTTTGCTCTTTCTAGCTGATTATTTTCAGCAAAATATTTTGCAAGCAAAAGTGATGGCTGGGGGTTTGATAAATTATACTCATGCGCTTTTTGGAGATATTCAACATAATTATCTTCACTAGGACCAAGATGTTTTGCAAACAGATACCATATCATAGAAAAAAGATAATTTTCATAACCTTTTTCAAAGCTGTACAATCTGCCACCTTCACGAAGATATTCAAGCGCTTTTTCGTATTTTTTATTACCAATACTTAAAAAAACAGCAGACTTGTAAAACCAAGCTGAGGGCATTAACTTCAAAGCCTCTTCAGTTAACGTTAACGCCAAACTGGTATTGCCCATAGAAATTGCTTTGCGTATCTGAATTTTCAGAGCAAGTGGCTTTAAAATTGGGTTTAGTTGTAATTTAGCAATAAGCTCTTCTAAATTATCATGATCGTTGCGCGTTACTACAACACGGTATTGATAATAAAGCGATAATAAGTCCTGCGGGTACTTTCCTTTCAGAAAGCTCACCTCATCATCAACCAACTTACTATTCTGAAGCTCTAGATCAATAAAGCCTTGTATTAGCTTCTCTTGAAATTTTAACAGCCGCAAATAGGTGTTTCTCTCAAGCCGAGTACGTATTCTGTTATAAAGATCTTTATAGGCATCATACAAAGTAAGAAGGAGAATCAGCAAAGTCACACTAAAGCCAACATATGTGCGCAGTGAAAACTTAATAATGTAATCTTGCCAATCTAAAGTAATTTCGCCAGGCACATAAGATGCCCAACCAACAGCAAGAATTATAATTAGTATTTTTACAATCCAAATAAAATAGATCATAAGTTATCCCCGGACTTTTTTGACACATCCAGCGTATAAAGCGGGCTCGCTTGATATGTTATGAAAAATGAATTTAACAAAACATGTCCTTGAACATAATTTTGTAATCTTTTTTTTCCAGCGCTTTAGGCGAAAACCTTGTTCAATCATCTTATCTAATAACCTGTAAGATTCAGGCCAATCTTGTTGTGCAATTGACTCTCGAAGCAAAGGGGTTAGCTCTGATTTTTTGCGCATATTAACAAAACTTTTTATAAGTTTAATAATCCATGGATCTGATTGCCTTGCTTTACTTCGAACACCACGATCAACAATTTTATCTAAATCAGCCATAAGGGTCGTCCAAGCACCAATCCCCTGCTCTGAATAAGGAGCCAGTTTTTTTAGCTGTTCTTTTAATTTCTTATCCTTGAGCACCTGATATAGATGAAATAGGGCGGAATCAAAAGGCAGACCCATGCGCGCTCTAACAATAAAGTCTGAAAATAAAACACAAAGCTCTAAGTTATTAGAGCCTAGGCTTGTAGCAGCAGGCAAAATATTAGCTTCAGGTTCTGCTTGAGAGGCTAACAATGCTGCGCCTGATTGATTTTGTGGCTTTTTTGAGGTGTTTATATCCCGAGAATGTGTGCCCTGATTAGGTGTGGGTATTTCGCTTTTACTATCGTATACTGGGGCAGATATTTGAAGAGCATCGGGCTGCTCATCACTTTCTAAATTTTTATCATAAAAAGCAAAATAATATACCCCCATTACAGCAAGTACAAAAACAATCAGAGGCACAAGAATGCGCACTGAAATAAAATGAAGAAGTGTTTTTTTCTGTTTAGCTTTATTCGACATTTAAGAATTTTATCCCTTATCTCTTTGTAGCACTTCTACTATCTTTGAACAAAGGCTTTTTGAAGTTGGATACGATGCTACCATCTGCAAGTGACTTGGTATTTTTTCTATTGACCGTGAAATGTTCTCACCAAGCAAAAAATGATATAGTGTTTTTGACTTTTCCAACAAACCATGGCGCTCAACTTCATTGATATAACACTGTGCACTGAACGTTGAGAACAGAACAACTCCTTTAATTCTTCTGGTATTAAAAGCTTTTGTAATACAATTATTTTCATTTGGCTTAGTTTGGTATGTGACCAACCTAGAACACTCAAGGTTTATTTTTTTTAACTCTTTTGAGAAATCAATCGTAACCTTATCCCCTGAAACGAACAGATATTTACCACGATCTTTATCTGAACGAATAATGTCCAGAAGATCACTGGCAGTTTGTGCCTCCACAACATCAATACCAGGAAACCTCTGCGAGATGGCTTGTGACAGGCTTTCCCCAACAACATAAAAAGCTTTTAAATTTTTTAGCCTAGGCATATTGGCTAGCGCATTTTTACTTGTGATAATACAAAAGTCGTATTGAGAGTTACATTCAATTATATTTTTATCACAAAATGTAACAGGAATAATCTTTAGCAAAGGGCAACAACAGGAATCAATGCCATACTCTTTCAAGCTTTGTGATACTATTCCATTGTCACCTTTTGGCCTTGTTAAGAGAACAGTCATTTTCTTTTTTGCTTATCAAGCAAATCTCGTGCAACTATTTCTGCAAGTTTATCAGGATTGATATTCTGATGATGAGAAAAAACTGTGTGATTAAGTGCATCATCTGAAAGCATAGAATTTGCTTTGTATATTTCACCCAGTTTATGAACAAATACACCCACGGGCATTTGGCAACTTGCCCCCAGAATTTTTAAAATTTTTTGTTCAATTTGAAAACAATGCCACGTTGTTAGATCATTGATCTTTTGAATCATAGGCAGCAAAGGGCTTTTTGGACACATTGTCATAGCAATAATGCCTTGCCCTGCTGCTGGAATAAAATCATTCTGATCAAAACAATATCCAAAATCATCCCCATAGCCCAGTCGTTCAAGCCCTGCTGCAGCCAGAACAGTTGCATCTATCTCTTGATCATGAATTTTTTTTAATCTGGTTTGTACATTTCCCCTTATTGGAACAACTGTTAAATCAGGCCTTAGGTATTTAACTAAGGCATGTCGCCGCAGGGAGCAAGTTCCTATAACTGCCCCAGAAGGCAAATCACTTAACGTTAAGTTATCCTTAGAAATCAGAACATCGCCTGGTTTTGAGCGCTCTAAAGTTGCAGCTAAGACAAGCTGATCAGGACATTCAACGCTCATATCTTTTGCTGAATGAACGGCTACGTCAATCTCTCCACGAATACATGCTTGGTCAACTTCCTTACAAAATAAACCTTTTCCCCCAAATGAATACAAAGGAACATCTTTCAGGTTATCACCTGTCGTACAAAATGATTTAAAAGAGGCTGTAAAGTTTGGGAACACGTTTAAAAACTTGCTTGCAACAATTTCAGCCTGTCTTTTGGCTAAGGGACTTGATCGGCTCCCAAACCTAATATGATTAACTTGATTTTTTACCTGCATACTGATTTTATGCCATAAACTGTTGCTAATGGAAATGACAAGCGAATCAAAAGTTTTTTTAGGCATAGAAGACAGCTGTGATGACACAGCTGTTGCCATCGTTTCCAATGATAAAAAAATTCTTAGTGAGTCAAAGGTTTCACACTTAAAGGTTAATGAACCATATGGAGGCGTTGTTCCAGAAATCACTGCTCGTGCTCACCTCAATCATCTTTCGCAGCTTGTTAGGGAAGCACTTAAAAAAGCCAAACTAGAATTACATACACTTGATGGATTTGCCGCAACTGCAGGACCTGGGCTGATAGGTGGCCTGATTTGTGGCATGCAATTTGCAAAAGCATTATCTTATTTTCACAACAAGCCTTTTTTTGGTGTTAATCACTTGGAGGCTCATGCGTTAACACCCCGATTAACCTCAGACTTGAAGTTTCCTTATATTCTTCTTTTGATTTCTGGGGGACACACACAACTTGTCAAAGTTAATGGAGTTCGCAAGTATCAAATTATTGGCTCAACACTCGACGATGCTCTCGGCGAAGCTTTTGACAAAGTTGGAAAAATGTTAGGACTCCCCTATCCAGCTGGCCCCATGATAGAAAAATTAGCTCAAAATGGATCAACCTCATTTAACTTTGTTAGGCCTTTGTGCAAGCAAAAAACCACTGATTTTTCTTTCTCAGGGCTTAAAAGTGATGTTCGTAGAAAAATTGAAGGACTCAATCAAATTAATCAAAAAATCAGAGAAGACATTGCCTGCTCTTTCCAAGAAACGATTAAAGAAGTTCTCATCAAAAAATGCAGCATTGCTATTCGAGATAATCCTGAAATTAAAAACTTTGTTGTAAGTGGTGGCGTTGCGTCAAACAAGTATATACGTCAATCTCTTCAAAACATGTGTGATACAAATAATGTTAACTTTATAGCCCCACCCATTGAGCTGTGCACGGATAATGGCGTCATGATTGCCTGGGCAGGCATTGAAAATGATAAAGCTGGGTTCGTAGACAACTATAATCTATCGCCACGGCCGCGATGGCCACTAAATGAGATTTAAAAATGCACAGTCATTTTTTAAAAGATAGTCTTGTAATCATATTTCTATCATTTTTACTTTTTTATATTGGGGCTCCTCAGCGTCCATTCTCCACACCAGATGAAGGCAGGTACATGGAAATACCAAGAGAAATGGCTGCAAACAACTCGTTTATTACCCCACGTCTTAATGGGGTAAAATATTTTGAAAAGCCCCCCCTACTCTATTGGCTGCAAGCTGGCATGATAAAAGCTTTTGGCGCTCACGAATGGAGTGGCAGGATTATACCAGCACTTGCCGGTGCACTAGGTGTTTTCTTTGCTTATTTTTTAGCTCTAAATCTATTTAATAGACCAACGGCTCTACTTGCTGCCATCATCTTATCTACGAGTGCTCTTTATTTTATTTTAAGCCATATCATTATTACGGATGGTCTTTTTAGTACGCTTGTTAATGGGGCGCTTAGTTTTTTTATTGTTGGCATGCATAAGCGTCCTGGAGAACGCAGGAGAAGAATGGCTATATTAGCAGCCGCCTGCCTTGCACTAGCTGTATTAACCAAAGGTCTTGTTGCTTGCATTCTATTTAGTGCCATATCTTTAATTTGGTTCATGCTTTGCAGAAAAAAAATAAGACTGCTTCCACTATATATCCCTTTAACACTATCAATTTTTTTACTTATCGTGATGCCTTGGCATATTCTTGTTCAGCTAAAAAATCCTGAATTTTTTGATTTCTATATTATAAAAGAGCATTTCCAAAGGTTTGCAACAAAGACACACAATAGATATCAACCGTTTTATTTTTTCTTGCCTGTTATTATTTTTGGATTGTTCCCATGGTTTGGCGCTTTAATAACCGGATTAATACGATCTATTTTAAATAAAGAGCTCATCAAAAAAGATCATAAATGCACAATTGTTTTCCTATTGGTTTGGAGTATTTTCCCAACATTGCTTTTTAGTATATCAAGCTCTAAGTTAATTACTTATGTTCTCCCTGTAATAACACCTTTAAGCGTTCTTATCGCCTACTCTATTAAACGCACCAAAGACTTAAATTTATCATATAAACCCGAGGTGTTGAGCTACTCAGTATTTTTTATCTGTGTTCTTATTTTTTATGAATTTAAGAAAAGCGATATTCCAATAAATGACTTCTTAGAGTACCACGATAAAATTCAATTCTTGAAGATCTTGTTTTGGCTTAGCGTTCTTTTGCCATTGCCGCTATATAAACTAAAGGGATCAAAAATAACGCTTTATATAATTCTTACCTTAACAGTTTTACAGTATTCAGTAATGGTCTGGGCCACGCTTTACAATGACTCCTCAAGTGTAAAATCAACTTATAAACATATTGAGAAGAACATTGGAGCACACAAAATTCACCTCATTAGTTATTACCATTACCATCAAGATTTACCTGTGTATGCTCAAAGACTTATCCCTATCGTTGGTGGCTTGGGCGAAATGGAGTTTGGGCACCAACAAGAACAACACCCAATAAAGCTCTCAGATGCTGATTTCTGGCAATTGTGGTTCTCTGATCAATACGTCTGCGCATTTGCTTGGAAACAACAAGGATACAACAAGTTTAAAAAATCATTGTCTCTAAAACAAAAACATTTTAAACCACTTAGAGATGAACAGATCAATCCCTACGAAGTTAGAATAAGGACAAAACTCCCTACATTTTGCAATGTTTCTCCACTGGCAATGCATTCCTAAATGGGGTATCAAAAAGAATAACAAATATTTTTCTTAAATGAACCCATCACCTTTTCTATCAATTATTGTCCCTGTTTATAACGAAGAAGAGATGCTTCTGGCTTTTCATGATAGACTGATAAAAACTTTAGAAAAAAATAAGTACAAATTTGAAATCCTTTACATCAATGATGGAAGCAGTGATCAAAGTGAATTGATTTTATCTTCTATAGAAGAAAAAGATCCTAAACACGTTTATGTTCTGAACTTTGATCAAAACTACGGCCAGCATATCGCGATAACCGCAGGCTTTGACCACATGCGTGGAGATGTCGCTATTAATCTTGATGCTGATTTACAAAACCCACCAGAAGAAATTCCAAAACTTGTGGAACAGTATCTAAAAGGCCATGATATGGTTGGAAGCTATCGCCTTAGAAGAAAAGATCATAAGTGGCGTGACTATGGTTCCAAATTTGCAAATTTTATCCGCAAACAAATCACAACTCTTGATATGAAAGACCAAGGGTGCATGTTTCGCGCTTATTCAAAAGAGCTTACCAAAAAAATATGCCAGGGAAATGAACGCGCTTTATTTATTCCTGCACTGGGTTGGAAATATGCGAAAAACCCAATTGAGATTGGCCTTGTTCATGATGAGCGGGCCTTCGGTGAATCAAAATACAAACTATACGATCTTCTTAGAGTAAGCATAGATCTTGCCACAAGCATGAGTTTAGCACCAATTCAGCTTGTCACCGCAACTGGCATACTTACCGCACTCTTTAGTTTCTTCATTTTTATTTACATGATCGCAAGACGCTTTATATACGGGCCCGAAGTAGAGGGTGTTTTTACACTTTTTGCATTGGTCTTTTTTATGATTGGAATAGCTATTTTTGGCATTGGTGTGATTGGTGAATATATTGGCCGCATATATCATATTGTTCAAGGGCGCCCCCGCTACAATTTAAAAAATAAAAATCAACCTCGAATCAGAACTTCACAATGAAAATCCTAATCACTGGTGTAAATGGCTTTATTGGTAACTGGCTTGCTCGCGCTTTGCTGAAAGACAAATCGTTCAACGTTACTGGCATTGATATTAAAGATTTTAATTTAACTCACCCAGTCGATGAGATCATTTCAAATCCGCGTTTTATTTTCCAAAACTTTGATCTTTTAGATGAGAATAATAAGACATCTTTGGATACTCTTGTTGCAGAACACGATGTTATTATCCCACTTGCAGCCATTGCAAATCCTTATCTTTATATTAAACAGCCTCTCAAAGTTTTTGAATTAGACTTTGAGCACAACTTAGCCATGATAAAATTAGCTAACAAACACCACAAAAGGCTTATTTTTCCTTCAACTTCTGAAGTATATGGCATGTCCGAAGATGCTCAGTTTGATGAAGATTCAACAAAACTGGTTATGGGCCCTGTCCAAAAAATGCGTTGGATATATGCATCTTCTAAGCAACTTTTAGATCGCGTTATTTGTGCATATGGTTTGCATGAAGGTTTGTCATACACACTCTTTAGGCCATTTAACTGGATTGGTCCAAGGTTAGATAACATTGATTCACAATCAGAAGGCGAATCAAGGGCTTTCACACAATTTATGAGCAATGTTATTCAAGGAAAACCGATATGTATTGTAAACGATGGGCTGCAAAGACGAACCTTTATTTATATAGAAGATGCTATAGATGCCTTGTTACGAATCATAAAAAATGAAAATCAATGTGCACACAACCAAATCTATAATATTGGCAACCCTAAAAATGATCTAAGTATATACGAATTAGCCCAGGCAATGATTCAGCATGCCCAAGGATTTCCTGAACTGCTTAAAGATTCAAGTTTATGTAAGTTGGAAATGGTTCATTCAGACGATTATTTTGGCCAATCCTATGAAGACGTATCGCGTCGTATGCCGTCAATTAAAAAAGCAAAAAAAGACTTAGGTTGGCAACCAGAGACATCTGTTAGTGATGCTATTGTAAAAACTTTTCAATTTTATAAAGAGTGCTCTTTAAAAGAGCAAAAAAAGATAAACTGAGTTAAAAGTCTTGTCCGAGTGAAATATAGAATTGTGCACGTTTATCACTCTCTCTACGTCTAACAGGCAAACCTACAACCATTTGTACATCTCCAATTGGTGACATATAATTCACGCCACCACCAACACCCATCAGAAGTGCATTTGAAAAGTTTGGGTAGCGCCCTTGATAATTAGATCCAGCATCAAAGAAACCTTGAAGAGCTAAATCATTATTCAAGAAATAATTAACTTCAGCACCCATAGCAAACAATGAACGACCTCCAATAGGCTTACCATTCGCATCTCTTTTACCAGCCAACTGATATCCATATCCACGAACAGTCCCCATACCTCCTGCAAAGAATTGCCAATCCAGCGGAAGCACCTTCTTGCCCGCACTAGGGGAGGCATAGAGCTTGTACCAGGCCTTCATAATTAGGGTATGATCATCGTTTAAAGGCCTTAAAATGGATTGACGTAATTTAAATTGAACAAATTGACGTTGGGGGGCAACTTGCATTGCCGGTGTTACTTCAAAATGAGCATCCCACCCTTTTCTTGGTGTCATCAAATCGTCTAATTGCTCATAGTGAATAGCCAGTGGGATTGAGATAACAGGCGCATTATGATCATTTAGTAAGCTGGATTTTGGCTTTACAGAGCTAAACTTAACCGACAACCCAACATCTGTTCTCAGTTTGTCATAAATTGGTGTTGTCAGAATACTAGAAATTTCAGCGCCCATAGCGCTATATGAATCTGTATGGGTGCGATTAATATTAAAACGCGTTGATAAATAACTCTCGGTCCACACAGCGTCAGGGACAATATGCTCAAAGCCTAAACCATTGTAATATTGACCAAATCCACCAAGAACTTTTATGAGCGATCCATCATCAAAAAGGTTAACCCCCTTCCATCCCAACCTTACATTAAAATTGTTGTTTGCATCATAACCAGCTTTCCATACAAAAGCCCTTGAGGATTCAGGAAACGCCTCTACACGCATAGTCAAATTACTACCCGTTGGCTGTTTGTTTGGACGCGTTATTTTTACAAAGGCATATTGCTGTGTATTATTTAATGTTTCTATGGTTTGTATAACCTTAATATTGCTATAAACATCACCCTTTTTCCACTGCAACCTCTTTTTTATAAAGTCTTCATCAACGCCCTCTGCTGGCGCTATAAGCGTTTCACCAAAACGCACAAGCTTGCCTGGATCCATATGCAGCAAAACTTCAATACCCTTTTTGTCATGATCAACGGTGATTTTTTCATTCAGAACTTTGGCATATGGATAACCATTGTTTCCCAAAATCTCAAAAAGCTTACGCACACCAGCTTTAATGTTTTCGATAGTCGCTGGCGTTCCTGGCACCATCCCAAAGCGGGCTGGGTCTATTGAAAGCGCATTAAACAGTTGGTTGTCCAAGCTATTAGAGCTTAGGTTAAACTTAATAAGTTTATATTTAGGACCAGTTCGGACCATAAAATTCAAAGTTATTGGATTTGTCTTTAAGTCTATTTCATAATCAGCAAGCGCATCATAATACCCTAAACTCCTCAAGAGTGAATCAACAGCTTTTAAATCATTAACAACACGTTCTTTTAACTGTGCAATTGTTGAAGGTGGCGCGTTCTTTTGCGTAAAGATTGAAAGTTTATCAATAATTTTGTCACGAAGGCCATGTTCAAATACACCTGATAAAACTGGAATATAATTAATTACTGAAGAATCAATCTTTTTTGTGTGCTCTACTCCAACACTCATTGGCATATCACTATTAGAAGCAGCTTCACTTAGAATATAATAGGGGCTAAAAACTAAAAAAAGGCAAAAACCTAAGGAAAGATATGAGAGTTTAGCCATCCTATTAAACCTATAAACTACCCGATACTAGCATAGTTTTTCAAAAAAAAGAAAGGGGCATCCAAGAGCCAAACGCATATGTTGAGATAGCCCCATGTAATACACCAATAGAATTAACTATAGTTTATGAATTTCTTGTGAAACTGCTGGATTAATCCAACCAATGTTGCCATCGTTTCTACGGTGCACAACATTAATATTTCCTTGAGCTTCGTTCCTAAAAACCAAAACATTCATGTCAGATAAATCCATCCTCATAACAGCATCACTAACAGATAAAGTTGGAATCTCACTAGACATCTCAGCTATAACAGCAGCCTTAGCACCTTTATTTCCTGCATCCTCTCTCTCATCTATTTCCCCATGAGAGTGAGGTAAAACATAGTTCATCGCCATTAAAACATCCACATCTGCCTTCTTTTCATGATGATTTTTTATTTTATTGTGATAGCGACGAAGCCTTGTATCGATTTTGTGTAACGCCAGATCAAAAGCAATATAAGCATCTAATGCTGATTGATGACTCCGAAGATTAATATTCTTAGCCACGTGCACATCAATATCTGCTGTAATATTGCTATTATCCATTGAAATTGCCACAGAAGCTTCAATAGATTCTGGGAAATGCCTTAAAATAGTTGATTCAAGTTTTTCTGAAATATGCGTTTTAAGCGCATCCCCTAAATCAATGCCTTTTCCCTTAATAGAAATGTTCATGCTAATCCTCCTTATTGAATTTTTATTCTATCTTTGCACAAAGAATATAATTATTTGAGATGTCTGGCTTTAAAGTCCATTTTTGAAATAGCGGATTATAAACCATTCCGCTCATATTTAGAGGAACCAGACCTTCATTTTCAAGGCTACCATATAAACGTGAAGGTTTAATGAATTTTTGCCAATCATGTGTTTTTTTTGGCACAATTCCCAGTATATATTCCGCCATCAAAATAGACATGAAGTATGATTTAGTGGTTTGATTGATGGTTGATATAAAAACGATTCCATTTGATTTCAAATGCTGCCTTAATATTTTTACAAAGCTATCTAAATCATCAACATGCTCAACAACCTCTAAGGCTAGTATAATATCAAATTTTCTTTTCAAATTAAGTGTTTCTATTTTTTGGGACATGTATTCAATCGACAAACCCATAGCTTTAGCATGTTCAGAGGCTGTTTTAATAGCCTCTAAGCTTCCATCAACCCCAGTTACTTCATAGCCTATGCGAGCCATTGGCTCAGAGGCTACACCTCCTCCACAACCAACATCCAAAACAGATAGATGACAAGACTTGTTGTCATTCGGGAGTTCTACAAAATGTGTATTAATTTTGTTTAGGATGAATTCTAAGCGCAGTTGATTCATTTGATGGAGCATATCCATCTCACCATTAGCACCCCACCAACTTTTTATGGAATCAAAAAACTCTATTTCTTCTTTATGCTTTTTTACTCTCATCAAATCTTAAATTGTTTAGTGATTTTATTTTTTCTTTATAATACACTAAATTAGTTTTATTTAGAATGCTTGTGGAGGCTTACAATGAAAGCATCAACTAAACAAAATCAATATAATGGTGATTTTGAAACCCCGATAACGTGTCATTCTCTCTCGGAAATTAGAAAGAAAAAAAAGTTATCTACCCTCGATGTTGCCGAACACTTGAGAATAAGCAAAGCATACATTGATGCTATAGAAAAACACGACTTTCAATCATTGCCCTCAACAACATACACACTTGGCTTCATTCGGACCCTTGCAAAATTTTACGGCATTGATCCTATTGAAACATCTAATGTATACAAACAAAAAATATCCGAACATGGCATAAGCCTTGAACCAGATCATGAATTAAATCAGGTAATGCCTATTGATAAACCATCATCAAATTACATATACATTGGCATTCTTTTGACAGCCACAACACTTGCGCTAGGATACTACTTGTTTTCATACCAGCAAGATGCTCTTAATGACTTAAAAAATTTCTTACTTTAATGTTATTGTATTAAAGTCTAAAAAACTCTTTTAGTTCAGATCATTATCGAGTATCAAAACGATAGAAAAAAGGTCATAAAATATGGTTACCAGCCTTCGAGGCATGCCAGATATTTATCCTGAAGAAACGCAGCAAAGAGATCAGCTCACCAAGATTTTTACTAATACTGCTTTCTTGCATGGTTTTCATCGGATAGAGACACCAATATTGGAATCTCTTGATGTCTTTGTGCGGTCAGTCGGTGAAACATCTGATATCGTTTCAAAAGAAATGTATACCCTCAAAGACAAGGGTGAGCGAGATCTGTGTCTTCGTCCTGAAAATACCGCTGGGATAATAAGATCTATACTGAACAATAAAAAAAGCCACATTGAAAATCAAAAATACTTTTATTATGGACCGATGTTTCGATATGAGCGTCCCCAAAAAGGACGTTTAAGACAATTTAGTCAGCTGGGCATTGAGTATATTAACGCAAAATCACCAACTGCTGATGTTGAGTCTATTATATTGGCAAATGACTTCATAAAAAATATTGGTATTACAGACTATACTCTTGAGTTAAATACCTTGGGCGATGAAGAAACCAGAAAAAACCATAAAAAAGCCTTAGTTGAGTATTTGTCAAAACACCAACAGAATTTATCTAAAGAGAGTCAAGATCGCCTGCAAAAGAATCCACTTCGAATATTGGACTCAAAAGACGAAAAAGATATAGAAATATGCCAAAGTGCCCCTCTCCTGGTGGATTTTTTATCAAAGAGCGCTCAAGATTTTTTTGATAGGGTTGTTAACTTGCTCAATGAGCTGAATATTTATTTTAATTTAAATCCTTACTTAGTTCGTGGTCTAGACTATTACAGCCATACTATTTTTGAATTTAAGTCAGGCGATCTAGGGTCTCAAAGCACGTTTCTAGCTGGTGGGCGATATGATAAACTCTCACAGCTCTTAGGAGGACGGGTTCTGCCAAGTGTTGGCTGGGCTGCAGGGTTAGAAAGGCTTATGTTAATAAGCAATTTAAAAAAAGAAGATCAAATCACAACACTGGTAATACCTGGCGATGAATCACTGGTCTCACCTTCCCTTTCCCTAGTAGATAAAATACGCTCTAGAGGAATAACTTCTGAAGTTTCACCCAGCACCTCTTTTAAATCTGGCCTTAAGTATGCGAATAAAAATCAAGTGAACTTTGCCGTTTTACTTGGCGCAAAAGAACAGGAAACAAATACAGTTACTTGGAAAAACCTTTTAACTGGTTCTCAACACACAAATACATTAGAAGAATTTATTAAAGAAATTAAAAAATGAACACGTCAGAAAAGTTTCAAAAAATAGTTCAGCGTTTTGATGCCCTAAATCAAATCCTAGAAAAGGGGCATGAACTTAGCTCTGAGAAATTCATTAACTACTCTAAAGAACTTGCAGAAATAACTCCTGTTGCAGAGGCTATTAAAAAAGCTGATTCAATAAAAAGTGATATTATTGATCTTAAAGAAATCATAAAAGACCCGACTGCTGACAAAGAGATGAAGCAGCTTGCACAAGAAGAACTTTACGAACTTGAGTCAGCATTAAAAAAGCTTGATAAAGAAATCCAGCTTATGCTTATCCCAAAAGATGCTGCCGATGAGAAAAACGCAATCATTGAAATAAGAGCTGGGACTGGCGGAGAAGAAGCAGCCTTATTTGGGGCAAATCTTTTTTCTATGTATCAAAAATACGCAGAGCACAAAGGATGGAAGGTAGAAATTTTAGAAGTATCTGAAACTGGTATAGGCGGCATGAAAGAAGCCAGTTTACAAATAAGTGGTCGCAATGTTTTTGCAAATCTAAAATATGAATCAGGTGTGCATCGTGTTCAACGTGTTCCAGAAACAGAAACATCTGGCCGCATCCATACATCTGCAGCAACGGTTGCCGTTCTACCAGAGGCAGAAGAAGTTGATATCAAAATTGAAGATAAAGACTTACGTATCGATGTTTTTAGATCAAGCGGACCTGGAGGGCAGTCCGTTAACACAACCGATAGTGCTGTTCGGATTACACATATTCCAACTGGCATTGTTGTGTCGCAACAGGATGAAAAGTCACAGCATAAGAATCGCGCTAAAGCTATGAAAGTTTTAAGGTCGCGTCTTTATGAAGCTGAACGACAAAAACAAATCCAAGAACGATCTCAAAGCCGCCAGAAGCAAGTAGGCAGTGGCGATCGCTCTGAGCGAATTAGAACCTACAACTATCCCCAAGGACGCGTCACAGACCATCGTATCAATTTAACTTTATATAAAATCCATGATATTTTGGCCGGGACTGGTTTAGACGAGGTTATCAATCCACTTAAAGCAGAAGAACAGGCCCAAAAACTTGCTGCTGTTGCTGATGGCAACTAAAACGCCTATCCCCCGCCACATTCAAAGAGCAATTTTAGGTCACATTCTGGGATGTCAGCCAGAAGAGTTGATAGGTGCTATTCCATCTCTGTCAAGCCAGCAACAGGTCATGTTTGAGGAAATGAAGGGTCTTTTTTCATCAGGCGTCCCTTTAAGCCGTATCATTGGATTCCGTGAGTTCTGGTCTCTGAAGTTTTTTCTAAATCAGTCTACTCTTGATCCACGACCAGATAGTGAGACGCTTGTTCAGTCTGCACTAGAGCATATCCCAAATAACAAACAATCTTCCCTACTTGATCTTGGAACTGGATCAGGCTGTTTGGCATTAAGTATACTTCATGAGAGAGCAGATCTATCTGGAACACTTGTTGATAATAATTTAGAGGCATTAGAGCAAGCCAAGTATAATGCTAGGTATCATAATCTTAATGATCGCTGCACGTTCATTCATTCATCTTGGCTAGAAAATGTGTCAGGTCACTTTAATTATATTGTTTCTAACCCTCCGTACATTTCCCACAAAGCCTATGAGAAATTGGCTGATAACGTAAAAAACCATGACCCTCAAGGCGCTCTTATAGCTAAAAAAAATGGCCTAGACTGCTATGAAACAATACTCAAACAACTTGCTGTAAAAAAGGTTACTTTTAATTTGGCTTTTTTTGAAATAGGATTTGATCAGGAAAAATCAGTCAGTGAGTTGATTTCTAATGCAGGGTTTGAAGTATGCAAAACCGTACGCGATTTAGCAGGACATCCCCGTGTTATTATTTTCAAACCCTAGGCCTACTTCTTCTTTTTATTCATCTTTTTTGTTTTGATCTGATGCGCCCTCTCCTTTGCCTGTAAATTCTTGTCAGCTTTAGATCCCAAAGCCTGGTCACGATAACTCTCCAGGGTCCCATCATAGTTTTGAACAGTGCCATTTTCGGCTACCCATAAAGTTGATGCTGTCATTTTTAGTAAGTCCCAATCGTGCGTAATCAGGATAACCGCTCCATTAAACTGATTAATGGAAAGAACCAATGCTTCACGTGATTCGATATCAAGGTGATTTGTTGGTTCATCAAGAATCAACAGTCCTGGCTTTTCAACACTAAGCATTGCAAAATTTAAGCGCGTCTTTTCACCGCCTGATAGCTGGCCAACAAGTGTGTCCGATTTTGTTTGCGTCAAGCCAAATTGTCCTAAAAGGGCACGAATATTTGTTGGAGCTGCATGTGGCATCAGCTCTTCCATGTGTTGATAAGCTGTTTTGGTAAGAGTTAAATTTTCAAGTTGCTCTTGGTTAAAGAATGCAACAGAGAATTTTTGCTCAACTCTTCTTTTACCCTTGATTGGTTTCAGCTTGTCTGCAATTAACTTTGCAAAAGTTGATTTTCCATTCCCGTTTCTTCCCACCAAGGCAATACAGTCATCCGGATCAATTCGTTGATTAAGGTTCTTAAGAACAATAGTATCACCATAGCCAACTGAAACAGACTCTAGGGTAACCAATGGCGGTGCCAACTCAATGGGTTCAGGGAAATGAATTCCTAGCGTTGGATCATCTTGCATCATTTGGATATCTTGCATTTTCTCAAGCATCTTAATCCGACTCTGAACCTGTTTAGCTTTGCTTGCCTTTGCACGAAAGCGATTAACAAACTTTTCAACATGTTCTTTTTTTGCTTGTTGCTTTTGAAAAGCTGCCTGCTGTTGTATTTGCGTTAAAAATTTAGCTTCAATAAAATGATCATAATTCCCAGTGTAGGAAGTAAGGTTTTTCTGATGAAGGTGAACAATACGATCAGCGATATGATTTAAAACATATTTATCATGGCTAATTAAAATAAGAGCACAGGGTGATTTTTTAAGATACTCCATAAGCCAGAACGTGGTTTCCAAATCAAGATGGTTACTTGGCTCATCAAGCAACATTAAATCAGGCTTATTAAAGAGAACACTTGCCAGAGCGATTCGCATACGCCAGCCACCAGAAAAAGTATTAACCGGCATTTTTTGCTTTTCTTCACTAAATCCCAAACCAGCCAATACTTTTGCTGCTCTTGCCTCCGCTGTAAAAGCATCGATAGATTCAAGTTCAAATTGAATCTCTCCAAGCCGATCCATATCCGTGGTTGTTGCCAATTCTGTCATGAGCGCACGATATGCCTCATCAGACTCAACTACTAAGTCTATTGCAGGTTGTTCACTTTGTGGTGGCATTTGTGGCAGTGACCCAATCTTTGTGCCGTTTTGCAGTCGGATAAGGCCATTATCAGGTTCAATTTCTCCCTTAATGAGTCTAAATAGAGTTGTTTTACCAATTCCATTGCGGCCAACAAGACCGACTTTTTCCCCACTATTTAATGTAAATGAAGCATTATCAAAAAGTGTTCGGCCTTTTAAATGATATGTGAGTGATTCAATAGTTAACATTAATCATGTGTAAATTTGCCTTAAGTTAATTGACACATTCTAAGAGTGCAAGAATTACTTGGATTCAAGAACTTATCCTACAATTGATAATTTTTAAAAAAGTAAGTTGACGCCCTCTTTTTACAACCTTATAGTGGGCACAGTTTTGGGGCACTTAGCTCAGTCGGTAGAGCATCTGACTTTTAATCAGAGGGTCACAGGTTCGAGTCCTGTAGTGCCCACCAAAACTTCTCTATTCCACTTATGCAAATCCCTGGTTATACTCCCCTTCAAAGATCAGCCTTACAATGAACAAAAAACAAATTCTTTTTGCCAGTATTTTCGGAAATGTTTTAGAGTTCTATGACTTTACTTTATTTGGGATCTTCGCCCTTAGTATCGCAAAGGCTTACTTTCCTACTACATCAGCAAATGGAGCTATATTACAAAGCTTATCTGTTTTTGGAGCTGGCTTTCTTATGCGTCCGCTTGGCGCACTGGTTTTTGGCTATATTGGTGATAAATTCGGTCGAAAAAAAGCATTAACACTCTCAATCATACTCATGGGAATACCAACATTGTTAATTGGCATTATGCCAACTTATGAACAAATTGGTCTCTTTGCCCCCCTCACAATTGTATCATGCCGGCTTATTCAGGGGCTTTGTACAGGCGGAGAATATAACGGTGCAGCAGTCTTTGCTCTTGAACATATGGGCACCAAACGTGCTGGTCTAACTGGGGGGCTTATATGTGGATCTGCAGGTCTTGGCGCCCTCGCAGCACTGCTTGTCAGCACGCTCGCATTCCTTCCTTCTATGCCTGTTTGGTCTTGGCGTATTGCCTTTATTATAGGCGCATTCGGTAGCCTTTATGGTTGGTACGTAAGGCGGGGAATGTTGGAGAGTCCTATTTTTCAAAAACTAAAAAACAAAGATGGAGTGTCCGAAGATCTGCCGCTCGTAACTGTTTTTAAAAATCATAAGCTATCTGTACTCAGCACAATTTGCTTAGGACTTCTGGATGGCCTTCTTTCGTATGTGGTATTTGTTTTCTTTCAGGTATACCTGGAATCTCAACTGTTATTTTCAACGCAGGTTGCCAGTAAATACAGCCTAATTGGCACAATTATATTTACTGTTTTCTCACCTATACTTGGTCGATTAAGCGACTCATATCAATCTCCTAAAAAGTACTTCATGCATTCTTTAATTTTTTTATCAGTTTGCGCATACCCACTGTTTCTATTTCTTACGCCCACAAATCATTTTGCAATCATCACAACAATTATTGTTATAAGCCTTCTGGCAGCAGGTATTGCGGGACCCCTTCATGCGTATTGTCAAGATAGCTTCCCGGCTAATAGTCGCTATAGTGGCATATCATTCAGCTATAGTATTGGGATAAGTATTGGTGGGTTCACACCATTTGTGTATGCTCTCTTTATGACCAAAAAAAATGGCCCAACTTATATGGGCCTTTACCTTTTATTATGGTCTTTGATTGCACTCTTTATTGTTATGAAAAACAAGAAAACTAGGCTTTAACCCTTGGAGTCAGGGACTTTTTTAATCTTTTCCACAAACCAGATTTCTTTTTATTTTTTTTCTCTTCTTTAAGTTTATCAATATATTCAGCAGCCAGTATTTCGCTCATTGTCTTATATAAACCAGGATACTTACGGCGTAATTCAGCAACATTCCTAATAGACTTATCGTCTTTGAAAATAACAGTTACACCTGGTGGTAGAGCAATAGCATCATAAATAGGCATTTGCACACGCTGCTGGTCAACTTTTTCTAGTCCTGATCCATACATTTGAGCTTCTTTTTTGGTAGAAAAAACTCTGTCAAATCCTTCCTTTTCCCACCAAATCACAATGATTGGCTTTGAATATTCAGTGAGCTCCATTTCAGTCATCACAACTTGTCCAGAATCTTGTGAAAAACTATCTTCCGCTCTCAAAATGGACAAACTGGCAATAGCCACAAAAAACATAATATAAAACTTCATAATTCCTCCCTACTTTAAAGTTTAAATTTATAGTCGTCTCTTTCTCGCGGTCTGTAAACTATAAAATTTTTAGCTTTAAGGAATTTTTGCAATTTTTCCCTAGTCCCAATATTTAAAAGGTGAATTATCTCTTTTTGTGCCTCTTCCAACCACATGAAAAACTTTCCAATTAATTAAAAACATCAACAGACTTCGATTTAAAGCAATGTATAAAACTAATATCAAAGATGGTAGCGCACCAATTAAAAGCTCAATAACCCTGAAATCATTGTTAAAATAAGGCTTGATTGCCTCCATAAGCCCCACATCATAAATCATTATAAAACTTCCCATAAAGATGATGCTTCCTTCAAGGCCCATACAAAAAACTTTAAAGAGAGAGTGTTGTCCTACTTTCAACCAATCTGTACATATTGCTGATCCAATCAAAAGCCCTATGGCTATACCCAATGATTGGACCACACCTGAACGCAAGTAATTTAAATCTGATAAAATAAAGTAAGAAATTAACCCAAACATAAAAACAACTACACTTGGTTTCCAGGCTTTAATAGTTAGAGGATTATTATCTCGCGTCGCATAATAAACAATTAGTACAAGTAGTCCGGCAAAAAGCCAGGCACCAAAGTTATCAAAAGGTGTGTGATAACCAGCATGGACCGTTGCAATAAAGAGGCAAATCAAAATAAAACCAAGAATAAATCTTAAAATTAACGATGAAAAGCATAGGAAAAGATACCCATACACAGCAACAGAGACCATCATATGACCGCTTGGAAAACCATAAATATCTGAGCTATGCGGGTAAATAAGTGGGATTTTGAAGGCTATTTTTAATAAACTGGTTAAAAAAACAGCCAATAAATAGCATATCCATACATTAAAAAAATCATATCGCCGGGCTGACATGAGCCCAAAAACAATAATAGGGACATGTATGTACATCTTATTGAAAATAAGCATAAATGATAAAAAACTATCCAACATACCCACCTACCCGAAAATTCAAGCTATTGGTTTATTCATCCAATAAAATGATATCATCTTTCTCAACGTACCCTAACCGTGCACGCACACGTTCGTCCAACAAATCACGATCCAGGTTTTCATTTTTCAGTAAAGAAACTCGGTGCGCCAAATCATCATATTTTGTTTTTAGTTTAGAAAGTTGTTGTTGTGTTACAGCCAGCTGATGTTCCAAATCACGCTTTGCATAATAACCATGCGCCCCGAAAAAAAAGTAGTAGAGAAAATAACTCAGGATAAACAGCAAAAAAGCTGTCCACCAAAGCCGCGAGAGATGATAACGAAACGCTCTTCTCACAACACCTCCCTATTTCAACTTATTCACATTCGCTAAGATTAAAACTATTTAGGCTTAACTCTTCTTCAATGCGAAGCAGTTGATTATATTTAGCCATACGGTCAGTCCGGCACATTGAACCCGTTTTAATCTGTCCACAATTGAAGGCAACAGCTAGGTCTGCAATGGTTGCATCTTCTGTTTCACCTGAACGATGCGACATAACAGTCGTATAGCCAGCTTCTTTTGCTGCCTGAATCACATGAGCTGTTTCTGTTAAAGTTCCAATCTGATTGGGCTTAATCAAAATACTGTTGGCAACGCCTTTTTCAATACCCATTTCCAAACGATCTAGATTTGTAACAAACAAATCATCTCCAACAAGTTGCAGTTGATCATCAAGCGCTTCTGTTAACTCAGACCATCCTTGCCAATCATCCTCTGCCATCCCATCTTCAATTGAAAAAATTGGATATTTTTTGGTGAGTTCTTGATAGTACTCTACGAGTTGTTTGGAGGATAATTTTTTTTGTCCAAGGTGATAAACACCATCTTTGTAAAATTCTGAAGCTGCTACATCAAGCGCAAAAACAATATCTTCACCAACTTCGTAACCAGCATTTTTAGAAGCCTCAACCAGCAAATCTAAGGCATCTTCAACAGAATCAAGGTTTGGCGCAAACCCGCCTTCATCACCAACAGCTGTTGAAAAACCACGCGATTGTATAAGTTTTTTGAGCGATTGAAAAACATCAAAACCCATCATCATTGCATCTGAAAATGATCCGGCTGAAATAGGCACAATCATGAACTCTTGAATATCAACGGTATTATTAGCGTGCGCTCCACCATTCAAAACATTTATGAGGGGGATTGGCATTTGCGTCCCGTACAAACCACCCACATATCGATAGAGCGGCATATCCATTTCAATCGCCATTGCCTTTGCAACAGCCAGACTAGCGCCCAATATTGCATTAGCACCGAGTCTGCTTTTATTTGGCGTGCCATCCAGGTTAATGAGCGCGTTATCAATGGCAATCTGCTGTCCAGCCTCTAAACCAGACAGCGCCTCAAATATTTCACCATTTACATTATCAATAGCCGAATTAACTGCCTTTCCATCAAAAAACTCATCTTTGTCTCTAAGCTCAACTGCTTCATGTTGCCCGGTTGAAGCTCCTGAAGGAACAGCTGCACGGCCAATGGCACCCGTTTCCAATTCAACTTCAACTTCTAAAGTTGGGTTACCGCGGCTATCAAAAATCTGACGTCCTCTAATATCAATTATGCTGCTCATATGCCTCTCTCCTAAATTCTATACGTTTATTGGGTCTTGTTTAGCAAGCTTATCAAATTCTTTCAGCGAACGCCAAACCCCTTCAATATCGCTAAGCCTTATCATGTTAGGACCATCACTCGGCGCATTATCTGGATCTTGATGAGACTCCATAAACACTCCTGCAATTCCAAGACTTATAGCAGCCCTTGCCATGACTGGTGCAAACTCACGTTGCCCACTTGAAGCACCCCCAAGTCCACCTGGCTGCATCACAGCATGGGTTGCATCAATAATAATGGGATAGCCTGTTTTTTTCATAATAACGGGTCCACGCATATCAACCACAAGATTATTATATCCAAAGGTTGTCCCGCGTTCAGTTAACAAAATATTATCATTACCCGCTGATGCAACCTTCTCAGGAATATGAGTTGCCTCAAGCGGAGATAAAAATTGCCCTTTTTTCACATTAACAATTTTGCCTGTTTTACCAGCTGCCAAAAGCAAATCAGTTTGACGGCATAAAAAAGCTGGTATTTGAATAACATCAACAACTTCAGCTATTTGTGCACATTGTGACTCTGTATGCACATCCGTCAGCACGGGACAGCCAACTTTTTGTTTTATCTCCTGAAAAACTTCCAAACTTTTCTCAAGTCCCAAACCTCTTTTACCTTTTAAGCTAGTACGATTTGCTTTATCAAAAGAAGTTTTAAAAATAAAAGGAATGTCCAATTTTGTTGCACGATCCATCAGCTCTGATGCCATCATCATTGCATGATCACGGCTTTCCATTTGGCAGGGGCCAGAAATTATAACCATAGGTGAGTCGTTTGAAATTTCAAAATTGCTAAGACTAATTTTTTTCATTTTTTCCTTCTTTGTATTTAAGTGCAGCTTCTAAAAGGCTTGTAAAAAGTGGGTTTGGACAACCAACCCAGGATTCATATTCTGGATGATATTGAACGCCAATCATCCACGGATGGCTCTCAACCTCGACAACTTCAGTCAATCGGGCATCAGGCGACATACCGCTAAAACTTAAACCAGCTTGCTCAAAATTTGTACGATAATCAACGGTAACTTCGTAACGATGCCGGTGACGCTCATGAACAATATCTTTTTGATAAACACGATGCAACAAACTATCTGCCTTAATGTGGCATGGATAAGCCCCCAAGCGCATAGTCCCGCCCATATCACCGCTTTCAGATCGACTTTCCTTTAATCCATCTTTATCCCATTCAGTTATGAGAGATACAACAGGTTTACAGTCATTGGTTTGCTCAGTTGAATTTGCATCATGCCAACCAAGAACATTTCGCGCATATTCGATGACCATTAACTGCATACCAAGACAAATTCCCAAACATGGAACTTTATTTTCCCGTGCAAATTTAAGGGCAGAAATTTTTCCCTCTGTTCCTCTAGCACCAAATCCACCCGGAACAATTATTGCATCCAGGTCTTCCATGGCTTCAGAATCAAAAGAATCTTCTTCAAGTTCTTCTGAACCAATCCACACGATTTCAATTTGTTTCTTAACAGCATAAGAAGCATGAACCAGTGCTTCTACCAATGATTTATAGGCATCTTTTAGCTTTTCATATTTGACAATCATGCCAATCTTTAAAGGTGAATCATCATTAATAGCAGCAACATATGGCTGCCATTTTTTCATGTCAGGCGCTTTATAGGAAAGCCTGAAGAAGTTTATGATTTCTCGGTCAAGCCCCTCTTTCTGCAAAACTTCTGGTATCATATATATTGAGGGTACATCTATAGCATTGAAAACGCGAGTCTTGGGAATGTTACAATAAAGAGAAAGCTTAGAGCGCGCTTCATCTGGCAAGGGAACCTCTCCGCGGCACAATAAAAAGTCAGGTTGGATGCCCAAACTCAGAAGATCTTTTACAGAGCGTTGTGAAGGCTTTGTCTTAAATTCTCCAGCTGTCTTAATATAAGGCAAAAGCGTCAAGTGAACAAAACAACATAACTCACGCCCTAAATCATTGCCAAATTGACGCATTGCCTCAACAAAAGGAAGGCCCTCAATATCACCAATAGTTCCCCCAAGCTCACACAAAACAAAATCATAATTTTCAGCATCAGCTCTAATAAAAGATTTAATTCTATCCGTAATATGGGGGATGACCATAACCGTTTTCCCCAAATAATCCCCGGCGCGCTCTTTTTGAATGACTTCAAAATAAATTTTTCCAGCGGTTGTATTATCATTCTTCGTAGAAGGAACACCTGTAAATCGTTCGTAATGGCCCAAATCCAGATCTGTTTCGGCACCATCACGTGTCACATAAACTTCGCCATGCTCATAGGGGTTCATAGTTCCAGGGTCATAATTAATATAGGGATCAAGCTTTTTGATTTTAATTTTATAGCCCTGAGCTTGCAGCAAAGCAGCGATTGAGGAAGATGCTATGCCCTTACCTAAAGAAGAAAGAACACCACCGGTAATAAAGATATAGCGTGTTGTCATTAATATTATTTCTTAAATTAAGCAAACTGTGTTGCAAACAACGAATATAATATAAGTTAGCGCCTATATTACTTGGTTTGCAAGTGAATTAATTGGGAAGTTCTATGATTTTTAAACGCGAGAAGGAGCGCTAGGCTCAGCAGATTTTTTATCTTCTTTCTCAATTTGATCAACTCTTTCAGCGACAGTTTCAACTGTATCTTGCTCAATTTGATCAAGAAGCGATGTATTGCTTGCATTTCTGTCTGATAAGATAGCGATGAGCAGACATAACGCCATAAAAACACCCGCTAGAATAGATGTTGCGCGCGTTAGAAAGTCAGCTTGGCTGCGTCTGGTCATGAAACGCCCCATTGATTGGCTTCCTTGCTGAGAGACCAATCCCCCACCTTCACTTTTCTGTAAAAGAATAAAACCGATCATAGCAAGAGCAATAAGAGCTTGAACAATAATAAGAGCAACAATCATGCAGAAACCTATAAATTACCTATACTTACTTACTGAGAATAGAAGATAAAATCAACCACTAATCGTTACATTTAAAAAGGACAATTGACCTTAACAAGCAATCAAATTATTATTAAATCACTACAGGTTAAGGCAATATGTCAAAGAAAACGATAACACGCGCCGATATTGGCGAAGCATTAAGAAAAAAATGTGGCCTTTCAAGAGCAGAATCAATGAGTTTTGTAGAATCCGTTATAGATGAGGTGTGCACGTGTATAAAAAAAGAAAAGGAAGTTAAAATTCCTTTATTTGGTGTTTTTGGTTTAAAGCACAAGAAAGCTCGCATTGGCCGCAACCCTAAAACAATGGAAGAAGCAAAGATTTGTGAACGGAACGTTGCTACTTTTCGCGTGTCGCGTGTAATGAAAGATCGTGTGAATCTAACACTAAGCAAAAAAAGGAAGTCTTGAAATAATTCAAGCGTTAGATTTAGAAACTTCTCCTTTTAAGATAAACAAAGCAAGTGCAATCAGTGCCAAAGCAAAGCTATACCAAGAAATCAAGCCAAACAGGTCTGCAAATGTTTCTGGAATCAGCTCCTTAACGTGGCTGAGCAGAGCTGAACCAAAAAACCTTTCAACATACTTATTGATATAGATAGCCAGCGCACCACTCATAAGCCACCCTCCTGTATAAACACCCAAACTATTTTGGGGGGCAACCTTTGTGATATATGCAAGGGCAACAGGCAAAATCATCATTTCACCCATGGCAAAAACCAACTGTGCACCACCAAACCATGCAACACCCATAACCGCACTTCCATCTACAAAATTCTTAGAAAGTGCTAACAAACTGAAAGATACAGCAACCAATACAAGGCCAACAGCTGTTTTTAAAAAAGGGTCAAAAGCTCTCTTAGACCTAAAAAACTTAAACCAGCAAAAAACAAAAACCGGGCCTACGGTTAATATCATAAGTGAATTGGTAACCCTAGCAACAACAAGAGGTAGATAGAATGTAGCCTTTGAGCCAGGTTCCTCTATAAAAGCTATGAATGATATAGCATAGTTTCCCAAATACTGAGACAGGTAACCTACCCAAACAGAACTGGCGTAATAAAACATGGTTAAAAAACAAATATTTATAAGGAATAAACATCCTAAAAAAACCATTGTTGTAAATATTTTTTTTATGAGCGCTTCGTGAAAAACCATAAAAAGGCCAAATACACATATCACCGGCACAATCATATTCAACCATTGATTTTTCCATATTAAAAAGGTTGTGACTACAACTAGCGGCAATAATAATAGGTATTGAAGTCTATATCTGAATCCAACTCTAGATACTTTTTGATCACTCTCTTCTAAAATAGAATTCCATCTTTTTTTTAAGGAAAGACAACAGATAGCAATACCCGAAACAATTGCTGATAATATTAGTGACTCAATAGCAAAACCATAAGCGTATAAAATGAAAAAGACTATAATTGTCAAAAATATACCAGCATTAGAAACAACCTTAAAAAGTGAAAAAACCCCCAGTCGAATATCTTCATGTTTTTTGGATAATACACCTAATGCAGCAATCAAATTTATGTGTGAAAAACTTGTTCCAATAATCATCATGGCAAACCCAAGATAGTAAACTACAGGTTGCGGGAACATTACAGCGCACCCACCAATTGCTATTAAAAAACCGCCTATGAAAACACCTTGTCGATTTCCAAACATTCGATCAGAAATCCACCCACATAAGACCTGAGAGACAAAATGGAGTGTTATAAAAGCTAAAAAAATTACCTCGCCTTTTTGATTGGAAACGCCAACTTTTTCTACAAGATAATAAATTAGAAGCACTCTAAACCCATAGAAAGCAAAACCAGAAAAAAAAGTTAGGGTTGAAATGAAAGAGAGCTTTGATTTTATTGAAGCCATTTTATTAATTTTCTCACTTGAATGAAAGTTACTGTAAATCATATGCCATAAGGGTATGATGTGCAATCGCTTGAATAACGTTCATGATATTTATGCATAAGATCCAACGTTTTAATTATAAACAATACGAAATATGGCGCAGTCATCAATGCGTAGAATATAAAGCGTCTCTAAAAATCATGGAAGAACGTGTTCAAAAAATCCGCCTGGGGTATGTAAAACCAACCATATGGCTACTTGAACATCCGGACACCTATACCGCTGGAGCCTTAACACAAAAAAGCGATTATCCTGAGTCTCTCTCACAAATGGTTATTCCCATAGATCGAGGTGGAAAGTTAACATATCATGGACCAGGGCAATTGGTTGTTTATGTAATGATACCTCTAACTGAGCGCCACAAAGATGTGCGTAAATTCATTGAATCTCTGGAATCTTACACAATAGAAATCTTGAGAGCCCACAACATAAGAAATGCTTTTGCCTCCCGTGAAAAAGTCGGCATATGGATAAACAGCAAAGAAAGCCCAAATAAACAAGCTAAGATAGCCGCAATTGGCATCAAAATTCGCCAATGGATCACTTCTCATGGCTTAGCCATAAACATAAATCCTGATCTAGCTAAATTTGATCCAATTATTCCATGTGGGCTGCCAAATGCAAAAACAACATCAATCCAAACAATTAACCCACAAATAAAAAAAGAAGAAGTTATAGAAACTGCACACGCCTTGGCTCATTCTTTTTTATCTCAGTATCTCTGACTCTATAAAGCATCTTCGACAAAAAGTGTTTTGATCTGAATGTGTATTTATAGTAGAACAAATCTCTAGTTGTTATAAGAAGGTGCTCAACATGAAACTTAAGTTATCCACACTTTCAGCTCTCTTTATTTTTTTTGCACCACTATTTATGGCAATCTCCAAAGGAAAAAGTGTCGATGTTTCTATTGCCTGCGATTCATTGGGTAAGAAAAAAGAACAATGCGTTGCAAGTGTTAAAAGATTTGAGAAAAAAACAGGCCTCAATGTTAAAATCATTGAAGCGCCAACAGGCTCATCTAATAGATTAACTTGGGTTCTTCAGCAACTTGCCTCAAAATCACCTGATATTGACGTTTATCAAATTGATACAACATGGGCTGGCTTGCTCAAAGATCATCTGGCCCCTCTGGATGGTCTCGTTTCAAAAGAACAGCTTGCTCTGTATCACCCAACACTCATAAGCAACAACACGATTTCAGGAAAACTCTTGGCTCTTCCCTGGTATGTTGACATTGGTTTGCTTATATATCGCAAAGACTTGCTTGAAAAATATAATAAGCCGGTTCCAAAAACATGGGACGAACTTGCAGAAACAGCCAAATATATTCAAACTAAAGAACGTGAAGCAGGAAACAAAGAAATCTGGGGATATGTTTTTACTGGTAAAGCTTTTGAAGGTTTAACGTGCAATGTTATTGAGTTGATGCATTCCCATGCCAAAACCAACCCCATCTCAAAAGATGGTGATATAAAAATTAACACACCAGAAAATGTTGCGATGTTTAACAAGGTTAAAGGATGGATCAATACTATAACGCCCAAAGGTGTGCTTAATTATGCTGAAGAAGATAGCCGCGGCGTTTTTCAATCTGGTAACGCGGTTTTTGTTCGACACTGGCCATATGTTATCTCGCTTGCAGAAGCAGATGAAAGCCCTTTGAAGGGAAAAATTGGCGTTAGCCCTCTTCCTGCTGGTCCAGATGAAAATAATAAATCTGTAAGCACGTTAGGTGGTTGGCAGCTTGGGTTGTCTAAATACAGCAAACGCCAGGAAAACGCTATTAAGCTTATTAACTACCTCACAAGCAAAGAAGAGCTCAAGCAGCGTGCTATATCTGGAAATTATTATCCGCCAATGATTTCACTATACGATGATCAAGGGGTTCAAAATTCACTTCCTTATTGGCAACAGTTTCTAAAAGCATTCCAAAACATTGTTGCACGGCCTTCTGCTCAAGCCCAATCCAAATACAATCAGGTTTCTTCTCTTTTATGGAACACGGCTCACAGCATTTTTATTGGCCGTAAAAAAGCTGAAAGCGCTCTAAAGAACCTTGAGAACAAACTCAAAAAACTTATCAAAAAACAGTAAAAATGGCAGCACCCCAAATCAAATCTGAGTTAACAAAGTCTCGTATTCGTGCTGCTTGGTTTTTCCTAATTCCTGCCTTAATCATTTTATTCATTGTGGCTGGCTGGCCATTGGTTCGAACTATATCTTTCTCCCTCACTGATGCTAATTTATCGGATTTAGCCGCAGCCAAATGGATTGGTCTTGAAAATTTTGAAACATTATTTGAAGATGATGACTGGTGGATTTCAGTCAAAAACACACTCGTTTTTACTGTTACATCTGTCTTTTTTGAAACGGTTTTAGGACTCATGATTGCTCTCGTCTTAAATTCAAAATTCAAAGGCAGAGGATTGGTTCGCATGGCGGTTCTGGTTCCTTGGGCAATTCCAACCATTGTATCAGCCCGTATGTGGGGATGGATGTTCCACGATGTATATGGTGTTTTCAATTACATGCTGATGTCAATTGGCATTCTCTCAAAACCATTGGCTTGGACTGCTGATCCAGACTTGGCTTTGTTCACGGTTATTGTTGTTGATGTTTGGAAAACAACACCTTTTATGTCTTTGCTCATGCTTGCAGGCTTACAAATGCTCCCACAAGAATGCTATGAAGCTGCACGGGTAGATGGGATTCATCCAATACGTGTTTTTTTTAAAATCACGCTTCCTTTGTTAAAACCCGCGATTGTTGTTGCCGTTATATTCCGGACACTTGATGCGGTGCGCGTTTTTGACCTCATATATGTCCTGACCAGTGGCAGCCAAGATACCATGTCGATGTCTGTGTATGCCCGTCAGCAATTATTTGATTTCCAAAATATTGGCTTGGGTTCTGCCGCCTCTACGATGCTCTTCCTTATGATCGCTTGTTTTACAATTTTCTATATGTCCTTCAGTGGATTTAATAAGGAAAAGGATTAGCAGATGCATTCACGTTTTTATTACATTAATCTTTTCTTCATCACAGCACTCATTGTTATCATTTGTTTGTTCCCTTTTTATTGGGCCTTTGTATCTTCTCTTAAATCAGGCTCCGCTCTTTTTACAGTTGACTTTTGGCCCAAGGCCCCAGCTTGGGAGAACTATAGGTTGGTTTTCACAGAACAGCCTTTTGGTAAAAATATTTTCAATTCAGCAAAAGTAGCGCTAGGGACTGTAGTTCTCTGTTTATCTGTAGCTGTTTTTGCCGCCTATTCGTTAGGTAGGATACAGTTTCGAGGCCGCAAACGCATTCTTTTACTTGTCTTAAGTATTTCAATGTTTCCTCAAGTTGCTGTGCTCTCCGGGATGTTTGAACTGATAAGTTATCTAAATTTATACAATACCGTTCAAGGCTTGATCCTAACGTATATGACGTTCACGCTTCCCTTTAATGTTTGGATATTAACAACGTTTATGCGTCAACTACCAAAAGAAATTGAAGAAGCAGCCATCATTGATGGTGCCTCAAACTGGACAATATGCACTAAAATTCTACTTCCTCTTTTATGGCCTGCCCTCGTAACAACGGGTCTGTTGGCATTTATTGCTGCCTGGAATGAGTTTCTTTTTGCCCTAACTTTTACAATTGATGATTCAGCCAGAACTGTTCCAGTTGCTATTTCGTCTATGTCTGGAAAGTCTGAATACGAGCTTCCATGGGGAAACATCATGGCAGCTTCTGTTATTGTCACATTACCCCTAATCGCCCTTGTGTTGATTTTTCAAAAAAGAATCGTATCAGGGTTAACGGCTGGCGCTATAAAAGGATAAACCTCAACATAGCTACATTAACTATCGATGTTTTTTTTCGTGAGCAAAGAATCTAAAGGGATTTGAACACGTGTTGAATCAGAATTAAAAAACGAAACTCCGCCAAGGCGCATCAAAGCTAATTTTGCATTCAGGATTAACTTAATTAAATCAAGCTTGTTTAAGTCATTCAATAATTCAGGAAGTGTATAGCGTTGTAAATTATTTGTTTTTTCAACCGAGCAAGCTATGTCTGATTCATCGAGGATTTTACTAATTATTTCAAAAATACTCGAAGCAGGCAAAAGACTCTGACATTTTTTTTGTAAGCTTGACTCAGAATTATCCATGGTTAAACCATCATAATAAATTATATTGAGATAATTATTATGCGTCTTAAAAAAATTAATGGAAATTGAGTCAGTTCCTCTGTGATTTTTAAGTGAAATAATATAAAAAGCCAAAATTATTTCTAGAGCAATCGGTATTTTTTTCTTGTCTAAAAAAATATCATTTTTTAAAAGATTTTTCTCAATATGAGCAACCACATATAATATGTGTTTTTTTGAATTCATCACTGCCTAATGTTCTAATTTTGTTCTATATGTATTTAAAAAACATGTAATTCAAGCATAAAAAAAAACACTATGTATAAATGGTTGATTTTTTTGAACAATTTCAATCTAAAAGAGAAAAGCGCTACTAGCATAGAAATTCAAAATACAACAACAACCCTCTTATAAAAGCGCTCGCACCCGATTTTAATGAATTGAATTGCTTAATAATCCATGTTAAACGCTTGTTATTTTTTGAACGAATCTATAAGATTGGGTTTGTTAAGTTGAGATCACGCTTAGGCAGGAGAGGTATGACAAAACCCATCAGACGTATCCAATGGCACGAGGGAATGCTCCTCGAACCACAGCATTTTCAACAACAAGATTGTTATAACCAAGCAATTCATCAAGCCTTTGAGTCGTCTTCTAATGCTTATTTTTGGGGTGTTAAATACATTGAAATAGACCAAGACAAACTAATTGCTGGAAAGTTGATTATTAAAAACCTCCTTGCCTTAATGCAAGATGGTAGTGTTGTGCAAGTCTCAGAAAATGATGAAAAATTACCCGAGCTTGACTTAACGAAACAAAAAGATATCGACTTTAAAAGCCCCGTCTTTATTAACCTTTGTATTGTTCAATATCGCGATGATGCCGCTAATGTTCATTCTGATTTTCCAAGATATGAGTCAGTCGCAGATCAAGATTTTGTGGACGAAAATACAGGTCAAACACCTATTGCAATTCCGCGGCTAAAATATCAAATTACTCTCATTGCCGGAGATGATGTGCCGCATAGGTATGTTTCCTTCCCTATTGCCCGTTTACAGCATCGTGATGATGGCTTCGTTAAAGTTCCCTATGCCTTTCCAACACCCGTTGTTAACGCACAAAGTGATTTATATGGTCCCCTAAGCGCCATGACCGCAAACTTGCGCAAAAAACTAAGCTTCCTGGCGTCTAAAATTCAGACCAGTGATGCGGAGGCTGGTAACTTTGTTTTAGAGGCGCTAGTGCAGTATTCAATGATCTTAAGCCCGCTCGTTCCCCGCATTGAGGTAATGCTAGATTCTGAAAATTGCCATCCTTTTTCTTTATACCAAGAAGCGTGTTTTATTGCTGGCAGTCTTTCCAATCTTAGACGAGAGGCGACCTGCCCAAGGTTACCAAAATATGATCACTTAGATGCGTTAAAATCATTTAATGAAGTTTTGGCGCATATTGATGATTTTGTTTCTGTCATTCGTCAATTCACCACAGAAGTGCCATTTGCTTTTGATAAAAAGTCTAAAACGTATAGTTTGAATATTACCGAGGACTGGTTATGGCAAGATAAAATCATTCTCTGTATTTATTACGATGTTAAAGATACCTCGAGCGCTGTCTCTAAATGGATAGAAAACGCAGTTATCACTTCTGAAGAAAAACTTGAACCAGCAAGAGAAAAGCGTATTTTAGGCGCAAACAGATCAATACAAAAATCTGTGCCCGAAATTGCGTTACCGGCGCGCTCAAATATTGTCTATGCAGTTGTTGACCTTGACAAAGAATTTATAAATCTAAAACACCCTGTTGTTGTTTTCAATCCAACGCCTCTTGACTCTGGCGGATTAACGCCTCAATCTATTACGCTACAAGCTGTTCTCTCCGAGGAATTTGAACTTACAAAAGAAGCCACAAACAAAGGTTCTGCTGATCATGCTCAATCAGAATAATTCGTTCATTATTTCTTGTTTTAGGCAGTTTTATCAACACTTGCTATTAGAAAAATCACATATAATGAAATACACCTATGTCGAACAAGCGGCAGAAAAAGAACAAGCTGGGGGCAGTGAAGGTTCAGAGGATTCAGCGTTTTTATCTAACACCAATCAACCAGGATCCAATAAACTTGTTGAACAAGTCACATCCTCTCTTGAACGGCTCTTTGATCAACAGCTAGAAGATGCGCATGACCAAGGTGGACAAGTTTTAGGATCATACTACAAAAAAGCCCAGTTTGTTATGGTCGCCTTAGCAGACGAAGTATTTTTAAATATGGATTGGCTAGAGCGTGATACCTGGGAAGACAACTTGTTAGAGATTAAATTTTTTAATACGCGTCATGCTGGGACAGCTATTTTTGATCAAATCAAAACCCTCATCAAAGAAAAAAGTGATCGCTTTGATCGCGAACTGGGACAAATATTATTTTGGACACTTGGAGTAGGTTTTCTGGGTAAATTTCGTGATCAAACAAACCGCCAAGAGCTTCAAAAATACAAAGAGGATTTATACAGATATGTTCTGATGGAAAAACCCATTCCAATTGAGCAATCCTCTCAAAAAATTTGTCCAGAAGCCTATCGTGAAACACAGTATAAAAATATACGGTATCTGCCCTCTCCTCGCATATATATGCTCGCGGGACTTGTTGCGTTGGGCGTTTACGTTTTAGCCTCAACAGTTGTTTGGAATCACGAAACTTACATCCTGAGCGAAAAAGTTGATGAGATCAATTCAACGGCTGAAAAAGATTTACGGAGAAAATAATGAGCGGTTTTTTTGCAATGATAGGAAATTTTTTGCCGCAAATTTTACTTGGTACTGCAGCTGTTTCATTAATATTACTCTCAGTGATGGCTATCGTTAATGGCTTGGGGCCCAAAAGAAAATTAGCAGACAGCTCAAAAAAGAAAACAACACAGCCTGATATAAAAGCTATCCTGAAGGCTCTCTGGCTTCAGCTCCTAATCTGGCTAAAAAATACATTTGATACACGCAAACGTAAGCCGCTTTATTTTACTTTTCAGGAATTTACAAGTTGGGTTCGAAACAACACCTACATTAAAGATCCTATTTATAGCCTTCCTTGGTATTTAGCTGTTTCTGATTGCGAGTTAGAAAAATCAGACCTTTTTCGTGAGCTTCCTCTGGAAAAGCCCCATGGCTATGATGTGCAAATTGCCGATGATGATTTGAGCCCAAGCATAAATTGGTGGCTGTATAATCAAGGCGTTGTAATTGATATTGATGCAAGTCTTTTTATGGACTCTGCACAGCAGACAAAAGACAAAAAACTATCTTCACTTCTCTCAAATCTTAATCTTTTTCGTCCAAAACGCCCTTTAGATGGAATAATTTTGTTCTTACCGTGCCATTATTTTCAGGGGCCAACTTCACTCACACCTAAGGAAATTCAAGAAAAAAGTGAGCATGTCGCAGCACAACTACGTAAAATTGAAAAGCATACAGGACTTAAGCTTCCTGTTTATATCGTCTTAACAGGCTGCGATGAAGTAGCTGGATTTGACGGCGTCAGTCAATCAATACCCGCTAACAAGGTTCAGCAAATACTTGGCTGGTCATCTGATTACGTAAGCGATGCTGAATTTGACTCTAGCTGGATTAAAACAGGGTTTGAGTCTCTTTTAAATGCGCTTAATAGACTAAGCTTTAATATTTTTCTTTCTCAAAAAACGCCTTCTGACTATCTAGATGATAATCTCATTTTTGCCCCTTCCCTGATGAATCTACAAAATGGGTTGACAGATTATCTGAAAAATCTCTTCTCACAGTACAATTTAACAACTCATTACTTCTTCCGTGGTTTTTACATAACCGGCACCCATGAAACAAAAGAGCAAGAAGACAAGGTTTCAATTTTTAATAAAGCGCGTAAAGTTCCCCTTTTTATGGCCGAGCTATTTAAATCTAAGATTTTTGCTGAATACAATATTGCAACGCCTATAGATCAGTTTTTGATTTCATCTAATAGGCGCATTAACATCTATAAATCACTAACAATAATTTTCATTGTTGTTGCTTCATTGGGCCTTTACCTAAGCCACAAACAACTCCGCCAGGATTTGGTGCCAATTATTTCAGACACCACTAAGATTCATCAAACAATGCAAGAGATTAAATCTTATGAAGAAGCGAATATTAAAACGAACGTAAACCGAGCAGCGGAGTTTTTCCAAGATAGTGCGCCACATGTCCTTAACTTGATAGAAAAAATTCGCACCAATCGCCTTCGTTATTTTTCAATACCCGTTTCTTGGTTTTCAAGTTTGCCCGTTAAACTTGATAAAATATCTATTATTTCTTTTGATCAGATCATCACGCGTTCAATGTACCTTGAGATGATTATTCGCAGCCACAATATCATTGAGCGCAATATTCCAGCGCTTCGGCTAAAGGATAACCGGTCAACCATTACTCATCCTCTTTCAACCCCTGAATATCTTGTGCTGCAAGGATATGTTGATGCTCTTTACTCACTCGAACAAAATGTCAGCAACTATAACAATTTAAATACAAGCCCAGATGTTCAGTCTTTTTCTACACTGATCAATTATCTTTACAATTTCTTTTATAGTCAGTCATTTCTTCAACAAAACAGCGATTTCATTTTCTCTCTCTTACAGAGAATAGACTTAAAAAAATTCGATCTAAGTCGCTATAAAATGAACTCTGAAGAACGTTTCTATAATTTAACCATGAACTTTGCACAAAGAGTTTTAGACCCCCTCAAAAACTATCAACTTGCCATTGATCTACAGAAGGCGATCCAGCAAGTGGATGAAGATTATTCAGATGTTCCAACACTTGATGATTTGCGCAAAATCAAAACAATGACCACTGATCTCATAAGAGTATTCAATGGCCAACAAGTTAACTGGCTTGCGCATTCCGAATTCAATCCAGGATATGCGTACGATGAAATGTATAGTAAGGCACGTAATATTCAATTGTTCAGCACGCAATTCTTACAAAAAGTTAAGCTCGATCTAAATGTTTTGTATCAACTCTCAAGAGAAAATCTGAAAAACTTCGGCACACCAATTACCGGTTATTTCTTCACAATTAACCCATCAACCACTGAAATTCATGCCTCAGACAGTTTGATAACCTTTAGTAGAAATCTTGAAGCTTTTCTTGACCAACCCTTTATGCAGCCTACTTCCCATACAGATTACATCACAACTGTTTCAGATGATAAGCTACTCTATTGGGATAGTGATGCTATTGAAATCGCATTAGATCTTACAAGAAACTATAAAGAATACGTTGATAAAAAGCTTGATAAATTCACATTAGACTTAAACGAATCTTTAAAACTTTTAGCGAAAAGATCTTTACACAAAAACATTTCAAACATCATGTATCGCGCTCAGAAAGAAGTTGATTTGCGCACACTTTCACTCCAAACCTCTATTGAGGCAAACATTCTTTCACAAATTGATAATATTGCCAAAGTGGGGCCAAAGCTTGTTAAGCTTCTTGTTGAGCTTGAAAATGTTGGAGAGATTGAACCTTACATGAAACTTCGCCTGCTTGTGCAGCAACAGCTTACACAAGCGCTTAAACAGCTTGACAAGCTTCTCAAAAGCCACAACTACTATCCACTTTCAACTGATCAACTTGCTTGGTGGCAAGGCAATGAAGGTCTTGCCCTTCAATCTCATGATGTGTCTGAAAAAGAGCTGCTTAAAACTATATTCGTTAAAAGCACTGAAAATTTAACCCGTTTTGCAACAACCTACTCAAAACCAATCGTTGAACTTCTTAACAACGCTATCTTTGTTCTTGATGTCCCCGACATGGCTCTTTTAGAAAAATGGGCCACACTCAATAATGACTTGGTCGACTATCAAAAGAAAAAAGCTGGTAACAGTATTATGAACCTTGAAAACTTTATCCTCAAGGACTCAAACACAATTACATTCACTAACTGCTTTAGTAAAGTAAATCGTAAAGATATTGAACGTGAAACCTCCAGCTACTTCAAAAGCATTCAACGCAAAATTGAGAACAATATTTATAACCGTTGTAAAGTTCACGCTGCCAAAACAGCTATTGAAGACTACAGAACTCTCTCTGCTTACTTCAATAACAACCTGGCAGGCAAGTTCCCATTCTCAAATACTATTAATGACCAGACTGTTGCTAATAATGAAGTGTCCGATCAAGAAATTAAAAACTTCTTCACGCTCTTTGACAACATTTCACCGCAAGAACTCAGCACGATGAATAAAAATAAACTTTATAACAATATGGATGAAGCATTACAGTTCTTGGGTCAAGTGGCTGAAGTTAAAGAGTTTTTAAATACGTACTTCATTCCGCAGAAACAATCAGATGCACCAGGATTGGACTTTGACGTTGAATTCCGCGCCAACGAATCCAATGAAGTATTCGGCCAGTTGGTTATCAATTGGGGGCTTGTTGTTGGCAGCACAACCCTGGAACGTAAATCAGGCAGCGTTAAAGGGCGTTGGCAATATGGCGATGTAACTGCATTTGCCTTCAGATGGGCCAGTGATGCAGCGCTTCAGCCAATGCGGACCTACAATGTTTATCCTGCTTACATCACAACCAATAATCGCGCTATTTACATATATCAGGGTCCATGGTCTCTCCTTCGGGCCATGATGTTAAATCAAGCTAATGCAAAATCAGGCGCCATGCCCGGAGATAATTCCCTCCTAGAATTCAACGTACCGCTAAGCCGTATAAGCAATGCCAGCAGTCCTGATGCAACAGCACGACTGTTTGTTAAAATCAAACCAAAAGCCCTTAAACCTAACCAGAACCAGTCGTTTAAAATACCAAAATTCCCTTATTATGCGCCTGTGGTTGTTAAGAAGAGCTAACCATGTCTAACGCCCAGCTGCCTCTTGAAGATTTTTTAAAGCCCATTGCCAAGGATGATCCGTCGGGCCCTTCATTGCGGTATGAGAATATCTACGATGATATTCGTGAGGCCATGCGTAGTGAAGATCCTAACCTTCCTCAAGGTGTCTGGCAACGTAAGATTAAGCAGCCAGATTGGAAAACGGCAGAAAAACTCTGCACAGATGCACTTATTAAACAGTCAAAAGATTTACAAATAGCTGCCTGGTTGATTGAATGTCTGATTCATAACAAAGATATCAATACCATCACGCAAGGTTTTCAATTATTTCACGATCTCACGGTCAAGTTTTGGGATACCGTTCACCCGCAAATCCCCGAAGATGGGGATATTGATTTCAGGCTTTCCCCCTTTATCTGGCTCAACGAGAAACTTTCTATGCAGCTCAATGAAATTAAAATCAATGCCAAAACCATGGTCGGGGCAACACTCTATACCTTTAACACATGGATTGAGCTCACCCGTAATCGCGATTTATATCAAGTTGAAGATCGCCCCGAAGATCCTGAGGTGATTGATCAAGTTGGCAGCACCAACAACCCAACGATTCTGGATTTGCAAAATAACATTGATAAAACCCCCATAGACTTTTATCAAAACCTAAAAGAGCAATGTGAGGCAATCAATGACATATGCCTCAGCATTGAAGAGTTTTTGGACCAAAAGTTTAAAGATGAATCTCTAACTCTTTTTAAGATCAAAAAAGTTTTAAAAGATATCATCACTTTTTGCGGTGAGATTCTGCACAAGCGTACTGAACAAAACGTTACTGCTGAACGAGATGATGGCCACGAAACAGAGGAAGCAGGGTATGATATTCCTCAGGCTCCTGAACAAGACACGCCCTCTTCTATACCGTCGGTCAAAAGTATAAATCAATCATCCGCTGGTAATCCAGCCAACTCAAGAGAGCAAGCTTATGAAAACATCTTAAAATCAGCTGACTTTCTTGAAAAGCTAGAGCCCCACAGCCCCGTTCCTTTTTTAATCAAAAAGGCAGCGGCTCTTAGGAATAAAAACTTCGTTGAAGTTATGAAAGAGCTGAATAGCAATGGCGCCCTTGCAAACTTATGGGACGACGATAAATAGCTAAGTTGATTTTATATTTCAACTCTAAATCCACTAAATTTCCTCAAAAAAACCAATAACTATCTAGTTCTTTTTAAAAAGCTTTAAGAAATTAAGGCCCTTATTTTTAAAAGATTTTTTTAGCCTTTTCTTATCTTCATCAGTTATCTCGCTCAATCGCTCTTTTAAGCGCAACGCACACGGCGTTAGCACCAGCGTAAGAGGTGAGGCAAAAAGAGCCCCAAAGATGATTGCGTTTGACAATTGAATCCACCATTCCGTTGAAGGCGCTCCATATGAAATGGTGCCATTGATAAAATCAATATCTAACCGTAATCGAATTGGCAGCAACCCCAAAATCGTTGTCAGCTTTGTTAACAAAACAGGTCTCAATCTCTGCGCTCCTGTGCGCAAAATAGCCAGCGCCTTCTCTTTTTCAGTCTTGGCTGTTTTTTGGATATAGGCATACGTATCAATAAAGATAATATTGTTGCTTACAATAATGCCAGCCAATGCAATCACCCCCAGGCCGCCCATCACAATACCAAACGGCATACCCGTTATCATCAAGCCCATTAAAACGCCCAAGGTTGAAAAGACAATGGATGTTAAAACCAAAAAGGCATAAAAGAAATGATTGAATTGCGTAACTAAAATCAAAAAGATCAAAAACACCGCTATAAGAAATGCTGTCATAAGAAAAGCGCTGGTTTCATCTTTATCTTCTTCTTCACCGGTAAATTTAATTTTAACACGGCTGTCAAAGTCTTGGCTCTTTATCCAGTTGCGCAACTGATTCACCTCATCAGCAACCAGTGTCCCGGGCACAATATTGGCCTTAATGGTATAGGCCCGCATGCTGTTTATGCGATGAATCGTGCCAATTTTTTGCGTTGGAAGAACCTGCGAAAAATTCACAAGGGGTATTTCACCTTTATCTGAAGTTGGTATTCGTAAGTCTTTCATTTGCTCCAATGTGCGATAAGCTTTTGGAAAACGAATCACCACATCAACTTCGTCACGCAAAGTATCTGGCCGATATTCAGCAATTTTCAATCCACGTGTCAACATTTGCGAAATAGATCCAATAGAGGCTATGGTCTGTTGAAATTTCATTGCTTCGTCTCTATCAACTTTTATTTGCCATTCAATGCCGGGCAAGGGTTGATCATCGGTTACATCCAGCAAAGATTTACTTTGATCCATATGCGCCTTAATCTCTTTCGTAACCTTATTCAAAAGCGCATGATCTTGGCTGGCAATTTCCAGGTTGATTGGCTTGCCCGGATTAGGGCCAGGCTTCATTTTTTGTAACTCAACCACCACCCCTGGCACCGTGTTCATTTTTTTCAACACGCGGTTTAAAACCACTGAGGCACTTTCACGTTGTTGCCAATCAACCAGCTCAACAACAATTTTACCAATGGCATCTACAGGCCCCTGATTCACAGATCCAGCCGTTGCATAGATGCTTTTAAACTCTGGCTGGCCCAGTAATTTTTGCTCCATTTGCGCAACGATCTTATCTTTTTCATAAATAGACAAATTACCGCGGGCTGAGACATAAAAAATTCCCTGATCTGTTTCAATATCCGGGAAAAATTCAACGCCCTTGTTAATTTGTCCATAAAGAATAAAAACACCTACCAGCAATCCTGAAGCGCCAACTATAACTAACAGAGGCCGCTTTAAAGCAGTTTTCAAAACATTGACATACCAACCCGTCAGGCCGCCTAAATTATCAAGGGGTCCCTCTTCTGTTGCCTTAATCGCCTCAATTTCTTTTTTATTGGATAACGAAACTTTGCCAAACAAACTACCTAACGTTGGAATAAAAACAAGCGCCATAAATAAAGACGACGTTAGCGTAATGATCAGTGTCATGGGTAAGTATTTCATAAACTCGCCAACAATTCCTGGCCAAAACAACAACGGCATGAACACAACGATAACTGTTACAAGGGATGAAATAACCGGCCAGGCCATACGCGCAGACGCCAATTGATAAGCTTCATATTTACCATAGCCTTCAACCATTTTTCGATCGGCATATTCAACAACAATAATTGCGCCATCCACCAACATACCAACCGATAAAATCAGGGAGAATAAAACAACAATGTTTAGCGTGATCCCTAACAGATAAAGTACAAATAAACTCATCAAAAAGGCGCCCGGAACAGCAACTCCCACCAACAATGCTGAGCGCATGCCTAAAGAAAAAATAATAACGAGCATGACCAAAATTACAGCACTAATAATGCTGTTTTGCAGCTCAACCAAACGATCAATGATTTTTTCAGATTCATCTTGAGAAAACGTTGCCTTAACCTTTCCTTGCCAGGGCTTCAATTCCTCAGCAACGGCTTCTTTGACAGCCTCAACCGTTTCAATAATATTCTCGCCTAACCTTTTCTTCACCTCTAGAACAACCGTCGACTCCCCATTACTTCGGGCCATGGTTCTAGGATCTTCATGCGTCATTCGTACAGTGCCGATATCTTCAAAACGTAAAGTTGACTGACCATCGCTTTTGATAGGGAATTTCAGTATTTCTTCAGCTGATTTAATAAGTCCAGGCACCTTAACCGGAAAAGACCCAACTTGATTAATGATAGATCCAGACTCAACCAGTAAATGATTCTGGCGAAATTGGCTCATTATCTGCATCAAATCTATTTTATGCTTGGTTAACTTTTCAGGATCCACTTCAATTTCAACAATATCTCTGCGGTCTCCAAGAAGATTTACTTCCATCACTTGGCTAAGGCTCTCAAGGCGATCCTGCAAATCCCGAGCCACTGTGTACAACTTTTTCTTTGGTAATAAGCCTGTAAGTTGCACAGAAATAACAGGAAAAAAACTCAGGTTCACTTCATCTACAATAGGATAATCAGCATCGCTTGGCAGCTCACTTTTGGCTAAATCAACCTTGGTTCGCACATCGCTCAGCAATTTATCAATGTCCAGCCCCGCAAAGAATTCAACAATAATATGTGCACCACCTGAATAACTTTCAGATGTCATTTTTTTCAGCCCAGCAAGCGATCGCAACTTTGCCTCTAACGGCTTAACCAATAACGTCTCAGCGTCCTGCGGTGAAATCCCTTTTTGCGCAACGGATACAACAGCCATGGGTATACTGATATCTGGCGCGGCTTCTTTTGGGACTTTTATATATGAAACAATGCCTGCAACCATAAAAAAAGCCAGCAACAGCAAGACCGTGCGCTGATACTGTAGAGCCGTTTTAATAAACCCAATCATGCGCTTTTTTCCTGGGCTGCTAGATGTTCAGCAACTTTCTCTCCATCTTGAACAAAATCACCCCCTTGGATAATAATCTTTACCCCATCATCAATGCCTTGGATCAAAACATTATTCCCAACTGCCTGAATCATTTGCACAGGCTTAAATTCAACTAATCCTTGGTTGTCAACAATGCGTACACCCAACGAATGATTTTCATCATACGACAAGGCACTTTGGGGTATTGACACAACCATTTGGGGATCCAATTTAACCCGAACCTTCACAGAAACACCTGCCTTGAATCGGTTTTCACTATTAGGAAATAACGCCGTCATCCGATATTTTTGCGTTGTTATGTTCGCTTCTGCCTTAACAAAATTAATTTCCGATGGAATAACTTCTCCATCGTTAAATAAAATCTCTGCCTTCAAACCTTCACGCATGTGGTGGATTTGATTTTGATTGGCATGAATCTCAACTTCCAAAGGATCCAATTGTATGAAATGTCCACATATGATCTGGCCGGCGTTTTGATAGTTCATGGTATCGCCAATCTCAACTAAATACTCACTGACGCTGCCTTTAAATGGTGCATAAATAGCCCGATCATTAAGCGCTTCTTTGGCAGCATGAAGCTGAAATTCAGCTTTTTTTAAATCAGCCTTTGCTTCAAGTAAATTTGCTTTGGAAATGTACCCTTTTTCAAATAGTCTTTGGTAACCGGTATAATAAACTTTGGCACGTTCTAGCGCTGCTTTTTTGTCAAAAACGTTTTGTTTTTGCGATCCCTTAGACAAATCAATAAGCTTTGTCCCAGCTTTCACAATCACTCCTTCAGGAACCAAAATTTTTGTAACAGTCCCCGAACTTTGTGGATGTAAAGCAACCCGCAATGAAGGCGCGGTTACCCCGTTAAAAACAAGTGTTGGCTGAACTTTTTCAACTTTTGCTTGCATTGTTTTAACAGTGAAAAGTTCTTTTTCAGCTGCGTGTTCTTTTACGCCCCCAACCTCTGAACGTTTTGGAATCAAAAACCAACCAACAATCAGGGCAAATATGCCTACCGCAATCAATATTTTTTTATTTGTCGTCATTCTTCTTTCTCCAGGTATTATGTTTAGCACATCAAGACATTTATGGAAAGAAAGCTAATCTACACTAACACTTTATTTAAGTTTAATCTTTTCCAGGAATTGATGATATGGTAGTTAAAGCGTTAAAAAAGCTAATAAAAGTTCAGTCTTCTCCATGTTTAAAATGCGGTTGAAAAAAATTAATTTAAGTTTAATATTGTATAAAGTTATAGGATACACAAATGAAAAAAAGATTTTTATTTATAAATTTGTTAAGCTTTATTGCTATTAACCTTTATGCCGTAGGCGGTTCAGACACTTCTCATGGAGGCGTGGCAGAAGATGCAGCAGTTCCAGCAGCAGCTCAAGGTGCAAGACAACTACCTGCAGCTACTTCGGGGGCGCAAGAAGCAACTCCTTACAGGTGGACTCTCCCTGTATATGCGGGGCCAGGCCCAAACTCTCCATGGGACTTTAGAGCAGCTGTAAGATCTCTCACTCCCCCTTCAAGCGAATTATCAGAAGCGGAGAAAACAGCAAAAGAAAAAGAAGAAATAGAAGCAGCAATGAATTCACTAGCTAGACGTGTAGGGGAATTATCAAGAGCGACCCCCTCTGACCAAGCACGTCATCATGCCCGACATTCTTTGACACAGTATAAAGGTGAAGAAGATTTGCCTGCACATAAATTTGAAAAGCTTCACAAACTCCTAACTTGGTTGTGGTATTGTGCAAGAATAGCTCCTCTACAGCCAAGTGAAGCAAGTAAGCCCAATTATACAACTGGTTCATTAATAGAGATCGCTTCAATTTTAGAAGAGCTGCCGGTTCAAGAAGCCAGTGATTTGGTATTCGCTATAGTGCGTTTAACTATTATAGAAAAACTAAAACTCCAAGAGCTTTATCATGCATTTAAAGGCTTGCATAACGTACCTGCTGAAAAGCGTCAAGACGTAGCAGAAAAGTTAGCCCCAGACATCAGACGAATAGTCGACAGACCATACATCCTTTTTGAGGCGAAAAAAACAAGCCCTGCCCTTAGTGGCTTTATAAGTGCCTTTATAAGAGGTTATGTTGAACCTCCATTCAAGGAAATACCAACTAGAATGATGCGATTAGCTGCAGCTGATAGTTCAATTGCTCAGAGAGGAGAACCAAAAAAACCCGATTCTATGGCATATTCCATAGCTGGCTTTACTATGGACCGCTTGCTAGGAAGACAATATTTACCGCCTACAGAATCGGCCGATGATATAAGAATCTACGAACTGTTGGCTAGGATAAATGACTTTAAGTTATTTGATTACCCTAAAGTAGGTAGGCAGACGGAGCCCGATATGTCAGATTCATCTGTAGAGGTTGCCAAAACCTTGAAAGGTTTACCTGCTCCTGAAGCCAATGAATTAGTCGCTGCAATCGAGGAATTAATAGGTGAAAAAAGAATATCATCTCAAGAGGTTTATAATGTTTTCAAAGGCTTACACAATGTTCCTACTGCAATGCGTCAAAATATACTAAGCGTTATAAAACCTTATGTAGATAAAATGAAGAGCTTTAAAAATATAAACAGCATACTAGAAGCTCTTACTAAAATTAGTTCAGAAGAAAGAAAAGATTTTTTAAGTGATGTGTATAGAATGTATAAAGCGCAACTCTTAACAAACCCTGACACACCCTATTTCATAGCAAAATTTGCAGGACTTTCGAGCCAAGAAAGAACTGATATCTTACCATACCTACATATGATTCTTGTCTTGCCTAGAAATAAATCAGAGAATCTTAATTATATGAGTTTATTTCTAACTTCTCTTTCTCTGGTTGATCACACAAAGCGTGAAGCACATGCAGAAAGTATCATTAATAATCTGGAAGAACTAAAACCAAATGAATATAATATGCATGGTGTATTCAATATGTTACAGCGCCTTGACAGATGAAATCTTCAAGGATAATGCGCTTTCGTACTCAGTTTTTCTTGCTCAGCTCATGCCCACACGTGCTTTGTGTGGGCACTTTTTTAAAAAGGTAAAAATCAGATCCACTTACAATATCTCAAGACTGTCGCCCAGGGTCATTATCAATCAGCAGACTCATTCCCTGCAACATCAAAATATCCGCTTCAAGTGTACTATTTCTCTTCACCACCTGCTCAAGATGATGAACCCATTCTATCACCTCAAAGCAGTGCTTGATTGTCCACTTGTTAGTGAATGAGGTTATTTTTTTCAATTGGAACGGCGCAAATGGCGGCATAACATCTTGGCGATTGGCATCTTGAACAGATAAGCCATTTGCAACGCCAGCTATCAACCCCAACCAACGCTGCATAAAAACACCCAAGAGGCGCAGCTGCGAAATAACCGAATGCCCATCCCGAAATAAGCGTTTCAGTTCCCGCAGGCATGTTGCTTGATCACGGGCCAGGAAGGCATTCAGAAACACATCAAATTGGCCTTGCTTACTGGGCGTAACAGCAGCCCGCACCTCGGTTTCAGTCACACATCCCGTTTTATTAATGCCGCGCAGAATTTCTGCAACACTGGTAAAATTGTACAATTGATCTGTCAGCCCATAAGCCAGCAAGGACAAAGCCCGCGGTTCAATATCCAAGTCATAGGTGTTTTTTAATAAGGCTCTCAGCACGCTTGCTAGCTCACTCTCACTTGGGGCATAGCAGCCACAACTCACCAGCTCAGCATTTTGATCAAACAGTTTCCGCAACTTTGAAGCTGGTTTTAAATATCCCGCCTGGCAAACAATTTTTGTATTTTTCGCCGCACCATCGGTATGTGTAAGGAATTCCTCTATTTGTGGCACAATTTTATCCGTACAGCCTTGGATAATGAGGTTGGAAGGAGCTGAAAACATCGATGTTTGCCTAACCTCACCAATTAGTGACGCGCCGCCAGACAGCACATTTTCTTGGCGTAACAAGCGTACCGCATCAAGGTCTATCTTCGTTAATAAAACGCGTTGGTAAAATTCGATCAATCCAAAATCATCGGCGTATAATAAATAACCCTGAGCTTTTTTCAGCTGATCAACTGAAGACCCCGCAAGCTTATAACTGGGAACAATCATACATTATCAGAGCTAAAAAGCGCTTCAGGGTGTTTGCTCAAATAAGTTGCAATTTGTATCCGCAAGTCCCGCGCTGCCATCAAAACTGCATCCATCTTAACCCGCTCAGCAGAGATAATCGTGCCAAAACTGTTCGATGTTGAAACAGTGTAGAAACCCTGACGGCTCACAGTGCCAGAGGTTAAAACCTCATTACTGCGCAAGTCAATCAATTGATAATTGGCCGTAACCGTCACACTTTTTCGTCCGGCTGTTTGGTCGCCAAGGTACGATAAATTGCGATCACTGCTACTGGTCGTCACTTTTAGTTTATAGCGTTTAACGGCAGAGGCGCCTTTAACATAGAACATTTTTTTCAGCTCATTGCGCATAATTTGCCCATCCCGGTTAGGAATCACCGGAATGTCAATCTCACTAAAAGCCTGAACAATATCACCGTTTTCTTCAGAAAGAAGCGGCTTAAACCCACACTGCGACAGGCACAAACAAATTAAAAGAAACCCAAAAACTTTTCTATACAACAAAACTAATCACCTTATTTGGCACAACTATAGTCTTACGAATCGCCTTATTTTCCAAGTGTTTTTTGACCATCTCATGGTCTTTAACTTGTGCAATCAGCAATTCTTGATCCAACGACGGGTCCACATCAATCTTAGCCCGCACTTTACCATTGATTTGCACAGCATAACAAACCGATGTTTTCACAATCATTGTTTCATCAGCCACGGGCCAAGACACACTGGCAAGCTCGCCATCAAATCCAAGTCGCTGCCACAACTCAGAAGTCATATGCGGCACCATCGGGAATAACAATTGCAGGGCCACTTCACAGCCAAAGCGATACGTTTCTGGGCTAATTTCTGGCTGATTTTGGCTTAATTGGTTGGTCAACTCACGAATCCGTGCAATCCCTTTATTCACATGGAACTGATCAAAATGCCGGGTCACATCCCGAATGGTTTCATGAATCGCAGAAAGTTGCTGCTTATCCGTGTCCGCATTAACAACCTCAACGCTCCCACATTCCAAACACATCCGCCATAACCGGTTAAGATATTTCCAAGCCCCATGGATGCCGGTTTCCGTCCAGTCAAAATCCTTATCAGGCGGGCTGTCAGATAAAACAAACAACCGGGCGGCATCAGCGCCATAAGCATTGATAATGCCCTCTGGATCCACTACATTCAGCTTCGACTTACTCATTTTTTCAGCCGAACCAACCTGAACTTCCTGGCCAGTTGCTTTTTCAACAACACGCCCCTCAACTGTTTCAATTTCTTCAGGGCTCAACCAATCTCCTTGACTGTTACGGTATGTTTCATGACACACCATTCCTTGCGTCATCAACTTTTGAAATGGTTCAGATAAGTCAATTAATCCGCAGTCACGCAAAGCTTTGGTCATAAACCGCGCATACAGTAAATGCATCACTGCATGCTCAATACCGCCAATATATTGATTAACCGGCAGCCAGTTTTTGATTGCCGCTGCATCCAGTGGTGTCTCTGCTTTTGGATTCACCAACCGTAAAAAGTACCAGGAAGAATCAACAAAAGTATCCAACGTATCTGTTTCACGCACCGCTGGTCCACCACACTTTGGACAAGTCACATGTTTCCAGCTCGGGTGATCTACCAACGGGTTTCCTGCTTTTTCCAGAACCACATCCTCGGGTAATTGAACGGGCAATCGGGTTTCTGGCACCACACCACACGCCCCACACTGAACCATCGGAATGGGACAGCCCCAATACCGTTGCCGCGACACACCCCAATCCCGCAAGCGATAGGTTGTTTGTGCCTGGCCACATCCAAGATCTTCCAGCTTAACCAGGGCAGTCTTGATCCCCTCTTCAACCGACAGCCCATCAAGAAAACCCGAATTTATTAATGTGCCAGGCCCAACATACGGCAGCTCTTGCGCCGCTCCTTCAGGCCCCGACACAACCGGTTGAATCGCTAAATCATATTTGCGTGCAAACACATAATCGCGTTCATCATGGGCTGGACATCCATAAACAGCGCCTGTGCCATAGTCCATCAACACATAGTTCACAACGTAAACCGGCATTTCTTTTTTGCTAAACGGGTTTATCACCCGCAGCCCGGTATCCACCCCTTCTTTTTCCATGGTATCCAGGGTTTTTTGGCTGGTATCTTGTTTGGCACATTTTTTGATAAAGTCCGCCACATCAGCCTTATTTTTTGCGGCCTCCATGGCCAATGGGTGCTCAGCTGAAAGGCCAACAAATGTCCCGCCAAACAGCGTATCTGGCCGCGTGGTATATACCTCAATCGATTGATCAGTCTCAACAACTGGAAACTGAATCAGCGCTCCGGTTGATTTACCAATCCATTTTTCCTGCATGGTGCGTACTTTTTCCGGCCATTCGGTCAGCCCGTCCAAATCCGCTAGCAACTCCTCTGCATACGCAGAAATTTTGAAAAACCACTGCTTCAGTTTTTTCTTTTCAACCGGCGCGCCCGAACGCCAGCCTTTACCATCAACAACTTGTTCATTGGCCAGAACGGTTTGCTCAACCGGGTCCCAATTCACAGAAGATTCTTTTTGATACACCAAACCTTTTTCATAGAGGGCTAAAAACAACTTTTGCTGCTGAGCATAATAATCAACATCACACGTTGAAACTTCATGATCCCAATCATAGCTAATCGCCAAGCGTTTTAGCTGGTCACGCATTGCGGCAATGTTTTTTTCTGTCCAAACTTTGGGGCTCACTTTATGTTTAATTGCCGCATTTTCAGCCGGCAAACCAAAGGCATCCCAACTGGGTGGATGCAGCACATCAAACCCTTGTTTGCGTTTAAAACGGGCAATCAAATCCCCCAAGGCATAGTTGCGTGCATGTCCCATATGCAACCGCCCCGATGGATACGGCATCATCTCCAACACATAATAAGGATTTTTAACAGTGTTCCCTACAGCCTCAACTCCATTAGAAGCCTTGCCCGCCTCAGCTTGCTGTTTGGCCCACTGTTGTTGCCATTTTTTTTCTAAGGTTGATGGCGCGTATGTGACCATAATCTCAGGCTTTTTCACTTCGCGATTCCAAGCGCAGCTCCCGGGCCCGCTCCAGAATTGTTTCTTCCAACCGCTCGTTCATGTCCGGATCAACTTGTGCCGTCGACCAGCCTTTATCCGCTGTATAGGTTTCTTTAAACGTGGACACTTTCACGCCATCGGCCCGCAGCACATGGTCAAGCACCAAAACCGTTATTTTAAAGCGTTCGGTATCGCTGTTGGCAGGTTGGTACCAGTCGGTGGTGATTACGCCGGTAAACGGTTCAACTTGCGCCAACGGCATAAAGGAAATCACGTCCAAGCTCGCCCGCCACAGATAAGCATTTACTTTCACAGCGCCGCCCGGAACCGTTGAGGATTCCGTCAAAGAGATGCCGCCTTCGCCAAACACTCGGTCTGGATGTTTCACATCCTGGCGTTCCCAGGTGTTCATTGGCGCGTAGCGCGCCGGCCGCGTGCCCGTATTGGTTTCACACTGCGTCAATAAGGCCAGCAGTAAAATTGGCAGGATTTTTTGTCTGATCATCGTTGTGGATTTGTTCATTTTTCTCATGACATGGTTTTACCCCATTCAGCTAAATTGGTGAAGCATAAAGTGTGAATCGTCTTGGGCAGGCCTTTTAATTTCCGCGTCATTCTTGTACAAGGGGTGACGAGTGAGCAAAAAACCAGTCTTTGCGAGGAGGCCAACGGCCGACGTGGCAATCTCTCTTGCCATACAAAAAACCCGTCATCATGAGGAGCTGCTTTGCAGCGACGTGAGAATCTCTTATAGTATTATCCATAAGATCCTCACGCTCCTTACAGTCGCTCAGGATGACCGGTAAAAGGGGAAACGTCATCATGAGGAGGCGTTCACGCCGACGTGATGATCTCCTGCCAGATCATAGTCCGCGTCGCAATCCCTTTCCCTTAAAAACAGGCCTAAATCGTAACGGCTACACAGGCTCGGTAAAGTGCCGGCGGCAGGTTGAAATATACAGGTCATTGCCACCAATTTCAATCTGGCTTCCCTCTGTTACTTTTTGTCCATCGGCTGTAATCCGCATGTTCATGGTGGCTTTTTTTCCACAATGGCAAACTGTTTTCAATTCTACCAGTTTATCCGCCCATACCAACAAGTATTGGCTCCCTTCAAACGGTTCGCCCAAAAAGTCAGACCGCAAGCCATAACATAATACAGGGATTCCCAATTGATCGGCCACTCGGCATAGTTGTTCAACCTGTTGTTTCTTCAAAAAATGTGCTTCATCCACCAGAACGCACATTTTCATCCCTGCATTGGCCCCAACTTCCCGCTGCACATCTTGGAAAAAATCGAACCCGTCATCAAAGGGCCGTGCTGCTGCCTTCAACCCAATCCGCGATGTCACTTGATTGCGCTCATACCGATCATCAATGCTGGGTGTGTAAATCAGTGTTGCCATCCCCCGCTCACGGTAATTGTAATCCGTCTGCAATAAAACAGTGCTTTTCCCGGCATTCATTGCTGAATAGTAAAAATAGAGCTTGGCCATAGATCCCTCATTGAGCGCGCTAAACAAAGTTGAAAGTTCATTATCCGCAGCCAAATTCAAAAATCAACCACCATTTAACCGTGACATTTTTGCAACACTCTGCAAGAAATATTAACGAACTACCCTACAACGCGCTTGCATTTCAGATCCACAGACCTTAAGTATCAAGCAATTGTTAACCAATAATAACCAAAAGGATATTAAAATGAACAAACTACTTACAGCTTTAGCTGTTTCTGCAGTCGCTCTTTCAGCAAGTGCGGCACACGTAAAAACTGGTTGGAACACAACTCTAACGGGTGGTTTCAGCCAAAACAAAATGAAAACCAAAGGTCTTCCAGGTACGACTCGTAATAAATCTAAAAACTCAGGTTCTTTCAACCTTGGTTTGCGTTTGGGTCACACGTGGGCAATGCAAGAAAAATACTTCGCGGGTGTAAACCTTCTCGCTGGTTACAATTTCGGTGATGAAAAATTCACTGAAGAAGCTGGTCAATGGGCTCTTCACCACAAGCCACGTTTCAACTTCGGTCTAGGCCTTGTTGGTGGGACTTGTGTAAGTGAAACAGTTAACACATACCTTGCTTTGAACTTCTTGCGTGAGCAAAGCCGTGTAACTACTAAGTTTGCAGATGGAACACCAAGCAATAAAGATAACTTCCGCACTTACACGCTAACGCCATTGTTGGGTGTTAACGGTCGTATTTCTGAAAAAATGTCTTGGTTGGCTGAAGCGGGTTACAAATTCAACCTTAGCAAATCTGGGCTTAAAAAGACTTTTGCCCCCGGAACATACAACAAAAACAACATCAAAGGACCAAAAGGTTTTGTTGCCAACGTTGGTGTTACGTACCACTTCTAATTTTTGGTTTCATACTAAAAATCAAAAAGCCCAGTCTTTTGACTGGGTTTTTTTGTATTTATCTCCCGTCTTCCCTAAACGCTCCACACCCGGGTTTGATAGGTTGGGCTAATCACCAAATCGGTTAAGGCCCAAACCAACGCGTCCAACCGATCGGGCGATTTGATTGATTCCCCCGGCACATAGCCACACAGCTGATCTTCCAATTTCTCAAATACTTTTTGGTGATAAACGCGTCCTTGTTCATATAAAGCCACCACAGGTTCAGCCCGGGCTTTTTTACCCCGTCTGGCACATACTCCGCGAAAACTGACGTTGGCTTCATGGCTGCGCAAGATCTGTTCAATCATCGCCCCGCCCTGGTTGGTTTCTGCTACCACCCGGTCGGCTTGATACGTTTCGTAGGCTTGGGTAATTTTCTCGGCCCATTCGTTGGGGCTATACCGCCCACTTAAATCGGCCAGCACATAAGCACGTTTTTCTTCCGTAACCCCTGCCACAATAATCCCGGTTTCATCACTATCAGGCCCAAATGTTGTGGCTGGATCCACCGCAATCACCACCCGCAGAAATGGTGTGTTAATACCCGGATAACCATATTGAATCAAATCCCGTCGCCACAGCGCCCCAGGTCGATCATCCAACAGTTGCCCGTATATTTCCTGCGCGCCGATGCGTGTTTCACCATAACACTGCTTGATCTGTTTCAAAAAGGCTTGCGACAAATTAGCCTTATTCTCAAAAGTACTCCCACGGGTAATTTTAGTCAGCTTATCTTCCATGATATTCCGAATCAGGGGCAGAGGTCGCGGTGTGGTTGTAATCACCACCCGTGGCTGTTGCCCTAATCTCAGCGCCATACGCAGCTGATCCCAGGTTTCTTGGGCAAAACGAAACTTGGCCAACTCATCAATCCACGCGCCATCAAACTGTGGCCCTCGTAGCTTTTCATAAGCTTCCGCGGTATACACACTGGCCACCGCGCCATTGGGCCAAATCACCACCCCCAGCGATGCATAATACCTCGGTTTCATCCCATTGGGCGGGTGACAAGCCAGCAAACCGCTAGGCCCTTCAATCATCACCTGTCGCACATCTTTTTCTGTATTGCCAATTAAAGCAATGCGTCGGTATTGGCCAGACATCACCCATTGCCGAATTGTTTCAGCCCCCGTCCGTGTTTTTCCATACCCGCGCCCGGCCATGATGAGCCAGATTTTCCACCGCAGTCCTTTCGGCAGTTTCTGATTGCGCCGTGCCAATTGTTGCCAGTTATACAATTCCGGATCATGGGGCATTTGGTTCAATACCTGTTGTAAGGCTGATTGCGCCCCGCCCTTCTTCAATATTTCGGCAATTTTTGGATCTATGGTGGGTGTGTCTGGCTTCTTGGGCATGTTTTTCTTTTGACTGGTTCCTGTCTTTTTAGGGGTTTTTAGCTTTGCGTTTGCCATTTCCTGTCCTTCTTGTGAATGTTGTGTAAATAAAATTATGGGTGCGATTTTAGCTTCAACTGACTGTGTCGTTCTAAAGGCTCATCACGGATCAAATCAGCCAAATCAATTTCCACAGTTGTTGGCACTTTATCCAGTATCTGTCGCCATTGTTTGGCCGGCGCTGCAGCCAGTTCATCGCCCACCGCTCTTAATTGATCCTCAGCTGGGTTCTTAACCCGCACACCTTGCACCAGCAAATCTGGACCAATTTCAATATCAGCCATTGGGTCCGGATCTTCTCGAAAGTCAAACCCTTGTGCCAAATCCCAAGGCCATAGCGTTTTTAAATCCCTGGTGCCCGCTACAGACTTAACCGCAACATTTTTAGGCGGGCATAGAAGGATGCATTCAATCTCATAACGCTGCCCCTCGCCATCCAATCGCCAGATTAGTTGCTGACAAACGCCGGTCAGCTCGCCATCTGGCAGGCGCCGATCTTTGACTGTGATCAGCATATCAGGCATCAGATTTTGCCCTACAGCTAATGGCAGCTGAAACGATAGTCTTTGACAAAGCCATCGATCTTTTAATCGGGCCTGCGCAATTTGTAGGGCATAAGCCAAACTTTGCTGTCCCCGTCGGCCGTTAAAATACTGCCCTTTCGCTACATGTCCAAGTGGCGCCGCTGTTTCTAGGCATTTCTGCCATTGGGATAAATCATGCCAAAAGTACGCGCTGCTCTCATGGTCCGATTGGCACTGGTACCGCTGCGATTGGTACAAAACACATGCGCCTTTCTGGTAACTCTTCCCAGAAACCCAAGCCGGTGTTTGCCGATCACGGGTGATATCTTGCAGGTCAATCTCAAGCTGATAGGTTGTTTCTTGCTGGTGGGCTTGCCCAGGCACCTCCATCCTAAACGTACATACTTCCCGGCGGGGGAATTGGCAGTGCCAGTCTAACGTCAAATGTGGTTTAAAGGCATACAGTGAAACTTGTCTATTCTCACCAATGGTTATCGTTTGTGTTAAAGCAGGCACAAGCTCCAAAGAGCTCTCAGCAATTTCATAGGGTGTGTGTGGCACATTTTTCACTTTGAACCAACGCTTTTGCATCTGCACGCCATTCAGTGTTTTCAGACAGTCATCGGGCCATAGACGGGCGATTTTTTCACTGATATCTGTTCGCCCGCGCCCTTCCTGGATCCATTCAACCGCCACTCGTCCTTGCACTACTGACAAAGGATCATAGAGTTTTTCCAGCTTAAAACCCTCAGCTGCAATCGGCCCAGCAATCTCAACGTGCTGCCGGCCAATCGTTGCATCCAGATTTTCTCCGCCCACAACCGTAATACCTAAATCCTTGAGTATTTTCTCTGGTTGCTCAAGCTGGCGATCGGTGTAAAAAAGCGGGTCAATATTCAGCCCCGCCACAATCGATGCCCAGTTCACATCTTTGTTTTCTGCTCCCTCAAAAACAGCCTCCAGGCAATATGTCTCAATGGGCATTAACCTCCCCATCAATTGCCCCGTAAACACCACAGTTTCACCAAACACAAGATGTACTGTCCGCCCTTCAAATGCAGCCAATTGCGCACGATCTTGCCAGCGAATCACCATTTTCAAAACCGATGCCATGCCCCGTTTCAAACAAAGCATCAGCTTCAACACAGACAAGTTGGCTCCTACATCGCGCATTTGCCCCTCTTGATTGGTCATCATTAGTTTTAGTGTTTGCATTTCTATCTCCTTTGTAATAATTTTTGTTTGATAAATTTTTATGAGATCCACTCCATGAACCTTTCCCGTTTCTGGCTTTTTCAAAAAGGCTTTCCCCAAGGTGCCACCTGGGCCTGTTTAACCGCTCTTGTCAGCATCTCGAATGATGTCGTTGCCCGGCAGGCCAGTGGTAATCTTGATGGTTTACAAATCAGCTTCTTTCGCTTTCTTTTCAGCATGCTTACCGTTTTGCCGTTCATGCTACCCAAGGGCTTAAAAGCCTTTAAAACCAGCAATCCAAAGCTGCACGTTTACCGAGCTATTTTGGGGGTTGCAGCCATTGCACTTTATACCTATTCCGTGCTGTTGGTGCCGCTGAACGAAGTCACAACTTTCTCTTTTACGCAACAGTTCTTTGTCTTAATTTTAGCCGCTATCTTTTTGCGGGAAAAAATTTCTAATAACCGCTGGATTGCTACATTCTTTGGTTTTATTGGAATTCTCATTGTCATTGATCCCACCGATAACAAAGTTAATCTGCTGGCCTTTATTCCCATGGGCGCTGCGTTCTTATTTGCCGGGTTGGATGTATTGGCCAAACGTATGGTCAGCACGGAAACCACCATGACGTTACTGTTTTATTTTGCACTTGGAACCACCATTGCAGCCCTGGGGCCAGCACTGATGGTTTGGAAAACACCCACATATACCGAACTTTTTTGGCTGTTCCTTCTGGGTTCAGGCGCCAATTTGATTCAAGTGTTTTTATTCCGGGCGTTTTATGCTGCCGATGCCTCTTCTTTGGCTCCCTTCCGGTATGTTGAGTTGGTTTTTGCCAGCATCTTTGGCTACTTTTTGTTTGGCGAAGTTATTAAGTTCAACACCATTTTGGGGGCGTTTGTCATTATCATGACAACGTTGTATTTGACGTATTCCGAAACCTTGCACAAAAAACGCGCTTTGCGGAAAAAATAACCCGTCATTGCGGGGAGTGTCCACAACTCACCTATCATTCTTGTATAGGTCAAGTAATTCGATGACAAGAATGAGCGACAGAGGCAGGGGTTTTGTGGTTCAAAGATTGATGTTCTCTGATTTCATTGTAGTAGAGGAT
>MDTA01035141.1_pt1 | contig 105606 bp, 93 predicted proteins | sample 811151 | NCBI WGS metagenome assembly MDTA01 (sample SAMN05326648, study PRJNA326480) | marine metagenome | isolation source: seawater | place: Indian Ocean: South | collected 2010 | reverse complement strand
TGAAGCCGGGAGCCGCTCCTCCCCGTGGCTGACCTCTGCCGGCCAAGGGGACATTTCTAGTTTGGAGAGAAGGGGACATTTCTACTTTGGGTTGACAGCCGCGTTGGCCGGCGGGGCGCGGGCTGCCGTAGAATGCAGCGCCCGCCTCCTTACCCCGGACCAGGACACGCGCCGCATGGAACTCCTCCGCCTCGACCAGGCCAGCCTCGCCTACGGCACCCAGGTCCTCCTGGATCGGGTCGACCTGGTACTGCGGAAGGGTGACCGGCTGGGGCTCCTCGGCCGCAACGGCGCCGGCAAGACGTCCCTGCTCAAGGTCCTCGCCGGAGAGCAGGAACCGGACGCCGGCAGCCGCTGGCTGCGGCCCGGGACCCGGCTCGCGCGGCTGTCGCAGGCGCTGCCGCCCGGCGACGCGGTGACCGTCTACGACGCGGTCGCCGGCGGCCTGGCCGAGGTCGGCGAACTGATCTCGCGCTACCACCGCCTCGCCCACGCCGGCGAGGCGACCGACCTCGCGGCCCTCGCCTCGGTGCAGCAGGCCCTGGAGGCCGCCGACGGCTGGCGCCTGCAGCAGCGGGTGGAGACGGTGCTGAGCCGCCTCGAACTCCCGGCGGACCGGGAACTGGCGACCCTTTCCGGCGGCTGGCGGCGCCGCGTCGCCCTCGGCCGCGCCCTGGTCGGCGAGCCCGATATCCTGCTCCTGGACGAACCGACCAACCACCTCGATATCCCGGCCATCGCCTGGCTGGAGGCACAGGTCGCCGCTTACGGCGGTGCCCTGGTGCTCATCACCCACGACCGGCGCTTCCTGCAGGCCACCGCGAACCGCATCGCCGAGCTGGATCGCGGGCACCTGGTGACCTGGGACGGGGATTACCGCGGCTTCCTAGCCCACCGGGAGCGGGAGGCCGCCGCCGAGGCCCGCGCGGACGCGAAGCAGGACCGCAAGCTCGCGGAGGAGGAGGCGTGGATCCGCCAGGGCATCAAGGCCCGCCGCACGCGCAACGAGGGCCGGGTGCGCGCGCTCAAGCAGCTGCGCCGGGAACACGCTGAGCGACGCGCTGCCGTCGGCCGCGCGCGCTTCGGCGTCGACGAGGCGGAAGCCGGCGGGCGCATCGTTGCCGAACTGCGGGACGTGAGCCTGTGCCTGGGCGGGCGCACGATTCTCGACCGCCAGTCATTGATCATCCAGCGCGGCGACCGTGTCGGCATCGTGGGCGCCAACGGCGCGGGCAAGTCGACCCTGGTGAAGCTGATCCTGGGCGAGCTGGATCCCGACAGCGGCGAGGTGCAGCGCGGCAGCCGCCTGCAGGTGGCCTACGCCGACCAGCTGCGCTCAGAGCTGGACCCGGAAAAGAACCTCATCGACAACATCTGCGCCGGGCGCGAGTTCATCGAGGTGAACGGCCGGCGCAAGCACGCCATCAGCTACCTCGGCGACTTCCTGTTCACGCCCGAGCGCATCCGCACACCGGTCAAGGCCCTCTCCGGCGGGGAGCAGAACCGGGCCGTGCTCGCGCGCCTGTTCCTCAAGCCCGCCAACGTCCTCGTCCTCGACGAGCCCACCAACGACCTCGATATCGAAACCCTGGAACTGCTCGAGGAAATCCTCCTCGGTTTCGAGGGCATGGTGCTGCTGGTCAGCCACGACCGGGCCTTCATGGACAACGTGGTGACCAGCCTTCTGGTGCTGCCGGGCGACGGCACGATCGACGAGCAGGCCGGTGGCTACAGCGACTGGGAGGCGCGCGGCGGCGGGCTCGTCGCCGAGCGCACGCCCGCGGATGCGGACCGTCCCGCGCCGGCGGGTACCCCCGCACCGGCGCCGAAGCCCGCGGCCCGGCCGGCGGGCAACGAGCGGAAGAAACTCTCCTACCGGGAGCAGCAGGAGCTCGCCGGGCTGCCCGCGCGTATCGAGGCGCTGGAGACCCGGCAGGCCGAGCTGGAGGCGATGACCGCCGCGCCGGACTTCTACCAGGGCGATGCGGCCGCCGTGCAGGCGACGCTGGCCGAGTTCACGGAGCTTCAGGCGACCCTGGAGGCCGCCGTGGAGCGCTGGGCGGAGCTGGAGGAGCGGGCCTAGCCGACACCGGCCGGGCGATGCGGGCTAGGCAATGACCTTCGCGACCGCGTCGGCGACGTAATCCAGGTTGCTCGCATTGATGCCGGCGACGTTGATCCGCGACGAGCCGAGCATGTACACGCTGTGCTCCTCGCGCAGGCGCCGCGTCTGCTCCTCGCTGAGGCCGAGGAAGGAGAACATGCCCTTCTCCCTGCGGATGAAGGCGAAGTCGCGGCCCGTGGTGCTCTCGAGCTTCTCGACCAGCGTTTCGCGCAGGGCGTTGATGCGGTCGCACATGCCGTGCAGCTCCTCGCGCCAGGCGGCCTCGAGGGCCGGATCCGCCAGCACGCGGCCCGCCAGCAGCGCCCCGTGGGCCGGCGGCATGGAGTAGATGCGCCGGGCCGCGACCTTGGCCTGGCTGAGGATGGCCTCGGCGCTGCCGGCGTCGCGGCAGAGGAACTGGGCGATGCCCGTACGCTCCCGGTAGAGCCCCATGTTCTTCGAGCAGGACGCGGCGACGATCAGCTCCGGCAGGCGCTCCGCCAGCAGCCGCAGGCCCGCGGCGTCCGCCTCGATGCCGTCGCCGAGCCCCTGGTAGGCGATGTCGATAAAGGGCAGGAAGCCCTGGCGCTCGGCCATGTCCGCGATCACGCCCCACTGCTCGAGGGTGAGATCCGCACCGCAGGGGTTGTGGCAGCAGCCGTGGAGCAGCACCAGGTCCTTGTCCTTCGCGCCCTTCAGGTCCTCGACCATGCCGTCAAAGTCGACGCCGTGGCTCGCCGCATCGTAGTACCGGTACTTCTCGAACTCGAGGCCGACGCTGCCGATGAGCGGGATGTGCACGGGCCAGGTCGGATCCGACACCCAGACCTTCGCCTCCGGCGACGCGACGCGGGCAATCTCGGCGCCGATGCGCAACGCACCGCAGCCGCCGGGCGCGGCCACGGAGGTCACCCGGCCGTCCGCCAGGGCGGCGCTGTCGCCGCCGAAAACCAGGGCGCGCATGCCCGTATTGAACGCCGGGTCGCCGGCCGGCGGCAGGTAGGCCTTGCTGGTCTCTTCTTCCACCAGGGCGCGCTGGGCATCGCGGATGGCGCCGAAGACCGGGCAGACACCGTCCTCGTCCATGTAGATGCCGACGGTGAGATCCACCTTGTCGGGGTTGGGGTCCGCGCGGCAGGCGGCGGCGAGGCCGAGGATCGGGTCGTCCGGGAGGCGCTCCAGGGTGTGCAGCATGTCAGCTTCCTTTGTCTGGCCTGTGTCTGGCAGGCATCTGGCGAGTGTCTGGCCGGGTTCCCGTCGAGGCCGTGACGGACACCGGGGGCGGCGCGGAGGCAGCGCGGGATTGCGCCCCAGCAATTCGCAGCGAAGAATAGCGTACTCCGGCGACGCCTGCCCAGCGCCGCCCCCTGCCCCGGAGGTTTCGCGTGTCGCGCATTCTCGTCATCGGCTCATCCAACACCGACATGGTCATCCGCGTACCGGCGCTGCCGCGCCCCGGGGAGACGGTCCTCGGCGGTGAGTTCGCGATCAACGGCGGCGGCAAGGGCGCAAACCAGGCCCTGGCCGCCGCCCGGGCCGGCGGCGCGGTCACCTTCCTCGCCCGCGTCGGGGATGACGACTTCGGGCGCCGTGCCCTCGATGGCCTCGGCGCGGCGGGCGTCGACACCGGGCCCTGCATCGTCGATGCGGACAGCCCCTCCGGCGTCGCCCAGATCCTGGTCGACGCCGGCGGCGAAAACTGCATCGCCGTCGCGCCGGGGGCCAACGCGCGCCTGGCTCCCGGGGACCTCGCGGCTGCCGGGGAACACTTCCTCGCCGGCAACCTCGTGCTCCTGCAGCTCGAAACGCCGCTGGCGACGGTGGCGGCGGCGCTGGGCCGGGCCCGGGACGCCGGCTGCCGCACGGTGCTCAACCCGGCACCCGCGCAGCCGCTGCCCGGGGAACTCCTCGCCCTGGTGGACATCCTCACCCCGAACGAGAGCGAGGCGGAACACCTCACCGGCATCGCGGTCAGCGACGACGCGAGCGCCGCCGCCGCCGCGGAGGCCATGCACCGGCAGGGTGTTGCCACGGTGCTGCTGACCCGGGGCGCCCGCGGTGTCTTTCTCTCGGAAGCCGGCGGCGGGCAGCGGGCCTTCCCCGCCTTCGCGGTGACCGCCGTTGACAGCACCGCCGCCGGGGATGTCTTCAACGGCTGCCTGCTGGCCGCCCTCGCCGAGGGCAGGGACCTCGGCGAGGCGATTCCCTTCGCCCAGGCCGGTGCCGCCCTGTCGGTGCGGCGTCCCGGGGCGCAGGACAGCGTGCCCGGGCGGTCGGCCATCGAGGCGTTTCTGCGCACCGCCTGAGCGGCCCGCCGCCCGGGTTTCTCCGGCCCGCGAGGAACCCTCGCCGGCGCGTACTGTCACAATTTCACAGCAAAGCTGCGCAGTTTTTACGCGAGCACAAGGCTTGACTGCGCTAGAGTTCCTTTTAAATACCTACTGTGAAGTTGCGAGCCATGACTGACGAAGCACCCCAGAACAACGATAAGCAAGGGGCCCAGGCCGGCGAAGAGAATCGCAAGAGCCTGGTCGCCTTCCTGAAGAGCATCAAGTTCCGCCGCGGCGGCAAGCGCGAAGAAGTCGCCGAGTGCGACGGCCACTTCGCCGGCCTGCAGGCCAAGGTGAAGCGTCGCCGCCCCAAGGACGAGACGCTCGCCATCCGCAGCGCCAACTGAACCCCGCCGGGGTTCAGGGAGCGTTCGCGACCACCACCGCCCGGCGCGGCGCCGGGTAGCCCTCGATCGTCCGGCCCGGGTCCTCGGGGTCGAGAAAATCAGCCAGCGAGTGAAAGCGCATCCACGGCGTACTGCGCTGCTCGTCCGTGCTGGTCACCGCCACATCCACCACCCGCGCGTCGCCGAACTTCACCTTCGCCAGCCACTCGAGCAGCGTCGCGCAGCTCGGCAGGAACCAGACGTTGCCCATGCGCGCGTAGCGCCCGCGCGGCATCAGCGTCATCCCCGCCGCGCCCTCGATAACCAGCGTCTCCAGCACCAGTTCCCCGCCCGGGCGCAGGCAGTCGCGCAGGGCGAGGAGGTGGTCCAGGGGCGAGCGGCGGTGGTAGAGGACGCCCATGGAGAACACCGTGTCGAAGGCCGGCAGGGGCCGCGGCACCGCCTCCAGCGGCAGGGGCAGGACGTTCACGGCGCTGTCGCGGAGGTAGCGGTTTAGCGCCTGGAACTGCAGCACGAAGAGCGGGCTCGGGTCGACGCCGACCACCTCCGCGGCGCCGGCGCCGCGCATGCGCCAGCAGTGGTAGCCGTTGCCGCAGCCCACGTCGAGCACGCGTCGACCCGTGAGCGGTGCAATCGCATCGGCGAGCCGGTCCCACTTCCAGTCCGAGCGCCACTCCGTGTCGATGTGCAGCCCGAACAGCTCATAGGGACCCTTGCGCCACGGGTGCAGCCCCTGCAGTGCGGCGGAGAGCGCTTCCCGCTGCGCCGGCGCCAGGGGCGCGGCCGCCTCTGCACCGACACGGGCCCGGTCCAGGTGCACGGCGGCCACCTCGATCTCCGGGAGTGCGTCGAGCGCCGCCTGCCAGCGCGGCAGGTCGCCGTGGCGGGCCGGCGACAGCCCCTCGGCCACCTGCCTCTCCAGCAGCGGCGCCCAGGCAGCGAGCGGCCCGTCGGCCCAGCGGCCTGCCAGCGCGTCAGCGTCCACGATTAAACGGGTTCACGATTCACGGGGGCGACGGCTTGCGGCGCCTACGCCTTGAGGGCGATGAGCGACGCGAAGTTGAAGCACTGGAACCAGACATCGCAGGAGGCGAAGCCGGCGGCGCGGCAGCGGGCGCGGTGCACGTCGAGGGTCTCGGGCAGGAGCACGTTCTCCAGCGCGCTGCGCTTTTGCGCTACCTCGAGGTCCGAGTAACCGTTGGCGCGCTTGAACTGGTGGTGGAGGTCAATGTTCAGCGCGTCCAGGGCGGGGTCCGCGAAGGTCACCTTCTCCGACAGCACGAGCACGCCGCCGGGGCGCAGCCCCGCGGCGATGCGCGCGAGCAGCGGCTCCCGGTCCGCCACCGGGATGAACTGCAGCGTGTAATTGAGCACGACCATCGACGCGTCCTCGATGGGCACCTCGCGGATATCCGCCTCGCGCAGTTCCACCGGCGTGGCCTGAGCGTCCGCGTCGATCACCGCGCGGCAGCGCTCGAGCATGGCCGGGGAGTTGTCCACGGCGACGATGCGGCAGCCGTCGGCCTCGATGTGCTGACGCATGGCCAGCGTCGAGGCACCGAGGGAGCAGCCGAGGTCGTAGAGCGTGCTGCCCGCCGTGGCAAAGCGCGCCGCGAGCAGCCCGGAGAGCGCGACCACGGTCGGGTAGCCGGGCACCGAGCGGCGGATCATGTCGGGGAAAACCCGGGCGACCTCGCTGTCGAAGGTAAAGGGTGCCGTGGCCCCGAGGGGGTCGGCAAAGAGCCTGTCGCGGGCGTCGTTCACTGTTCTCGGCGGTCGTGGCACTGCGTGGCGCCATCGTACCACGCGGCCCCCTTGGCAGCGGTGCGGACGAGGGTCGATAATCGCGCCCTTTCGCCCGCACCGGAGACCCGCCCATGAAAGGCACGCACGAGTACGTCGATGACCCCCGCAATGCCGAGATCCTCATCGACATCAATGGGGAACGCGTACCGAGGTCCGAGGCGAAGGTCTCCGTCTTCGACTCGGGCTTCATCCTGGGCGACGGGGTCTGGGAAGGCCTGCGCGTGGAGGGCGGCACCGTGCTGTTCCTGGAGCGGCACCTGGAGCGGCTGTTCGAGGGGATGAAGACCCTCGACTTCGAACCGGATTTCGACCGCGAGGCCCTCACCCGCCGGCTGTACGCGCTGCTCGCCGCCAACGGCATGCGCGACGGTGTGCACATCCGTCTCATGGTCTCCCGCGGGGTGAAGGCGACGCCCTACCAGGACCCGCGCATGACCGTGACACCGCCGACGGTCGTGATCATCCCCGAGTACAAGGACCCGTTGCCGGAGACCGTGGACCGCGGCGTGCGCCTGTTCACCGTGCACGTGCGCCGGGGCTATTCCGACGTGCAGGACCCGACGCTGAACACCCACTCCAAGCTGAACTGCATCACCGCCTGCATCCAGGCCGCCAAGGCCGGCCACGACGAGGCGCTGATGCTCGACCCGCACGGCTTCGTGGCCACCTGCAACAGCACGCACTTCTTCATCGTGCGCCGGGACGAGCTGTGGACCTCCACCGGGGACTACTGCCTCGACGGCATCACCCGCGAGAAAGTGCTGCAGATTGCCGGGGAACTCGGCATCCCGGCGCGGGAGAAGAACTTCACCCTCAACGACGTCTACAACGCGCAGGAGGCCTTCGTCACCGGCACCTTCGCCGGGCTGGTGCCCGTACGCGAAGTCGACGGTCGCACTATCGGTGATGGCAGCGGCGAGCGCCCGTTCATCACCCGGCTGCGCCAGGGCTACCGCGACCGGGTGCAGCGCTACATCGACGGCCCCGGGGCCAGCCACCCGCGGGAGGGTTGAGCACCTTGCGCCGTATCGCCATGTGGTCCGGGCCGCGCAACATCAGCACGGCCATGATGCGGGCCTTCGAGAACCGGCCCGACTGCGCCGTGGTCGACGAACCCTTCTACGCCGCCTACCTCGTCGAGACCGGGCTCGAGCACCCGGCCCGGGAGGCGATCATCGCCAGCCAGCCCACGGACTGGCGCGTGGTCGCCGACGACCTCGTTCACGGCGGGCGCGGCGATGCCACCGTGTTCTACCAGAAGCACATGACGCAGCACCTGCTGCCGTCCATGGACCTCGCCTTTACCGACAGCCTGGAGAACTGCTTCCTCATCCGCGAGCCGCGGCGGATCCTCGCCTCCTATGCCCGCATCCGCCCGGACTTCAGCCTGGAGGAAGTCGGCTTCCCGCAGCAGATCGCCCTCTTCCGCCGGGTCCGCGAGCGCCTGGGCACCGTGCCGCCGGTGATCGACTCGGCGCTCACGCTGAGGGACCCGGCGAGTGTCCTGCGCCAGCTCTGCGAGCGGGTCGGCATCGCCTTCAGCGAGTGCATGCTGGCCTGGCCCGCGGGCCCGCGGGACAGCGACGGGGTCTGGGCACCGCACTGGTACGCCGCGGTGGAGGCCTCGACGGGCTTCGCGCCACCGGAACCGGACGCCCCGCCCCCGCCGCTACCGGCGCAGTACGAGGCCCTGTGCGAGGAGGCCGAGGCGATCTACGCGGAAATGCTCCCGCACGCCCTGCGCCCCTGACCGGCCCCGGTCAGTGCAGGGCGCCGTCCCGGCGGTGCCCGGAGAACACGTATTCGAACACCTCCCGGAAGCTGCGCGCGAAGTGGGCGGTCATGCCGTCGCGCAGGTAGTCCGGCAGTTCCTCGTAGTCGCGCTTGTTCGCCTGCGGCAGGATCACCTCGAAGATGCGGCTGCGCCGCGCGGCGATGATCTTCTCGCGGATACCGCCCACTGCCAGCACCTGCCCGGTGAGCGTGAGCTCGCCGGTCATGGCCAGCGGGCGGCGGATCCGCTCGCGGCGCGCCAGTGACACCAGCGCCGTCGCCATGGTGATGCCCGCGCTCGGGCCGTCCTTCGGCGTCGCCCCTTCCGGCACGTGCAGGTGCACCATGGCCATGTCGAAAAAGTCCCGGTCGCAGCCGTAATCCTTGAGGTGGGCGACCACGTAGCTGTAGGCGATCTCCGCCGATTCCTTCATCACGTCGCCGAGCTTGCCGGTGAGCTTGAAGCCGCGATTGAGCGTGTGCACCTGTGACGACTCGATCGCCAGCGTCGCCCCGCCCATGGCCGTCCAGGCCAGCCCCGTCGCCACGCCGACACCGCGCTGCGGGCGCTCCTGCGTATACAGCGGCTTGCCCAGCAGCTCCTCGATATCCTTCTTGCCCACGCGCAGCTTCGCACTGCGGTCGTCGTCCATGAGCTTGCGGATGCTCTTGCGCATGATGCGGGCGAGCTGCTTCTCGAGGTTGCGCACCCCCGCCTCGCGGCAGTAGGACTCGATCACGTACTTCAGCGCGGCGTCGTTGATCTTCAGCTGCTCCGGCGGCAGGCCGTGGCGCTCCAGCTGCTTCGGCCACAGGTGGTGCTTCGCGATCGCCAGCTTCTCCTCGGCCACATAGCCGGCGAGGCGCAGCACCTCCATGCGGTCCAGCAGGGGGCCGGGGATGGTATCGAGCTGGTTCGCCGTGCAGATGAACAGTACCTGCGACAGGTCGACGCGCAGATCGAGATAATGGTCCAGGAACGCCGTGTTCTGCTCCGGGTCGAGCACCTCGAGCAGCGCCGACGCCGGGTCGCCCTGGTAGGAGGCGCCGATCTTGTCGATCTCGTCGAGCATGATCACCGGATTGGCGACCTTCACCTCCTTCAGCGCCTGCACGAACTTCCCGGGCATGGCGCCGATATAGGTGCGCCGGTGTCCCTTGATCTCCGCCTCGTCGCGCATGCCGCCCAGGCTGAAGCGGTAGAACTCCCGCCCCAGCGCCTCGGCCACGGAGCGGCCGATGCTGGTCTTGCCCACCCCCGGCGGACCCACGAGCAGCAGGATGGAACCGGCGATACGACCGCGGAAGGCGCCCACGGCGAGAAACTCGAGGATCCGCGCCTTCACGTCGTCGAGCCCATCGTGCTCGGCATCGAGCACCTGCTGCGCGTGGCCGAGGTCCAGCTGGTCCTCGGAGTACACGCCCCAGGGCACGCTGGTCGCCCAGTCGAGGTAGTTGCGGGTCACGCCGTACTCCGGCGACCCTGTTTCCAGCACCCCCAGCTTGTGCAGCTCATCCTCGATGCGCTGCGCCACCGGTTCCGGCGGGTGCAACGCGGCGAGCCGTTCGCGGAACAGCTCCGCGTCGGAGGTGCGGTCGTCCTTGGAGATGCCGAGCTCCTTCTGGATGACCTTGAGCTGCTCGCGCAGGAAGAACTCCCGCTGCTGCTTCGTGACCTTCTCGTTGACCTGCTCGCTGATCCGGCCCTGCAGCTCCGCCACCTCGCGCTCACGCCGCAGCAGCCCCAGCACTTTCTCCATGCGCGACTGCAGCGGCAGCGTCTCGAGGATCTCCTGCAGGTCCTCACCCGACGCGGTGGTCAGCGCCGCGGAGAAGTCCGCCAACAGGCTCGGCTGGTTCGGGTTGAAGTTGGCGAGGTACTGCTTGAGCTCTTCGCTGTACAGCGGGTTCAGCGGCAACAGTTCCTTGATCGCCTTGATCAGGGCCATGGCATAGGCCTTGATCTCGTCGCTCTCCCGGTCCCCCTGGCTGCGCGGGTACTCGCCCTGCACCAGCCACGGCGCCTCGTCGGTCAGCCAGCGCACGATGCGGAAGCGCTTGAGCCCCTGCGCCAGGAAGTGCGCCGGGTTCTCGGCCATGGACTGCGGCTTGTGCAGCCGCACCGCGCACCCCAGCTCCGGGAACTGCCGCTGCTCGACATCCCCCGGCGCCACCCCGGGCACGAACGCCAGCCCGACCACGCCACTCCCGCTCCGGCCCACGGCCTTCAGCGTCTCCCCCCACTCCTCGGGATTGATCGCCACGGGCTGCACCTGCCCGGGAAAGAACGGCCGGTTCGGCACGGGCATCAGGTAGATGGTATCCGGCAGCACCTCATCCGCCACCGCCGGCGACGCCTGGCTCCCCTGCCCCGCCTTCGCTCCCTGCTCGTCGTTCATGCTGCCATCCACTCGCCGAAAGCTCTGGATGTGGGGGTTTCCTGCGCTTATTCAAGCGCGTAAACATCCCTCACGACATAGTCAGTGCCACTCGGTGCCTTATTCCCGCGTCGCGGCTGGAGGGGGTATCCCGGACACGCCAATTCGCCATCCATGGCGGCTCGGGCTCGGCATCCATGCCTCGCACGGTCCGGTATACCCCCTCCAGCCACGCCGCTGCCGCCGGAGCACAATTCGATGTTGAAGTACCCGGAAGGCCGTTCGCTGGCTACGCCGTCAGGAGCCGGCGCGGGAAAGGGGTGCCGGGATCGTGCACGGCCATGGATGGCCGTGCCCGAGCTGCCATGGATGGCGCTTTTTGCGTATCCCGGTACCCCTTTCCCGCGGCGGCTCCGACCTACGAAGCCGCCCCTACAGCCGACAGGGCTCTCATTCCGGCGCCACTTTTCGCAGCGGCTCCGAACTACGAAGTACCGCAAGCAGCGCTCAGGAAAACTCGTATCTGAAGCGGAGGGTTAGTCCTCGGGCCCGTGCTGCCCGGGATGGTTCGGGGGGAAGGGGAAGGCGGCGACGTTGCCGCGGGGTTTGCCTTCGGAGATCTTGCCGGTGCCTTCCTTGTCGACCTCGTCGATGCGGATCACCGAGTGGAGGGGGATATAGCTGCGCTTGACGCCGCTGAACGCGTTCTTGAGCTTCTCCTCGCTCGGATCCACCAGCACCTGCGAGCGCTCGCCGAAAACGAACTCCTCGATCTCGATGAACCCCCACAGATCACTCTGGAAAATCTGCCGGGCGTACACCTCGACGACCTCGTTGCCGTTCTGGAAAATGACCTTGTAGACCGGTTGCTGCGCCATGGTTCTGTATCGGTTCTGTGCTGATCGTGGGGTAGACGTGGGGTGGGCCGTGAACAGACCCGCCGCGGAGGCGGCCGGCCATGGTACCACCAAAAAAGCCAAAAGCCATCGACCCTAGGTTTGGCCGGGCTGCGCCGGTATAATGCGCGGCCGTTTCAGCGACGGGCAACATTCATTGACAGGAGCACAGGGCATCGCCCGGGGAAAAGACGTGGCCAGGAAACTGTACGTCAAGACACATGGCTGCCAGATGAACGAGTACGACTCCGCGCGGATGCAGGACCTGCTGCGCGAGAGCCACGGACTCGTGCCCACGGACGATCCGGAAGAGGCCGACGTGCTGCTGCTGAACACCTGCTCCATCCGCGAGAAAGCGCAGGAGAAGGTATTCCACCAGCTCGGCCGCTGGAAGCACCTGAAAGAAAAGAACCCGGACCTCGTGATCGGCGTCGGCGGCTGCGTGGCCAGCCAGGAAGGGGCCGAAATCGGCAGGCGGGCGCCCTACGTGGACCTCGTGTTCGGGCCGCAGACCCTGCACCGGCTGCCGGAGATGATGGCGCAGCGCGGGCCCGGCGGCACCCTCGTGGTGGACGTCAGCTTCCCGGAGATCGAGAAGTTCGACCGGCTGCCGGAGCCCCGGGTCGACGGGCCGACGGCCTTCGTGTCCATCATGGAGGGCTGCAGCAAGTACTGCACCTTCTGCGTCGTGCCCTACACCCGTGGTGAGGAAGTGTCCCGGCCGCTGGACGACATCATTCTCGAGATCAGCCAGCTCGCCGGGAAAGGCGTGCGCGAGGTCACCCTGCTCGGCCAGAACGTGAACGCCTACCGGGGCGAGAACCACCTCGGCGAGATCGTCGACTTCGCCGAGCTGCTGCACTTCGTGGCGCAGGTACCGGGCATCGACCGCCTCCGCTATACCACCTCGCACCCGGTGGAATTCTCCGACGCGCTGATCGACTGCTACGCCGAGATCCCGGCGCTGGTGGACCACCTGCACCTGCCGGTGCAGAGCGGGTCCGACCGGGTGCTCGCCGCCATGAAGCGCGGCCACACGGCCCTCGAGTACAAGTCGAAGATCCGCCGGCTGCGCAAGCTGCGCCCGGACATCAGCATCTCCTCCGATTTCATCGTCGGCTTCCCCGGCGAGACCGAGGCGGACTTCGCGGCCACCATGAAACTGGTGGAGGACATCGGCTTCGATACGTCCTTCAGCTTCGTCTACAGCGCACGGCCGGGCACCCCGGCTTCCGAGCTGCCCGACGAGACCGACGAAGCCACCAAGAAGCAGCGGCTGCACATCCTGCAGGCGCGCATCAACCAGGAGGCGCAGGCCATCAGCCGGCGCATGGTCGGCAGCACGCAGACGATCCTGGTCAGCGGCGTATCGAAGAAGGACCCGGGGCAGCTGCAGGGGCGCACGGAGAACAACCGCGTGGTGAACTTCGCCTGCACGGACCCTGCGCTGATCGGCGAGTTTGTCGACGTGCACATCGAAGAGGCACTGCCGAACTCCCTGCGCGGTACCCTGGCGCTCGCGCCGGCGGCCGCTTCCGCAGGTTGACGGCCCGCAAATCCCCGTTATTCTCATTGACTCATGCACCGGCATCCGCCGCACCTGACATTTTGACCGACGACACCCCACACAGCGAGGCGGTAGAACTCAGCCTCACCCTCGAACCCGACGACGCCCGCCACCTGGCCATGCTCTGTGGCCAGCTCGATGCGCACCTGCGCCAGGTCGAAGACCGGCTGGGCGTGCGCATCGCCTCCCGGGGCAACACCTTCCTGGTCACCGGGCCCGAAGCGGCGGCGCAGAGCGCGGCAGATCTCCTCGAGCACCTCTACGCCGAGGTCTGCCAGGGCGTGGCGCTCACGCCCGAGTCGCTGCACCTGCAGCTGCAGCAGGCGGGCCTGGAGGCCCGGGCCGAGGCGGCGCGCGAGGGCGGCGACGGTACCGCCGTCGAGCCGCTGCAGGTGATCCGCACCCGCCGCGGCTCCATCAAGCCCCGGGGCAGAAACCAGCAGGGCTACGTGCGCAGCATCAAGCACTGCGACGTCAATTTCGGTATCGGCCCCGCGGGGACCGGCAAGACCTATCTCGCCGTCGCCTGCGCCGTGGAGGCCCTGCTCGAGGAGCGGGTGCGGCGCATCCTCCTCGTGCGTCCGGCCGTGGAAGCCGGCGAGAAGCTCGGCTACCTCCCCGGCGACCTCGCGCAGAAGATCGACCCCTACCTGCGCCCGCTCTACGACGCGCTCTATGAAATGCTCGGTTTCGAGACCGTGAACAAGTACATCGAGCGCAGCATCATCGAGGTGGCCCCGCTCGCCTTCATGCGCGGGCGCACGCTGAACGGCTCCTTCATCATTCTCGATGAGGCGCAGAACACGACCCGCGAGCAAATGAAGATGTTCCTGACCCGCATCGGCTTCGGCTCCACCGCGGTGATCACCGGCGACGCCACGCAGATCGACCTGCCCCGCGGCGCCCAGTCCGGCCTTACCCACGTGGCGCAGATCCTGCAGGGCGTCGACGGCATCGGCTTTACCTGGTTCGCCAACCGCGACGTGGTGCGCCACCCGCTGGTACAGCGCATCGTCGAGGCCTATGACGAGCACGACGACCGCGCCACCACCCTGGAAAACAGCCGCCGATCATGACGCTCGACCTCGTGGTACAGCAGGCCTGTGAGGCGTCCGTGCCCGGGGAGGAAGAGTTCCAGCGCTGGGTCGGCGCCGCCCTCGTCGGCGCCGGCCGCGAGGGGGACACCGAGATCGCCCTGCGCGTGGTCGACGAGGCCGAGATGGCGGCGCTGAACGAGCGCTTCCGCGGCCGCCCCGGCCCGACCAACGTCCTCTCCTTTCCCGCCGACCTGCCCCCGGGTCTCGAGCTGCCGCTCCTTGGCGACCTCGTGCTCTGCGCCCCCCTGGTCGAGCGCGAGGCGCACGAGCAGGGCAAGGCCGTCGCGGCGCACTGGGCGCACCTCGCCGTGCACGGCACGCTGCACCTGCTCGGCTACGACCACCAGGCGCCGGCCGAGGCCGCCGCCATGGAGGCCCTGGAAACCGACATTCTCGGCAGCCTCGGGCTGCCCTGTCCCTACGGCAGCGAAGCCGCGGAGGAATCCCTGCACTGTGAGTGACGACCGCAACGGCCAGGACGGCGACGAACGCTCCTGGCTCAACAAGATCGGCCAGCTGTTCTCCTCGGAACCGCGCAGCCGGCGCGACCTCGAGGACGTGCTCAGCGTCGCCGCCGAGAACGAGGTGATCGACGAGGATGCGCGCAGCATCATCGAGGGCGCCATGCAGGTCAGCGACATGCAGGCGCGGGACATCATGATCCCGCGGGCGCAGATGGCGGTGATCAAGGCCGAGAGCAGCCTCGAGGAGATCCTGCCGCAGATCATCCGCTCGGCGCACTCGCGCTACCCGGTCATCGGCGACAACCCCGACGACGTGCTCGGCATCCTGCTGGTCAAGGACCTGCTGCCGCAGATCCTGCGCAAGGAGAGCGACGCCTTCGACATCCGCGACCTGCTGCGGCCGACCGTGGTGGTGCCCGAGAGCAAGCGCCTCAACGTTCTCCTGCGCGAGTTCCGCCAGAACCGCAACCACATGGCCATCGTCATCGACGAGTACGGCGGCGTCGCGGGGCTGGTGACGATCGAGGACGTGCTCGAGGAGATCGTCGGCGAGATCGAGGACGAGACCGATGTCGAGGAGGACCAGTTCATCCGCCGCATCGGTGACGAGGAATACTTCATCAAGGCACTGACGCCCATCGAGGACTTCAACGAGTACTTCGAGGCCCGCTTCAGCGACGAGGAGTTCGACACCATCGGCGGCCTCGTCATCCACGCCTTCGGCCATATGCCGGCCCGCAACGAGACCACGCGGGTGGGCAACTTCGAGTTCAAGATCATCAACGCAGACCAGCGCAAGATCCACAGCCTGCGCATGCGGCCCGTGGACGACTGAGCGTGGCCCGCGCCCCCGGGAGCCCGGACGCCGGCAGCCCGGAAGCCAGCAGCACCCGCGAACCGGCGCGCTGGATGAGCGCGCTCATGCCCTTCGCCGGCGCGCTGCTGACCCTCTCCTTCGCGCCCTTCGGCCTCTGGCCCGCGGGCATCGCCGGCGCCGCGCTGTTCGGCTACAGCCTGTGCACCTGCAGCCCGCGCCGGGCGGCCTGGCGCGGCTGGCTCTTCGGCGCGGGGCTCTTCGGTACGGGCGCGTCCTGGGTCTACGTCAGCATCCACGTTTACGGCGCCGCGCCCGTTCCCCTCGCGCTGTTCCTCACGGTGGTCTTCTGCGCGGGCCTGGCACTGCTCCCGGCGGCCTTCGCAGCCGCCTACACGGCGTGGATCCGCCCCCTTCCGGGCGGCATGCTGCTCGGCTTCCCGGCCCTCTGGGTGCTCTTCGAGTGGCTGCGCAGCTGGCTGCTCACGGGTTTTCCCTGGCTCTACCTCGGCTACGCCCACCTCGACAGCTGGCTCGCCGGCTGGGCGCCGGTGGCCGGCGTCTACGGCATTTCCTTTGCCGTGGCGCTCACCGCCAGCTGCCTGTTCCTGGCCTGGCGCAGCCGCCGGCCCGCGGCGCTGGCGATCTACGCCGCCATCCTCGTCGTGCTCTGGGGCGGCGGCCGGCAGCTGGCGCAGGTCGAGTGGGTGGCGCCGGCGAGCGAGCTGCCGATCTCCGTCGCCCTCTACCAGCCGAACATCCCGCTGGAGAAGAAGTGGGACCCGCGCTACTACCCGGATATCTTGCGCCAGTACGAGGCGGCCATCGGGCCGCAGCTCGAGCACGACCTGGTCATCTGGCCCGAGTCGGCCATTCCCCGGCTATACCGCAACGTGCGCCCCTTTCTCGATCCGATCGAGCGCCGCGCCCGCCTCGCCGACAGCACCCTGATCACCGGCATCCCGACGGCGCCGCAGGCCGGTGTCTTCCACAACAGCATCGTCGCCCTCGGCCAGGGCTCGGGGCTCTACCACAAGCAGCGGCTGGTGCCCTTCGGCGAGTACGTGCCCCTGGAGCAGTGGCTGCGCGGCCTGATCGCCTTCTTCGACCTGCCCATGTCGAACTTCAGCCGCGGCCCCGCCGGCCAGGAGCCGCTACGCGCCGGCAGCTACCGCGCCGCGCCCTTCATCTGTTACGAGATCGTCTACCCGGGGCTGGTGGCGAGCGGCTCCCGCAATGCCGACCTGCTTGTCACCATCAGCAACGACACCTGGTTCGGAGCCTCCATCGGCCCGCTGCAGCACCTCGAGATGGCGCGCATGCGCGCGCTGGAAAACGGCCGCTACCTGCTGCGCGGCACCAACAACGGCGTGACCGCCATCATCGACCACCGCGGACGGGTGCGGGCGCGCACCGGGCAGTTCGAGGAGGCCACGCTGGTCGGCGACGCCCGCGCCATGCTCGGCCACACGCCCTTCACCAGCTTCGGCACCGGACCGGTGATCGGCGGCTGTACGGTCCTGCTGCTGCTGATGACCCTGGCCTACCGGCTGTTCTGGCGCGAGGGCCGCTGAGCGTCGCCGCTACCGCGGAATATTGATACCATCCCGCTTCTTCTGCGCGCGGCCGCGCGGAGCCGGGCCCTTGCCCGACGACCTGACGCAACGGAACCAGAATCGATCCATGGACGAGCACTACGACCCCCAGGCACTGGAGGCGACGGCCCAGGCCTACTGGGAGGAACAGGGAAGCTTCGCCGCCAGCGAAGACCACGGGCGCGAGAAATTCTACTGCCTGGCCATGTTCCCCTACCCCAGCGGCAAGCTGCACATGGGGCACGTGCGCAACTACACCATCAGCGACGTCATCGCCCGCTACCAGCGCATGCAGGGCCGGAACGTCCTCCACCCCATGGGCTGGGACGCCTTCGGCCTGCCGGCGGAGAACGCCGCCATCGCCAACCAGACGGCGCCGGCGGCCTGGACCTACAGCAACATCGACCACATGCGCAGCCAGCTCAAGGCGCTGGGCTTCAGCTTCGACTGGCAGCGCGAGCTGGCCACCTGCCGGCCCGAGTACTACCGCTGGGAGCAGTGGTTCTTCACCCGCCTGTACGAGAAGGGCCTGGTCTACAAGAAGATGGCCACGGTCAACTGGGACCCGGTGGACCAGACCGTGCTCGCCAACGAGCAGGTCATCGACGGCCGCGGCTGGCGCTCCGGCGCGCTGGTGGAACGGCGGGAGATCCCGCAGTGGTTCCTGCGCATCACCGCCTACGCCGACGAACTGCTCGACTGGCTCGACCGGCTCGACGGCTGGCCCGAGCAGGTGCGCACCATGCAGCGCAACTGGATCGGCAAGAGCCGCGGCGTGGAGCTGGCGTTCAGCCTCGATGAACCCGTGGCCGGCGAGGCGCGCATCGAGGTCTACACGACCCGCCCGGACACGCTCTTCGGCGTGACCTACCTGAGCCTCGCGCCCGAGCACCCGATCAGCCGGGCGCTGGCGGCGGACAACCCGGCGCTGGCGACCTTCGTCGAGGAGTGCCGCAAGAGCGGCGTCTCCGAGGCCGAGACCGCGCAGGCGGAGAAGCGCGGCATGGACACGGGGCTCACCGCCCGGCACCCGCTCACCGGCGAGGAAATCCCGGTGTGGGTCGCCAACTACGTGCTCATGGACTACGGCTCCGGCGCGGTCATGGCCGTGCCGGCCCACGACCAGCGCGACTGGGAATTCGCCAAGCGCTACGACCTGCCGATGACCGTGGTCATCTGCGACCGGGACGACGCGCCGGCGGATATCAGCGAGGCCGCGTACACGGAGCACGGCCGCCTGACCCACTCCGGCGATTTCGACGGCCTGCCCTTCGAGGACGCCTTCGACGCCATCGCCGCGGCGCTCGCCGAGCGCGACGCGGGCCGGGTGACCACGCAGTTCCGGCTGCGCGACTGGGGGGTCTCCCGGCAGCGCTACTGGGGCGCGCCGATCCCCATGCTCAACCTGCCGGACGGGGGCGAAATCCCCATCCCGGCGGACCGGCTGCCGGCGCTGCTGCCGGAGGACGTGGTCATGGACGGCGTCACCTCGCCGCTGAAGGCCGACCCCGAGTGGCGCAAGTTCGAGCTGGACGGCCGGATCGTCGAGCGCGAGACGGACACCTTCGATACCTTCATGGAGTCGTCCTGGTACTACGCCCGCTTCACCTGCCCCGACTACGAGGCCGGCATGCTCGACAGCGAGCGCGCCAACTACTGGCTGCCCGTGGACCAGTACGTGGGCGGTATCGAGCACGCCATCCTCCACCTGCTCTACGCGCGCTTCTTCCACAAGCTCATGCGCGACGAGGGCCTGGTGGATTCCGACGAGCCGTTCCAGCGGCTGCTCACCCAGGGCATGGTGCTGAAGGACGGCGCCAAGATGTCCAAGTCCAAGGGCAACACCGTCGACCCGACCGCGCTCATCGAGCGCTACGGCGCCGACACGGTGCGCCTGTTCAGCATGTTTGCCGCGCCGCCGGACCAGTCCCTCGAGTGGTCCGACTCCGCCGTGGAGGGCGCGCACCGCTTCCTCAAGCGGCTCTGGCGCATGGTCGCGGAGCACGTTGCCCAGGGCCCGGTACCGGACCTGGACCCGGCGGCCCTGAACGACGCGGCCCGCGACGCCCGGCGCAAGGTGCACGAGACCATCGCCAAGGTCAGCGACGACTACGGGCGCCGGCAGACCTTCAACACGGCCATCGCCGCGGTCATGGAGCTCGCCAACGAGCTCGGCCGCCTCGACGCCGGTGACCCGCAGGCCCGCGCGGTGCTGCGCGAGGGTCTGGACGCCGCCGTGCGCCTGCTCTGCCCGGTGGTGCCCCACGCCTGCCACCACCTCTGGCACGCCCTGGGGCACGAGGACGACGTGACCTGGGCACCGTGGCCCACCGTGGACGAAAGCGCCCTCACGCGCGACAGTATCGAGATGGTGGTCCAGGTGAACGGCAAGGTACGCGCGAAGATGTCGGTGCCGGCAAGCATCGACAAGGCCGGCGCCGAGGCACAAGCCCTGGCGCAGCCCAACGCCCAGCGCTTCCTCGAGGGCAAGACCGTGCGCAAGGTGATCGTGGTGCCCGGCAAGCTCGTCAACATCGTGGTCGGCTGATGGCCACGCTGCTGCCGCGCCTCGCCGCCGTCCTGCTGGTCACGCTGCTGGCGGGCTGTGGCTTCCACCTGCGCGGCACCGGTGGCGGCACCGCGCTGCCGGACAGCTGGCAGGCCATGCACCTGCAGGCGGCGAGCCCGAACAGCGAGTTCACCCGGGTGCTGCGCGCCCGGTTCACCGCCAGCGGCATCCGCTGGGTCGACATTGGCGAGGCGACGCACCGCCTCGAGCTGGGGCCCGAGCGCTTCGCCCAGCGCAACCTCTCCATCAACGCCGAGGCCCGGGCCGCCGAGTTCGAACTGACGCTCCGCGCCACCTTCACGGTGCGCGACGACCGCGGCGCCCTGGTCATGGGCCCGGAAACGGCCCAGGTCGCCAAGCAGATGGAAAACGACCCGCGCAACGTGGTGGGCAAGGCGGAGGAGGTCCGCATCCTCCGCGACGAGATGCGCGGGGAACTGGCGCAGCAGATCATCCGCCGGATCGCCTTCTTCGCCGCCAGCAGCAGCTGATGCGCATCACCCCGGAGCAGCTCCCGGCCCATCTCGCGCAGTCGGTGCTGCCCGTCTACCTCGTCAGCGGCGACGAACCGCTCCTGGTGCAGGAGTGCGCCGACCAGCTGCGCGCCGCCGCCCGCGCCGGCGGCTGCAGCGAGCGGCAGGTGCTCGATGCCGACGGCCGCGATTTCGACTGGCAGGCCCTGCGCGACTGCGCGGCTAACCTGTCGCTGTTCGCGGAGCACAAGCTGGTGGAGCTGCGGCTGCCGGGCGGCAAACCCGGCACCGAGGGCAGCAAGGCACTCTGCGAGTACCTCGAGCTGGCCGACCCCGGCGACCGCCTGCTGATCGTGGCCGGCAAGCTCGACAAGAGCGCCGCGAACAGCAAGTGGTACAAGGCCATCGACCGCGCCGGCGGCACGGTACAGGTGTGGCCCGTGCGCCCGCGAGAGCTGCCGGGCTGGCTCGAGCGGCGCATCCGCGGCGCCGGCATGCGCATCGACCGGGACGCCCTGGCCCTGCTCGCCGAGCGCGTCGAAGGCAACCTCCTCGCGGCGCTGCAGGAAATCGAGAAGCTCAAGCTCCTGGGCACGGACCACGTCACCCTGGACTCGGTCACCGACAGCGTCCTCGACAACGCCCGCTACAACCTCTTCGCGACCATCGACGCCGCCCTGGCCGGCGACACGGCCCACGCCCTGCGCATGCTGCAGGGGTTGCGCGGCGAGGGTATCGAACCGGCGGTGGCCTGCTGGGCCAGCAGCCGCGAGGTGCGCCTGCTCGATGACCTCGCCCGCGATGTCGCCGGCGGCCAGCGGCCGCAGCAGGCCCTGGCCGCGCGGCGGGTCTGGAAATCGCGCCTGGGTGTACTGCAGGCGGCGCTCGGCCGCCACGACCCGGCCAGCACCGCCGCGGCCCTGTCGCTGGCGCTGGCCGCGGATGCCGCCGCCAAGGGCTACGGCCCCGGCGACCCCTGGCTCGCCCTGGAGCAGCTGCTGCTGCACATCGCCGGCCCCTAACTACCTGTCGCCTTTTCGGGCAGGTTATTCCCGGCCAGCTTGCGCTCCCCCGCAGCGACGACTACTGTACAGACATACAGTATTTGTACGCGTCAGTTTTTACACAGGGAGAGCCCACCATGAACGATGCACTGCGGGAAGTCGTCAGCCGTCGTGACACCTGGCTCGGCCGCGACGGCCAGCCGCTCTTCGGCGGCGCGCCGGCGAACAGCGACCACCACGGCCGGGATACGCTGGCCACGGGCTACGCCGCCCTCGACGGCGCCCTGGTCCACAACGGCTGGCCCCTGGGCAACACCGTCGAACTGCTCAGCGACGCCAACGGCCTCGGCGCCATGGGCCTGTTCCTGCCGGCCATGGAGCGGCTGAGCAGCCGCGGCCGCTGGCAGGTCTTCATCGCCCCGCCCTGTACGCCCTACGCGCCGCTGCTCGCCGCCCGCGGCATCGACACGCAGCAGGTACTGCTGGTGCACCCGCGCAGCCGCGAAGACTTGCTCTGGAGCACCGAGCAGGCCCTGCGCAGCCCCACCTGCAGCGCGGTCTTCAGCTGGCTCGGCGCCGGTGACTACCGCTACGCGGAGCTGCGCAAGCTGCAGCTGGCGGCCACCGCCGGCGACAGCCTCGCGGTCCTGTTCCGGGCCACCACGGCAGCCCAGCAGCACGCGCCGGCGCCCCTGCGCCTGCAGCTCCCGGCCTATCGCCAGGTGCATCTCCTCAAGCAGCGCGGCGGCCGCCAGGGCATCGATGTCTCCCTGCCGGCCAGCGACGATGTGCCCGGCCAGCCGCAGCTGTGGGAACTGCCGGCCTTCACGCCGGCGGCGGCAAACCCCGCCGCCGCACCCGTGGCATAGCGTCGCACCCATAGTGATAGCAGGGCACCCTGGGGTATAAACTGGCTGCATTCACCTGCAGCCAGGGAGGCACCCCACGCAAGAACTACCCCACCACTACACCGTTTCCGCCAGCGCCGGCGCCGATGACAACGTGCTGGTCCGGGCCCCGGACCTCCCGGAAATCGTCACCGCCGCCCCAGCCGAGTTCGGCGGCCCGGGCGACCGCTGGTCCCCCGAGTCCCTGCTCATGGCCGCCGTCGCCGACTGCTTCATCCTGAGTTTCCGCGCCATCGCCCGGGCCTCGAAGCTCGAGTGGACCGACATCGAGTGCACCGCCACCGGCACCCTCGACCGCGTCGAGCGCGTCACCCGCTTCACCGAGGTCCAGGTCAGCGCTACCCTGCGCATCCCCGCCGACACGGACCCGGAAAAAGCCGACCGCCTGCTCCACAAGGCCGAACAGGCCTGCCTTATCACCAACTCCATGACCGCCAGTACCGCCCTCACCACCGAGGTCGTAAGCGAGTAAGCCCCTGTCCGCCCGCTCCCCGGTCTGTGCGGGAGCGGGTGGTCCCGATCGTCCGGCAAGGCCGGCCCCGGGCAACGGGGGCCGGGCAGGCACTTTGTCCCCCGCAGGAAGTCCGTTAGACTCCGCCCCCCTTCGCAAGACGGAGCGCCCCATGGACCAATGGCTTTCAGACTACGGCGTAACGCTCGGCGTCGGCGGCCTGATGCTGTTCATGGTGTTCATCGTTTGGGACCTGGCACGGCGCAGCGACGCCGGTCGCTTCGGGACCTTCGTTCTGTTCCTGGCTCTCGCCATGGGCATCGTCGGCTTCCTGATCAAGGGCGCAATTACCTACCTGATGGAGCACGGCGGGATCTAGCCCGGGACCGGGCCGCGACGAGCGACGGGTGCACGGCCGCTGGCCGCCCACCCGCGGACGGCTGTCAGCCCGCCTGCGCCGCCGACACCAGGCGCTCGACCTTCCGCTCCAGGATCGACAGCGGCACCGGGCCGTCCTTCAGAACCTCGTCGTGGAAGGCGCGGATGTCGAAGTCCTCGCCCAGGGCGCGGCGCGCCTCCTCGCGCAGCTCCATGATCTTCAGCTTGCCGATCATGTAGGCCGTGGCCTGGCCGGGCATGGCGATATAGCGCTCGATGGCCTTGACCACGTCGCCCTTCGGGTTCGGCGTGTTCTCGAGGAGGTACTCGATGGCCTCCTCGCGGCTCCAGCGCTTGCTGTGGATGCCGGTGTCGACCACCAGGCGGCAGGCGCGCCAGAGCTCCATGGCCAGGCGGCCGAAGTCCGAGTACGGATCCTCGTAGAAGCCCATGTCCTTCGCCAGTTCCTCGGAGTAAAGGCCCCAGCCCTCGGTATAGGCGGTAAAACTCGCGTACTTCTGGAACTCGGGGATGTCCTCCAGCGCCACGGTGATGGCGCGCTGCATGTGGTGCCCGGGAATGCCTTCGTGGAAGGCCAGGGCCTGCAGCTGGTAGGTGGGCATGTTCGCCATGTCGTAGAGGTTGGCGTAGTAGATGCCGGGGCGGGAGCCGTCCTTCGGCGGCGCCTGGTAGAAGGCCTTGCCCGCGGACTGCTCGCGGAAGGGCTCGACCCGCTTGACCACGATCTCCGCCTCCGGCAGCAGGCCGAAGTACGCGGGCAGACGCTCGCGCATGGCGTCGATGCTGCGCCGGGCCTCGGCCAGGTAATCGGCGCGCCCAGCCTCGGTGTTCGGGTAGTAGAACTGCTCGTCCGTGCGCATGAACGCGAAGAAGTCCTGCAGGCTGCCCTCGAAACCGACGGTCTCCATGATGGCGCGCATCTCGCCGTGGATCCGCGCGACCTCGGCCAGGCCGATCTCGTGGATCTCGTCGGCGCCAAGCCCGGTCGTCGTGTACCAGTTGAGCCGCGTGGCGTAGTAGTCCTCGGCCCGCGGGAAGCGCCAGATGCCGTCGGCCTCCGCCGCGCTTTCAGCCTGCGCTTCCACGGCGGCAATGAGCCGCTCGTAGGCGGGTTCGACGACCTCGACCAGCGCCGTGCGCGCCTCTGCGAGGAGCCGCTCGCGGGTTTCCCCGTCGAGGGCCAGCCCGGCGACCTTGTCCTGGAAGTCCGCCCACAGCGTGGAGTCCTCGCCGCTGTCATCGTAGGGCACACCGGTGATCACGTTGCGCGCGGACTGCACGATCTGCGGGTACTGCCAGTCGGCGAGGGTGAGTCCCTTCTCCGTGCGGATCTCGAGCTGGGCGATCACCTGGTCGAAGTAGTCGCCGACGCGCTCCAGGCGGCCGATGTAATCCTCGGCGTCCGCCTGGCTTTTCACCCGGTGGATGTTGATGAGCACGCTCGGCACCTGCGTATGCGGCCCCCGGAACTGGGTGATGACGAAATCGTGGTGGCGGAACGCGTCCCGGGCCAGCAGGCGCTCGAGGTTGAGCTTGTAGAGGTCCCAGGACAGCCGCTCGTCCGCCGGCAGGGCGTCGCGGTCGAAGGTCTGCAGCCGGGCGAGGCGGCGCTCGTTGATGGCGCGGGTCTCGTCCTGGAAGGCCTCGGAGACGCTGTTCCACTGGTCATTCCAGGTCTTGATGCCGCGGTAGGTGGCGGTCAGCGGATAGCGCGCCATGTCTTCGGCATAGGCCTCGTCGAGAAAGGCGCGAAAGTCGGAAACAACGGCCTCACCGCCGTCGTCCGGGGTACTGGAAGCCGCCGGGCCACCGTCCTGGCCACAGGCCAGGAGGCCGGCGGCGAGGAGAATGGCCAGGGGCAAGCGAAGGGCTCGAAACACGGGATGCTCCTTGTTGGCTGTGCGTGGAAAACCGGCTGTGCGTGGCGAACCGGCTGTGCGTTAAAGACCGGCTGTAACTAAAAAGCGATAGGCGGACTGCGCCGCCAAGGGCGCGCATGATGACCCAGCGGGGGCCGGATTGCCAACGCCCCCCCCCCGGGCGCATACCGCGCTGGACAGGCGAGGGGCACACAAAGATACTGTATGTATGTACAGTATTTATCGTAAGCTGGCCGAATTTTCCCCTCGCCCGCCGCGCAGCGGGGCGCAGCCATGACCCTGTGGCTGTGCCTGCGTTTTCCGCGGCTGGCGCTGGAGTGCCAGGACGGCAGCGGGGAGCGCCCGCTCGCGCTCGTCGAGCGGCAGCGGCTGCTGCAGGTCAACGATGCCGCCGCCGCCCTGGGGCTGGCGCCGGGCCAGGGTGTCGCCACGGCCCGGGCCCTCGCCGGCGACGAGCTGCAGCTGCTGGCCCGGGATCCGGTCCGGGAGGCCGACAGCCTGGAAGAGCTGTGCTGCTGGGCCTACGGCATCACCCCGAGCCTGCACCGCTGGCGCGAGGACTGCCTGCTGCTGGAGATCGGCGGCTGCCTGCGCCTGTTCGGGGGCCTCGCCGCGCTCCTCGCCAGCGTCGACCGGGGCCTCGCGCAGCGCGCCCTCAGCTGCCGCCGCGGCCTCGCAGCGACAGCGAAGGCGGCCTGGCTGCTGAGCTTCGCCGGGGAGCCGGCGGCCAGCGCCATCGAGCGTCCTCTCGAGGAGCGCCTGGCGCCGCTGCCCCTCGCCCGCCTGGCGGTCCTGCTGCCGGCGCTCGGCTCCCTGGAGGAGGCCGGCCTTGCCCGCCTCGGCGATGTCCTCGCCCTGCCGGAGCGGGCCCTCGGGCGGCGCTGCGGCCGCGAGGCCGTGACCCTGCTGCAGCAGGTGACCGGCCGCGCCCATGACCGCCAGCCCGATTTCCGGCCACCGCTGCGTTTTCGCGCCCGGCACCGCTTCGGCTACGAGGTGACCGGCAGCGAGGAACTGCAGCCGGCGATCCGCCACCTGCTGGACGCCCTGGTCGCCTTCCTGCGCAATACGCAGCAGCAGACCGGCACCCTGCACTGGCATTTCATCGACGCCCGCGGGCAGCGCCAGGCGCTCACGGTACGCGCCAGTGCGGAAACCGGCGACGCAGCGACCTGGGCCGGGCTCACCCGCACGCGCCTGGAACGCTACCCGCTGGCCGGCGGCGCGGAGACCCTGGTGCTCAGCTGCGACGAGCTGGCGCCGGCCACCCCCGGCGGCGGCGACCTCTTCGCCGAGGCCGGGGCGGAACCGCTGGCCAGCCTCCGCGACCGGCTGCGCAACCGCCTCGGGCAGCAGGCCATCCGCCACCTCGCCTGTCGCAGCGAGCACCTGCCGGAACTGGCCGCGGCAACGAGCGCCGAGCCCGCAGCGACCGGCGAGGCAGCCTGCGGCACCCTGCGCCCCTTCTGGCTAATGCCGGAGCCCGTGCCGCTGCGCGCCGGCGACGACGGCAGCCTCCACGGCCACGGCCGCCTGGTGCTGCTGCACGGGCCGGAGCGCATCGAGGACAACTGGTGGGAAGCCCCGGTGAGCCGCGATTACTTCGTCGCCGAGGGCGGAGACGGCGGCCGCTACTGGGTCTTCCGGGACCGGCGCCGGGACCGCTGGTACCTGCAGGGCGTTTTCAGCTGAAACGGATCAACCGGAACTTTTCCTTTTGATACAACAACCTGGAAGCATAGGGCATTTGCCGTAAATGCCTATCGCCGTCATCTGCGGGATGCCGCCGGTGAGGGAAAGACCTACCATGGCGCAGCCTGAAGTCCGGGAGGGGAACATGACACGACAGCGGCTCCACTGGCCGCCACGGCTCTGCCTGTGGCTGGCCCTGCTCACGGCCGGCCCGACGGCCGGCGCCGCCACCCTGGAGGACGCCCTCGCCGGTGCCCTCGAGCGCGCCGGCCCGCTCGACGACACGGCGCTTCCGGCGGCCAGCAGCTGGCTCTCCGGCGTGCCGACTCTCTCCGCCAGCTATATCGACAGCCAGGAGCCGCTGGGCACCGACGAGGCGGAGGTGAGCCTGAACCTGCCGATCAAGTCCGCCGCGCGCCGGCGCCTCGACGGCGAGCTGGAAGCACAGGCAAATGACTATGCCGAGGCCGCGGCCGCCTACCGGCGCTGGCTCTACGCCGGCCAGGTGCGCGAGGCGGCCTGGGCCCACCGCCTGGCTGCCCTCGACCTCGCCGCGGCCCGCGAGCGCCGCAGCCTGCTCGCCGAGCTGAACGGCCGCCTGGCACGCCTCGCCGACAGCGGCGCCATTCCCCGCTACACGGCGCTCATCACCGCGCGCTCACTGGTCGATGCCGAACTCGCCGTCGACGAGGCGGAGCGGGCGCTGTCCCGCGAAGAAACGCTCTTCCAGGCTCTCACCGGCCTGTCGAGCCTGCCCGGGGACCTCGCCGAGGCCGGCCCGCTGCCCGCGGCGCCGGACTGGCAGCGCCACCCGGCCCTGCGCCGCCTCGAGGCGGCCCGCGCGCAGGAGACGACCCAGCTCTCCCTGTCCGCCCCGGCCACGGCGAGCTGGAACCTCTCACTGATCGCCCGCGAGTTCGAAGGGCCGCAGCTCACGGAGGACCAGTACGGCCTCGCCGTGGAAATGCCCCTGAACTTCCTCGGCACCCAGAGCAGCAGCAACCGCAGCCAGCAGGGGGCCGCCCGGCGGGATTACCTCATCGCCCGCGACCAGCTCTGGCTGTCGCTGCGCCGGGAGTGGGACACCCTCCGTGCCGAGGCAAGGCACCTGGACCGGCGCCGGGAACTGCTCGGCGAGGCCGCCGTGCTGGCGGACCGGATCGAGGCCCAGGTCACCGCCCTGGAGGCGAGCAATGAAATCGAGGCGGAGCTGCGCCTGCAGCGCCTGCTGGACGTACTGGACACCCGCGCCGCCCTGGCGCGAACCGACGCCCTGATCGGGCGCAACGCGGCGCGCCTGCGCCAGGCTGCCGGGAGGACCCCCTGATGCGCATCACCCTGCTCCTGCTTCTCTTTCTCGCCGGCTTCGCCCGCGCGCAGGACCTGCCCCTGGCCGCCCTCGGCGATCTCACCCTGCGCTTTGCCCAGGCAACGGCGATCGACCGGGTCCCGGGCGCGCCGTTGCGCGGCGTTGTCCGCGCCCGCGGCGGCGAGGACTACCGGGTGCTGCTGCCCCGGACCGCCCACCGGGCGACCTTCGTGGCCGTGCCCGGCCAGCACGTCGCCGCCGGCGAGCCGGTGGTGCGCCTCGAGGGGCCGGAGATCCACCACTGGGAACTGGAGTTCGAGGCCGTCAGCGAGCGCTACGCGCTCGCCGAGGCCCGCTACAAGCGCAACCGCCCCCTCTACGAGGACGGCGCCCTTCCAGCGGAACGCTGGGCGGCGATCCAGGACAGTTTCCTCGAGCTCAGCCTCGAGTACGAGCACATGCGTCATTTCGGCGAGCTGCTGCTGCCCGACGAGGACGAGGACTCGCTCCTCGTCGGTGCGCCCATCGACGGCATGCTGCACTTCAACTCGCGCGATCCCGAGCGCCTGGAACGCGGCGTGCTGTTTTCCGTCATTCCCGACGCGGCCCTGCGCGTGCAGGCGGAGGTTCCGGTGGACCGGGCGGAGGCTCTCCGCGGCCTCGCCATCGGCAGCTGCGAACTGGCGGTCGCGGGCGTCGACCAGGCCGCCGACGGTTTCTTCGTCGCGGCCTGGAGCGAGCCGCTGACCGGCGACTGCCGCTGGACCCCCGGCACCGTGCTGAGCGTGTCCCCGAGCTACGCCGCGGAAGCCCTCGAGCTTCCCCGCTCCGCGCTGTTCCAGTGGCAGCGCGAGCCCCACGTGTTCGTGCGCGATGGCGACCGGCTGCACGCCCGTCCGGTAACCGTGCTCGCCGACACGGCGGTAGGCTACGCGGTGGCACGCGACCCGGGGCTGGCCGGCAGCGAGCTGCTGGCGGCCTCCGTCAGCGCCGCGCAGGGCATACTCCTCGGCCTCGGGAGTGAATGATGCTGCCCGCGATCGTCCGCTTTTCCCTGACCCAGCGCCTGTTCGTCGCGGTGCTCGCCCTGGCCGTGACCGGCCTGGGCCTGCGCGCCTGGCTGCAGCTGCCCATCGACGCCTTCCCCGATATCGCCCCGACCCAGGTCAAGATCATCCTCAAGGCCCCCGGCATGACCGCTGAGGAGATCGAGCGGCGGGTGACCTACCCGATCGAGACAGAGCTGCTCGGCATCCCGAAGCAGGCCATGCTGCGCTCGACCACCAAGTACGCGATCACCGCCATTACCCTCGATTTCGTCGAGGGCACGGATATCTACTGGGCCCGGCAACAGGTTAACGAACGCCTGGCCAACGTCCGCGACCGGCTGCCCGCCACCGTGCAGGGCGGCGTCGCGCCCATGAGCACACCGCTCTCCGAGATGTTCATGTTCACGCTGGAGAACCCGGAACTCGACCTCATGGAGAAGCGCCAGCTCCTCGACTGGGAGGTGCGGCCGGTGCTGCGCACGGTACCCGGCGTGGCCGACGTGAACATCCTCGGCGGCTACGCCCGCAGCTACCAGGTCACTCCGGACAGCAACCGCCTGGCACAGCTGGGCCTAGGCCTCGAGGACCTCCGTCGCGCCATCACCAACAACAACCGCAATGTCGGCGCAGGGCGCATCGTGCAGGGCAACGACGTCCTCGTGGTGCGTACCGAGGGCCGCCTGCTGGGCGCTGCCGATCTCGCAGCGATCCCCGTGGCCGCCCCCTCCGGCGCGCTCTACCGCCTCGAGGACCTCGCCCGCATCGAGATCGGCCACCTCGCCCGCTACGGCGCGGTCACCCGCGACGGCGAGGAAACCGCCGAAGCCCTCGTCATCGCTCTCAAGGACTCGAACACCGGCGCGGTGGTGGCGGGCGTCAAGGAAAAGCTCGCGGAGCTGGAGCGCAGCCTGCCCCCGGGCACGGAACTGAATGTCTTCTACGACCGCGCGCGACTCATCGACACGGCCATCGGCACGATCACCAGCGCCCTGGTACAGGCCGTGCTGCTGGTCATCGGCCTGCTGGCGCTGTTCCTGGGCAACCTGCGCGCGGCGCTGGTGGTGTCCCTCTCGCTGCCGCTCGCGGCGCTGGTGACGTTCCTGCTCATGGACCTCACCGGCCTCTCGGCCAACCTCATGAGCCTGGGCGGCCTGGTCATCGCCATCGGCATGATCGTCGACTCTTCGGTGGTGGTGGTGGAAAACGCCGTGACACGCCTCGCCGAAGGCGCGCCCCTGCCGCGGCTGCACGTGATCTACCGGGCCAGCAAGGAAGTGGCCACGCCGGTGGTTTCGGGGACGGTGATCGTTCTCATCGTGTTCTCGCCCCTGCTCACGCTGACGGGCCTCGAGGGCAAGCTGTTCACACCGGTGGCACTGACCATCGTCTTCGCCATGCTCGCGGCGCTGCTGATTTCCCTGACCCTGGTGCCGATCCTCGCCTCCCTGTTGCTCAGTGCCGATTCGGCGGCGGTACCCCGCTTCGTGCAGCAGCTGCAGGCGGTGTACACGGCAACCCTGCGCGGGGTTCTCGCGCGCCCCTGGCCGCTGGCGGCGACCCTCGCCGTACTGTTGGCGATCAGCGTCGTCCTCGCCGGCATCGTCGGCAAGACCTTCATGCCGGTCATGGACGAGGGAGACATCATCGTTCAGCTGGAGAAGTCCCCTACCATCTCCCTCGACGCCTCCGTGGCACTGGACCGGCAGATCGAGAAAGCCCTGCTGGCCAACGTGCCGGACATCCGCCAGGTGGTTGCGCGCACCGGCTCCGATGAACTGGGCCTGGACCCCATGGGCCTCAACGAGACCGACGTGTTCATGGAGCTGGCGCCGCGGAGCGAATGGTCCGCACCGAGCAAGCAGGCCATCGAGGACGAGATTCGCGCCGTGCTCGAGCGCTTCCCCGGCATCAACATCACCTTCACCCAGCCGATCCAGATGCGGGTCTCGGAAATGCTCACCGGTTCCAGCGGTGACGTCGCCATCAAGATCTTCGGCGACGAGCTCGCCACCCTCGCCGACCTCGTCGAGCGCAGCGCGGCGGTGGCGCGGGAGGTCGAGGGCGCCGTGGACGTCAAGGCGGCCGTCACCGAGGGCGGCAAGTTCCTGGCGGTACGCGTGCGCGGCGAAGTGGCCGCCCGCCACGGACTGGATACGGAAGCCCTGGCCGACCGGCTGCTGGCGCAGCTGGAGGGGCTGCGGGTCTCCGAGATCATCGAGGGCCGGCGGCGCACGCCGGTGCTTTTCGCCGCGCCCACGGGCGCCCTCGAACGGCCGGCAAGCCCCACGGCGCTGGCCCAGCAGCCGATTGTACTTCCGGACGGCAGCGTGGCGCCGCTGTCAGCGGTGGCCAGCGTCAGCTATGAAGAGGGGCCGCTGCGCATCGGGCGCGAACAGGGTCGGCGCTTCGGGTCCATCACCCTGAATGTGTCGGGACGGGACGTGGTCGGCTTCGTCGATGACCTGCGCGCGCAGCTCGCAGAGCGGGCGCCACTGCCCCCTGGCTACAGCGTCGCCTTCGGCGGCGAGTTCGAGAACCAGCAGCGGGCCATGCACAATCTGCTGCTGGTGATTCCCGTCGCGCTGGCGCTGATCCTCATCATCCTGTTCACCACTTTCCGGTCCATGGTCCGTGCCGGCCTCATCCTGGGCAACGTTCCCTTCGCGCTCATGGGCGGCATCATGGCCCTGTTCCTGAGCGGCGAGTACCTGTCGGTGCCGGCCTCCGTCGGGCTCATCGCCCTGCTCGGGGTGGCTGTATTGAACGGCGTGGTCATGCTGAGCTACTTCGAACAGTTGAGAAGCGCTGCCCTCGGGCTCGAGGAACGGATTATCCAGGGTGCCCGCCAGCGCCTGCGGCCGATCCTCATGACCGCGACCACGGCCATGTTCGGGCTGGTGCCGCTGGTCTTCGCCACGGGGCCGGGCGCAGAGATCCAGCGCCCCCTGGCCATCGTGGTCATCGGCGGCCTGCTCACCTCCACCCTGACCACGCTTTACCTGCTGCCGGTCTTCTACCAGCTCGCCGAGGGCAAACGCCATGACTGATACCCGCCTCCTTGTCCTCATGGTGCCGAAGGAGCGCCGGGATGATTTCGTCGATGCACTGATCGGGCAGGAGGCGCTGTCGGGGTTCACGCTGCTCCCCGCCCTGGGCTACAGCCGGGAGCACAGCCACTTCAGCATCCCGGAGCAGGTGGCCGGCTACCGGGAGTTCGACCGCTTCGAGGTGCTGGTCGAGGCGGGCGCCCTGGCGGGCCTGCTGCAGCAGCTGTCGGCGACCTCGGGCAGCGAGCGCCTGCGCTACTGGGTCTCCCCGGTCAAGGCGGAGGGTCACCTCCCCCTGCCCCCCGGCTGATCGCCTCGCGGCCGGGCACGCCGAATTATGAATCTTTTATGACAAAGAGGTTACAAATTTGCCTTTTACCGGGCCGCAGGGTAGTGTTTTAGCCAGTGCCTAGCATGGCATCGTGACAGTAATGTTACAGGGACGTGAACATCGCCGTGAGGCGAAGGAGTCTGACCATGAAAACGAAAACACTGAGCATCCTCGGTACCCTGGCCCTGCCCCTCTTGCTCGGGAGCATTGCAGGTAGCGCCCACGCCGAAATCACCCAGGATTGCATCCTCGAAGGCAACGTCGACAAGCGCAAGGCCGCCCAGCTCGGCCAGGATGTCTACGTGAAGTTCCGCAGCGCCGAAGCCGGCGAGGCAGCGCCCTGTGACATGAGTCGCAGCAATCGCAGCCGCCGCGTGCAGTTCAAGGCGCCGAGTACCGATGACATCACCGATGCGCCCCACGGGGCCGCCGTGAAGTACCGCTACATCGAGCGCGACAACCAGCGCGGTCAGTGGCAGCTGATCGAGCGCTCGGACGGCGCCATCTGACGGGCCCACCGCCCGGTCCTCCAGCAAGCCAGGAGTGCCGGGCGGTATCCACCCTGTACCTCAGGGCGTCTCGTTCCTCGACTGGTCGACCCAGACCAGCTCTTCCGTTGCAAAACCCAGCGCCTCTGCCCGGGCCACGAAGCGTGCCTTGAGCGCCTCGTCCACCGTGGGTGTGCGCGCGAGCAGCCAGAGATAGGAGCGGTTGAAGCCGGACACGAAGGCATAGCGGTAGGCGGATTTATCCAGCTCGAACACCACGTACGAGCCGAAGAACGGGCCGAAGAACGACACCTTGAGATGCCCCGTGCCCGGCCCCTGGACGAAGCGGGCGACGCCTTCGGCCTCGTCCCACTCGCCGGCCTCCACATCGTAGCCCCGGTTGAGCACGCGCACCGAGCCATCGTCATTGAGGCTGTAGTTGGCGTTCACGCCGTCGAGCCCGCGCTCGAAGCTATGGTCCAGCCGAGCGATCTCGTACCAGCGGCCGAGGTAGCGCTCCACCTCGAAGCCCTCGACCGGCTCCACCCCGTCGGGCATGCCGGTACAGCCGGCCAGTGCGGCAAGGACAGCGACAAGCAGGGCGGCGAACAGGCGGTGCAGCATGAGCATCTCCCGGAAGGATCGAGCGGCCAGTATAGCGGCCCCGCCCGCACCCGCCGTTGATATTGCTCAAGGACGCGCAGCGCCCTCGTGGTGGAGCTGACCTCGCGTTACCGCGCGGCGGGTGAAGACCGGACCGACAATCTCGAAGATCACGGTAGAGCTGATCACCAGGGTCAGCAGGAGGGTCCGGTACTCCGGCAGGTGGTTCGCCGCGACCAGCGCCATGCCGATGGCGACGCCCGCCTGTGGCAGCAGGGCGTAGCCGAGCTGTCGACCCGAGACGCCGTCGATGCCCGCCGCAAACCCGCCGAGGCGCGCGCCGGCCACCTTACCCAGGGAGCGCAACCCGAGATAGCAGGCGCCGATGACGCCGATCTGCGCCAGCGCGCCGACATCGAGGCTCGCCCCCGCGAGCACGAAGAAAAGCAACAGGAAAGGGTCCTCGATGTCCTCGATCGCGTGGAACGGGTACTCGTGGTGCCGGGCGAGATTGGCGATCACCGCACCGAGCGTCATGGCCGAGATCAGGAAGGACACCTCCAGCCAGAGCGCCAGGCCGCCGCAGAGAAACACGAGGCCCACCGCCTCGGAGAGGACCGGCTGACCGGGGCGCACCCGGCCGGTGAGGTAGGCCGCCGGCACGCCGAGGGCGCCGCCGAGGAACAGCGCGCCGAAGACCTCGCGCAGTGCCGCGAGCACGAAGCCCGTTTCGCCGGCGGCGCCCACCGCCGCCGTTGCCAGCGCCATGCCGGCGCTGAACAGCACCAGCGCCCAGACATCGTCCAGGGCGACGATGGCCAGGAGCGCCCGGCTGAACCGGCTGTCACTGCCGGTCTCCTGAACCACGTCGAAGACCGCGGCGGCGTCCGTTGCCGAGGCGATACAGCCGACCACCAGCGCCAGCGGCAGCGGCAGGCCCAGCGCCCAGAGCCCGGCACCGACCACCACCGCCGTGACCAGCGCCGCCACCAAGGAGACGGAGAGCACCTCCGCGCTCGCGCTGCGCAGCTGCGCCGGGGTGAGCTGGCCGCCCAGCAGGAAGCCGACCATGACCAGGGCCATGTCCGCCACCACGGGAAAGAGGCCGCTGACTTCGGCCGGAACCAGGTCGAGCCCCGCCTCGCCGATGAGTACACCGAAGAGCAGCAGCAGCGTGACCCGGGGCAGGAACGTCCGCCGGCCGATGGTCGAGGTTACCAGCCCGAGGAGGAAGACGCCGCCGAGGGTCAGCAGGAGCTGGTAGGACGTCTCCAGGCCTTCCATCAGTCGCCCGTGCCCCGCCGTCCCGCCATCGTGATCCCCCTGCCGCTCCGCGCGAGTATAGCGCCCCGGGACGCCGCGCCACTGGATTTTCCCGCGGCCATGACGGATTGTTACGCCATGGGCGGGAAACACGAAGAGATCGAGTTCAAGGCCGGCGTCGATGCCGCCACCCTGGCGCGGCTGCGCAGGCACCGTGCCCTGCGCCCGGCCACCGTCGGCCACGCCAGCACCCGCAAGCTGCTCTCGATCTACTACGATGCCGGTGACCTGCGGCTCATGCGGGCGGGCCTGTTCCTGCGCATGCGCCGCAGCGGCGGCCGCTGGGAGCAGACCGTCAAGGCCGCGCGGCTCGCCCTGCCCGGGCTACAGCGGGTGACGGAGGTGACAGACCCGGCCGACAGCCCGAACCCGTCGCTGGCGCGCGTCTCGCATGCCGCCCTGCGCCGCGCGCTGGAGGACGCGCTCGCCGGCGCGGCACTGCAGCCCGTCTGCCGCTCCGATATCCACCGCACCACGCGGCTGCTGGAAACGCCGGCAGGCCGCGTCGAGCTCGCCTTCGACCGTGGCGCGGTCACCGCCGGCGACGTGGCCGACGCGTTCTGCGAGGTGGAGATCGAGTGTATCGAGGGCGGCGCGGAACCGGCCTGGCGCTGGGCACAGACACTCCTCGGCCGGGAAGCCGCCCGCCTCGTGCAGCCGAGCAAGGCCGCGCGCGGCTTTACGCTTGCCGCCGGCGGCGAACCGCTGCGCGCGGCCGCCGACCGCAGCAACCCCTCCGCGCTCGGCCCCCAGCGCGATACCGAAGCCGCCGTGGAAGCGATGTTCGCGCAGCTGGCGCGCAGCATCGCCGAGAACCTCTTTATCGTGTTCACCCGCGAGGATCCCGAGGGCCCGCACCAGCTGCGCGTCGCCCTGCGCCGCCTGCGCGCCCTGCTCCGGGCGACGGACGGCCTGCTGCGCAAGGGCGCCGGCGAGGGCCTGGCACGCCGCGCCAGGGATCTCGGCCGGCTCCTCGCGCCCCTGCGCGATGCCGACGTCCTCACGGCGCTGCTGCTCGAGGCCGGGCACGACGACGAGCTCGACGCGGCGCTGGTCGCGCGCCAGCACGCCGTGCGCGCCACGGTCCGCGACGCGCTGCGGGAAGCCGGCGCCACCGGCTTCGCGATAACGCTCCTCCGCCTGGTGGACGAGGGCCGCTGGGTGCCGCGCGGCAAGGGTCGCCGCAGGCGGCTGCGCCGGCCGCTGGCAGAAGCGCTCGGCCCTGCGCTGGATGCACAGTGGGCAAAGGTGCGGCGTCACGGCAAGAGCTTCGGCAAGCTCGACGCGGCCGCCCGCCACCGCCTGCGCAAGGACCTGAAGGTTCTGCGCTACATGCTGGAGCTGGCAGCGCTCGACCCCGAAACACCTCCCCCCGAGGGGCTCCTCAAGACGCTGGCACGCCTGCAGGACGCGCTGGGGGTGTTGAACGATGCCGACAACCTCGCCGGCCGGCAGCTCACCCTCGACGACCCGGCGCTCGCCCGCGCCCTGGCCCGGCGGCAGTCCCGGCTGCCCGTGCTCAAGAAAGCGGCCAGGCGCAAGCAACTGGCGAAGGCGCGCCGCGCCTGGGACAGGCTGCACGAGCGCTGGTACCGCTAGCGCGCTGGGTAAATGTAGCGAAAGGTGAGGTTCACCCGCGGCCCGCAGGGCCGCGCCTGCCGCGGTAGCTCGTGCTTCCAGTTCGCCTGCGTGTTCCCCGCCATCACCAGGACACTGCCCGGCGGCAGTGGTAGCTTCAGCGGCCTGATCGCCTTGTCGTGGCGGTGCTTGAGGCGAAAGGGGCGCGGTTCACCGAGGCTGAGGGACGCGATCACCGGGCTGTCACCGAGCTCCGGTTCGTCGTCTGCGTGCAGACCCATCGCATCCTGCTGGTCCCGGTAGTAATTGAGCAGCACGCTGTTGAAGGGGGCGCCGGCAATACGCTCCATGCGTCGGCGGAGGTCGTCGAGCCGCGCCGTCCAGGGCAGCGGCTCGAGGGTCGTTCCCGAATAGCGGTAGCTGGCCCCGGGATCCCCGTACCAGGCGAACAGCCGCGGCTGCCGGTAGCGTTTGCCGAAAAGCACCACATCACCGCTCCGCCAGGGCGTGTCCCGCAGCAGCTCCTCGAGCAGGGCGTCGCTGGCGACGCCGAGCGCCGCGGCGCGGTGCAGCACCAGCGAGGCCCCGGGGGCGTTGATCACCTCCGATGAGGTTTCCGGGAAAAGATCCATGGCACAATTATGAAGGGGACGAGAGCCCCGGCCCAGGCGGGCCGTCGCCCGCCGTCCGACCGCTGCCCGGGAGCCTGCCTTGACGAACGCGCCGACCCCGCCGGGGGACCGCATCCTTCTCCTCGACGTACTGCGAGGTTTTGCGGTCCTCGGCATCCTGCTGATGAACATTATCGGCTTCGGGCTGCCCTCGCCGTCCTATTCCCACCCCGGCTTCGACGTATCCGCCGCGCTGTCCCCGGACCTCGTCGCCTGGGCCACGGTCGAAATCCTCGGCGAGGGCTGCATGCGCGGCCTCTTCTCCCTGCTCTTCGGCGCCAGCCTGCTGCTCTTCACCACCGGCGACGGCGCCAAAGGCGCGGCGATCCACTACCGGCGCATGGCCTGGCTGCTCGTCTTCGGCCTCGTCGATGCCTACCTGCTCCTCTGGTTTGGCGACATTCTCATCTGCTACGCGATCTGCGGCGCTATCCTCTACCCGCTGCGCAACGCCCGGGCGCGCACGCTGATCGTGCTCGCCGCCCTGGTCGCGCTGCTCAGCACGGCTCTCTACAGCGTGCTCCACCTGATGCTGCAGTTCGCCCGCGATGCCCACGAGGCGCTGGCTGGCGGCGCGGACCCGGCCACGCTGCCGCCCGGGTTCGAGAGCGCCGCGGCCGGCTGGCGGGAGTTCAGCGCCCCCTACCTGGTCGGGGCCGAGGCGGTGCAGGAGGAGCTCAGCCAGCGCCGCGGTTCCTACGCCAGCGCCTTCGCCTGGAACCTGCCGCAGGTGAACAGCATCCTCTTCTTCGTGAATCCCGTGTTCCTGCTCTGGGACGCGCTGATGATGATGCTGCTCGGCATGGCGCTGTACCGGCTGGCGATCCTGCGCGGCGGGGGCTCTCCGGGAACCCTTCGCGGGCTCATGCTCGGCGGCTTCGCCCTGGGCCTTGGCGTGAACGGCTGGGAGGTCGCCCGCGCCATTACCGGGGGCCTGGACCTGGTGGGGACGTTCGCGCAGCTGCAGTGGAGCTACCACCTCGGCCGCTTCGGCATGACCCTCGGCTACCTCGGCCTGGTCGCCTGGCTCCTGCGCCACGGCAGGCTCGCCGCGCTCACCCGGCGCCTTGCCGCTGTCGGGCGCATGGCCCTGAGCAACTACCTGCTGCACTCCGTGGTCGCGCTGTTCCTGTTCACCGGCGCGGGGCTGGGCCTCGTGGGGGAACTGGGGCGGGCACAGCTCTATCTCGTGGTCATGGCCCTGTGGGCGCTGCAGCTGTGGCTGAGCCCCTGGTGGCTGGCGCGGCACCGCTTCGGGCCGATGGAATACCTATGGCGCCTGCTTACCTACCTGCGCGTACCAGCGGCGCAGGCGGCGGTGCCGGTGCCGGAACACCGCCCGGTAGACCGGCGCGAGCAGTGACCCGAGCCCGGGCAGGCGGCAGGCGAAGACCACCCGGTCCTCCACCAGCGTCCCGCCCGGCGCCGCGCGCAGCAGCCGCTTGTGCCGCCAGCTGCGCATGACCAGCGAGCTCGAGCGCTCGTAGAACCCCGCCTCCCCCGTGGCCTCCAGGCGAAAATGGTGGAGGTCCAGCGGCAGCACACCGAGCAGCAGGATGACACTCCGAAACAGCGGCCGGCCAACCGGCCAGTCGGGCAGCGGCCGCTCGCCCCAGGGGGCCGGCATCGTCATGCGCAGCCACGGACCCAGCTCGGCGTTCACCGCCGGCGGACGGAGCAGCCGCGCCGACGCATCCGCCAGCGGCAGCGCGAGGGTCGAGGAGAATACGAAGCCGGGCACGGCGTCAGCGGGGCCCGCTCTACTCCGGTTCGAGGGTACGGCCGGTGGCCAGCGCCGTGGCCTCGATCTCTATTTCGAGTTCAGGCAGGGCCAGGGCCTTTACCTCGACGATCGTGTCCGCCGGGTAGGGCGGCGTGAAGTAGCGCTCGCGCAGGGCGACGATGTCGGGGAAGCGGGCCATGTCCGTGAGGTAGATGGTCACCTTGATGACCTGCGCGAGGCTGGAGCCACCGGCCTCGAGGACCTCGGCCAGGTTCGCGAACACCTGCTCCGCCTGCGCGGCGAAGTCGCCGACGCCAACCAGGTTGCCATGCTTGTCGATGGCCGCCTGGCCCGAGGTGATCACCAGGTCGCCGACGCGAAAGGCCTGCGAGATCCGGTAGGGGGCCAGCGGGTCCGGCTCGGTGCTCAGTTGCAGCGCATCCATGATCGATCAGTCTCCTTCCGGCTGAGGTTTCGGGCTACAGTGAAGCGAGGCGAGCGGCGACTAACGCGGGATCCGCGCCCTCGAGTTCGACAATCTTGCGGGAGGACGCAGCGCCGGCGACGATCTGCACCGCGGCCGGGTCCAGCTCGAAAAACGCCGCGAGCAGCGCGGCCACGGCCCGGTTCGCCTTGCCCTTCTCCGGCGGCGCACTCACCCGGACCTTGATCGCATCACCGAGGCGCCCCACGACCTGGTCCCGGGAGCTGCCGGGCACGACCTTCAACGTGAGCTTCATCGGCGCAGCCGCTGCCAGGACGAACGCAGAAGCCAGGACAGGGGCGACACGATAACGCTGAGGGCAACCAGCAGCGCGGGCAGCAACAGCAGCAGCCAAAGACCCTGCAGCGGCTTCAGGTCCAGCGTCAGGTCAATGTTACCCGCGAGACCGCCACCCCAGGCGAGCAGCAGTGACAGCACGAGGCCGAGCGCGAGGCCGGTCCAGAGCGCGGCGCCGCTGCTGCCGGCAAGGTGGTCGCGGAACCCGGTCACCTGGCGGTCAGCCCTCGCTCGGCGTCAGCCGCAGCAGGCGCCCCTGGCTGCTCCGGCGCTCATCCTCCAGCACCCAGAGGGCGCCGTCCGGCCCCTCGACGACGCTGCGGATCCGCGCACCCATGGGATAGCGCGCCACTTCTTCCGCGCTGTCTTCACCCAGTCGGATGCGGACAATGGCCTGGGACGACAGGCCGGCGGCCAGCGCATCCCCGCGCCAGTCTGCGAACAGGTCGCCTCGGTAGATCATGAGGTCGCCGGGGGAGATGACGGGGGTCCACCAGGTCTTCGGCGCCTCGAACTCGGGGCGGGTGTCGTGGTCGGGCATGGGGCGTCCGTCGTAGTGCTCCCCGTTTGAGACGACCGGGTAGCCGTAGTTGGCGCCGCGCTGGATAAGGTTCAGCTCGTCCCCTCCGGCCGGGCCCATCTCGATCTCCCAGAGGCGGCCCTCGTCATCGAGGGCGATGCCCAGCGGGTTGCGGTGCCCGAGGGACCAGATCTCACCGTACACGGCGACGTCATCGACCAGCGGCTCCTCGCTGAGGTAATCGACAAACGGGTTGTCCGCAGGGACGGAGCCATCATCGTGGAGGCGGATCATCTTGCCGAGATTGGCCTGCATGTCCTGCGCCGGCGTGAACTTCTGGCGGTCACCGGAGGAAATCCACAGGTAGCCCTCGTCATCGAACAGCAGCCGGTGACCGTAGTGGCCGTAACCGAGCACCTTCGGATACTGGCGCCAGATTACCTCGACATCGCGCAGCGCCGGGCGCCGGCCGCCCGTATCCAGCACGCCGCGGGCAACGGCGGCGCCGCGGGTGTCGCCGGTGCCGCTCTCGACGTAGCTCAGGTAGACCAGGCCGTTATCCGCGAAATCCGGGTGCAGAGCAACGTCCCCCAGGCCGCCCTGGCCGCCGTAGGCCACGTCGGGCACGCCGTCCACCGGGCCTGCCCTGGCGCCGTCCCGGGACACGACGAAAAGGTTGCCCTTCTTCTCCGTCACGAGCATGCGCCCGTCCGGGAGGAAGGCGAGTGCCCAGGGCTCGTCGAAATCGGCGATCACCTCGCGCTCGAACGGTGTGCCGCCGTCGGCACAGGCAAGGACAGGCAGGAGCGCGAGCGCGCACAGGAGGTAGCGAAACGTGGACATGGTCTGGCTCCTCGGACTGGGTGGCGGGTGATGTTGAGACCCTGACTCTAGCGGAACACCGCCGGTGCCGCCAGCGAGGCACGGCGGCGGACTAACCTGTTATCGTTCGCCTGTTATCCCGACCCCGGCCGCACCGCAAGCCATGTTCACTCGCCTACGCCACCGCCGTCGTCGCGCCCGCCGCGCCCGGCTTCTGACCCGGACCCGCATCCGCTACGGCACCTGGCACGCCGCCTGTCGCCGCCTGCCTGCCCTCGCCTGCCTGGACCGGGCCCGGCGCGTGCGGCTGCGCGTGCTCGCCGGCCTGTTTCTCGCCGAGAAAACGATCGCGGGCGCCGGCGGACTCACGGTGGACGAGCACATGGGCACGGTCATCGCGGCGCAGGCGTGCCTGCCGGTGCTCGAGCTGGGCCTCGAGGCCTACCGGGGCTGGCGCACGGTCATCGTCTACCCCGACACCTTCCTGGTCGACCGCCAGGAGTACGACGAGGCCGGTGTGCTTCACGAGAGCCGACAGGAGCTGGCCGGCGAGTCCTGGGAGCAGGGCCCGGTCATCCTCTCCTGGGGCGACATCGCCTGGGCGGGACCCGACGGCGACCTCGACGGCGCGATCATCCTCCACGAGTTCGCGCACAAGCTCGACATGCTGAGCGGCGGCCCCAACGGCATGCCGCCGCTGCACCGCGACATGGACCCCGCGGCCTGGACCGAGGCCTTCAGCGCCGCCTATGCGGCCCTCTGCGATGCGGTGGACGCCGGGCAGGAGACCGCCATCGATCCGTACGCCGCGGAGTCGCCGGGCGAGTTCTTCGCCGTGCTGTCGGAGGAGTTCTTCGAAGCGCCAGGGCGACTCCGGGCCGCTTTTCCCGACGTCTACCGGCAGCTGTCCGGCTTCTACCGCCAGGACCCGGCGGAAGCCACTGAACGCGTTACGGGATAGCCCGACTAGCGGGTCTCGTGCCGGCCGTCATCGGCAGCGACGAGCACCGTGTCCAGCGGCCGCCGGGGCGACGCCTCGCCCGGGTCGTCACAGTAGCCCAGGCGGAGGAGCAGCTGCGGAAAGCCGTCGTGCCCCAGCTGGTGCTGGAGCCGGTGGCGCAGCGCCGGGAGCTGCAGCGGCTGGTTGAGGTAGCCCGCCTGCAGGCCGTGGCCGCAGGCGACCAGCAGCAGGCGCTCCAGCGCCTGGCCGGCCCGGAGCCAGTCTTCGCTGCCGTCACCGGCGGTACCGATGGCGAGGAGCAGCGGCGAATTCTCCGCCAGCGCATGATCCTTCGCGCCGACGCCGGTCCCCATGTCCACCGTGCGCACGACCACCTGCGCCAGGGGCGCGGCGATGCCGGCGAGCGCCAGGCCGTCGCCACGGCGCCGGGGGTGCATCCACTGCGCCAGTTCGCGGCGCCAGTGCGGGCTGGACCACTGCATCGCATCGCCCTCGGACACCAGCGACGCGACAGCCTGTCGCTGCGCCTCGCCATCGACGACGACCGCCCAGGCGCCCTCGTCTTCCACGGCGCGCAGCAGGTCACGAAGCACGGCCGGGGGCACCGCCCGGTCGTCGAAGCGCTTGCGCAGTGTGCGCCGGCGGCCGATCTCGCCGGCCAGCGCCGCGTCGCCGGCGCCGTCGCTACCCGGGGCGAGATGCACCGTGGCGAGAAGGTCTTCCGTGTCGCTGTCGGGCAGCAACCGACAGGCGGCGCGCAGCCCCGCCGCCGTGGCAGCCACCCGCAGGTTGAGGAGCGCACAGCCACAGCTGATGGTGAGCTCGCGGTCGTCCGGATCGTTGACGGGCAGCGCCCGCGTGCGGTCCGCAAACAGGTGCACCGCGTCGTGCTCGAGCCGGAACAGCCAGGGCTGCGTGTTGTGGCTGGAGGGAGCCCGCACGGCGGCGTCCAGCAAGGCACGATGCTGCTCACCGGGGCCGGCGGGCGGGGACTTCTCGGTCAAGGCTGCAATTCCTCCTGCGTGTTCTCCAGGCGACAGGCGGCAGGCTCCGCCTGCTCGATTTCCCGGGCCGTCGCGGCAAGGACCGGGCGCAGAGGGTCGTCATCGTCCAACGCCGCCAGCGCGGGGGCGAGTACGGCACGCGCCTGCCCGACACAGGCATAGGCTAGCAGGAGATCGGCGAGGTTGTTGCGTGCCGCCGCGTGCCGCGGGTCGTTCGCGATCGCCTGCCGGTAACGGCGAAGCGCCGCCTGCGGCCGCCCCGCGGCCCGCAGACCGTTGGCGGCGGCGAACGCCAGGTCGGCGTCGCCGGGCCAGCGCGCGCTGGCCTGCGTCCAGCCGGGGAGGATGGCCTCCGCGCCGAGCACGGGTTCGGCGGCGGCCAGCGCATCCACGACATCCCGGGGGCCCGCCACCGCGGGTAGCTGCCCGGGCGGCAGCACCACCAGCCCCCAGCGATCCGCGCCCCGCCAGTGCCGGCGAAAGGCGCGTACGCTCTCGCGCCGCCGGCGCTCACGCCCCGAGCGCAGGACCCAGTGTGCCTCCTCCGCCCGGTAACCCACGACCACGGCGTAATGCCAGCGCGGCAGGCTATCGAGGCCGAGGTTCTGCAGCACCAGTACCGGGTGCCCCGCCCGCAGCTCTGCCACCAGTGCCTCTTCGCCGGCCGCCACGGGGAACGGCACCCGGCCGTGGCGCCGGGCAGCCGCGGCCAGCTCGGCCTGGAGGCTGCCGCGACGGTCAGGCAGGTAGACGTCATCGACCAGCGCCTCCGCGCTCACCGGCAGCCCGGTGGCGGACAGTACCGTCGCCAGCGCGGCGGGGCCGCACTGGTATCGGTCCTGGGGGAAAAATGGCACGGCATCGAGTTCGACCGACGCCTCAACAGTGGGCGGCTCGACCGGCTTCAGGAGCGCGCAGCCAGCCGCCAACCCGAGCAGCGGCAACAGAGAAGCGATGAGCGCTGCGCGCACCCGGCAACGGCGCGCGCGGGCGATGTCAGACGCCGCTGAAAACGTCCGTGACGCCAACGAGTTCGAGGATCAGCAGCACAACAAAGACCGCGCCGATCAGGCCGAGGACACTGCTCCCGGCAGGCAGTTCGTCCAGGCGCGCATTGAGCTGGGCCAGTTCCGCCGGCGACAGCGCGGCTACCCGCGCCCGGGCGTCCTGCGGATCGACACCGAGCGCCGTCAACTGCGCCTGCACGTCAGCCCGCGCGAGCGCAGCACCGGCTGCTCCAAGAGACTGTTCGGCTCGCGCTGCCGCGAGGTATTCGCCCGTGTTGACGACGGCGGCCCGGGCGGGCAGGGCCGCTGTCGCCGCGAGGAACACGATCAACTGAAACACGACCAGGATGCGGGAAAGCATGGCTTACCTCCGTGGGAAGCAGAATTGATGGACCATGCTACCGGAGGGTCAGTGCCCTGCCTAGCTTGTCTCGCAATTTGCGACCTGCGGCTGCCGCGGATACTCGCCCTTCGCGTGGGCCCCGCAACTGCCTACTGCCAACAGCTTCCGTGCTATGGTTTCCGCACAGGAAAACCGCACGAGTCCCGCCATGGCCGCCCCCCTGGAAATTGACGTCTTCTGGTCCTTCCGCAGCCCCTGGTCCTACCTGGCGACCCCGCGCCTGCGCGACTGGCAGAGCCGCTACGCGCTGACGGTGAACTTCCGGCCGGTCTACCCTCTGGCCATCCGCACACCGGAGTTCTTCCACAACCAGCACCCGCAGTGGCTCGGCTACTTCCTTACGGACCTTATCCGCTGCGCGGAGTACCTCGACCTGCCGATCAGCTGGCCCGAGCCGGACCCGGTCAACCAGTACGTCGATGACAACGGCCTGCGCCAGACCGGGGACGAGCAGCCCTACATCCATCGGCTGACGCGCCTGGGCGCCCTCGCCGCCGAGCAGGGCGACGGCATCGCCTTTGCCGACGAAATCGCACGCGTGATCTGGGGCGGCACGAAGAACTGGCACGAGGGCGACCATCTTGCCGAAGCCGCCGCCCGCGCCGGCTTCGACCTCGCGGCCCTGGACCGGCAGATCGAGGTGGAGGCGGACCGGCTGGAAGCCGTGATCGAGGACAACCAGGCGGCCCACGAAGCCGCCGGGCACTGGGGCGTGCCGACCTGCGCCTTCCGCGGCGAGCCCTTCTTCGGCCAGGACCGGCTCGACGTGCTCCTCTGGCGCCTGCAGCAGGCGGGGCTGGCCGAACGCTAGCCGGGCAGGCCGCGCACCAGCAGCCAGAGGGCCAGCAGCAGCTGGCTGAGCGCCAGCGGCGCGAGCAGCGCGAAGTTCACCTCCGCGCCGAGCACCGCACCGCCGATGGCGTACAGCTGCAGGGCCACCGCAAAGAGCCCGAAGCTGGCCAGGAAACGGGGCACGAGCCGCAGGGCGAGAAGCCCGGCATAGAGAATAAGCAGGCTGACACCGGACGCGAGCAGGCCGAGATAGTGGCTGGCGTTGCGCAGAAGCGCCCCGAGTACCCGTACCGCGGGCCCGGGGTCGACAGCGCCGGTCGCCGCCTGCCCGAAGGTTTCCGCCACCATCACCATCGACAGCACGCCCGCCTGCTCGACGACACCGATGGCGAGCGCCACCGCGCTGAACACGAGCAGCGCCCGCCCCGGCAGCGGCCCCCGGCGGCGAAACGGCGCCTGGGCCAGCAGGGCGATGACCACGCCGAGACAGCCGGTGACCAGGGAAAACAGGACACTCGCGCGGATCGTCACCCGTTCAGCCGACGTCAGCGCAAGGTAGCCGCCCTCGCCGAACAGCGGCGCGGTGAGCCAGAGGTTGCCGGCAATGCCGCAGCCCAGCTGCAGCAGGATCAGCCCGCCGAGGAGCCGTCCGAGTCCCTTGTCGTCGAGGTGCATAGCGAGCAATCCGTGATGAACAGCCTGGCAGTATGCCCCGCCCGCGACCGACTGAGGCCCGCCCGCCGCACGATTCATCGCAGGAATCCATCACCCTGTCGAAGGCGGGCCCTCTCCGGCGTATTCAGTGCCCGACGAGCTGCTGGCCGACCAACCCCAGGAGAAAACCCAGGATGGCACCGAGCGGTGGCGCCCAGTGGTTATCCAGGTGAGCCTGGGGCGCGATGTCCTGGAACATCAGGTAGAGAATCCCGCCGGCGGCAAACAACATGATGCCGCCGACCAGGACGTGGCTGTCGGCAAGGACGAAGAAGCCGAACAGGCCGAAGAGCGGCCCGAGGGACGCCATTGCCAGGAACGCAGCGACGATCGCCGCGGCGCGGTAGGCGGTCGCAGCACGCAGTTCCCGGAAGGCGTTGAAACCCTCGGGGAGATTCTGCAGGGCGATGATCATGGCCAGGAGCGGACCCGCCGGCCCCTGAGCCGCCGCGGTAGCCCCCAGCGCAAGTGCCTCGGGCAGAAAATCAGTCAACATGGCGACCAGCTGACTCGCCGGCGTCCCGCGCCGTGCCAGCAGGATATCGATCGCCATGAACACCAGCGCACCGGCGACGAAGGCGAGACAGGCGGGCAGGATGGGCAGGGCTTTAAGACCCTCAGGTATCAGGACCAGCGCAACGGCCGCCAGCAGCGCGCCTCCCCCGAAGGCGATGACGCCGTGGCGGAACTCGTTCTCGAGCCAGGCAGGACGGATACGCTCGACACTGGCCAGGGCGGCGCCGACCGGCATCGTGATCCCCGCACCCAGGGTCAGCAGGACCACCGTCAACCACTCAGCCATGGAACGCCTCCCGAATCAGCGGCATTGAATGCCCTCTAACGATAATCAACGCCGGCGTCGACCGGTTGTGTTCAGGCATGGCGTGCCGGCACCCGGTAGAACGCGAGCGCGTTGTCGCACAGCACCGCCCTGGCGCCCGCGTCACCCAGCGCGTCCCCCACGCGGTCGATATCCGCGTCCGCGAAGGGCCGCGGCGCCCGGGTCGAGGGAAGATCCGAACCGAACAGTAGCGCGCCCGGGTTCGCCGCATGGAGGTCGCGCAGCGCAGCCTCGACCGGGAAGTCCACGCGACCGAAACCCGTGGCCTTCACCCGCACGCCACGCTCCACCAATGCCAGGAGGGCAGGCAGTCCGGCCCGGCTGAGGCCGAGGTGGTCGATGCAGACAGCGGGCAGCTCCAGCAGGGTGCGGCGCAAGTCGCCGAGCTCGGCGGCGTCGACGTAGAGCTCTGCGTGCCACCCCGCCAGCTCATGGAAACGGGCCGCCATGGCCCCGATATCCGCAGCGGCCGCCGAGCCACCGCGGCGAAGGTTGAAGCGCACGCCGCGAACCCCGGCCGCCGCCAGCGCCAGCACCTCGTCGTCGCTCACCGTTGGCGGCAGCTGTGTGACCCCGACGAACCTCTCACCCAGCGCTCGCAGCGCCGCGAGCAGGTAGGACTGGTCGAAGGCCTGGAAGGATCCGGACACGATCGCGCCACCGACCAGCGGCCAGGCCGCCGTGCGCGCCCGGTAGTCGGAAACCGTGAAAGGCGGCGGCAGGTAGCCGTCGTTCTCGACCAGCGGGAAGCGCGGGTCGATGATGTGCAGGTGGCTGTCGAACAGGGGCCGCGGTTTCAAGCCGGCACCGCATCCTCGTCACCGCTGGCACCCCGGCACCCCGAACGCCGCCGGACCGGCCGTGCCAACGGTGTCGTGCTCATTGGGTCTCATGGGCAGTGGAACCGAACCAGGTCGCCACCCGCGCCGCCGCCTTCGCCTTGACCGCGTCGTCGATGAACAGCGCGACCGTCGCCACGGCGGCGGTCAGGGTCACGAGGTCATCGCTGAAACCGATGGCCGGCAGGGCGTCCGGGATGGCATCGGCCGGGAGGACCAGGTAGGCCAGGGCGCCGTAGATGACCGAGCGGGCCCACGCGGGTGTCTGTGGCGCACGGGCCGCGTAGTAGAGCCAAAGCGCCTTCTCCACCACCTCGCGCCCCGCCGTCGTCGCGTGCTTGCGCAGCTTTGCCCAGAAGCCGCGCTCTACGAGCGCGCGGTCCGCTGCTGTCACCATCGCTGTGCTCCCTGGTCTGCAACTGCTGCCGACCCTCAAAGCCTAGCGCATGCACCGTCAGGCAGCGAGAGAGCGCTGTTGACGGGTCCACCGTTCATTCCTCGAGCCCGCCGACCGCTACGACCTGCAAGGGCTCGCCGGTCTCGTCCTGCAGCTGCTGATCGTAGGCCGCCTGCAGGCCCGTCATGTCGGCGGCGTCCTCGACGGGGCCGTAGTCGATCAGGCGCGGGTACATGGGCGAGAGGAGCGCGGCAATGATCCCGATGGCTGCGAACAGCGAGAAGGTATCCGTGTACCCGAGTTCCCGCGCCAGCAGCCCCACCAGCGGCGAACCGGCGGCCTGGCCCAGCGCGACCGCCATGAAGGGCAGCACCGGCCCGAGCGACAGCCGGCCCGGCAGGAGCCGTATGCCCGTCATCAGGTAGAGACCGGTCAGGCTCATGTAGGCGAGGCCGAAGACCATGGCGGAGAAGACCGACAGCGTGAGCTGGCCCGGGCTCGCGGCGAGCAGCGACAGGCTGGCTGCGAGCATCATCAGCATCAGCGACTGCGTGATCGGCGGGTTGTTCCGGTCCGCGAGGTCAGCCACTACCGCACCACCGAGGCCTGCCAGGCCCACGGCAAGCCAGAGCCCCCCGGTCGCCGCCCCCGGAAGCCCGCCGTTCGTCACCATGAGATCCGGCGCGAAGACCCAGTAAGCCGAGGCGACAAAACCCATGACGAATGCGAAAAGCGAAAGGCGCAGGAGACGCCACCACTGCAGCGCCGTGACGGGGGGCGGGGGCGCCGCATCGGCAGGCGTGATGCGCGAGACGGCGGGAATGACCACGGCCGCCGCGAGGACGCCGAGCGCCGCCAGCACCGCGAACACCGCGTAGGCGAAGCGCCAGTCGCCGGCGAGGAAGAACACCGCGGGTACCGAGAGCACCACGCCGATGCTGGTCCCGGCATTCATCACCGAGCTGACACGACCGTGCAGCGAGCGGTCGACCAGCGCCTGCATGGCCGCCGTGAGCGCCGGCATCATCAGGCCGGTACAGATGCCGCAGGCGAAGACGCCGGTACCGAGCATGAAGACATCGTCACTCGCGCTGATCAGCGCAAGCCCCGCCGTCCCGAAAACGCCGGACAGCACCGCCGCGTTGCGAGCGCCCAGCCGGTCGGCCGCCAGGGGCGCGACCAGGGTCGCCAGGACGAAGCTCACCAGCGGCAGCGCGCCGATGACCCCGACGAGCGCAGGGCGCAACGCCAGGTCGTCGCGGATCGGCGGCACGAACAGGCCGAACGCAAAGCGCGCGATCCCGTAGCTGATGGCGACCAGCGCGGCACCGAAAAGCGAGAAGCTGGTGCTGGAAAGCTCCCTGATAGCGACCTCCGTGCGCCCGGCGGTCTCGGGCGCAAGCTATGGGAATGAAGGTGCCATACCCCGCACCGCAGCTGTCAATGGGCCCCGGCGGTACGATGATCACTCACCCTCGAGTGCGTCGCGCTCCTCCTCGTAGTCCGCGTAGGGCTTGTCGAGCTGTTCCATGCACTCTTCGTAGCGCGTATCCGGATACTGCTGGCAGTCCACCCGCTGGCTCTCCTGGATGGCGTTGTAAACCTGCTGGTTGCTGCACGCCGTGGCGCCGAGGCAGAGCACCAGCAATGGGGAGGCCGCCCGGATTCGACCGGACAGGAGCCGGGCTTTGGTGCTGTTCATGACCATGTGTTCGCCTTGTCGTCGAAATCCGCGCGCACCACGGGCACCACGCAGAAGCGGTGGCCGGTGGGCGCCTCCATCACGCACCAGTCCTTCACCTGGCCGACCCGCGTTGCGCCCAGCGCCTCGAGACGGGCCACCTCGGCGGCCACGTCGTCGGCCTCGATGTCGATGTGAACGCGGCTGGGATGGGTAACCCGCTGCAGTTCCAGGTACGGTTGGTCCGGCGCCGTGCGGAACGTCACGTAGCGGTCACCTTCCCGGGCCGGCAGCGCGTCGTAGCCCAGCGCCTGGCCCCAGAAGCGCTCTGCCTCGGCGAGGTCGTCGCCCTGGCAATCGATGATGAACCCTGCAAAGCGACTCTTGTGCATGGCCGCGCGCTACTCCTCTCAGGCTGGGATGAAACCGGCACTCGCCCGCACGCTGACGGGGTTTCCGTCCGGGTCGACACAGCGAACGATGGTACCCCAGTCATTCTCGATCAGCCGGGCATGGCTGTCGTGCGCGCGGATCGTGTTGAAGGCTGCGTGAATGTCCGCCACGTTGAAGCGCAGGATCGTCGCGGTCTGGGCCGGGGACTTCTCCTCGGCCGAGGCCACACCGCCAGTCTCGATCATGAGATAGGCCGAGCCAAAGGCGAGGCAGGTCAGGCGGAAGTCCCCGTCCACCTTCGAAAACTGTTCCTCAAGACCGAACACCGTCTTGTAGAACGCGACGCAGGCATCAAAGTGATACACATTCAGGATGATGCCGCACTGCTCAACCTTCACGCTGAATCCTCAGTGGCATGGTGAATCCTCGGTGGCGGCTGCGCCGCGGGAGCGCCGGCCGGGGGCTCAGGCGCGCCCGGAAAAGCGCGCCCGGATGAGGCTCGAGCTTAGCAGATAAGCGGAGAGCACGATGTACAGGAGGTATTCCGCCGCCATCACGTAGTAACGCTGCACACCGTCACCGAAGGCCCGGAAATCCACGGTCTCGATAAAGCACAGGGTGGCGAGCGTCGCGTACAGGGTGATGGTGGCAAAGGGCGTGTATCGCCAGCGCAGGGCAAAGCCGAGCAGGAAGACCGAGCCGGTCAGCAGGAGGAGAATCCAGTGCAGCAGCTGGGTGCCAGCAGGGAAATTCGGGTTCTGGAGACCGACAGCCACCGAGGGGTCGAGATACTCGGCCAGGCCCAGACCGCCCCAGGCGACCAGCGCTGCCTTCACCAGGACCAGTATATGGGGAGTGTATCGACTCATGGCTGAATCGTGGAGGGTTTCATGGCGCCCAGAGCTCGATCTTGTTGCCTTCCGGATCGATCACCCAGCCGAACACACCGTAGTCCGTATTCTCCGGCCCCTCGGCAACCTCGCCGCCGTTCGTGCGCACCCGATCCAGCACCGCCGCGACGTCATCGACCACGAAGTTGATGAGGTGGCCTTTGCTGGTACCCTCGAAGTAGGGCGAGTCCACCGGGAAGGCGGACCACACGCCGTAGGCCTTTTCCGGCAGCGCACCTTGCGGGAACAGCACCCCGTCGAAATCGTCGGCGAGCGACAGGCCCAGGCAGCGCCGGTACCAGTCACAGAGCCCGGCCGGATCGGCAGACCGGACGAACACGCCGCCGATCCCCAGTACCCTCCCCTTGCTCATGCTCTTCCTCCCTGCAACGCCCGGGCAGGTTGCCGCGGAGCGGCGGTGGCCCTCCAATCAGGCAGCGCGGCGCCCTTCCAGGTCTTCGATAAAGCGGCGCTTGTCCTCGGGCGAGATGAGCACCGTCTTGCCCGAGCCGTAAGCCACGCGCAGCCGGTCCAGCGACAGCGCAGGACTGGACAGCGGATTGGACGTAGGCGTGATGCTGGTGATCTGCGCGAGCGGGATACGCCAGCGGAAAGGACCAGAGGTGACCTCCAGCCGCTCGTCAGTGAGCGTGTAGCGGGTGGTGGCCAGGAGCCAGAGCGGCAGACCGATGCCGCCCAAGAGTGCTGCCAGCGGCACGAGCAATTCAATGCCGCTCGCCGTGCGGAGGGACACGATCGACGCCCCCAGGCATGTGACGGCCGCGGCGACCAGAACCGCAACCAGCCAACGATCAACCCTCGAACGATACACCGTGCTCACGACCCAGTTCCCCAAAGCGACGAGACCCGGCCCTCAGTATGCACACTCTTCCCGTAATGCACGAGCAGCGGTTGGCTGGCGTTACCCGGCACTACGGCCTTGTGACCGGTAGACATCTGCCGCGTATGGCCTGCTCTGGAAACGCCCGGCCGTGGTGCCAGCCGGCGCGCAGCGGAGTTGCATCAGCTGACAATCACCGGAGATGTGCCGATCGCTCAATCCGGCAGCGCCTCGAAGGCCGGGGCGTTCACCAGCGCCTCCTCCCAGGCGGCCTTGCTGGCTGAAAAGAGGTGTGCCGTCGGCGACATGCCGATAGCCGTGTCCAGGCACCCTGCAGGAACGACAAGCAGACCCGCGATCGCGTTGCTGGGCAGGGCAGAACCGCAAAGCTTGCAGAAGCTCTTGTGATGGCGGGTGCCTGGAAGCTGGAAAGACGTCACCGCATCGGCGCCCGAGTGCCAGAGCAGTTCCGCGGAGCGCGAAAACAGATTAGCCGCATGAGCCGAGCCGGTATCCTTCTGGCAGTGACGGCAGTGGCACAGGTAGAAGCTGTCAAACGCTCCTTTCACCTCGAAACTCACGGTGCCGCAAAGACACGAACCTCTATGGTCATTCATCAGGCCGATTCCATGGCTTCGGGTGGAACATAGCAATCTCCTTCGCAAGGGCCGAATGCAGCAGCAACCCGGGCGAACGGTTGCGCTGCCTGTGTCAATGCAGATGGGGTGGCGCTTCTACCGCTCAATGCCATCCCGGTGTCAGTCGGTGGTGAGCTCCTTACCGATGAGCCACGGCATGAGTGCGAATACGATGAGCATGACTACATAGACTGCGCCGGCAACTGGATCCCGGCCCGCCAGGTACTCGCGAATACTCAGCCCCTGGAGGCCCAGAACCACGGAAAACTCCATGATGAGCAGAAGAATGAGGGCCAGCAGCCCTGAATAGAGGTATTCCACCCGGCGAGACGCCCTGAAGCGTCGCGTGGCGTAGCGGGCCGCGAGATACGTGGCGGCCAGCATCAATGGTGCTTCGATAAGTTCAGCGGTGCGAACTCCCAGGTGTGGAACGACCCAGAGAACTCGAATCGTTCCGAGTATAAAGCCAACGCCGAAGACCAGGCAGAAATAGACGACGCCGCGGAGCACTGCTGCTTCCTGCCGCTGTCTAACGCCCAGCGAAGCAGCGGTAAAGCCGTCCGCTTGCGCTTCTTGTCATGTGCGCGTTTTCCATCGCGCTGGATGCCGGCTCCCATGCATGACTACTACTACGACAATCTCCGATTCAACAACTCGATAGAAGACCGCGAAAGGGAACCGGGAAAGAAGCGCCCTGTCTGTGCTTCGATGCACCATTGGATATGCTTCGGAGTTACCGCCGATGTGCTCGAATGCCTCAAGCACTGAATCCAGAAAATCATTGCCTAGCCCGGATAGTTGCGACTCGTACCAAGTAGCCGCTTCCGCCAGGTCAAATTCCGCCTCTTCCCTGAGCCGGACAGGAAGTTTCATAGGCGCCTGCGTATGTCCGAGACAACCTTAGATGCAGGGCGCCCAAGTTCACCATCGAGTTCAAATTTGTCGAGGCGTCGATCTAGCTCTGACACCTGTTCCGGCGTCAGGGGTAAAGCCTTCTGATCGCTAGCGATGCTGTCCCACAAGTCCTCGAAAAGGCGAATACGGTCCTCTACCGGCAAGTCTCTAAGATCTTGGTTCATTCGCGAATGTTACCTCTCTTGTGTGGGCTATCGAGCGCTCATAACGCCCGCATTTGCGGCTGGTTTGGAGCTTAGCGGAACACCAGTCCGGCAAAATGCGCTTGTTAGGCAGCCGTTCTTGTTGCATACAGAAATCTCGCATACCCTATCTCGGACGCATTCTTTGTGAGTTCGATATTCACCCAAGCAACAACATCACTAAAGGGGCGATCCCTAAAAGGAAACTTCGTTCTCTCTGACGATCGCATATCTTGATCATTGACAGTAGACAGCCAAGCTTTCCATTCTTCGTGGAGTGATTGGAGCCATGATCTTGCGTCAGCTGAGGCGCTTGGGCAGGTAATCGATTCTTGATTAAAGCTTGAATCGCCAAATGAATGATTTATTGCCATCGACCACCAAAAGCCTATGTGCCAAATAGTCCAGGCGATGCTTGGTGGACCTAAATCATAGCCCTCATGATCTGGCCACTCTCCGCGATACGTGTTCCCCAAAAAAGCCACGTGCAGCCCGCGGGTTGATGGACGCCACATGCACTCGTTGTCATTCAAATCCTCAAGGTGATACGACGCAAGGCTCCACGCAATTTCATGCTGCCGCAATAGCAGGTCGGTAATTTCTTGGGGCATACCCTGCATCCTTGGTTTGCTGTCTAACGCTCGCGGTTGTGGCGGCAAGCCGCGCAGCGGGTTGGCGTCCCAACCAACCCGCGCTTGTTAGGTGTCGTTGCTCGCATACATTTGATTCCAAAGTTTACTGAACCGAACTTCTAGGTTCCGCTTTTCATCGGACAATGAGCGAGGATAGCCTAGTACCATTTTTCTAATGCGCAGATCCGAGTAAAGTCTTGATACCTCAGCTTCGCCGAGGTGATAGCTATGCGCTAACGCGTTGCGAAGTTTCCTCAGACTAAGCAGTGATGCGATGAAATTATTGCGTGACCGCGTGGATCCACCCAAATCAGTATTCTTAAGCAGCTCAGTCTTTTGGTGTAGCGAAAGCTTGGATATAAGATGCGTGTAAAGCACGAACCGAGGCTCAGGCACGCCGAAAAATTCTGTCAGCAAGTAATCGAGCCGACTCTCGAACACGGCAGCAAGTTTGATGACTCGACCGGCGAGTGCGTCCTCGTGAAGCAGTTTTTCAAACTTCGCTTGGCTCACAAAAACACCTAACGCTTCAAGCAGGGGCGCGCGTTAGCGCGTCCCGGCGCGAAGCGCCGTTGCTGCCTTGACTGGTTAATTGTGCTACGGCCTATGATCTGTGCTCTTTGCATAACGATTTCCAGAAGTCCTTGTAGGGCATCACAGACTCATGCTTTGCACGCCAATGTGCGTCGATGCCGTCCCAGCCGTTACCTTGGAAAACGTGGCCACACTCCGGGCACTTTCGAGGCCGGTCGAGATTCACTTTCTTTTCGCAGCACCTACAACTCATAGAAGCTCCAGCACATTTAACGCTGCCAGCAGCCGGCGGCCAAGCCGCGCAGCGGTTTGGACGTCCGGCGACCGAAGGGAGCGAACTGCCTGGCCTGGTTAGGTGGTGACTGCACGGCGCTTCCTGCATGCAAGCAAAACAACCGCTAGCACCATACCAACTGGCGCGAGCAGGAGATAACCCTGCCCGAAATAGAACGTGCTATCTCGCGACACAACGAATGGCAGACAAGCCGAGAGAACAAAATACATAGCCACAGCCGCGGATCGATTCGCACCAATTTTGGCAAGGTAAACAGCGAGCAATGCAGACGTGAACAGAACAAATACACCACCTGCGGCGAATACTGGCATTGACCAATAGGCGGCGAATGCCAGAAATATCGTCAGCAACGACCCAACACGAATTAATATCCGCTCGTAGCTCATCGAACCATCTAACGCTGCCAGCAGCGGGCGGCCAGACCGCGCAGCGGTTTGGACGTCCGGCGACTGAAGGGAGCGAACTGCCTGGCCTGGTTATTGTGCCGGTAACTGATAGACATAGAGCTTTTTACTCCCGCTGCGAACATCCAATACGTACCTCGCACCACAGCCTCTGCAACGAGCGGGGTTCTCCTCCGAACTACCGCGCTGGTCTTTGCGAGCTATCGCCAAGATCGGGTGACAGCATTGCGGGCATTCAAAGGCAACATTATTCCCGAAAGTGTCTCCTGGAACTTCATCCCCTCTGCCATCAAATATTGGGAAATCTGTGATCTTCACGCGGACATTAGGCGCTATAACGCCTTGGTCAGTGGACCAGTGTAGTGGAACAAATTTTATGGTAAAAAGAGCGAAGCGATACCATAAAATTTGTGGAGCGTAACTGGTTCCACTGCACCAACTTGTTATGCCTTTCTGCCCGCAACTGGCTCTTGAATATATTCAATATCAACTACGTTCCATGGCAAGCCTTTGTGTCGGTAGATACGCTTGCCTAGATCGGGATAATCTCCAACATCGTGGTCAAGTCGCTGACCCACGACAATGCACTTTAGGACTGAGGTGCCATTATTGAGCAGTTTGTGCGGCTTACCGCCTGCACGATAACCAATAAAATCACCCACACTTACCTCGCAAGTGCTTTCGCCTATGGTTGCTAACGCTTGCCCTTCAAGGATATAAATACATTCGTCTTCGTAGTAATGAACGTGTAACTCGGTTGACTCAAAGCCTGGTTGAATTTCGATAAGATGAAACCCAAATCCAGTCAGCCCAACTAAATCACCTAAAGATTTGTTTACCCTCTGTGCATTCGGATTCAGAAAATGAGTTTTCTGCACGCCCTCATATTCCTCAATTTCCTTTTTGGTTAGGACATATTTATCCATGTGATCTCCATGAGGCATAACAGCTAAGTAGCCGGAAGGGGCCGCCTATCGCCGGTCCGGCTATCTCCAAGCGCACAGAACCCGTCAGCACGTCCCACTCCCGATAATCAATCAGTTACATCACTCGAAAGATAGCATCGGAAGATCACAGCTGCTCGCACGGCTATCCGATGCATCAGATTCGCCCAGGTGTGCTAGAGCAATTTCCCGCGATTTCAATGGCTTGCCTGGAAGACCTCCACCGCGCTGACATACATCCGCTGAAAAAGCACATTGGCGAGGCCGCGCCTGAGGCTATACTGTATATTCATACAGTACTTTGCAAGCTCCAATGGACGACATCCGACCCAAGGTGCCGGCGGTCCCTGTCCGCCTGTTCGACCAGCTGCGCCGACACATGCGTGATGGCGGCTACGCGTGGAAAACGGAGAAGACCTACCTCCACTGGATTCGGCGCTTCATCCTTTTCCATGGCAAGCAGCACCCGGCCAGACTCTCCGGCACGCACATCAATGAGTTCCTAAGCCAACTGGCGAACGAGGGCGGTTGCTCACCGGCCACGCAGCGCATTGCGCTCAACGCGCTCATCTATCTCTACAAGCGCTTCCTGGGCGTTGAGCTGGAGCAACTGGATTTCATCAAGGCGCAACCGAAACGCCGCCTGCCGGTGGTGCTGGGTCATACCGAGGTCCTGCGGATCCTCGAGCACCTGCAGGGCACTCACCGGCTGCTGGTCGAACTGCTCTACGGCGCCGGCCTGCGGCAGGCGGAGGCGCTCAACCTGCGGGTCAAGGACCTGGACTTCGAGCTGTCCACGATCACGGTGCGTTCGGGCAAGGGAGACAAGGATCGGTCCACGCTGCTACCGGAGAAGCTCAAGCCCGCGCTGAAGGAGCAGATTGGGTTTGTTTGTAGGCAGCACCAACGTGACATCGAGGATGGCTTCGGTGAAGTGTACTTACCGTATGCACTCGCGAAGAAGTATCCGAAGGCGGCTCGGGAAACGGCGTGGCAGTTTCTGTTCCCCTCCTCGTCCATCGGTCCTGATCCGCGCAGCGGCGTATTGCGCCGGCATCACCTGCACGAGTCGAGCCTGCGCAAGGCAGTTACGCAGGCTCGCCGTGCCGCAAGTATTCACAAGCCCGTCTCATGCCATACCTTCCGCCACAGCTTCGCCACACGCTTGCTGCAACGGGGTTACGACCTGCGCACGATCCAGAAACTGCTCGGGCACAGCGATGTCAGGACGACGGAGATCTACACGCACGTGCTCGGCCGCGGCGCCATGGGCGTGCTCAGCCCCCTGGACGGCGAGTAGCCGCTCATCCCCCATGCCCTACGTCGAACTCCACTGCCTCACCTGCTACAGCTTCCTCCGCGGCGCCTCGCACCCGCAGGAACTGGTGGAGCGCGCGGCGGCCCTGGGCTATGGCGGCCTGGCGATCACCGATGAATGCTCGCTTGCCGGGGCCGTTAAGGCTCACGTCGCGGCAAGGGAATACGGCCTGCCACTGATCGTGGGGAGCGAATTCCGGCTGGTGGAGGGCGTGCGGCTGGTGGCGCTGGCGCCGTCGCGGGCGGCCTACGGCGAGCTGTCCGGGCTGATCAGCCTGGCGCGGCGGCGCAGCCCCAAGGGGCACTACCGGGCAACGCTGCGCGACGTGATCTTCCACCTCAAGCGCTGCCTGCTGATCTGGCTGCCGGAGGATTCGGGCGAGGAGACCCGCGGCTACGGCCGGCAGCTGGCGCGCCTGTGCAAAGGGCGCGTGTGGCTGGGCGTGCACTACCTCCTCGGCAACGGCGAGGTGGCGCGCTACCTCGCCCTCAACCGGCTGGGGGCCGAGCTCGGGCTGCCGCTGGTGGCCTGCGGCGATGTGCGCATGCACACGGCGCAGCGCAAGCCGCTGCACGACGTGATGACGGCGCTGTACCACAACACCTCCGTGGAACGGCTGGGGCGCCGGCGCCTGCCCAACGCCCAGCAGCACCTGCGCAGCCTCGAGCAGCTGCGCGCCCTCTACCCCGACGAGCTGCTGGCCGAGACGCAGCGCATCGCCGCGCGCTGCGCCTTCAGCCTCGACGAGCTGCGCTACGAGTACCCGGAGGAGCTGGTGCCCCCCGGCCACACGGCGGCGAGCTACCTGCGCGAGCTGGTCGCCGCCGGCGAGCGGTCGCGCTGGCCGCGGGGCACGCCGGCGGCGATCCGCGAGCGCATCGACGGTGAGCTCGCGCTCATCCACGAGCTCGAATACGAGTACTACTTTCTCACCGTGCACGACGTGGTCCGCTTCGCCCGGGAGCGGAACATCCTCTGCCAGGGGCGCGGCTCGGCGGCCAACTCGGTGGTCTGCTACTGCCTGCACATCACCGAGGTGTCGCCGGAGCAGGTGTCGCTGCTCTTCGAGCGCTTCATCTCCCGCGAGCGCGACGAGCCGCCGGATATCGACGTCGACTTCGAACACGAGCGCCGCGAGGAGGTTATCCAGTACATCTACGAAAAGTACGGCCGGCGCCGGGCGGCGCTCGCGGCCACGGTGATCACCTACCGCGCGCGCAGCGCCGTGCGCGACGTCGGCAAGGCCCTGGGGCTGGACCCGGTGTTCGTCGACGACCTGGCGAAATCGCTGGCCTGGTGGGACAAGACCCGGGACCTGGAAAAGCGCTTCGAGGAGCAGGGCGTGGCTGGCCACGGGCGGACGGCGCAGCTGTTCTACAGCCTGGTGCAGGAACTGCTCGGCTTCCCGCGGCACCTGTCACAGCACGTCGGCGGTTTCGTCATCTCCCGCGGCCCGCTGTCGAACCTGGTGCCGGTAGAGAACGCGAGCATGCCCGAGCGCACGGTCATCCAGTGGGACAAGGAAGACATCGAGGCCCTCGGCATGCTCAAGGTCGATATCCTCGCCCTCGGCATGCTCTCGGCGGTGCGCAAGAGCCTGGAACTGGTCGGCGCCTACCAGCCGCGCATCCGCAGCATCGCCGACGTGCCGCGGGAAGACGCGGCCACCTACCGCATGCTGCAGCAGGCCGACTCCATCGGCGTGTTCCAGATCGAGTCGCGGGCGCAGATGACCATGCTGCCGCGGCTGAAGCCGGCCTGCTTCTACGACCTGGTGATCGAGATCGCCATCGTCCGCCCGGGGCCGATCCAGGGTGACATGGTGCACCCCTACCTGCGCCGCCGGCAGGGCCTGGAGCCGGTCAGCTACCCGGATGACGCCATCAAGGGGGTGCTCGAGAGCACCCTCGGCGTGCCCATCTTCCAGGAGCAGGTGATCCGCCTGGCCATGGTCGCCGCGGGCTTCTCCGGCGGGGAGGCGGATTCCCTGCGCCGGGCCATCACCAACTGGGGCAAGAACAGCAAGCTGCTCACCTTCGAGCGGAAGCTCACCGAGGGCATGATCGCGCGCGGCTACGACGAGGACTTCGCCCGGCGGCTGTTCGACCAGATCAAGGGCTTCGGCGGCTACGGCTTCCCGGAGTCGCACTCGGCGAGCTTCGCCCTCCTCGCCTACGTCTCGGCGTGGCTCAAGCGGCACCACCCGGCGGCCTTCTACGTGGGGCTGCTGAACAGCCAGCCCATGGGCTTCTACACCCCCTCGCAGCTTATCCAGGACGCGCGCCGCCACGGTGTGCTGGTACTGCCCGTGGACGTGAATGCGAGCGACTGGGACCACGAACTCGCGCTGGATGCGCAGGACCTGCAGCCGGCCCGCGGCCCCATCCGCCTCGGCCTGCGCCTGGTGAAGGGCCTCTCGCGCGACGGCGCCACGCGGCTTGTGGAAGCGCGCCGGGACGGCCCCTTCACCCAGGTGGCGGACCTGCGCCGGCGCGCCCGCCTCGACAGGGGCGACCTGCAGGCGCTGGTCGGCGCCGATGCGCTGGCCAACATCAGCGGCCACCGGCACCAGTCGCAGTGGCAAGTGATGGCCATGGAAAGCGCGAAACCGCTGCTGGCCTACGAGGCCGCCGAGCCGGTCGCGGCCCTGGACGACGCCGTGGCCCTCCCCGCCCCCGGGGTCGCCGAGGAGGTGCTGGCCGACTACCGCGCCCTGTCGCTGACGCTGCGCGCCCACCCGCTTTCGCTGCTCCGCGACCGCTCCCCCTTCGACCGCTGCAAGCGCCAGGCGGACCTCGCCGGCCTCGGCAGCGGCCGCTTCGTGCGCATCGCCGGCCTGGTCACCTGCCGGCAACGGCCGGGGACGGCATCGGGGGTCGTCTTCCTGACCCTCGAGGACGAGACCGGCAATGCCAACGTGGTGGTCTGGCCGCGGGTGCAGGAGCGCTTCCGCGCCGCGCTCATGAACGCGCGGCTATTGCTGGTGAAGGGCACCGTCGAGGCCCGGGAGGGTGTCATCCACGTCATGGCCGGCGCGCTCGAGGACTGTACCGACGCGCTGGAAGGACTCGGCGTGAAGTCCCGGGACTTTCACTAGGACGATGCGCCCCGGGCAAGCCAGCGCAGGCGAAGCTGCTTCTCCAGTTCCGTGATCACGAAGACGGCCACCCCCGCGAGCAAGACCACCACACCCTCGAGAAGCGGCACCGCCTCCGTGCCGAATACGGGCTGCAGCGGCGGCAGGTAGGTGATGGCGCACTGCGCCAACGTGACCGTCAGCACCGTGGCCCAGACGATGGGCGTGCCGCGGACACCCTCGAGGGTCAGCGATGGGCCGTGAAGTTTGCGGATGAAGAACAGGTAGAAGATCTCCATGACCACCAGCGTGTTCATGGCCAGGGTACGCGCGAGCTCGAGGCTGTAGCCCTGGGCGACGCCCCAGCGGTACATGCCGAACACGCCGACGGCAAAGAGGCTGGAGACGAATATCACCTGCCAGGCGAGATCCCGGCTGAGCAGCGGTTCGTCGCGATCCCGGGGCGGGCGCCGCATCGTGTTGTGCTCCGTGGGCTCGAAGGCCAGCGCGATGCCCAGGGTCACGGCAGTGATGAGGTTGACCCAGAGAATCTGTACCGGGGTGATCGGCAGTGACATTCCCAGCAACAGGGCGACGATGATGGTGATGGCCTCGCCGCCATTGGTCGGCAGGGTCCAGCGCAGCACCTTGCGCAGATTGTCATAGACCGTCCGCCCCTCCTGTACGCCGGCTACGATGGAGGCGAAGTTGTCGTCCGCAAGGACCAGCTCCGCCGCCTCCTTCGCCGCCTCCGAGCCGCTGCGCCCCATGGCGATTCCCGCATCGGCACGCTTCAGTGCCGGCGCATCGTTGACGCCGTCCCCGGTCATGGCGACCACGAGCCCGCGGCTCTGCAGGGCCACCACGAGGCGTAGCTTGTGCTCGGGACTGGTGCGGGCGAACACGTCGCAGTCCAGGGCGGCCTCCGCCAGCGCGTCGTCGTCGAGGTGCTCGATGTCTGCACCGGTGAGCACGTGCTCCGGCCGCGCGAGTCCGAGTTCGCGGGCGATCGCGACGGCAGTCCCCGCGTGGTCGCCGGTGATCATCTTCACGGCGATACCCGCCTCGGTGCAGCGCGCCACCGCCTCTATCGCCTCGGCGCGCGGCGGGTCGATCAGGCCGACGAGACCCAGCAGCTCCATCCCGCCCGCCACATCGGAGGCCTCGAGCACGGTTTTCTCCGCCGGCACCGTGCGCCGCGCCAGGGCCAGTACCCGCTGGCCGCTCGCGGCGATCTGCTCCGCCTGCGCCTGCCAGTGCCCGAGGTCGAACCCGGCGCCCGCTTCCCCGGCCGGGCTGCCACAGCGCTCGAAGACCGCTTCCGGCGCCCCCTTCAGGAAAATGACACCCTGCCCCTCGTGGTCGTGGTGCAGCGTCGCCATGAAGCGGTGCCGGGCATCGAAGGGGATCTCGTCAGTGCGCCGCCACTGGCGCCGAAGCTCCCGATCCGGCCGGCCGGCGCGGCCCGCCAGCGTCAGCAGGGCGCCTTCCATGGGATCGCCCTGGACGGTCCAGCTGCCGTCCTGGCCGTGGCGCAGCGCCGCGTCGTTGCAAAGAACGCTGGCCGTGGCCAGCAGCTCGAGGGAATGCTCCATGTCTCCACCATGCGTGCAGGGCTCGATACGGCCCTCCGGTGCGTATCCCTCCCCGCTCACCCGGTAGCGGTCGCCGGCAGCGGTGAGCACGGTCGCCACCATCATCTCGTTGCGCGTCATGGTGCCGGTCTTGTCGCTGCAAATAACGGAAACGGCGCCCACGGCCTCGATGGCGGGCAGCCGGCGGACGATGGCACAGCGCCTTGCCATGGCCTGAACGCCCACGGCCAGGGTGATAGTCAGCACCGCCGGCAGCCCCTCGGGAATGGCCGCCACGGAGAGCCCCACCACAGCCATGAACAGCTCAGCAAAGGGCTGGCCGGTCACGAAATAGCCGAAACCCAGGAGAACGCCGGCGAGGGAAAGGATGACCAGGGTCAGCATCCGGGCGAAGCGGTCCATCTGCCGTAACAGGGGCGTTTCCAGGCCCTCGACCGCCGACAGCAGCCCGCTGATCCGGCCGATCTCCGTGGCTGCACCGGTCGCCGTGACGACACCGCGGCAGCTCCCGCTGGCGAGCAGGGTGCCCGAAAACAGCATGCTGGACCGGTCGCCGAGCGGCGCATCTTCTGCGACCGCCTCGACGGACTTTTCCACGGCCATCGATTCGCCGGTGAGAATCGCTTCCTGCACCGTCGCGCCGCGGCAGGCCAGCAGCCGGAGATCCGCCGGCACCCTGTCGCCGGCCTCCAGCAGCACCACGTCACCGGGGACCAGGCCTTCGCTGGGGAGCTGCAAGCGCTCGCCATCGCGCAGCAGGGAGGCGCGCGGCGCCAGCATGTCCCGGATGGCGCCCATGGCCTTCTCGGCCTTGCCCTCCTGTACAAAACCGATGATCGCATTGACCAGCACCACTGCCAGGATGACGCCGGTGTCCAGCCAGTGACCGAGCAGCGCGGTCACGAGCGCCGCCGCGAGCAGCACGTAGATGAGCACGTTATGGAAGTGGGCCAGGAAGCGCAGAAGCGCCGGCCTGGGCGCCGGGCCCGGCAGGCTGTTCGGGCCATGGCGCTCGAGGCGCGCGGCCGCCTCTGCGGCGCTCAGGCCCTGCTCGTTGCTGTCGAGTTCCGACAGGACCTCGCACACACCCATGGCGTGGAAGGATGTCATGGTCAACTCCGATGACTTGTCCGGCAGCCCCGCGCCGTCGCCCGCCCGGGGCCGCGCGACCTGCACGATCCGGTAAAGCTTAACCGCTGCGGAGATCCGACCGCGAGCGGGCGGCGGGCACGGGAATCCAGGCGGAAACGCGCCGGCCCCTGCGCTGGACAACGGCGTGCAGAGCTGCGCCGTTGCGGCCCGGCAGGTGTTTGCTAGACTCAGCCGCGTTTGGGCAGTCGCCGACGCGGCTGCCGCCATGACCGGCGGAGAGCGGGACTATCGCGGATCTCGACATCGACATCGCGGCCGTCGACCTCGGCGTCATCGCGGCCTACTTCCTGGCCATCGCCGTCATCGGCGTGGTCGTCGCCCGGCGCACGCGCAGCGGTGAGGACCTGTTCCTGGCCGGGCGCAGCCTGGCCTGGGGCGCCGTGGGCCTGTCGCTTTTCGCCTCCAATATTTCCAGCTCCACGCTGGTGGGCCTCACCGGCGATGCCTACCGCACCGGGCTGGCGCCCTCGGCCTACGAGTGGATGGCGGGCCTCCTGCTGCTGTTCGGCGCGTTCACCTTCTTCCCGTTCTTCCTGCGCAGCGGGATCTCGACCATCCCCGAGTTCCTGGAACGGCGCTTCAACAGCGCCCTGCGCAAGTACTTCTCCGCGATCACGATCTTTCTCTCGGTGATCGTGGACACGGCCGCGGGCCTCTACGCCGGTTCGCTGGTGGCGCAGGTCTTCCTGCCGGACCTCAACCTGTCGGTGTTCATCGTCGCCCTGGCGCTCATCGGCGGCATTTACACCGCGGCCGGGGGCCTCGCCGCGGTGGTCTACACGGACGTGATGCAGGCGGTGATCCTCATCGCCGGCACCACGGCGCTGGCGATCATCACCTTCGCCCAGTTCGACTTTTCCTGGACAGCGGCGACGCAGGCACTGCCGGACAACCACCTGTCCATCGTCCAGCCGATGAGCGACGACGTGCTGCCCTGGCCGGGGCTGATCCTCGGCGTGCCGGTGCTGGGCTTCTACTACTGGATTCTCAACCAGTACATCGTGCAGCGCGTGCTCGGCGCCCGGGACATCACCCACGCCCGCCGCGGCGCGATCCTGGCGGGGCTGCTCAAGCTCACGCCCCTGTTCATCATGATGCTGCCAGGCGCCTTCGCGGTCACCCTGCTGCCGGACATCGAGTCGCCGGACAAGGTCTTCCCGACGCTGGTGCAGGAGTACCTGCCGGTAGGCCTCACCGGCCTCGTGCTCGCCGGGCTGATCTCGGCCATCCTGTCCAGCGTGGACTCCGCGCTGAATTCGGCCTCCACGCTGCTCGTGCTCGACTTCCTCGAGCCCGCGCGCGGCAGGAAACTCACCCCGGTGGAGGGACGGCGCTACGGCACCGTGGCCACGCTGGGCTTCATGGTCGTCGCCGCCGTCTGGGCGCCGATGATCCAGAACTTCCCCGGCCTGTTCTCCTACATCCAGTCGATGTTCGCGTACATCGTGTCGCCGGTAGTGGCGATCTTCCTGTTCGGTTTCTTCTGGCCGCGCGGCAACGGCCGCGGGGCCCTCGCGGCCCTGGTCACCGGCCACGCCCTGGCGGCGGCGACCTTCCTGCTCATCCAGCTGGAACTGTTCTCGCTGCACTTTCTCTACGTCGCCAGCCTGCTGTTCCTGCTGACCGGCGCGCTGTTCGTCGGCTGCAGCCTCGTGCTGGCGCCGGCGCCCGCCCATGCCCAGGTCGACGACCTCACCTTCTCGCACCGGGACGCCACGCCGGAGCGTGACCACCCGCCCTGGTACGCGGACTTCCGCTACCAGGCCGGCGCCGTCGTCGCGCTCACGGCCATCATGGTGATCTCGTTCTGGTGACAGCGGGCGAGCAGCCCGCGGTCAGGGTGTCGCGTGACGGCCCAGGTGTTCCAGCACCAGCTGCCACACCGTGGGGTCGATGCCCATGGAGAGGTGCGTCGACTGCACCTCGAAGTGCGTCACCGCCGGGCTGTCGCGGTCTATGCAGGCCGGCCAGGAGACGATGCTGTCCAGGCGCGTGAAGACCGCGGCGATCGGCGCCCTGATCGGCCGCTCCGCCGCCCGCCGCCGCGTCTCCTCCGCGATACGCGCGCACTCGGCGTCGCCGTAAGCCCGGGCGGCCGCCGAGTAAGAGGGCCCGCCGAGCACGGGCGTGCCGAAGGTCGCCACGCAGCTCACGGCGGCGGGGCACTCCCGGGCCAGCTCCCGCGCGATCACGCCACCGAGGCTCCAGCCCACGAGGGCGATCGGTGCGCCAACGTCCGCAGCCAGCCCGCTGATTTCCGGCACCAGCGTTTCCAGGTAGCCCTCCACGTCGCCGCGGTTGACGCCCAGGCCCCAGTGCCGCGCATCGTAGCCCCGGCGCCGGAGCAGGAGCCGCAGCGGGGCCATGCTCGCTTCCGGCGCCTGCCAGCCCGGGAAGAGGACCACGGTCTCACCGCGGCCCCGCGGCGACAGGGCAAACGCGGGTGCCGAGAGCGCCAGCCGCAGCGCCTCCCGGCCGATGCGCCACTCGCCGCGCAGGTCCGGGAAGGCAATCGGCGTCGGAGGCGGGGCCGCGGGCGGCGTGTCGTAGCGAAGCGCGTGTCGGGCCATGGAAGCACCTCTCGTCTGTCCCCGGTAGTTACTGACCCCCGTCGCGCCCGGCTCAGTGCCATGGCGGGCGCGATTGCGCTGGGTGCCGTGAGCCGTCAGTGCTAGGGTAGCGCCCTGGCCACCGCTGCAAGGACCCACTCGTGAAAGACTTTACTGACACCACCGGCTTCATCACCGGCGGCGCCTCCGGTATCGGCCTCGCCATGGCCCGGGCTCTCGGCCAGCGGGGCATGCGCGTGATGCTGGCGGACATCGAGGCCGACGCCCTCGCCAGCGCGGAGGAGACGCTCCGCGGCGAGGGTATCGAGGCCCATGGCACCGTGCTCGATGTCGGCGACCCCGAGGCCTACGCCGGCGTCGCGGAGCAGACGCTGGCAACGCTCGGCAAGGTCAACTTCCTGTTCAACAACGCCGGTGTCGGCACCCTGTCCCCGGCGGGCCAGACCCCGGTCCGGGACTGGCAGTGGGTCGTGAACGTGAACCTGCTCGGTGTCGCCTACGGGGTGGAGTATTTCCTGCCCGCCATGCAGGCGCTCGACGAGCCCTGCCACGTCATGAACACCGCCTCGCTCGCCGGCCACGTGGCCAACGCGGGCTTCGGCCCCTACAACGCGACCAAGTTCGCCGTGGTCGGCTACTCCGAATGCCTTCGCCAGGAGCTCGCGAACAGCAACGTCGGGGTCTCGGTGCTCTGCCCCGCCTGGATCAGGACCCGCATCGCCGAGAGCGGCCGCAATCACCCGGACGCCGGGCGCGCGGAGGATGCCAGGGCCGGCATGAACCCGATCGCCGAGCTCATCGAGGCGGAAGGGCTGCCCGTGGACACGCTGATCCAGCGCGCCATCGACGCCATGGCCGACGGCACCTTCCACGTCTTCACCCACCCGGACTTCTGGCCGATGGTCGAGGAACGGCTGGAGCGCGTGCGCGCCGACTACGCCCGGGTGCGCTGAACCGGCCCCGGGCGCAGTTCAGTACACCGCCCGGTCCTGCCGCGGGATGAGCCACAGGGCGCGCTGGCGGCCGTCGATGTAGCGCACGGTCTCGCCGTCGAAGAAGGCGTCCTCCTCGAGCTTGATGCGCACTCGCTTGCCCCAGGCCGGCACTTCCGATTCCGCGTACAGCTCGATCGAGTAGGCCGTGTCCGGGTAAAGCGGGTAGTCCCCCGCCCCGGGCACACCGCCCTGCTGGTCCCAGAGGCCGATGGTCGGGCCCGCCGCGTGCCCGTGGTAGCCGATCGGGTGCGTGTAGATCGAGGCGGTGATGCCCTCGGCCTCCGCCTTCGACAGCGCGGCGGCGAGGATCTCGTTGCCGCTGCGCCCGGCGATGAATTCCCCCGTGAGGATATCCTGCAGCCGGTTGCCGGTGGCGAGGGCGGCCTGCAGGTCTTCCGGCGCGTCGGTCTCCCCCGGGCGCAGCACGTAGGCATGCTGCTGCGTGTCGGTGTTCAGCCGCAGGTAGCTGATGCCGAAGTCGACGTGCAGCAGGTCACCCGGCCGGATCACCGCCTCGTCGTCGTGGGAGGCGATCTCGGCCTTCATGTCCCGCGCCGGCGTATCCGCCCGCTGCACGGAAACGGAGGGGTGGAACCACGCCGTCAGGCCAAGCTCGCGCACCCGGTCGCGGTACCACCAGGCGACGTCCTGCGTGGTGGTCACGCCGGGCTGGATGACTGCCTCTGAGAACCCCTCCGCGATGATCTCGTGAGCGATGCGGCAGACCTGCGGGTAGACCACCATCTCCGCCGCGCTGCGGGTCTCCAGCCAGCCGATGGCGAGCGCCTCGGCGGACACGAGGCGCTCGCGCAGGGCGGGTGCCAGCGCTTCCTCCAGCAGCCGGTACTCCGTGTGCGCCATGCCATCCGCGAGGGCAAAGGTGTCCGAGACGTTGACCCCGATCGCCCGCGGGTCGCGTTCGGCAATCAGCTCGGCCAGGCGGGCCCACTGGTCGCCGTCGCGCTCCTTGTCCCAGGCCTTGCGGAAGGTCTCGCCGACGTCGTAGCGGGCAATGGCGAGGGTCTCCAGCGGCTCGCCTTCGCCGCGGTCGTGGATCAGCAGCATGGTCCGGCGCCGCGCCGACTGCCAGGTGGCCGGCAGGAAGGTGCGCAGCACCGGGTCCTCGTTGTACTCGCGGCTGATCAGCACCCAAAGGTCGATGCCGGCGCGGCGCATCAGGCCCGGCAGCACCGTCTGCACCCGCTCCGCCAGCCACTGGTCGATGACCGCGGCGCGCTCGCGCATGGGCAGGATACGGGTATCGGCCTGCGCAGACGCTGCGAGGCCGGCGAGAAACACCGCGCAGGCCGTAGTGACGATTCTGTTCATCAAAGCTTTTCCTCTCACTCGTGGGGGCGCAGAAAGGCGGCTCAACGCGAGGGCAACCGGTTCATGCCCGGACGCCCCCCAGGGCGCGGCCGACCGCTGGTGCCAGCGCCATGCCGGCGATCATCGCGGCGAGGAACACGAGGCCGCCGCTGCCGCCATAGCTCAGCGAGGCGATGGACGGCCCCGGGCACAGGCCGGCGAGGCCCCAGCCCATGCCGAAGAGGATGGAGCCAACGACCAGCCGGCGGTCGAGCACCGGGTCGGGCGGCGCCGGGTAGCTCCCCCCCGCCAGCGGCGCACCGCGGCGGGTGAACCGCCAGGCTACGGCCATGGGAACGATGGCACCGCCCATGACGAAGGCCAGCGTCGGATCCCAGGCGCCGAAGACGTCGAGCCAGCCCTGGACCTTGCGCGTATCGGTCATGCCGGAGATGAGCAACCCGCTGCCGAAGAGGCCGCCGGCGATGAAGGCGAGGAGCAGGCGCATCAGATCACCCCCAGCCCGTGGCGCAGGGCGAGCAGGGTTGCACCGCCGGCGAAGATGTAGATCAGCGTCGCCACAATTCCCCGGGGCGACAGCCGGGAGATACCGCAGACGCCGTGACCGGAAGTGCAGCCGTTGGCGATACGCGTGCCGATACCGACCAGCACACCGGCGGCGATCACGACGGCGGCATTGCCGGTAAGGTGGGTGGCCGCCTCCCGGTCCAGGAGCGGCACCAGCAGCAGCGGCAGCAGGAATACCCCGGCGAGGAAGACCACCCGCTCGGCCCAGCTGGACCAGCCGCTGCGATCCACCAGGCCTCCGATAATGCCCGAGGCGCCCATGATGCGCCCGTTACCGAGAAGATACACGGCCGCGCCGAGGCCGATGAGAAGACCGCCGGCGAGGCCCCAGAGCCAGTCCTGTTCCATGTCGTCCCTGCAGGTGATTGATGAGGCGACGCGAAGCATAGCAAAGATACGCCCCGGCGCCGTCGACGGCGCCCGGGCTCAGCCGAGGAGCATGCGGTAGTAGAGCGGCGCCTTGTCGATGGCGAGGGCGATGGAGACCGCGAGCCCCAGCCCGAGGAAAACGTTGCGCCACCACTCGGCACGAAATTCGCCCATGACCGCGCGGCTGTTGGCGAGCGCCAGCACGATCACGTAGACGAGCGGGATCGCCACCACGTTGACGCCCATGAGCAGGATGACCTTGAGCAGAGCCGGGAAGTCCCAGAAGGGCGCAAGGGCCGCGGCGCCGAGGACGAACACCGTCAGCAGGCGGTGATAGCGGCGGTTGTCCGCGGTGAAGCGCCAGGGCTTGCCGGCCATGTCGAGCATGAAGTAGATCGTCACCTGCGCCGCCACCACCAGCGTGGTCATGGCAGCGGTGAACAGGCCGAGGGAGAAGATCACCGGACCCAGGAAGGCGAGGCGCTCGGGGAGCGCCGCCCGGAGCACGGCCGAGGCCTGGCCGACATCCGCGAAGCTGGCATGGTCGGCCATGGGGTAGAGCGCGAAAGCGCCGGCCACGAGCACGAAGAACGCGTAGGCGCCGAAGACGAAGCCGAGGTTCAGCACCGACTGCCAGAAGGCGCGGCGGAGTTCGTCGCGGCCGCTACCCGCATCGGCGCACATGTAAGGCAGGCCGAGCAACGCCGCCGGGGCGATGGCGGCGCCGACCATGGCGATGACGGAACTGGTCGCGACGCGCGGGTCCGCCTCGCCGGGAACCGGCAGGTCCGGCGGCAGCGCGGGAACGAATCCGGCGAGGATCGCCCGCCACTCCGAGAGCCCGCGCAGCGCGACGATGAGAAAGCACACGAACATGAGCACCATGAGGCAGGACATGACCGTCTGCATGCGCTCGTAGCCGCGGGAGAACACCAGCCACAGCACCCCCGCTGCCAGCAGCACCGACAGGACGACCTCGACCGCAACCGGCAGCTGCGCGGCCACGCCCGTCGGCGCGAGGCCGACCAGCGAACTGAACGCCGAGACCATCACCGAGACCTGCCCCATGGTCACGAGGAAGTGCACCGGCACGATGAGGGCGAGGATGACCCAGGCGAGGGCCGGCGCCAGCCGGCCGCGGACCAGGGTAAGGATACCCGTCGACGGGTTCAGGGCCCCGATGCGCGAGGCGCTGTCGGCCGAGACCACGAACAGGGGCAGCAGCGGCAGCAGCACCCAGAGCAGGTCGTAACGGAACCAGGCCCCGGCGAGGAGAAAGGAAGCGATCGCACCGGCGCCCATGGTCCCCGCCGCCATGACGGCCGCGGGCCCCACGAAGTTGCCGAGCGCCCGGAGCAGGCCGCTCACGGCGCGCCGCCCCCGGCCGGGCTCTCAGGCGGCACGCACCCGGCCACCACTCAGCGGGCGCCGTCGTTCCGGTAGACCGTGCCGCCCTTCATCACGAAATTGATCGTGCGCAGCGCGCCGATGTCGGCGAGCGGGTCGGCACGGACGGCGACGATATCGGCGTACTTGCCGACCGCCAGGGAGCCGGTGTCGTCGTCCGCGCCGAGCATGCGCGCGGGCTCGATGGTCGCCGCGCGCAATGCCTCCAGCGGTGTCATGCCCGCCTCGACGTAGTACTCGGCCTCGCGCACCGTGGCCGTGGTGCCGTCGTTGGGCTCGTGCGGGAGCTGGTCTGTGCCGAGCGCGATGTTGACGTCCTCCTCGATGGCCGTCTTCAGCGCCTCCCAGTGCAGCTTGCCCACGGAATCGCGGCGGTCGAGGTACCACTGCGGCGAACCGATGCGCTCGAAGAACGGCGCCGTGGCGGGCTGGCTGACGACGATGGTCGGCACCAGCCAGGTACCGGCCTTGTGCATCTTGCGCAGCACCTCGCGGTCCAGCGTGTAGCCGTGCTCGATGCTGTCGACCCCCGCGTCCACCGCGACGCCGGTCGCAGCGGAGGAGCCGGAGTGGGCGGCCACCTTGACCCCGAAGCGGTGCGCCGCATCGACCACGGCGTTGATCTCCTCCGGCGTCATCAGCGCCTCGGCAATCGCGCCGCCGTCGGTGGCGATACCGCCGGAGATGAGGATCTTCACCCACTTCGCGCCGAGACTGATCTGCTCCCGGGCCGCCTTGATGAGCTCGTAGGGTCCGTCGGCGTAGCGCACGCCGGGTTCCGAGCCATGGCCGGCGGTGATGACCAGGGACTCACCGGCCGCGTGAATGCGCGGGCCGTGGGACTCCCCCTTGCGGATGGAGCGGTCGAGGGCGAGCTCGGCATGGCGCGAGTCGCCGGGCGTGCGGATGGTCGTGACCCCGGCCTGCAGGATCTCCCGGGCGGCCGCGGCCATGCGCAGGGCGAGGGCCGGGTCGGTCTCGCCGGCAAGCTCGGCGGCCATCTTGCCGGGCAGTATCAGCCCCAGGTGCACATGCATATTCATGAGCCCGGGGACGAGCCACTGACCGGCGACGTCGATGACCTCGGCATCGGCGGGTACGTCCACCTCGCCGCTGGCGCCGATGGCGGCGATGCGCTCGCCGTCCACGACCACGACGGCATCGCGCAGCGTTTCACCGCTGTCCACGTCGACGACGGTGCCACCGACCAGCGCCTTGACCGCCGCGTGGGCCGGGGCGGTGCCGAGCTGGAGCAGTAGCAGGCAGGCGACCAGGATCCTTGCTGTATACATGAGTGGCTGCATGAGTAGCTGCATGGGTTGTCTCCTTGGTGGTCAGTGGCCCGGTGGCGCAGCGTGGGCACGGGCGAGTTCGGACTCGAGCAGGGCCAGCGGCAGCGGGCCGGCACGCAGCACCGTGTCGACCCAGGCCCGCGGCGCTGCGCCGGCGTCGTGCTGCGCCGCGTACAGCCGCTTGAACACGAGGTAGCCGGTCATGTAGTCGGTAATCTGCAACGGCGAGTTGACGACCCGCTGCCACAGGTTGATGGCGAACTGCGGCGCCAGCAGGCCTTCATCGCGGGCGAACGCGAGTACCTCGTCCCGGCCCCAGCCCGCCGTATGCACCTGCACGCTCACGTAGGCGCGGGTGGCGTTCTCGAGCCGCTTGCGCAGGTGGGCGAGGCGGGTGAGCGGCGCGTCACCGGCCCAGCCTGCGTCGAGCATGAGTTCCTCGGAGAAGCTGCCCCAGCCCTCGGTATAGCTGCCGCTGGCAAAGAGCGTGCGCACCGCCGGCGCTGCAGATACCGCCACCTTGTACTGCAGGTAGTGGCCGGGAAACATCTCGTGGGAGATGATCATGGTGTTGAAATGGGTGTTGAAGGAGCGGTAGAAGCCCTCGCGGGCGCCCGCCGGCGCGCTGTCGGGAATCGACGGCACGTAGAACAGGGTGTCGGCGCCCGGGTCGAAGGGCCCGCTCGGGTAGACCCCGCCGATCGCCGCTCCGCTGAAATGCGCCGGCGACAGGTCGACGACCAGCGTTGTCGGCTTCGGTACGGTGGCGATGTCCTCCGCCTCCACGAAAGCCTCGGCCTGCGCCGTGAGCGTCACGAATTCCTCGAGGAGCGCCGCCTGGTCGCGGGTGCGATCGTCCTCCATCGCGGCGAGGGCGGCCGCGAGGAGCGCCTCCCCGGCCAGCGGTTCCGGCGGCGCCGGCGACAGGGATGTCTGCCAGCGCGCCGCCTCGTCGACCATCAGCGCCCGCGTGCGGCGGATCTCGTCGCGAGCCGTGTCGCGCAGCGTCACCGGGGTGTAGACCCCGCCGGTGCGGCGGGAAAGCTTGGCCGCGTAGACCGCTGGGCCGAGCGCGGGGCTCGGATCGGCTGCCGGCAGCACGGCGTCACGCAGGTGCGCTTCCAGGGCGGCGATCGCGTCCGCCGCGCGCGTCGCGGCGGCGACGACCTCGGCCGCGCGCGGCCAGTCCGCCACGATCCCGGGCAGGCCCTCGCCGTAGAAGGTCCGCGCGCCCGCGAGGGTCCGCAAAGCCGCCTCCGTGCGCAGCGTCCTCCCTGTTTCCAGCGCGTCGACGCCCTGCCGGCAGAGCGCCTCGACACCTGCGAGGCGGGCCAGTGCCGCTTCGCTGCGGGCCGCGCCGGCAGGCTCGTCGCGCACGAGCAGGTGGGTCAGGGCCTGGGAAACGCGCTCGGCATACCAGCCCGGCTGCGCGCGCAGCGGCCGGTCTTCGGCCCAGTTCGCCAGCTCGTCCTCGGCCGCCCCGGCGAGGACCGCGAGGTCCGTGCGCCGCTCCGCGGCCAGGCCGGTCCCGGCCAGTCGCTCCCGCGCGGACGCGGCGGTCGCGCGGTTGAAGGCGAGCCACTGCGCCACCGTTTCCGGCGTCACCTGTTCGAAGCGCGCCGCACTCGGCGCATGGCCGCGCGCGTAGGCGCGGCTGGGGTAGAACGCGACCCAGCGGTCGATGTAGGACGCGACCAGGTCACCCGGCCCGCCGGCGTCCGCGCCGGCGGGTAGCGCGGCCGCCAGGAGGGCGCCGGCCAGGGCCAGCGCGGCTACCGGGGCCGGGCTGCGGCGGGTTCGTGACACCACGGGCTCAGAACGTATAGCGCACCCGCACACCGTAACGCTGCACGCCGGGTTCGATGTGCAGGCCCCCGCTGAAGGCCTTCTGGTAGGCATTCGTGAAGTAGGTGTCGTCGAAGAGGTTCTCGACGTAGGCGGTCACGCTGTAGTTCTCGTGCTGCACACCGAGGCGCAGGTTGAAGATGTCGTAGCTCGGCACCTCCCAGGGGAAGCCCTCCTGGATCAGCGCCGCCACCGTCGAGCGCAGGCTGTCGCGGTAGATGTACTCGCCGCGGACGAAGGCGTCCAGGCCGTTGCTGATCGGGAAGCTGTACTCGGCATCGGCAGAGACGGTCCACTCCGGCGAGTTCGGGATCGTCTGCCCGTCGAGCACGCGGTCCGCGCCGTCGATCAGGGCGGTGAACTCCTCGAACTCGGCCTTGAGGTAGCCGACGTTGAGGTTCATGACCAGCCCGGCAACCGGTGCCGAGGTGATGGAGAGCTCGGCACCGTAGGACTCGGCGGAGTCGGCGTTGTCGATACCGCCGAAGATGAAGAACTCGCCCTCGTCATCCACACCTGATTCCTGGAACGCGGCCTGCAGGTCGGTCCAGTCCATGTAGAAGATCGCGGCGTTGATGCGCAGGGTCCGGTCGAGGAGGTCGGCCTTGTAGCCGATCTCGTAGTTCCACAGCTCTTCCGGGTCGTAGGTTTCCAGGTCGGAGACCGGCGCCACCTGCACGCCGCCGGACTTGAAGCCCTTGGCGACCGTGGCGTAGACCGAGGCGTCGTCGTCGATGTCGTAGCGCAGGGAGACCTTGGGCGAGAAATCCTCGAAGGTGTCCTTCACCTGCAGCTCCTGGGACACGCCGCCACCGAAGCCGGAAATGTCCGTGTCGATGGTCTCCTCGCTGTAGCGACCGCCGACGGTCAGCACGAGCCGGTCGGTGAGCGCGTAGTCGGCCTGGCCGAAGACAGCGATGACCTCGGACGTGCCGGCCGATTCCTCGCTGTCGATGAGGAAGCCCTCGGGCAGGCCGAAGGGCTGCGCGGCGCCGACGAAGGTCTTGTTGTCGATGAAGCCCTCGTCGTCCGAGTAGAAGAAACCGACGTTCCAGTTCAGCTTGCTCTCCCCGGTGCTCTGCAGCCGGAACTCCTGGGTGGTGCTCTCGCGGGGGATGGTGCGGAACTCCCGGAAGTAGTCGCCGCTGCCGCCGTCGATGTCGCCGCGGAGGAAGAAGTCGGACTCCATGTAGCCGGTGATGCTGGTGGCGCGCATGTTGGCGAAATCGTAGTCGATGCGCGCGATGTAGTACTCGAAGTCCGTGCCCACGGACTGCGGCGCGTTGAAGTTGACCTTGTCCTGGTTGTCCGGGAAGAAGCCGACGCCGTCCGGGTCCGGGTCCGCCAGGCCGTCGCCGTCGCGGTCCGGGAAGCTCGAGTACAGCGTACCGCCCGCGAAGGTGGAGAAGACCCCGGACGGAACGCCCTCGCGCATGCCGACATCCTCGCTGGCATCGCTAGCGGTCAGGGTCACCGAGAGGTTCTCGGTGGGGGTCCACAGCAGCGATGCGCGCCAGTACTGGTAGTCGAAGTCGTTGCCGCCGCCCTGCGGGTTGATGTTGCGGATGTTGCCGTCCGAGCTCCAGTCCTTGTAATTGATGCGCGCGCCGAGAACGTCCTTGACCAGCGGGATGTTCAGCGTGCCCTCGACGTCCAGGGTGTCGAAGCGGACGTAGTCCGCCATGATCGAGCCCTCGAACTCGTCGGACTTCGGCGCCACGGAGGTGACGTTGATGCCGCCGCCGAGGGCGTTGGCCCCGAAATAGGTGGACTGCGGGCCGCGCAGCACCTCGATCCGCTCGATGTCCATGATCGGCGGGTTGATGCTCGAGGTCGCGAGGTTGAAGCCGTCGAGGTAGAAGCCGAAAGTGGCGGTACGCCGCGCCTGGTTCGAGTTCACGAAGTTGGTGATCCCGCGCATGCTGATGGCCCGGCGCGAACGGGCGCCGTTGCTGATGAAGCTCGCGTTGGGCACGCGGCCGACGAAGTCCGTGACATCCCGGAACATGTTTTTCTGGATGTCCTCGGTGTTGAAGGCCGAGATGGCGATGGGCACGTCCTGCAGGCTCTGCTCGCGCTGCTGCGCCGTGACCACGATTTCCTCCAGCGGCGCCGCGTTCTGCGCCATGGCCGGCGCGGCGGTTACCGCCAGTACAGCGGCTGCCAGCGCCCGTCGCCGCATGCCTCGCACTGCATATCCATGATCTTTCATGTTTCGTTCTCCCCTCGATCAATCCAAGCCCGATGTCGGCAGGCGCCGGCCTCCCCTCGAGGACGACGCAATCAGCGCCGATAATAGGCCGATGCCGGGGGCAAGAACACCCTCTCTGGCGGAGCAGTGGCACAATTCCCACGGATGGGCGTGATAAGCTCCCACCCCTCGAACAGCCGATTAAGCAAGGACCTCCCGATGAAGAAAAGGCGCGGACACCGCCAGACCCCGACCCTGCCGGCCCTCTGCTTGGCGCTTTTCGCGTGCCTGCTGCAACCCGCAGTGCGGGCTGCCGATGACGGCACGGAAAGCGTCATGCAGGCCGTCGAGGGGCTCTGGGCCTACACGGACCTGGTGACCCGCGACGGGCAGTCGCTACCGCTCACCGGTATCTTCCTGTTCAAGGATGGCACCTTCGTGCAGCAGAGCATCTTCAACGGCGAGCCCTTCGAGGCCCAGGGCGCCATGGCCCATGCCGGCCCCTACTGGCCCGGCGGCGCCGGGCTGCGCATGACCTCGGACCCGACGCTGAGCCTGGACCCCGGCAGCGAGACGCCCCTGACCTCGATCGGCGTACTCGAGCACGACATCGCGGTGCGCCGCGACGGCGGGGAACTGGTGATCCAGTTCGGCGGCGGTACCAGCACCGTGCAGACTTTCCGCCGCCTCGGCGATGCGGCCGACGCGGCCCTGTACCCGCTCGAGGACGGCGTCTTCGCCCTCGTCGACGGCTATTTCATCCTCGTCAGCGGCAACGCACAGCATGCGGTCACCGGCTACGGCAGCTACGAACGCGACGGCGATGCACTCACGCTCGCGATCACCCGCTGGGCCGAGAGCGACGGCGAGCAGGTGACCAACCGCAGGAATACCACCCTGGTCGCCACTTTCGACGGCGCCACCCTCGCCCTCCCCGGTGGCCAGCGCCTGGCGGTCGTCGCGGCGGAGGCAGCGGCACCATGAGCGAGCACAGCTTCACGCTCTACGATCTGCGCGTCGAAACGATCGAAGGGGACCGCCCTTTCGTGTGCAGCCACGAAGTCGGCAGCGGCTTCGAGGTGCGCGGTGAGAACATCCACATGGATGCGGACAAACCGTTCTCCCTCTATGCCCTGGCGGCGCTGTTGCCGCTGCTGCCACCCAAGCAGCGCCCCCTGAACGAGTTCGACTGGATGGCCACGGACCACGTCATCGCCTGCCCGGACCCCCACTGCGGCGCGCGCTTCCGTATCAGCCGCATCGGCCGCCAGGTGGTGCGCCGCGACGACACCACCGTGGAACCGCTGCCGGAGAACAACCCGTGGAAGGAGTGATCGACCGCTTCACCCTCGCAGAGGGCTACACCATCTCCCGCGTCATCAAGGGCGGCTGGCAGCTGTCCGACGGGCACAGCGACCGCCTCTCCGGCGACCCGGTGGCCGACATGTTCGCCTTCGTCGAGCGCGGCATCGACACCTTTGACTGCGCCGATATCTACACCGGCGTGGAAGCGCTCATCGGCGAATTTATCGCCGCGAACCAACGGCGGGCCGAGCCCTGGCCGGTACGCGTGCACACCAAGTACGTCCCGGACTACGACGCCCTCGGCGCCCTGACCCGCGCCGACGTGGAGACCATCATCGACCGCTCGCTGCGCCGGCTGAACCAGGAGCGTCTCGACATGGTGCAGTTTCACTGGTGGAACTACGCGGTGCCCGGGTGGGTGGAGGCCGCGCAGTGGCTCGGCGAGCTGCAGCGGGCGGGCAAGATCGACCGGCTGTCGCTGACCAACTTCAATACGGAGAAGACCCGGGAACTCGCCGATGCCGGCGTCGAGCTGACCACCACCCAGGTCCAGTATTCGCTCCTCGACCCGCGCCCGGAAAAAGCCCTCGTTGCCCTGTGCGCCGAGCGCGGCATGCACCTGCTCTGCTACGGCACGCTCGCCGGCGGCTTCCTCAGCGACCGCTGGCTGGGCGAGGCCGAGCCGACGACCATCAGCAACCGCTCGCTGATCAAGTACAAGCTGATGATCGACGAGGCCGGCGGCTGGGCGCTGTTCCAGGAGCTGCTCGAAACGCTCGCCACCATCGCCCGGCGCCACGGCACGACAATCGCCACCGTGGCCTCGCGCTGGGTCCTCGAACAGCCCCGGGTCGCCGCCGTGATCATCGGCGCGCGCAACGCGGCTCATGTGGATCGCTACGCCGAGCTGTTCCGTTTTACCCTGGACCAGCAGGACCGCGACGCCATCGCCGCCGTGCGCGCGCAGATGCAGGTGCCCGCCGGGGATGTCTTCGACCTCGAGCGGGATAAGGACGGCCGCCACGGCAGCATCATGAAGTACAACCTGAACGCCGACTGAGCGCCGGCCCGCTGCCGGGCCTTGACGGGGCCGGACAGGCTTTGAAGGACAGGTGCGGCGTATAAGCGGATAAAGAGTGCGGCGGGGCGCCGGCCGTCCCGGACGCCGCCCCGCCCTGCCCCGCCGGATCAGCCCGTGTAGCCGTACACCGAGCGGGCGTGTTCCTCCGAGATGAACCCGTCGAGGAGATCCTCGCGCACCGCTTCGGGATCGCGCTCGGCCGCATCGCCGTAGCCGCCGCCCCCCCCGGTCAGGGAGTGGATGATGGTGCCGACCGGGAGCGAGAAGTCGTTGATCTTCAGGCACTCCACGGGCGCCTCGCCGGGACGCTCGATGCGCACCACCGGCTTCTCGCCGTCACCCCCGCCGAACAGCCCCCAGGCCGGCGTGTCGGAACGCTCGAACCATAGCCAGAGCGAGGAATCCGCCTCCACCCGGTACTTGCGCGAGGTGCCGTTGCCGCCGCGGTAGCGCCCGGCGCCGCCGGAGTCCTGGCGGATGCTGTACTCGAGAATCCGCAGGGGATACTTGCTCTCGAAGATCTCGATCGGCAGATCCTTGAAGCTGCCGTTCACGTTATTGATCAGCGAACTCGCCCCGTCGCCGCCGTCGAAGGCGCCCCAGCCGCCGGTGGTCGGCTCGATCATGAGGTAGCGGGCGTGGTTCTGCCGGGGGTCCGTGCCGGCGATGGTGATGACCATGGAGTCACCGTAGTGCGCGCCGGCGGCGCGCTCCGGCATCACCGGCGCGAGGGCCTTCACGATCAGGTCAATCAGCAGGCCGAGGGGCGTGAAGTACCAGCCGCAGGGCGCGGGCTCCTGCGCGTTGAAGATCGAGGCTTCCGGCGCGCTGACATCCAGGGCCCGGAAGGAACCGCCATTCGGCGACACGTCGGAGCAGATAAGTAGCTTGTAGGCCACGCGGGCGGCGGCCACGGTCTGCGTCAGGCCGCAGTTGACCGGGCCCGCGGCCTGCGCGGCCGAGCCCGCGAGGTCGATCTGCATGCCGTTGCCTGCGACGGTCAGGCGCAGGCGCACGGGGACCGGCCCGTTGCCGAGCCCGTCGTCGTCGATGGTGCCCTCCGCGGTGTACTCGCCATCCGGCAGCGCGGCGATGGCCTCGCGCTCCTTGGCCTCGGTCTGGGCGTAGATCTCATCCCGCGCCGCGCGCACGGTCTCGGCGCCGAAGCGGTCGAAGAGCGCCTTCAGCCGCTGCTCCCCGGTCCGCCCGGCGGCGATCTGCGCGTTCAGGTCGCCGATGGTCGCGTCGCCGAAGCGGCTGTTCAGGCGCAGCAGTTCGATCACGTCCTCCCGCGGTTCCCCGCGGTCGTAGAGACGCGTCGGCCCCCAGCGCGTACCCTCCTGGTAGATCTCGCGCGAGTCCACGGGCGTGCCCGGATCCTTGGCGCCGACATCCAGCCAGTGGGCGCGGGAAGCCGCGAAACCGATCCGCTCTCCGCGCCAGAAGATGGGCATGATGATCGTGGAGTCGTTCAGGTGCGTGCCCGTCATGTACGAGTCGTTCATGTAGAACACGTCGCCTTCCTGGAAGTAGTCCCAGCCGTAGCGCTCCGCCATGATCTTCACGCAGATCTCGAGGTTGCCGAGGAACAGGGGCAGGCCCAGGCTCTGCCCCAGGACCTCGCCCTGCTCGTCGATGAGGGCCACGGAGCAGTCCTTGCCCTCGTAGATCACCGGCGTGAAAGCGCTTCGGATCAGCGTTGCATTCATGTCGCTGGCGATGGCGACGAAGGCGTTGCGGATGATCTCCGTCGTGATCGGATCGATGGTGCTCATGCGCTGGCTCCTTTCTGCAGCAGGAGGTTGCCCTTGGAATCGACGGTGAGCGTCCAGCCCGGCGGCATCACCGTGGTCGCGCTCTGCTCTTCCACGATCGCCGGGCCATCGAAGCGGAAGCCCTCCCGCAGCCGGTCGCGCAGCAGCACGGCCGTCTTGTGGCGCTCGCCGCGGAAAACCGCGTCGCGCTCGCCGGCCACCGGGTCGCCGTCGCGCACCGGCGCGTCTTCACCGCGGTACTTGCCGATGGCGCCGATGGCGGCAACGCGCAGGTTCACGAACTCGATCGGCGCCGCCGGGCTGGCGTGGCCGTGGCGCTGCCGGTGGGTCTCGTGGAAGCGTCGCGCCAATTCCCCGGCGGAGATGCCCGCCTCGAGCGGGATGTTGATGGTGTACTCCTGCCCGGCGTAGCGCATATCCGCCGAGCGTTCGCAGTGGGCCTTGCCGGCCTCGATGCCCTCTTCCAGCACCGCGTCGCGCCCCTCGGACTCCAGCGCCGCAAAAGCCGCCTCGAGCTCCTCGCTGTCCACGCCGGCTGCGGCGCGGAAGAACGACAGCGTGACATCCCGGCGCAGGTCCGTCTGCAGCATGCCCCAGGCCGAGAAGGTGCCGGGGAAACGGGGGATAAGCACCTCCCGGATATCCAGCTCCTCCGCCAGGAACGCCGCCGCCATGGGGCCGGCGCCGCCGAAGGCGACAAGGGTGAAGTCGCGCGGGTCGACGCCCTCGCTCACGGTGATCGTGCGCATGGCGTCCGCCATCGCCGCGTTGGAGATCGCCAGGATTCCCTCGGCGAAGGGTTCCGGCTCCATGCCGGCCCCGGCCGCCAGGGTCTCGATGGCCTTCGCCGTGGCGTCGGCATCCAGGGACATCTCGCCGGAGAGCAGCGAGCGCGCGCCCAGGCGGCCCAGGTACAGGTTGGCGTCGGTGACCGTGGGCTCCGTGCCGCCGTTGCCGTAGCAGGCAGGGCCCGGTACGGACCCGGCGCTGTGCGGGCCGACGCGGACCGCGCCCTTGTCCAGCCAGGCGATCGAACCGCCGCCGGTGCCGATGGTGCGGATATCGACGATGGACATGAGCAGCGGCAGCCCTTCGAGTTCCGTCTCCAGGGTGGTGGACGCCTTGCCGTCGACCACGAGGCTGAGGTCGAAGGACGTGCCCCCCATGTCGACGCAGAGCAGGTTCTGGCGACCGGTCCGCTCCGAGAGCGCCGTTCCGGCGATGGTCCCGCCGACCGGTCCGGAGAGCAGCGTGTACACCGGTTTGTCCCGGGCGCTCTCTGCCGTGACCACGCCGCCGCTGGACTGCATGATGTGGACGCCGGCCTTCATGTCGCGCTCGCGCAGCTGCTCTTCGAGGCTCAGCAGGTAGCGCTCGACCACCGGTGCCACGTAGGCGTTCATGACCGCCGAGGAGGCGCGCTCGTACTCGCGCCACTCCCGGGCCACCTCGTGGGACAGGGAGATCGACACTCCCGGCAGCGCCTCGCGGAGGATCTCCCGGGCGCGAAGTTCATGCGCCGGGTAGGCATAGCTGTGCAGGAAACACACGGCGACCGCGTTGACCCCCTCGCTACGCACCTTTTCAACGATCGGCGCGAAGTCCGCCTCGCAGAGCGGCTCGAGCTCGCTGCCGTCCCAGGCCAGGCGCCCGCCGATCTCGTGCACATCGCGCCGCGGCACCAGCTGCTCGGGCTTCTGGTAGCGCAGGTCGTACAGCGCGTCGCGATTGCCCCGGGCAATCACGTAGCTGTCGCGGGCACCGCGGGTGGTCAGCAGCAGCACCCGCTCCCCGCGGCGTTCGAGGAAAGCGTTGAGACCGACCGTCGTCCCGTGAACGAAGTAGTCGATGGCCGACAGGTCCGGGATCACGCCGGAGATGCCGTTGATCACCCCCTCGGCGGGATTTTCCCGGGTTGTGGGCACCTTGTTGACGAAGGCCGGCCCGTCGGAGGGCTGGATGACGATATCGGTGAAGGTGCCGCCGATATCTGCGGAGACTTGATAGCGCGTCATGTCAGAAGTTGTACCTCAGGCGAAGGTTCCAGATCCGGCCCGGTGCGGCCGCCGAGAAGCCGCCGGCCACCCACTCGGAGTTGTACTCCTCGTCGAGCGCATTCTGCAGCTGCCAGAGGACGGACCATTTCTCGTCGGCATCCTCGATCCCGAGGCGAACACTCAGGAAGTCCAGCGGGCTGCGGTCCGTGGAATTCTGCACGTCCCAGTACTGGCTGCCGCGGCGCTCGTAATCGACCCGCGCGAACAGGTCGATGCCCGGGAGCGGTGACGGCGCCACCAGCTGGCCGCCGATGTTGATCGTCTCGTCGGCGATGTAGGGCGCGTCGTTGCCCTCCACGGAGGGGTCGACCGCGTATTCCTCGATCTCGCTGTCCGTGAAGCCGTAGGCGGCGTACAGGTCGAGGTACTGGTTGACGCGGTAGTTTAGCTCCAGCTCGCCGCCGTAGAGCTGCACCTCGTCGATGCTGGTGAGGATCTGCGCACTCACGGCACCGATGAAGGAGAAGAACTGCTGCCCCTCGACCGCGGTGCTGAAGGCCGCCGCCACGAGGCGCAGCCGGTCGTCCATGAACAGCCCCTTGTAGCCGACCTCGAAGGACTCGGATTCCTCCTGGTCGACCACGTCGGTGATACCGACCAGGCCGACGGACTCGGCCACGTCCGAGATACCGTTCTGGTTGAACTGGCCGCTGCGGAAGCCGCGGCCCCAGGTGGCGTAGAGGTTGTGCTGGTCCGTTGGCCGGTAGCGCAGCGTGACCTTCGGCTGCCACATGTCGAAAGTCTCCTCGTTGCGCGCGCCCGGCTCGCCGGCCGGGAACTGCAGCGGCGAGACGTCCTGCTGGCGCTTTTCCTCGTCGTAGCGGAGCGCCGTGGAGAGTTCGAAGTGCTCGCCGAGGTCTGCATTCAGCTGGCCGAACACCGCCATGGCCTCGTTGCTGTTGTCGTCGGCGAGGAAGGAGGTCGTGGGGTTGCTGGGATCGCTGGTCGGCTCGCGCTCGAGGCGGATAATGCCGGCGCCGGTATCGACACCCGTCGACAGCGATACGAAGCGGTCCCAGTCGAGGTAGTAGGCACCGATCTCCCAGCGCAGTGCCTGGTCGTCGGGCGAGCGGAAGCGCACTTCCTGGCTCCAGGCCTCGATATCGAACCAGCCGGTCTGGGTGCCGTCGTTGCCGAACAGCTCCGGTGGGCTCATCGCGGCGGTGTAGGGAAACTGGTCGGAGTCGGACCACTCCTCGAGGTCGGTGTAGCTGGTGGTGGCGGTCAGCGTACCGAAGTCGGTGACCCAGTCCACCTTCAGCGCGAAGTCGTCCATGTCGCGCTCGCCGTAGTCGAGGTTGTTGTCGCGCACCGGCAGCACGTTGTCCGCGTCGATCGGGCCCGTGTCCGTGCCGAAGCCGATGGCCGTGATGTTGTCGTCGGCGAGGTCCACGCCCTGGAACTGGAAGCCGATGCCGCGGCCCTTGTGCCGCGCCATGCTGGCGCGGAAGTCGAGGCTCAGCGTGTCGCTGGGCTCCCAGATCAGGCGGCCGCGCACCACCGTGTCCTCGAAGCGGTCAGCCTTCTCCTGGCGGGTGATGTTGTAGAGGTAACCCTCGCGGTCGATGTAGCGCCCGGAGAGCTGGCCGTAGAGCTGGTTCTCGACGATGGCACCACCGTAAGAGCCCTCGACCAGGTACTCGTCACCGGCCCCGGTACCGACGCTGACGTAGCCGTCCGCCTCGTTGGTGGGGCGCTGGGTGTTGATGATGATCGCTCCGCCGGTGGCGTTGCGGCCGTAGATCGCCCCCTGGGGCCCCTTCACCACCTGCACGCTCTCGAGGTCAAAGAGTTCCTGGCGGAACTGGATACCGCTGAACTGCAGCACGCCGTCGATGACCGTGGCCACCGGGGCCTCGCCGTTGCGTACCTGGGTCAGGCCGCGGATGCTGAGGAAGCTGGTGCCGATGCCCTGGGAGGTCGCGAGGGTGACGTTGGGCGTCAGGGAGACGAAGTCCTCCATGCGCTGGATGTTGGCATCCTGCAGCGTCTCCGCGGAAAACGCGGTCACTGCGTAGGGCGCCGCCTGCAGTGTTTCCTCGCGACGCCGCGCGGTAACGATGACCTCTTCGAGCATGACCGGTTCATCACTGGCCGCACCCTGGGCCAGGGCCGGCGGGGCCAACACCGCCGCGAGGGCACTGACGATGAGGCGGCGCTGCCTGTTGCTGCTCTGCTTGTGCATGATTGTCGCTCCCCTGGAAGCCGTTCACTGGGTCTTGTCGCGGGCTCGCTGTCCGGGCGACGGTGGCACCGGTGCCCCGCGCCGGAGGCCTGGCCCCCTTGCTTCGAAAGGTGGGTTAAATTTTTAACCATGTCAATCTTTTTTGATATGCTATAAACATTGAACCGCGCCCCCCGGCGCCAAGGAGCCACCGTGCCACAAGCGGGAAAGACGAAAGCGGACAGGGCAGCCCCCGAGAAAACGGGCCGCCACGTGCGCCGCTCTATCGGCGGCCTGCTCAAGGCGAAGCGCCTCGAACAGGGACTCACGCTGCAGGAGCTGGCCCGGCGCGCAGAGCTGTCCGCCGCGTTCCTGTCGCAGGCCGAGCGCGGCAAGGCAACGCCGTCGATCGTTTCCCTGATCAACATCGCGAGGGCGCTGGACACGGATATCCACTACTTCATCTCGCCCCCCGCTGCCGCAACGCTGGTCAGCCGGGCCGACGAGCCGCGCTATCTCGAGCTGGACTCGCCGGTGCAGTACCGGGTGATGAATGCGGACATCCCGAACCAGCGCCTGGGCGCCCTGCTCATGACGGTGCCGCCGGGTGTCGAGCTGCCGGCCGTCCACCGGGACGAGGGAGAGGACCTGTTCTTCATCGTGGCCGGGGAGATCGAGCTGGAAATCGACGGCAAGCACTTCACCCTGGGCGCCGGCGACTCGACCCACATCAACACGCAGCTGGACCACAGCATGCGCAACAGCGGCAGCGAAGACGCCACGCTGCTGTGGGTGGGCACACCCGCGCTGCTGCCGCCGGAAAGGTCGGACGAGAGCTGACGCCGGTGTCTGAGCTCCGCATCCAGACGGCGCTCGGCACCGTTCGCATCGCCCTGGCCACTGAGCAGGCCCCCGTCACCACCGGCTATTTCCTGGACCAGGTGCGCTGCGGCCGGCTCAGCGGCGGCAGCATCTTCCGCGTCCTGTCCAGCGAGCTGAGCCCCGCCGACACAAGCGCGACGATCGATGCCGTGCAGTTCGGGACCGCGCGCGGCCTCGACGAGGAGCGCCAGCGGATCGTCCACGAGAGCACGGCGGTCAGCGGCCTCCGCCACGAGCCCTGGACCGTGTCCGCGGCGCGCTTTGCACCGGGCGAGCTCTATGCCAGCTTCTTCGTGTGCGTGCAGGCGGAACCGTCGCTCGATCACGGCGGCGCACGCCACCCCGACGGCGAGGGCTTTGCCCCCTTCGGCCGGGTCGTTGCGGGCCGGGCGGTCATACGCCGTGCCCACGAACTCGCCGAAGCCGGCGGGCTCCTGAAACACCCCGTGCCGATCCTCGACGCGTCTGTCATCGATCCGGTGGCCGCCGCGAAACCCGCCTAGCGTTCTCGCTGGCTCTCCTCCAGCGCGCCATCGCCCGCGGCGGTCAGGCTGCTGAGAATCTCCAGCTCCGCCCGGATGCGGTTGCGCACCTGGTCCCAGAGATCGTCCTGCTCCGCCCGCCCGGCGTCGCTGCTGCGCTGGAGCTCGCGGTAACAGGCGACGGCGGCAGCCGCGGAGCGCGCCATGGAAAAGGCCTCGGCCGTCTCGCGCGCCGAAGCCGCCAGGCCGTCCTCCCCGGCCGCCAGGCGGTCGTGGACCCAGCCGAGGGCGTCCGCGAAGGCGGCCGGCGACGCCGTCGCTACCAGGCGCCCGTTGTGCCGGTCGCGCACCACCTCGCGGACGCCCGGGGCGTCCAGACCCACGACCGGCAGGCCGGCGGCCATCGCTTCCGTGAGTACCATGCCCTGCGTCTCGCTCTGTGATGCGAAGGCGAACACGTCCATGGCGTTCATGGCATCGGCCAGCGCCTGCCCCTCGAGAACCCCGCTGCAAACGAGGCGTTCCGCCAGGCCCGCGGCGCGAAAGCGCTCGACGAGGTCCGCCTCGGCGTCGCCGCTGCCGACGACCAGGAAATAGCGGTCGCCCGCACCGGCCAGGAACGCGGCTACGGCGTCGGCCAGGAAACCGATGTTCTTCTCTTCCGCCAGCCGGCCCATGTGTCCGACCACGAAGGCGTCCGCGGGCAGTTCCCAGCGCCGCCGGGCGGCATTTCGGTCACCGGCGGCGAACCGCTCCACATACACACCGGTGGGGATGACCTGTACCGGCGTGGTGACGCCGCGCTCCAGCAGCAGGTCGCGAATGCTCTCGCTCGGCGCGAACACCCGGTCGGCGAGGTTGGCATAGCGCGTGGCCAGCTCGATGACGAAGGCCTTCAGGGCCGGCGAGTCGACGGGCACGTAGTGCGTGTATTCCTCGTAGCGCGTGTGGTGCGTGAACACCAGCGGCACGGCGAAGGTACGCGCGGCGCGCACCGCGGTCATGCCTAGGAGGAACGGGTGCTGCGAGTGGATCACGTCCGGCTCGAAGGCCTCGAGCGTGGCGTTCAGCCCCGACGGCAGCGGCAGCGCGACGGAGAAGTCGCTGGCATTGAAGTTCTGCAGCGCGGGCACGCGCACCACGTCCTCCTCCGGCGGCATGTCCGGGAAGGTCGGCGCGACCACCAGCACCCGGTGCCCCGCCTCGCGATATTCGTCGCGGAACGCCGCCACCGAGCGGGCCACGCCGCCGACGTGGGGCGTGTAGGTGTTGGTGAACAGAACGATATTCACGGCGCCTACGCTCGCTGCCGGGGTTCGAGCAGCACGCTGTCGCTGTCGCCGTCGTCACCGCAGGCCGTGTAGCCGGGCAGCGAAACGCGCAGCGCCGGCGCCTCCCGGTGCCAGCGCGCCTCCCAGCTCACGCGCACCCGGCCCGCGGCTTCCGGCGCCACGCGCACGGTGACCGGCCCGAAGGTGGTCGGTGCCGGTCCAAAGGACACCGGCTCACCGGCGGCCAGCCAGCGCGCAGGAACGCCCGACGCCAGCACGAGCGTGTCGCCCTCCTCGCGGAGGAAGCAGTAGCGCAGCATCAATACCCACTCGGCCGCAGCCCAGACATGGTGACCGTCGCCCATGCAGCCGCCGCCGGTCTGCGGGTGGATCGCCTCCGGCCACTGGCCGGTGGGGCTGGCGAGGCGTGCCACGGCGTCCATGAGCTCCAGGTAGCGCGGGTCGCCGGCGCGCAGCAGCACCTGGGCGACCTGCAGGGTCAGGTAGGCATTCTGCCCGGAGTGGATCATGTCCTGGAAGAAGGCGCCGTCGACGAAACACTCGTCCAGGAGGTAGCGCACGCAGTCCAGCAGCCGCTCGTCGTCGGCGGCAAACAGCTGCAGGGGATAGCCCGCAGCCACCGAGCCGATGGCGCCGGCATCCAGGCGCCGGTAGGGCGCGGCGGGCATGGCCGGCCTGCCCAGCCTCTCCCGGGCACTGGCCAGGCTGCGATCCACCGCTGCCGCCAGCCGGTCCGCGGCAGCCCCGGCGCGCTGCGCGGCGTCGGCGTCATCGGCGAGTATCGCGGCCGCGGCGCGCAGGCCGGCAATGCTCCAGAAATCGTCCCAGTAGTAGTAGTCGTTCGGTCCCAGGTGCTCTGCGCTGAACCCCGCCGGCAACAGCCCGGCGTGGGGCGTGACGGGGCTTTCCGGCAGGCACTTGCGGCTGATCCAGCGGGCGGCGCGGTCCACCGGTTCGCGCCAGTGCGCGGGAACGCCCTCGCCCTGCAGGCGGCGGTAGCGGTCCAGCAGCCAGAGCACCTCGCCGTTCGAGTCCCACTCGCCCTCCTGCGACCGGAAGTAGCCGAGCGGTGTCTGCCGTGCAAAGAAGCACTCGATGGCGCGCCGGGCCCGCGCCTCGAGGCCCAGGGCGAGCAGCGCGTGGATGATGAACGCGGCATCGCGGAACCAGAAGCGCTTGTAGGTATAGGGCCCGGGATAGGCGTCTTCCGGCGTGTGCAGCACCAGGGAGGTCACCGCGGCATCGAAGAGAAAGCGGTAGTGCGGCTCGGGGCACTCGAGCCGGCAGGCCTTGTCCCGCTCCCGGGCCCAGGCATCGGGCATGAGCGGGCGCGCGGGGTCGGCCTCGCCGAGCGGGATGCTGGCCGTGACTTCCGCCGCTTCGTCGAAGGGGTACACCGCCGCCGCGCTGGCGAGGCCCACGGGGCAGTCGACGGCGGCGGCGCTGGCGCCACCGTTATCACCGTCGAGCTTGAACAGGACGTCGCCTTCCTGGTACGTCGCCGTGTGGTGTACTGCCGGCGCCGGGTCGAGGGTCACGCACGGGTCGCCGTTCACGCGCCACTCGCGGCCGTCGAGCGCGACCCGGTTGATAAAGCTGACGCCCTCCGCATTCTGCGGCCGCAGTGCCAGCACCAGCCGCGCGGCGCCCCCGCGAGCATTCCCGGCCCGGACCTGCAGCCGGCAGACCGGCCGCCCAGCGTCGAGGACCACCTCGGCGCGCAGCGCCAGACCCAGGCCGTCGCCGCTGCTGCGCGTCTCCACGGCGGCGCCATCGGCGAGCTCGTAGCGCTGCTCCACCTCGTCGCAGCGGGCGGGCAGGAGCCGGCGGCCGTCGTCGCCGAGCACCCACGCGTCGATGGACCAGCCGTCGAGGAACGGCGTCAGCAGGCCGCGGGGGTCCACGACCGGCAGCGAGTCGCAGTCGGGGTAGCCCACGGCCGTCCAGTTGCGATGGGTCAGGTTCACGTGGGTCACGGAGAAGGCCCGCGGCAGGAAGGAGCGATCCCGCGGGTCGTACTGCCGCTCGGCCCAGTAGGGCCACACCCAGTCGAGGTTGTGCTGGATGACCTTGCTGTTGATGAGCCCGCGGGCATGGAATACCACCCCGGCGCGCAGCAGTTCGATGGGCTCGCCGACCTCCGAGGGCTGCGCGAGGCCGCGGAGCCGGCCGAGGATCTCGATCGGGTCCAGAAAACCCTGGCTCGTCGCAGCCTTGCGGATGATGTAGCGCAGCGGTGCCCAGCGCCAGCCGTTCATTGCTCCTCCTCCGCCGGCAGGGCCTGGTAGCGGGCCAGGGCGCGCCGGGCGATGCGGTTCAGGGTGATCACGGCCGCCACCGTGCCGAGGAAGCCCACGCCGTAAATGGTCCACTCCACCGGCGTGCGACCCACGACCCGGTCGTCGAGGGCAACCAGGCTCGCCGCGAGGGAGCCGAGATAGACGTTGTGCAGCGAGAAGGGCACGAGGCCGATCAGCGTGCCGAGGCTGTAGCCGCGGAAGGAAAACCCCGTGAGCCCGAAAAAATAGTTGGAGAGCTTGCCGGGGAAAAACGGGATGAGCCGGGTGAGCAGCACCACCTCGAAGTCGTGGGCCTCCATCTCCCGGGTGACGGCGTGCAGGCCCGCGTGGCGGCGGATGAAGGACCGCGCCCGGTCACCGGCCCCGTAGCGGGCGAGCAGGAAAGCGAGGCACGCGCCCAGGGTGGTGCCGATAACGACGTAGGTCGTCCCCTCCACCACGCCGAAGACAAAACCGGCGCCGGTGGTGAACAGCACCCCGGGAAGCAGGCAGACCACGACGAGCGCCATGATCGCCACGAACCAGAGCGCGGACCACAGGCCCTGGCCGTCGATCCAGCGCAGCAGGTCGAGGAGTTGCTCGTCGACGTCGAGCCAGACCAGCACTCCCACGAGGGCGGCGACCGCGAGAGCGGACACCGCGATGGCGGCGATGGGAGATCGCATGAACGGTTCAGGGTAACACCCACGGGGGGCGCCCGTGCAAACGCGCCCTCGCGCGGCGCCCGCGTCTCAGCCGTCGCCCGCGCCCTGCGCAATGCCGGCGAACGCCAGGGTGCGCGCCACCAGCAGGTCCGTGGACGTGAACAGCGGTAGCGGCGCGTCGTCCTGCGCGAGGACCAGCGGTATCTCCGTACAGGCGGCGATCAGCGCCCCGGCGCCCTGCGCCGCCAGGGCACCGGCCAGCGATGCCATGGCCGCAGCCAGCGCGGGGCCCCGCTCCCCACCCTTGATGCGGTAGACCAGGCCCATGAACGCGGCCTGCTCGGACGGCTGCCAGAGCACGGGCGCATGGCCGCGGGCGGCGAGCGCACGCTGGTAAAGGCCGGCCTCGAGACAGCCGTCGGCGGCCATCACCCCGACCCGTCGGGGCCCGCCGGCGTCGAGCGCATCGACGGTCGCGTCGATAATCGACAGGAAGGGCACGGTCACCGCGGCTCGGATGTCGTCCTCCCAGGCATGCGCCGTGTTACACACCATCACCAGCACGTCCGCCCCCGCACGCTCCAGGCCCCGGGCCATGGCCGCGAGCGCCGGACCGACGCTGGCCGAGCGGCCGGCGATGGCATCGTGGCGGTTGGGCACGGCCGGGTTGTGGTCGACGAGGAGGCGAAGGTGGTCCTGGTCCGACGGCGCCGGCGTCGCGGCGATCAGCCGGGCCATGAAATCCACGGTTGCCGCCGGACCCAGCCCGCCGAGCACGCCCACGGTGGGGCGGGCACTCACGACGCCGCTTCCTCCGGGCGCGGACCGCCGAAGCGGAAGCAGGGCCGGTAGGTGGACGGGTCGATGCGCATGCGCCCCTGGCTCACGAAGGCCTCGAGCAACTGGCCCAGCCCCGCGACCACGTCGCCCTCGCCGTACAGGCAGTAGGGCCCGTACTGCTCCACGGCACGCACGCCGAAGTCCTTGACGTTGCCGGCGACGATGCCCGAGAAGGCCCGGCGCAGCTCGGCGATGAGCACGTGCCGCGGCTGGTCCCGGTGCAGGGCCAGGGCCGCCATGTTCTCGTGACTCGGCACGAAGGGCTGCTGCAGCTCCTCCGGGATGTGCAGCTTCCAGTGGAAACTGAACGACTCGCTGCGCTCGATGCGCTGGCGGCGCACATCCTTTACGGCGCGCTTCATGGCGCGCGCCACCGCCGGCGCATCGCCGGTGATGATCTCGTAGTGCTCGGCGACCTCGTCCCCCAGCGCGGCGCGCAGGAAGCGGTCGATGTCGCGGAAATAGCTCGCGCTCTCGGCCGGCCCGGTGAAGATGAGCGGCAGCTCGACGCCGGCGTTGTCCGGGTGCAGCTTGATGCCGAGGAGGAAAAGAATCTCCTCGGCGGTGCCGACGCCGCCGGGGAAAACGACGAGGCCATGGGCGATCCGCACAAAGGCCTCCAGCCGCTTCTCGATGTCCGGCAGGATAACCAGCTCGTTGACGATGGCGTTGGGCGATTCCGCGGCGATGATCCCCGGCTCCGACACGCCGAGGAAGCGGCCGTCGCGGTTCAGCTGCTTGGCATGGGCGATGGCGGCGCCCTTCATGGGTCCTTTCATGGCGCCGGCACCGCAGCCGGTGCAGATATCGAAGCCGCGAAGCCCGAGGGAGTAGCCGACGTTCTTCGAGTAGTCGTATTCCCCCCGGGGGATCGAGTGCCCCCCCCAGCACACCACCAGGCGCGGCTGCAGGTTGCTGCGCACCACGTTGGCATTGCGCAGGATGCGGAACACGGCGTCGGTGATGCCGTCGGGGGTCGTGAGGTCGAAGGCCTGCTGCTCGGCGAGCTTGTGCTCGGTGAAGATGATGTCGCGCAGCGCCGCGAACAGGTGGCTGCGGATACCGGCAATCATGCGCCCGTCGACGAAGGCCTGCGCCGGTGCGTTGCTCAGCACCAGCTGCAGGCCGCGCGGCTCCGGCACCACCTCGATGGCGAAATCGCGGTAGGCATCGTAGACCGCGCGGGCATCGTCCGTGCCGCCGTCCGTGTTGAGGATGGCCAGCGCGCAGCGCCGGAACAGCTCGTGGCTGGACGCGTCGGCGTTGGCGAGGCTGGCCATCTCGCGCCGGGACAGCAGGTCGAGCGTCTGCAGGGGGCGCACGGAAGCGCGCACCACGCGCGGGGCGGTGCCGGGCGGCGGGCTGAGTTCGTCTTCGTTCATGCCATCCAGTATACCCGCCGATTGTTACCTCTAGCCGCGTTGCCGCGGCAGCTCCGGTAAAAGTGACCATCTTTTGTCGCAACCGGCGGGTGGGCCGAAGCGTCACCCGGGGAGTACCACTCCAGGCAGCGTGGTGAAACACGCGGCGCACGCACAGCGAAAACCTGATTGGAGGAACAGCCATGAACATCGCGAAACGGATTCTCCTCGCCCCGGCCGCCGCGCTGGCGCTGGCCGCAGCGGGTACCGCCCTGGCCGCCCACCACGAGGGTGCGCACGACGAGGACAGCCCCGACATCGTCGAGATCGCCGCCGGGAACGAGGATTTCAGCACCCTGGTTGCGGCGCTGAAGGCGGCCGGCCTGGTCGACACGCTGGCGGGCGAGGGTCCGTTCACGGTCTTCGCGCCCACGAACGCGGCCTTCGCCGCGCTGCCCGACGGCACCGTCGAGAGCCTCCTCGAGCCCGCCAACAAGGCGCAGCTGACCGCCGTGCTGACCTACCACGTCGTCCCCGGGGCGGTCTACGCCGGCGACGTGGTCGAGCTGTCCAGCGCCACGACGGTCCAGGGCGGTGACCTCAGCATCACCAGCGAGAACGGGCGCGTGATGATCGACGGCGCGGAAGTCGTCAAGACCGACATCGAGGCGGAAAACGGCGTGATCCACGTGATCGACGAAGTCCTGATGCCATAGACGTAGCGCGGCGCGCGCCACCCCGGCCGCGGCCTCCCGGTGGGGGTCGCGGTCACCGGCCGGCGGTGGCTAGAAGGCGACCAGGACGCTGAAGGCACCGAAGCTCGCGTTGTCCCGCTGGCCCTCGAACTCGTCGCTGCGAAACACGTGGTTGTAGGCCAGCTGGAAACCGCGGAAGCTGGCCACGGCGCCAACCTGGAGATCGCCGACCAGCGGCAGCTTCTCTACCTTCGCGCTGTCGCGGAAGGTATTGCCATCGAGGAAGATATTCTGCGCGACCGCGCGCGCCTCGATGCTGGCATAGAGATACCAGCCCCGATCACTCGCCTCCACCAGGCCCGCCCCGGGCACCGACGGCTGTATCCGCGGCGGGCCGAACTGGTCGGCGATATCGTCCCCGAACAGCAGGCTCGCGCCGAAGTTCGCGTAGGTAAACACGTTGCCCAGGGCGAAGCCGCCGTGCGGCGACAGCGTGACCTCGAAGGGACCCACGGGTCTCGGCGTCATGTTCCAGCGCCGCTGGTAGGTCGCCATGAGCGCCGGCTCGTTCTCGAGCTGGTATTCCCAGCCCTGCGGGTCATCCGAGCCGATGAGCTGGTGGAACCAGTCCTGCGTCGGCCCGGCGAGGGACGCGGGGCCGACGACGCCCAGGGACAGTTCCAGGCTGTTCAGCTCGCGCTCGCTGCGCCCGCTGATGCCGGCGGTGGCGTAAAGCCAGCCGGCATAGGGCCGGTCCGCCGGGTCCGGCGGGTCGAGGGTGATGTCGCGCGGGGTGTACATGTTCTGGCCAACGCTGATGACCGTGCGGTAGTCGGCCCCCGCCGGGAAGAGCCCGGTGCGATCCGACGTATCGCGCAGCCAGTCCGGCGTCACGTTGCGCGGCAGGATCCGCCCGAGGCGGATGCCGTTGGTGTAGTGGCGGTCCGTGTCGCTGAAGACATCATTTTCGATCACTAGCCCCCACGCCCCCTCGTCGTCGGCAGCCCGCGGCGCTCCGCCGGCCGCGACCGCGGCCAGGCAGGCGAGGAGGAGCGCCCGCCCGGCCGGCGGCGCCGCCCGCGCGCTCACGGCAGCGCTGCTTCGACGGCGAGGGCGAGCCCCCGGCCCGGCGCGTCGAGGCCCGAGCCGTGCTCCCGGTAGCGGCTATCGAGCACGTTGTCGAGGCCGACGGTCACGGTCCAGCGTTCGCCCAGGTCGCGCTCTGCGCGCAGGTGCCAGGCGGCCCAGCCGTCGGTCCCGTTCGGGTCGATCCGCGGGTCGAGTACATCCCGTGGACTGAGCCGGTCCTGTTCCGCCGCGAACTGAAGCACCGCGCGGCCGCGCCAGGGCCCCGCCGGATCCCAGGCCAGGGCGAGGCGGCCATTGAACGGGGGAATGCGGTCACCGGGGACGGTGGTGCCGTCACCGGACCGGTCCTCACCGCGGGTCCAGTTCGCCGTGGCGTCCAGGGCGAGACGCGGTGACAGCTGCGCCCGCAGGCCGAGCTCGGCGCCGTGGAGGCGGGAGCGGCCGATGTTCTCGCTGGTGACGACGATGCGGCCCGTGGAAGTCAGCTCGCCGGTCTCGACGCTGGTGATCCGGTCCTCGTAATCGAGGTGGAAGAACACCAGTTCCGCCCGCGCAGCCTGGCCCTCCCAGCGCAGGCCGATATCTGAGCTCAGCACCGTTTCCGGCCCCAGGTCGCTGTTCGCGACATTGAAACGGTTGCCCGGCCGCGGCCCGAGTGTGCCCAGGTCGAAGATATTGGGCACGCGAAAACCCTCGGCGACGTTCGCCAGCAGAGTGAAGCCGCCGCCCAGCGCCTGGCGCAGGCCCAGCTGCAGGCTGAGGTCGTCGGGTTCGAGCCGCGCGCCGGGGTCCAGGGCCGTCGCGGCGAGCTCCACGCGGTAGCGGCTGTAGCGGCCGCCAAGCTCGATGCTCGTGCCCGGCCCCGGCGACCACGCGTGGGTGAGGAACAGCGCGGCGCTCGCCAGCGTCGAGCCGTCCGGGAAGCGCGCACCGACGACCGCCGGTTCGGCGTCGCCGGCCGCGACCTGGCGCGCGCTGTGCACGGTGTCACTGGTCAGGTCCATACCGTAGCGGGTGCGGTACGCCCCGGACCAGCGCTTCGCCAGCACCAGCGACGCGCTGTAGAGGTCGCTGCGGTTCTGCTCCGTGAACAGGAGCGGGCTGCCGAAATCGCGGGTCTCGCGGTCATCGATGATGCGCTGCCAGCCCAGCTGCAGCCGCGCCTGGTCCGCCCAGGGCCGATCGACGGCGGGTTCGTACACCAGGCCGAGGAAGGACCGCTCATTGGGTGAGAACTCGAAGACAGAAGACGACGGTTCGACCTGCCCATACCCCGGCACCAGCTCATCGACCCGCGGCGTCGAAGGCTGCTCCAGGTGCTGCGCCAGCAGGCGCCACTCGCCGCCCGCCGGCAGGCGATGGCGCGTCATGAGGTTGACGCCCCGGCTCTCGTAGCCGCTGGGCGCCACCGTTTCGCCGCCCCCGGTCTCGCGGTCGTCGATGGCCACCCATTGCGCCGCCAGCTCCACGGCGTTGTCCCTGTCGCCCCAGGCCACACCGCCGGTGCCCTGGCGGCCGTTGTCGCTGGACACCCAGGCGGCGCGGCCGAAGGCTGTCAGGGGCCGGTCGAAGGCCGGCGGGCGGGTCACGACCTGCACCGCACCGCCCATGGCGTCACTGCCGTAGAGCGTCGCCACGGCGCCGCGGGCGACCTCGACGCTGGCGATGCCGGCCGTCGGTACCAGCCCGAGGTACTGGTTCGGGGCGCTGCGGTAGAAGGCGTTATTCAGGCGGAAGCCGTCCACGAGGTGCAGCACCTGGCTGCCCTTGAGACCGCGGACGATGGGAATGCCCTGGCCCGGCGTAGTCTGCTGGACAAAGGTGCCCGGCATGCCGCGGAACAGGTCCGACGGCAGCACCGGTGCGGTTTCACTGGCATCGGCCGGGAGCCGGCGGCTCACGGCGACGCTGGCGCTGCGGGCCGGGGAAGCGAGGCGCCGGGCAGTCACCTCCACGACCTCGAGCGCCGGCGCTGCCGGTGCGCTCTTCGCGGCAACGGGCGCAGCCGCCGCCAGGCAGAGGCCGGCGAGAGCCAGCCGCCGCGCCCCGCAGGCGCGCCGGCGGCGGCGGTTGCTGGTCACTCCCCGGCCGGGACGACCTGGCCGGTGCTCCAGGGAGCGCCGGCCTCGAGCAGCGCCGCGCGCAGGGCAGGCAGCTCCGTCTCGAGGATGCCGTTCAGCTGCTCGCGCAGCGGAGCGAGCGCCTCGCGCGCGTAGGCGAGGGACTGCCGGTGTGCCGGCGTCGGCCCGTAGCTGGAACTGCTCACGCCCATCTTCGCGTGGGACAGCCAGTTGCCGACCCGGTGTACCTCGTCGGCGCCGATGGCCTGCTTCGAGCGGTGGCCGTTGAGCCCCTGGTCGAGTTCATAGAGACGCTGGCGCAGGTCGTGCAGCCTCGCGTCGAGCTCGCCTGGGGCCGCGGGCGTTTTCGCCAGCGCCGTCTGCATCGCCTCGACCGTCTCGACCGCATCGTCCAGCGCGTAACGCGCGGCGCTCAGTTGCCCTTCCACGGCGGCGACGGCCTGCCAGAAGGCGTGCACTTCCGCCATCGGGGCACCCGCTAGCGCCCCCTCGTAGAGCCGCTCCACCGCGAAGCTGACCGGCCCGGCAAGCGCGCGGGTCTCGCCGTTCTCCTCGAGGACCAGTTCGGCGCTGTACTCGCCGGGCGCCACGAGGAAACCTTTCGGCGGCAGCCCCTGCCAATTGTCGGGGGTCTCGATGGAGCCCTGGTAGGGGTGCCGGAGATCCCAGGCCACGCGGTGAAAGCCTTTCTCCGCGGGTGCCGGCACCCGGCGGATCACCGTGCCGTCCGCGTCGCGGATGACCAGCTCAAGGGCTGGCGCCGCCTCGCGCCGCTCGGCCTCGAGGGCCTCCCAGGCCGGGAACGCGATCGCCTTGCCGCTTTCCCGGCGGGCTTTCTCGTCGGCCTGGCGCTTCGCTTCACGGCTTTCGAAACCCTCGGCGAGATGGTAGGTCAGCACGGCGCCGAAGGGCGGGTTGTCGGCGACGTAGAGCGCATCGCCCTGGCTGCCCCGGCGGGTGGAACCGAGCACGCCGCGCTCGTGGTACCAGTCCGCGTCGCGCGGCGTGAACAGGGTCGCCTCGGCTTCGAGCATCTCCGGGGTCAGCTCGCGCAGCGGCGTGTAGTCGTCGAGGACGAAGAAACCGCGGCCGAAGCTCGCGGCCACCAGGTCGTTCTCGCGGCGCTGGATCTGGATGTCGCGCAGCGGGATCGTCGGCATGTTGCCGTCGAGCTCGTGCCAGCTGTCGCCCGCATCGATGGTGAAGAAAACGCCGAACTCCGTGGCCGCGAACAAGAGCTCCGGTCGCACGTGGTCCTGCACCAGGCGCCAGACCAGGTGCTTTTCGGGCAGGTCACCGGCGATACTCTTCCAGCTCTTACCGCGGTCCCGGCTCACCAGCAGGTACGGTGCGAAGTCACCGTACTTGTGGTTGTCCAGTGCCACGTACACCGTGTCCGGGTCGTGCAGATCGGCGCGGATGTCATTGACGAAGGCGCGTTCGGGCACCCCCGGCAGCTTGCCCACTTCGAGCCGCCGCCAGTTCTCACCGCCGTCCTCGGAAACGGCGATCAGGCCGTCATCGGTACCGGCGTAGAGCAGCCCCTCGACGAGCGGCGACTCGGCGAGGGAGGTAATGGTGTTGTACATCGACATGGCGAACAGGTCCCAGGGCGCGTCCCAGCCCCAGGTCCGGTTCATGAGCGGCAGGTCTACCCGCTTCTCGTCACGGGTGAGGTCACCGGAGATCGCCGTCCAGCTGTCGCCGCGGTCGTCCGAGCGCCAGACGCGCTGCGACGCATAGTAGAGACGGGTCGGCTGGTGCGGGCTGACCAGGATCGGCGAATCCCAGTTGAAGCGCTCCGGCGGGTCGCCCGGCGCCGGCTGCGGCTGGATATAGACCGTCTCGCCGGTGGTGAGGTCGATGCGGTTCAGGTTCCCCTGCTGCCACTCGGCGTAGAGGATGTCCGGGTTGCCGGGCTCCGTGGCCGGCTGGTGGCCGTCCGCACCCAGGACCACTTCCCAGTCCGCATTGCGGATGCCGTGCACGTTGTCCGTACGTGCGGGGCCGCCCTGGGTGTTGTTGTCCTGGGTGCCGCCGTAGATGTTGTAGAAGGGCTCACTGTCATCGAGCGCCAGCTTGTAGTACTGGGTGACCGGCAGGTTGGCCACGAAGCGCCAGGTCTCGCCGCGGTCCCAGCTCTCGTAGAGGCCGCCGTCCGACCCCATCATCAGGTAGTCCGGATCGTCGGGGTGGAAGTTGATGGCGTGGATGTCGCTGTGCTGCGTCTGCGTCGCCATGGTCTCGAAGGTCCCGCCGCCGTCCGTGGACTTCTGCACGCGCACGCCGACGAGGTAGAGCTCGTCGAAGCGGTGCGGGCTGGCGTAGAGCTCCTGGTAGTAGTGCGGGCCGGTGCCGCCGGCGACGGCATCGGCGCCCTTCTCCCAGGACGCGCCGCGGTCGGCGGAGCGCCAGACCCCCCCGGTGCGGCGGTCAAGCTCGATGGCGGCGTAGACGACGTCCGGGTCCTGGGGCGAGATGGCGAGGCCGATCTTGCCCATGTTGCCTTCCGGCAGGCCCTTCTCGAGGCGGGTCCAGCTGCGGCCGCCGTCCTCGGAGCGATGCAGGCCGCTCTCCGGCCCGCCGCCCATGTACGCGGCCACCGTGCGGTGATGCTGCCAGGTAGCGGCGTACAGCCGGTCCGGGTTGTGCGGGTCGATGACCAGGTCGGTGACCCCGGTCCACTGGCCGCCGCCGAGGGTCTTCTCCCAGGTCTCGCCACCGTCCGTGGTCATATAAAGCCCGCGCTCGCCGCCGGGGGACCAGAGCGGCCCCTGCACGGCGACCCAGACAGTGTCGGGATCCTCGGGATGCACGACGATCGTGGAAATGTGCTCGGACTCGGCCAGCCCCATGTTCTGCCAGCTCTTGCCGCCGTCATCGGAGCGGTAGATGCCGTCGCCGAAGCCGACGTGGCGGCCGCCGACGTTCTCACCGGTGCCGACCCAGACCCGGCTCGGGTTGCCCGGATCGACAGCGACGGAGCCGATGGAGTAAACGGGCTGTTCGTCGAAGACCGGCGTCCAGGTGGTGCCGGCATTGGTCGTCTTCCACACGCCGCCGGAGCCCACGCCCACGTACCAGACGCTGTGGTCCGTCGGGTCCCAGGCGACATCGGCGATGCGGCCGGACATGAAGGCCGGGCCGATGTTGCGCCAGGCGAGGCCGGCGAAGGGGCTCTCCTCCACTGCCTTTTCTTGCGCCTCCACCGCACCGGCCACGCCGGACGTCACGGCGGCGACTAGGCAGGTGAGGGAGATAGCGGTGGCTGCACGTCGGATCATGCTGTTACTCCGGTTCGGGAAAGGGGCGAATGGTAGCATCCTCGCGCTCGAGGAAAAGCGCCTCCCGGGGGTGGACGCACACACAAAAGACCCCGGGGCGCCTGCGCGCCCCGGGGCTTCAAGGACCTTTCAGGGGTTTCCGGGTCGGCTCAGCCTACGAAGGCCTTGCGCGGCTCGCTGACGCCCTCGGCTTCCGTGCCCTTGAGGTAGGCGAGCATCGTGTCCGCATCGGAGACCTCGAAGGGGTCCGTCGGGCAGTTGTCGCCGAAGTCAGCCTCGACGAACATCTTCTCGATCACGCCGTCGTTGACCAGCATGGAGTAGCGCCAGGAGCGCATGCCGAAGCCCAGGTTGGACTTGTCGACCAGCATGCCCATCTTGCGGGAGAACTCGCCGTTGCCGTCGGGCAGCAGGAAGATGTTCTTGTTGCCCTGCTCCTTACCCCACTTGAACATGACGAAGGCGTCGTTCACGGACAGGCAGACCAACTCGTCGACGCCCTGCGCCTTGAACTCGTCGTAGAGCTCGTCGTAGCGCGGCAGGTGGTTCGAGGAACAGGTGGGCGTGAAGGCGCCCGGCAGGGCGAACAGGACCACCTTCTTGCCGCCGAAGATGTCGGCCGTGGTCTTGTCTTCCCAGCGATAGGGGTTGTCGCCGCCGATGGACTCATCGCGGACACGACACTTGAAGGTGACTTCCGGAACGCGTTGCTGCGTGCTCATGGGTAAATCCTCCTTGAACGGGGTTTGCATTGCTTGCATGGCAAAGGTTGGGGCGATTGCCCGTTACTTCAATACGATACGGTTGCCGATTGCATCGGTGAAACGGTAATTAGTGATAAGATTGATCGGGCGCGTCGATCAGGCGCCCCCACGGGCCCGGACGTCGCCCGTCGCAGGGTCGTTGATGCTGTCCCGGCAGCATACGGACCACCGGTGACGAAACGCTTGACGAGCGCGTCTTTTGGGATTAAATTCCCAACATGGCCGATGAACTCACAAGCGCCCTCCGTCACGCCGTCTACCGGATGCTCAGGCCCCTGGTCCGCATCCTGCTGCGGCACGGCATGGCCTACGGTACCTTTGCCGAGCTCGCGCGCAAGGCGTACACCGACGAGGGGCTGCGCCACCTCGAGGCCCTGGGCAAGCGTCCGAGCATTTCCGCCGTGTCCGCGCTGACGGGGCTCACGCGCAAGGAAGCCAAGCGGGTCCACGAACTCGACCTCGATGCCGGCAGCGACCGGACCCGGCGCTACAACCGGGCGATCCGCGTGGTCAGCGGCTGGCTGGTGGACCCGCGTTTTCACGACGACCGGGGCGAGCCGGCGGCCCTGCCGCTGGAAGGGCCGCACAGCTTTGCCGAGCTGGTAAAGGACTACAGTGGCGACATCCCCCCCAGCGCCATGCTGACGATCCTCGAAGCCAGCAATACCGCCGCCGTGGAAGAAGACCGCGTGATCCTCCGCGAGCGGGCCTACCTGCCGACGCAGACGCCGGTGGAGCACATCGAGATCCTCGGCCAGGACGTCGGTGAACTGGTCGGTACCATCGGCCACAATATCAGCAGCGAGAAGACCCGGCGGGTCTTTCAGCGCAAGGTCTCCAACAGCAGCGTGCGCGAGAGCGCCCTGCCCGCCTTCCGGGCCCTGTCCACCGAGCAATCCCAGGCGCTGCTGGAGACGTATCACAAGTGGCTTTCCGAGCACCAGGTGGACCCCGACGCCGACGAGGACGAGCGCGCCCGCTACGTCGCCGTCGGCATCTACTACTACGACGACGAAATCGACGAGGATCCGGAACGATGATCGCCGCCTCCCTTCGCCTGGCCGCCTGCGCGACCTTCCTTGTCCTGGTAACCGCCTGTGGTGGCGGCGGTGGAGGCGGCGGCATCGGCGGCACCGGCCTGACCAGCAGCGGCACCATCAGCGGTACGGGCAGCATCTTCGTCAACGGCGTGCGCTTCGACGTCGACGAGGCGGAGATTACCGTCAACGGCGAGAGCGCCGGCGAGACCGATCTCGGCCTGGGCATGGTGGTCACGGTCACGGGTACCGTGGACGACGATGGCGCGAACGGTACGGCCGAGCGCGTCGTTTTCGAGGCCGAGCTGAAGGGACCGGTGGACAGCCTCGTCGCCAATGCCGACGGCACCACGCTGCAGCTGACGATCCTCGACCGCCTGGTCATCGCGGAGCGCACCGGTACGGTATTCGAGGACGTCTCCTTCGACAGCCTCGCCGTCGGCGACGTGGTCGAGGTCTCCGGCTACGAGGAAGCGGACGGGCGCCTCCGGGCCACGCGCATCGATCGCGACGATGACTTCCTCCCGGGGCAGGACACGGTCACCCTGAAGGGGGTGGTTGCCGGCCTCGCGGGCAGTACGTTCTTCCTCGGCGATCGCGCCGTCGATGCAGGCAATGCGACCCTGGAGGACCTGCCCGGCGACGCGCTCGCCAACGGTCAGCGGGTCGAGGTGCGCGGGACGCTGCAGGATGGCACGCTGGTCGCGCAGCGAGTCAGCGGCGAGGACGACCCCGGCGCGCGGTTCACTGCCGGCGAGGCCGCGCGCGTCGAGGGCGCAATCACCGGCTACGTCGACGACGGCAATTTCCGCGTCGGCGGCGTGCCCGTCGATGCCACAGGCGCCGCCCGGGAACCGGCGGGGCTGGTCCTCCGCGACGGCGCCGTGGTCGAGATCGACGGCAACTGGGACGGCAGCACGCTCCTCGCGGAGCGTATACAGGCGCGGCGCGGCCGCATCAAGCTGGAGGCTCCGGCGACAGCCGTCGATGCAGCGGCCGGCACCGTGACCCTGGGCTTTGCCGGCGGAACCGTCGAGCTCAGCACCGACAGCCGCACGCTGTTCGACGATGACCGGGACGACCTGCCTTTCCTCACCATCGGCGACCTGCGCAGCGGCGACTACCTCGAGGCCGAGGCGGTGCAGGACGGCGCCCGCCTCCTGGCCACCCGCATCGACCGCGACGAGGACGACGACGAGCGTCTGCTGCAGGCCCCGGTCGAAGCGTTCGTGCCCGGCAGCAGCCTGACCCTCCTCGGGGTGACCTTCACCACGGCCGGCGCCGAGTTCGAGAACGCGGTGGATGACGACATCGAGCCCGAAGCGTTCTACGCCAACCTCGACATCGGTGCCCTGGTGAAAGTCGACGACGAGGACAACGACGGCAATGCCGAGGAAGTCGAATTCGAGTTCGCAGCGGTCCTCGACGGGGATCGCGACTTCCGCGACGACGACGAGGAGCCCGTGACACCGGGCGACCTGCCGCCCGTGATCATCGACTTCATCAGCGCCAACTACCCGGGCAAGGACATCGCGGCAGCGTTCCGCGAGGAGGACGAGTACACGGTCATCCTGGTGAATGGCATCGAGCTGACCTTCGACCTCGACGGCAACCTCCTCGAGGCGGACCATGACAGCGGGGACGACTTCACGGAGGAAGAGGGTTTCGATGATGATGCCGACGACCCTGAGTCAGGTGGCGATGAAGCGGAAGATGACGATGCCGGTGAAGATGATGGTGCCGCAGACATGGATGACGTCGGCGACGCGGAAGACGAAGACGATGACGCGAATCCCGACGACTAAGATGATGAGCTGGACGACTGAACCGAACCATTGAGCCGGACGATCGGGCCCCTGGCGCCATGCAGCACGCAACACAGCCTTCAATCTGTGAACCGGTTCCTTTTCTTGCATGCCTGCTCGGGCTAATTTGTCATAATGGGGAAATCCACCCAAAAGGTATTGCGACACGCTGTCTATCGACTGCTCAGGCCCCTGTCGCGCGTCCTGATGCGGCATGGTATGGCCTGGGGCAGCTTCATGGAAATCGCGCGAAAGGCGTGGGTCGACGAGGCCTATCGGCAAGTAGCAGCGCGCGGGAAACGCCCAACTATCTCCGCCGTCTCCGCGCTCACCGGGCTCACAAGAAAGGAAACGAAGCGCATCCGCGACGAGGTCATCGACGACGACGGCGAGCGTGACCTGCGCTATAACCGGGCAATCCGCGTTGTCAGCGGCTGGACGGGCGATGATCGCTTTCTGGACAGCGACAAAAACCCGGCGGAGCTTCCCATCGAAGGTGACAGGAGCTTCACCACGCTGGTAAAGGACTACAGCGGCGACATCCCGCCGGTGGCCATGCTCGCTATTCTGGAGACCAGCAACACCGTCGCCGTAGCCGACGGTCGGGTGCGGCTCCTCGAGCGGGCGTACATCCCTGCAGCTACGCCCGCCGAGCATCTCGCGCTGCTCGGCGCCGATACCGGCGAATTCGTTGCGGCTATCGGACATAACTTCGCCTCACCGCGGGAGGCGCGGGTCTATCAGCGCAAGGTCTCCAATCCCAACGTCAACGCGGCCTCGCTGAAGGAATTCCGCCATTTCTCCAACGCGCAGTCGCAAGCGTTGCTGGAGCGCTACCACCACTGGCTCACGGAGCACGAGGTCAACCCGGCGGATGCCGACGCGGTGGCGCGCTATGTCGCCGTCGGTGTCTACTATTACGACGATTCACTGGACGGGGAGCCCCCCCAATGAGCGCCCAACGGACCGGACCGCTCAGGGCTACCGGCCTGCTGACTGCCGTTACACTGCTAGCCGCCTGCGGGGGCGGCAGTGGCGGTGAACGGCTGGCCGCCGTCGATCCGAGCCCACCCGGCAGTAGCGGCGGCATTGGCGGCAGCGGTGTGACCACCAGCGGAACGATTACCGGCTCAGGCTCTATCTTCGTAAATGGCCAGCGCTTCGCCATCGATGACGCCGCAATCACCGTGAACGGCGAACCGGCCAACGAGGCGGCATTAGCCCTCGGTATGGTCGTGACTGTAGCCGGCAGCATCGGCGACGACGACGGAGACGGCACTGCGAGAACCGTCAAGGCATTTACCGCCCTTCGCGGCATCGCAGCGGACCTGAAGCGTGATGATGATGGCAACAGTCTGCAACTCAGGCTCCTGGGGACCGATGTGATTGTAGAGCGGGAAGGCACGGTCTTCGCGGGCACCGATTTCGACAGCCTCGCGCCCGGATCCCGCCTGGCGATTGACGGTTTTACGGGGGTCGACGGACGCCTGCGCGCTACGCGCATCATGGCTGCCGCTGGCGTGGAGGCGGCGCTCCTGGCCGGCACCATCAGCGCACTGAACGGTACCACTTTCCTTCTGGACGAACAGCCCGTGGATGCAGCCGGCGCAGTGCTGGAGGGCCTCCCCGCAGACCTCAAGGACGGTTTGCGGGTTCAGGTCCGTGGCAACCTGGAAGGCGAGGTGCTGCGGGCAGTACGAGTGAGCGGCGGAACCGGGCCGACCGAAGCGCTCGACGATGGCGATGCTCTGCGCCTGGAGGGCCGTGTAGCGAGACTGGATGTCGACACTTTCCTGCTCGGCGGCATCCGGATTCTCGCCGCCGGTGCCGAACGCATGCCCGCCGACCTGGACCTCGCGGAAGGCCTTGTCGTGGAGGCCACCGGTCACTGGAACGGTGAGGCGCTGGTCGCCGACACGCTGACTAACCGCCGCGGGACGCTGCGACTGGCGGCGACACTCAGTGCCATCGACAACGAAGCAGGGACGCTGGCGCTGCAATTGCCCACCGACAGCATTGCGCTTGCAACGGATCGACGCACCCTGGTGGAGGACGCCCGGGACGGCCTGCCATTCCCATCGATCGAAGACCTGCGTACGGGTGACTACGTCAAGGTGGAAGCGCTACGTGACGGGGACCGGCTGCTGGTGACGCGAATCGACCGTGGCGCCGATACGCCAGCCCGGGTGCTGCAGGCGCCGGTAGAGGATTTCACAGCACCGGCGACAATCACGCTCCTTGGACTCTCCGTTGCAGTCGACGAAGCCCGTTTCCAGAATGCAGTCGATACAGATATTGACAGGGGAGCATTCTTCGACAGCCTATCTCGAGGCGCCCTCGTGCGTACCGTCGATGAGGATGGGGATGGCCGCGCCGAGGTCGTTGAGTTCGAATTCCCCCGCGCCCTCGACGGGGAACTGGCCTTCCGCGACGAGATAAGTGTTCCCCTTGTTGGTGACAAGGCGCTGCCGGCAAACATTCTCACTGACCTGACCAGCCGATTCGCAGCACAGGACATCGCCGGTGCATGGCTGGACGAGGATGAGTACGAGGTCGCGCTTGCGGACGGCACGCGGCTCTTCTACACAGCAGACGGTGCTCTGCTCGACAGCAGCGGCCCAAGCGCGGAAGCCGGCCACGTCACCTCAGACGGCGGATCGATACCGCCCGGGCAGGGTGGCGATATACCTGGTAGCCCCGGGGACAATCCCGGAAGCGGCGGCGACATCCCGGGGAGCCCCGGCGACGATCCCGGTAGCAGCGGCGACGCCCCGGGCAGCTCCGGCGACAATCCCGGCAGCAGCGGCAATCCCCCGGGCAGCTCCGGCGACAATCCCGGCAGCAGCGGCAATCCCCCGGGCAG
>MDTA01018557.1_pt1 | contig 106131 bp, 97 predicted proteins | sample 811151 | NCBI WGS metagenome assembly MDTA01 (sample SAMN05326648, study PRJNA326480) | marine metagenome | isolation source: seawater | place: Indian Ocean: South | collected 2010 | reverse complement strand
TTTGCAAAAATTGCCACGACTATTGAAATCGTTTTTTGGCCATCCGGATTTGGCTTATATCTCCGGGTAATGTTCGCTTACTTTATTTCGAATTAGTAGCTGGGGTCCGGCTCCTTGCGAAGTGCGTCCTTAACCATTTCCTGACGTATCCGGCCGATGGCTTGCATCGGATTCAGACCCTTGGGGCACACCCAAGTGCAGTTCCCAATACTACGACAACGAAAGAGGCTGTAAGGATCTTTCAACAAGGCCAGACGTTCGGGCGAGCCATCGTCGCGCGAGTCGGCGATAAACCGGTATGCTTGGAGCAGAGCGGCCGGGCCCAGGTACTCAACCGGGTTCCACCACCAGGACGGGCACTGAGAGGTGCAACAGGCGCACAGAATGCATTCATAAAGCCCGTCAAGTCTGGCCCTCTCACTAGGGCTTTGCAGTCGCTCTTTACCCGGCGCCGGTTCTCGATTGATTAACCACGGTTTCGTTCTCTCGTATTGCTCAAAGAACAAACTCTGGTCCACGACCAGGTCCCGAATCACCGGCATTCCCGGCAACGGGCGAATAGTTAGGTCTCCGCTTTTCCCCAGCACCTCCTTCACTGGCGTCACACAGGCTAGGCGATTTTTGCCATTGATATTCATACCGTCAGAGCCGCACACGCCCTCTCGACAAGAGCGTCGGTAGGCCAGAGTGGGGTCCTGCTCATGCAGATACTCAAGGGCATCCAAAACCATACGGCTATGAAACTGGTCGGGAAGATCAACGCGGTCCATATGCGGATGCGTGTCCTGGTCAGGGAGATAACGATAAAGATGAACCTGAATCATGAGGCGCCCTCCAATTTAGCTCCTTGCGATGGAATCAGGGGATACCGTGGTCGCGCACTGTGTCCGGCTGTTATGAGTGGTTTTCGCATCAACCCGGTTTGCCGTCGGCGCGAGGAGCCATCAGTATCGGTCCGTAGACCATCAGGAATATCAACCAGGCGGTACTCCAGGCAAGCGATGCCACCCATAGGCCGGACATCAGCGGTAGCCAGCCTAGTGAGACCAGGACGCGTGCCATGCCAGCGGCCAGAATTAGCCCGTAGGCCCAAAGGCCGCCGGGACGCAGGCGAAGCGGTCGGCCGGTGTGCCCGACGGCCACTCGGGTCATTACCGCCAGAATCATGGTGCCCATGGCGCCGGCGCCGAGCGCATGAAGCCAGGCGCTATCGGGCACCAGCGAGAACGCCGCCAGGCTTCGCAGCAAAAAGCCAATCGCCACCCAAAGGTGGCCAGCATGGAGGAGCCACAACAGCGGCTCGCGGGCGGTTCGCCAGCCGGACCAGCTCACCAGCCGGGCTAGCACCAGCAACGCCGCCAATAGGGCCACCGTGCCGGTCAGCGCCGGAACCTTCCAGGCCCCTGCCTCCAGCACAACCAGCACCAAGGTGGCCACCAGGCCAGCGCGATCCAGCCACGGGCGGCTCACAACGCTCTCAGGATCGAGGCCTTGCATCCGTAGCCAGTTCGCGGTGAACGTCGGTGTAATCCGGCCGCCAATCACCAGGATCAATAATGCGGTCAGTAGAACCAGCGCGTGCAGGAAGCGTGCGTCTCCGGTCCAGTGAAACAGCAGATCCAACCCCCAGAGCATCATCAATACCAGCAGCAACACCACCTGGCGGCGCTGGCGTGCGTGCCAGGCACGTAACCCCAAGCTCAGCGCCACCACAGGCAAGAAGGCGAGATCCAATAGTGCGGCGAGCAGGGGGAAGTCGGCGCCGAGCGCCATGCCCAGCCGTCCTGCGAGCCACAACAACCACAGGCCTAACAGACGCCGGCCCGACAGGGGCGGCGTCCCGGTCCAGTTGCATATCGCGGTGAGTAAGAAACCAGCTACCGCAGCGTTTGCAAAGCCGGCCAGCATTTCATGCTGATGCCAGGACACCGGTTCGAGCGCCAAGCCCAGCCATCCGTGGGTCCAGACCCACAGCCACGATGGAATCAGGATGGCACCCACCAGGGCGGAAGAAATAAAGAAAAGCCGAAACGGGAATCGCAGCAAAGGAAAATCTGGAAGAGGCCGGTTTCCGGCGTGATCTTGATCCATGGCAAGACTCCAGCGGATTAAAGGGAAAAGGGGGTTTGCGGCATGCCAAATAATAGGTATACGATATACCTATTATAGAGGGTACTACCAGGAAATAAAAAAGCGCTGCCCTGAAGCTGTTGGGTACGCGCGGCCAAAACGCCACAGAGAGTGATAATTATGAAGTTTGCCCCCTTACTCCTATTCACCGCGCTGTTTGCTGTCCTGTCGGCTCCCTTGCTCGCGGCGAGCACGGATTCCGAATACATGGCGGACATGACCTTCACCCTGCGTACTGCGGTAGCTGAGGGTAAATTGGTCTATATCGGCCAGGGCGGCGAAATCGATGGCCAGGTTAATCCGACCTTAAGGGTGCCGGAAGACACCCTTGTTCAGATCAACATGATTAACGGCGACGGGGCGCTTCACGATGTCGTCGCGGAAGCCTTCGAGGCGCGCTCCGATCGTGTCAGCGGCGAGGGTTCAAGTTCCGTGCTGATCTTTCGTACCGGTAAGGCCGGCGAGTTTTTCTACTGGTGCTCGGTACCGGGGCATCGTGCAGCAGGCATGGAAGGCCGCATTCTGGTCGGCGAACCGGGGGCGGAGGCGCGTGCCAGCATAGAAAGCGATGATTTGAGCCATTCGCCCATGGACCTGCCGCCGGCCATAGGGTCCCGTTCCGCCCAGAACGTTAGTGTAAGTCTTAAAACCACGGAAAAGGTGGGTCATTTGGCGGATGGGACGCGCTACAAGTTCTGGACGTTCAATGATCAGATACCAGGACCCTTCGTGAGGGTTCGGCAGGGCGACCGGGTCACTGTCGAGCTTCATAATGACAAGGCATCCACCATGATTCACTCCGTGGATTTCCATGCCGTCACTGGTCCGGGAGGTGGCGCCGAGGTGACTCAGGTGGCCCCGGGCAAAACTGAAAGCTTTGCTTTCCTGGCGCTGAAACCGGGCCTCTATGTTTACCACTGCGCCACGCCCATGGTTGCGCACCATATCACCAATGGTATGTATGGGCTGATCCTGGTGGAGCCGCCCGGCGGGTTGCCAAAGGTGGATAAAGAATTCTACGTGATGCAGGGAGAACTCTATACCACGGAACCACACGGTCAGCGGGGGGGATTGTCATTTTCCCTGGATAAGATGCTCGACGAACAGCCTGAATACTACGTTTTTAACGGCGCGACCGACGCCCTTACCAAGACCCATCGCATGGAGGCGAAGGTCGGAGAGACGGTGCGTATTTTCTTCGGTGTGGGTGGCCCCAATGCCACCTCTTCTTTCCATGTTATCGGTGAAATATTCGACCGCGTTTATCATGAGGGAAGCTTGAGTGGTGAGCCCTTGAAGGATGTGCAGACCACCTCCGTCGCGCCAGGTGGCACCACTATGGTGGAGTTCCAAGTGGACTATCCCGGCCGTTACTTGCTTGTCGATCATGCGCTGTCACGGATGGAGCGCGGTCTGGTAGGCTTCCTTGATGTTAGTGGCGAACCGGATCACGACATCTTTGAGCCCCATGAGTAAACCGCTCGAATCAACAAAGGGAAGCCACCGGAATGCCCATGTCACAAACCACCGAAACCTATGACGATCAGATTGTACGTCTTTTCCTGCTGGCGGCCGTTGTTTGGGGCGCCATAGGGATGTCCGTCGGGGTGTTCGCCGCGGCACAGCTGTACTGGCCGTCATTGAACTTCGGCGTGCCTTGGTTGACGTTCAGCCGTATCCGGCCTGACCACACCTTTGGCGTTATTTTCGCGTTCGGCGGCTCCGCGCTCATTGGTACCTGCTATTACATTGTGCAACGGACCGGCCATACACGTCTGGCCCTCGGGCGACTGGCCCGATTTACCTTTTGGGGGTGGCAGACAGCCTGTGTGCTGGCGATGGTCACGATGCCGTTAGGATTGACACAGAGTAAGGAGTACGCTGAGCCGGAGTGGTGGATTGATATTATAATCGCGGTAACTTGGGTGTCGTTCGGGGTCGTTTTCTTTGCCACGTTGGCCCGCCGCCGCGTTCAGCACATTTATGTAGCGAACTGGTACTACGGTGCTTTTATCATCGCCGTGGGTCTGCTGCATATCGTCAATAACATGGTGATTCCGGTTTCACTGACCAAGTCCTATCCGATCTATTCGGGAGCGGTCGATGCCATGGTGCAATGGTGGTACGGCCACAACGCTGTAGCGTTCTTCCTGACCGCCGGGTTCCTTGGCATGATGTATTATTTCGTGCCGCGTCAGGCCCGCCAGCCGCTTTGGAGCTATCGGTTTTCGATCGTCAATTTCTGGGCCCTGATTTCGGTTTACATGTGGGCCGGCTCGCATCACCTGATTTATACCGCGCTGCCGGATTGGGTGCAGTCCGTAGGGGTGGCGTTTTCTCTGGTGCTACTGATGCCCAGTTGGGGTTCGGCCGCCAACGGACTGCTGACATTCAATGGTTCCTGGCACCGTCTGAAAACGGATCCGGCCGCCAAATTCATGGTGCTTTCGCTGGTTTTCTACGCCGCCGCCACATTTGAGGGCTCGATGATGGCGCTCAAGTCCGTGAACAGCCTGTCCCACTACACGGACTGGACCGTGGCGCACGTCCATTCCGGTTCCCTGGGCTGGGTGGCGATGATCACCATTGGTTCTTTATACGCGATGGCGCCGCGAGCGCTGGGCAAGCCAATGTATTCCAGGACTGCGATGGAGGTACACTTCTGGCTGCATGTGGCGGGAACGCTTATCTATATCGGCGGCATGTGGGCCGCTGGCGTGATGGAAGGCGTGATGTGGCGCGAGACACTGGCGAACGGTTCTCTGGCCTACTCCTTCATGGAAAGCCTGATGGCGATCAAGCCTCTTTACGTGGTGCGCTGGCTCGGTGGCCTGTTCACTCTCGCTGGCATGGGGCTGATGTTGTGGAATCTTTGGCACACCGCTGATGATGCCAGGGCGCACTTAATTAAACCGATACCCGTTCCAATCCCGGAACCTACGCATGATCAGACCCCCCAACCCTTGACCGCTGCCAGTGGGGGTGCGTCATGAAATTTCCGATTCGCTATCGTCATTTTGAGAAGATTGAAAAGCATGCTTGGTTGTTGGGCATTCTAACCGCCTTCATGGTCTCGCTCGGCGGGTTGGCGGAGATTACCCCTCTGTTCATGGAGGCGCACAGGGTCCAGCCCGCCGACAACATTAAGCCCTACGGACCGTTGCGCTTGGCTGGCCGTGACATCTATGTACGCGAGGGTTGTCATGTCTGCCATTCACAGATGATCCGCAAACTGCAGTTCGAGACTCAACGGTATGGGCCTTATTCCGTGGCGTCGGAGTCGGTATACGACCGGCCGTTCCAATGGGGTTCCAAGCGTACCGGGCCTGACTTGGCGAGGGTTGGTGGTAAGTACACCGACGCTTGGCAGCGCGAACATCTCATTGCACCACGCTCCTTGGTACCGGAATCCAATATGCCCGCCTATCCCTGGCTAGCCGAGGCTACTATCGATCCGGCGGATATACAGGCGCGTATGAGGGCCCTACGGGCTCTTGGTGATCCGTATAGCAGTGAGTCGATCGCCGAGGCCCCGGAGGCTCTCAAAAACAAGACGGAATTGGATGCCCTGGTGGCCTACCTGCAAGGCCTGGGACGTAACCGTCCGTCACCCGACGCCTTGAAAGGGGATGCCGTGCCATGAATCCAATATGGGGACACGCCATCGGCGTCATGATTGTTGTGTTGATGTCGGTGTTTATCGGTATCTGGATATGGGTCTGGCGCGACCGGCACAAGCCCGTCTTTCGTCGCATGGCTGACTTACCCATGGAAGATCCGGTGGACGCCGACCCGGCACGTTCAGGAACATTCCCGAAAACCGACAAGGGGGATTAATCATCATGAGTCTTCACTGGTCGCTTTGGATCATGTTCCTGGTGGTGCTGAATCTGGGTATAACGCTGTTTCTGTTTCTCTGGGGTACCCGGGTGTCTATCCCCACTCGTGAGGATGGCACCACCGGGCACGTATGGGCCCATGGCACTCTTCGCGAGGGGGTGCGTCAATTGCCTCGCTGGTGGTACCTGATGTCGGCAGGCACTTTTATCGTCGGTATTGGCTACCTGGTGCTCTATCCCGGGTTTGGTGCCTATGATGGTCTGCTGGACTGGAGCTCTCGGGGTCAGCTGGAACGAGCGGAGGAGCGCAACCAGGCGCTGTTGGCCCCGTTACTGGAGAAAGCCCGGAACGGCGCCCCGTCAGACCTGGCGGCCGACGCCGAGGCGGTTCGCTTGGGCGGGCGCCTTTTCCAGGACAACTGCGCGGCTTGCCATGGTAGGGATGCACGCGGCAATACCACTATCGGCGCCCCCGATTTGCTTGACGACGCCTGGGTTTATGGCGGCGACGAGAAAGCCATTCTGGCTAGTATTCGGACGGGTCGAGAAGGGGTGATGCCGGGCTGGGAGTTTCTCGGCTACGGACGCGTGAAAAATCTGGCCCACTATGTGAGCAGCTTGTCGGGGGCGCCCCACCGTCCGACAGCCGCTGAAGTTGGAAAAAAGCGGTTCGACGCCTGTGCCGGCTGTCATGGGCCTGATGGTTCCGGCAACCCGGCCATCGGCGCACCGGATCTTAGTGATGATGCCTGGCTTTATGGGGGCGAACTTGACCAGATCATGACATCGATTAGTCAGGGGCGGCATGGACAAATGCCGGCATGGAAAGGTCGCCTGGATGAGGCGGAAATACGACTAGTTGCCGCCTGGATGCTGGCAAATGGAAAATAGCTCCGGCGCTGAAACGCCCTGGTACCGGGTGCCTCTGTTGTGGCTTGGTCTCATTATCTTATTGGCCAGCCTGGCGGGAAGCGTGCATCTGATCGTGGTGAGCCAGGCCTATCAAACTCCTGGGGACGTCACTGGCGAAAGCCAATCGTTTCGGGGGGTGCCGTTAACCCGCGAACAGCAGAGGTCCGAAGAGAGCACCGAGGAGAGGCCACGATGACCGCGCCCTGCCACCACTGTGGCGCACCAACGGCTGATGTACCTTTGACCGCCACGCTGGAAGGCGCACCGCGGCCGGTATGCTCGAGCGCCTGTCAGGGCACGGCGGAGTGGATCGATGCACAAGGCCTGAGCGATTATTACCGGCTGCGTCGTGGTCCCTCCCATAAGCCCGACGCGGAATCCGATGCCGGCGCCCAGGTTTGGCGGGATCCGCGCTTGGCGCGCCATGTGTTGCGTCCGCTTTCGGGCAAACGCAGCGAAGTGTGCCTGTTAGTCGATGGGGTTCGTTGTGGTGGGTGCGCTTGGCTGATTGAGCGGACCTTAATGGGGCTTCCGGGCGTGCACAGGGTACAGGTCAACGCGATGACCCGGCGCACTCGCATTATCTTCGATCCGCATCAGACGCCACTGTCGAGTCTGCTGGAAGCCCTCACTGGTGCCGGCTATCAACCTCGCCCGTTGGACGCGCGGGCCCTCGACGATGCGCGCCGCGACGAATCCAAACAATTGCTAAAACGTTTGTTGGTAGCTGGGTTTGGCATGATGCAGGCGATGATGTTCGCCCTGGTCCTCTATCTTGGGCCCGACAATGAGATCCAGGGGGCGACACTGGAACTGTTCCGCTGGCTGGGTTTCCTGGTAGCGTCGCCGGTGGTGCTGTATTCGGCACGCCCCTTTTTCGCCGGCGCCTTGCAAGCCTGGCGCGCCCGCCACCTCAACATGGACGTACCGATCGCACTGGCGATCGCGGTGATCTACGGCGCTAGCTTTTTTCAATGTCTGACCGGTGGCACGGAGGTTTACTTTGACTCCGTGGCCATGCTCGTTTTCTTCTTGCTCACTGGGCGCTACTTGGAAATGCGCGCACGGCACCGCGCTCTAGACCACACCGATGCGTTGGCGCGGTTAACTCCGAGTTGGGCCGAAAAGCTTGATAGTGACGACCAACCTCACCGCGTAGCACTGAGCGAACTGGTCTCCGGAGACCGGGTCCGGGTGCGCGACGGTGGATCGATACCGGCTGACGGCCTGCTGCTGGACAGCCGTGCAAGGGTCGATGAGTCGTTGCTTTCAGGCGAATCCAGGCCGGTGGAGAAGTGTGCCGGTGACCGGGTGATTGCCGGCAGCGTGGTTCAAGGCCAAGCGATCACCCTTCAGGTAACACACTGCGGCGAGGACACCTTCTTGGCCAACCTGGCTGGGCTTGCCACCCGCGCTCAAACCGAGCGCCCCCGGCTGGCCCGTGCCGGCGAAAAGACCGCATCCCGATTCGTGCTGCGCGTATTGGGGCTGACGGCCCTGACGGCGCTGGTGTGGGCGGTTGTGGATCCTAGCCGCCTACTGGACGCCTGTCTGGCGGTGCTGGTGGTTTCCTGCCCCTGCGCCTTCGCGCTCGCCGTTCCCGCTGCTATCACGCGCAGCCTCTCAGTCTTGGCGCGCCAGGGCGTATTAGTGCTGCGCCCCGACGGGTTGGAAATACTGGCGGGGGTCGATCGGGTTGTTTTTGATAAAACCGGCACGCTTACCGAGCCATCTATCGCCGTGACCGCCCTCGATGATTCGATTGATATGGATACCGCCCTCCAATGGGCGGCCAGTCTTTCCGATACCAGTGAGCACCCGCTGTCACGGGCATTGGCCAACAGCAACGACCGGGCGCTGTTGCCCGCGCATCATGCTCGGGTGCTACCTGGTTTGGGTATCACCGGTACCGTCGCGGGCAGGGCATTACGCCTTGGACGGGGAGACTTCGCCACTGGCGGTGGCGAAGGCGAGGACGACCTTCTCCTCGCCGACAACGAAGGTGTGCTTGCGCGCTTCCAGGTTCATGAAAGGATCCGTGCTGACGCCGGTGATTTGATAGATCAGCTGACGGCATGGGGCATTGAGAGTGAGATACTGAGCGGCGACGCCCGGGCGCGGGTCGCCGAGGTCGCATCGCAGCTGGGGGTGGCCGCCTGGCGGGGGCGCTGCATGCCCACCGACAAGCTGGCTCGCATCGGCGAACTGCGCCAGGCCGGTCATCGCGTGCTGGTGGTCGGGGACGGTAGCAACGATGCCCCGGTACTGGCGGGCGCTGATGTTTCCGTCGCGCTCTCCTCCGGCAGTGACCTGGCCCAGGCGCAGGCGGACATCGTCCTGTGTTCCGGTCGCTTGAGCGCCATTGCTGAGTGTCGCACAGTGGCCCGCACCACGCTGCGAGTGCTGGCCCAGAATCAACGGTGGGCGCTTAGCTATAACCTTTGTGCCATGCCACTGGCGGCGATGGGCTGGGTGCCGCCCTGGCTGGCGGCCATCGGCATGTCCACCAGTTCCCTGGTGGTGGTTCTCAATGCGCTGCGTATTGACCGTAAGCGGAGTCACGCGGGCTCCATTCAGGAAGTGCAGGAAGGCGCTCGGTTATGAATATTATCCTCGTCATGATTCCTCTGTCCCTGCTGATTCTGGCAGGTGCTGTGGCGATGTTTTTCTGGGCAGTGAATCACGATCAATTCGAGGATATGGAGAGCCCGGGTCTTTTGCCTTTGGCCGACGACCCGGAAGAGGTTAGTGCGGAGAGGATTGAACATAGCGCCGGGCCAGGGCGGCGCCCACCAGAATCTGGATCTGGTTGTAGCAGATGATCGGCAGAATGATCATGCCGAACCCGGGATGGCCGGCGAATAGGACCTTGGCCATCGGCAGTCCCGACGCCAGGCTCTTTTTCGAGCCACAAAAGACCGCGGCGATTTCATCGGCCCGGTTAAAGCCGGCGCGCCGCGACAGCCAGGTGGTGAGCGCCAGCAGGGTCAGCAGCAACAGCAGACACAGCGCCACGGCCAGCACGATGGCCGTGACCGGCAGTTGCTGCCACAGGCCGCTGGCCACCGACTGGGAAAAGGCCGCGTAGACGATCAGCAGAATAACGCCCTGGTCGTAGCGGGCGGAAAAGCCGGGGTGCCGGTCCAGCCAGGGGCCGAGCCAGTGTCGCAGCCCATGGCCGAGGGCAAAAGGCAGCAGCAATTGAAGCACGATATCCCTGAGCGCTTGTAGGGTATCGAAGCCGCCGTCACCGGTGGTGCTCACCAGTAACATCAGCAAGAAGGGCGTGAGCATCATCCCGAACACGTTGGAGGCCGCGGCGCTGCAGACGGCGGCGGGCACGTTGCCGCGGGCCATGGCGGTAAAGGCGATCGACGACGACACCGCCGACGGCAGTACGCCCAGGTAAAGAAACCCCAGGGCCAGGTCCTCGGGGATCCAGCGCGGCGCCAGCCCGTCGATCGGCAGGACCAGGAGCGGAAACAGCAGAAACGTCAGCGCGGCGATAAACAGATGCAAACGCCAATGCGTGGCGCCGGCGCGGATCTGGTCCCGCGACAGGGCTGCGCCGTGGATAAAGAACAGCACCGCCACCGCGAGGGTGCCGAGCAGCCCCAGCCACTCCGCCGCCGTGCCTTGCGCGGGGCGTAGCGACGCGGCCGCGATGGCCGCCAGAAGCACCAGGGTGAACGGGTCGGGACGCAGGCGCATCAGGGCGCGTCCAGTGCGCGCAACGCCGGTGTCAGCATGGTGCGGGTCGCTTTGGCGGCGGCCTCGGCGTCGCCCAGTTCAAGCGTGCCCAGCAGTACGGCGTGGTCGGCGTGATCCGGCTCGGGTAATGCCGCGTCGCGCTCGGTACGTTCGATGGTTTCTGTTACCGCGTCGCTGAAATACTCGTACAAAGCGGTTAACGCGGGATTGTGGGCGGCGTTGATGATGGCGTTGTGGAACCGCCGGTCATGATGAATGCGGGCTTCAAGGTCGTCACCCGCCTGCTGGCGCGCCTGAAGGGCCTCGCGCATGGCCTGGAGGTCGGCTTCGTCCCGGCGCTCGGCGGCCAGGCGTGCCGCCTCGCTTTCCAGGGCAATCCGCATTTCCAATTGATCGCGCAGGGTGGTGCGGCGCAGCCGCCGTAGCGATTCCGCCGGATCCAGGCGGCGCAGCACATAGGTGCCGTCGCCCTGGCGGGTTTCCAGCAGGCCCACGTGCACCAGCACCCGCACTGCTTCGCGCACGGTGTTCCTGCCCACGCCCAGCTCCTCGGCCAACGCCGATTCCACCGGTAATCGGCGGCCCACCGGCCATTCGCCGGATTCCACCGCCTGGCGCAGACGATCAATGGCGCCGTCCACCAAGGAGCGACGGGGCAGGGTGTTTGTGTTCATAGAATTGGTCCCATGAATAATGATAGGATCATCCTATGAATTTATTGGAAATGCAAGAGGGTGTCAGTCCACGCTGATCAGGGTCAGACGCAGTGTTTTGCCGTTGCTTGGCCAATCGATGCTGGCGCCGACGGACAGTCCCAGCAACGCCGCCCCGACTGGACTCAGGATGGAGAGGCGATCAGCGCCCTCATTCACCTCCTGGGGAAACACGAGCATCAGGCGATGTTCGCGTCCGTTGTCTTGGTTTTTGAAGTAAGCCCAGCGGTGCAGGGCTACTACATTGTCGGGCATCGCCTCTTGAGGGCGGCACTCGGCTCGATCCAATTCTTCGTAAAGCCGAGCGACCACTTCAAGGTCTTCGTGATGGCGTTCAAGAAGTGCGTAAAGCCTATCCCGGTCGAGGGTGGAAATAACAATAGGGGGCAAGTCGGTCATGCCAGTTTCTCCAATGGAAGTGCAGAAGATTGTGTGTCCCCGGCGGCGCCGAACCCCCGGGGACGTTCCATTGGGGTGCGGCGTCAGAAATGGAAGGCGAGCGCAGCTGCCGACCGTCGGACAGCGCCGACAGCCGGTTTCAGTGAGAGACTTTCTGGTGGCGCCGTCCGGCGCGCAGGTTCAAGAGAGCTGTTCATTCCGATACCCTAGCACTCCTGCCAATTTTTGCCAGGGGTTATTTTTGACCCGGGGAGGCTGGCTCCCGGTCTCCAAAGGGGAACCACGCGGTATAGTGCTTTTGTCGATGGGCCAGGGGGACGACTTTGGAGGACGCGGGCGTCTTGCCGAGTAGCTATCCGGTGGTCTCTGCGTTGTCCCAGACCGGGTACAATGGTGCTCTGCAGTTTGCCTGTTTGCCACCTGGAGTCACATCGAAGCGGTTGCACGAAGTATTAACCGCGCGGTATCAAGATGAGCCGGTCGTCCGTGTGATGTCGCAGGACAGTGTCATCAACCTTGAAGCCGGTTTTTTGATCCACGAGGTAGCAATCGGAACAAACGAATGGATCTATTCGTCTTTGTCAATGAGGAGCGGTGCTGTTTGATCGCGCGTCTCGATAATCTCGGAAAAGGCGCGGCCGGCGCGGCGGTCGAAAATATGAATATTCATCTCGGTATTGAGGAGGGAGCGGGCCTTCCCGCGGGGTGAGACTTCTAGGAATTCAATATGGGTAATTTTTCAGATATTTTGGTGGGTTTGCAGCAGAGCAGTCCTGGTCAAACGGAGTTCTATCAGGCGGTGGAAGAAGTGCTGGAAGCACTGACTCCGGTGCTGGAGGCCGAGCCTCGTTATCGTGACGAAGGTGTGGTGGAACGGCTATTGGAGCCCGAGCGACAGATTTTCTTCCGTGTCGCCTGGGTAGATGACAACGGCCGTGTACGCGTTAACAAAGGCTATCGCGTACAATTCAATTCCGCGCTGGGTCCGTATAAGGGTGGCTTAAGATTCCATCCGAGCGTAAACGGAGGCATTATCAAGTTCCTGGGTTTTGAGCAGATTTTCAAAAATGCTCTGACCGGTTTGCCGTTAGGCGGCGGCAAGGGAGGCTCTGATTTCGATCCCAAAGGCCGTTCGCAGGGCGAAGTAATGCGTTTTTGCCAGGCGTTCATGACAGCGCTTTACCGTCACATAGGTGCCACTGTTGATGTGCCTGCCGGAGACATTGGTGTCGGTCATCGAGAGATTGGCTACCTTTACGGCCAGTATCGGCGCTTAAGTGGCCGCTTCGAGGGGGTATTGACGGGTAAATCAGCGGACTGGGGCGGATCGTTGGGCCGCAAGGAGGCCACCGGGTACGGTTGTGTTTACTTTGCCGAGAATATGCTCGCTGAACGCGGTGAGTCGATAGCCGGTAAAACCTGCTTGGTCTCCGGCGCCGGCAATGTCGCGATATATACCATGGAGAAGCTTACGGAACTGGGTGCCCGGCCCGTTACGTGCTCGGACTCCACGGGCACGCTGGTGCACCATGCGGGGTTGGACGTCCCTCTTTTGAAATCCATCAAAGAGCGTGATCGTGGCGCTTTGTCTGCTTATCTGGAAACGCACCGGGATGCGCATTTCATCCCTGCAAGCGACTACCCACAGGGACGATCCGCAGTGTGGTGCGAGAATGCCGATCTTGCTTTCCCTTGCGCCACCCAGAACGAGCTGTCCGGATCCGACGCTGAAGCATTAGTCGCCAATGGCGTAATCTGTGTCTCCGAAGGTGCTAACATGCCTTGTACGCGCGACGCCGTATCCGTATTTCTGAAATCAGGCATCAGCTATGGCCCCGGAAAAGCCGCCAATGCCGGGGGCGTCGCCGTCAGCCAGCTAGAGATGCAACAGAACGCGGCCATGGCGAGTTGGTCGGCGGAGCGGGTGGATACGGCGCTCAGAACCATAATGTACGATATTCATCAGCGTGCGAGCCACACGGCCAGGGAGTTCGGAGTGCAAGGTAACTTGGTACTCGGTGCGAATATCGCTGGATTCCGACGAGTGGCGGACGCAATGATCGAACAAGGGGTGTTCTGACGTCTATTTCTAGGCCATGGCTTGCTTTATTTTATAGGTGAGCTATGGTCTGGTCTCTATTGGCTCATTTTCCTTAAGGTGCGTCGTGTTCCCCCGCCGGTTTTTAGTGCTCCTCTTTCCCACCTTTCTGGTTTAAGCCGGGCGGACGTCTGTCCGTCCGGCTACTTCATGTAACCCTTTTCTTATTTCTGTTTAGGAGATGCAGCCATGGCGCTCGGGCATTCGCACCGGCGTTGGCGTGGTCTTTCAGAGGCCGCGCGAAAATATCTGTCGATCCGTTCCTGGTGTCATCCTTTACGCCCGCACACTCTAGCCGCCCTTTTTGAGCGTATGGAGCGGCGCAAGTTGGGTGATAACAAGCCAGCGTCCGCGGGTATTGATAGTCGGGTATGGCTATTGGATCTTGATTATAGGGGCGAGGTGGATTTCGTGCTTGTGGAGCCGGGGAGAGCCTGCCCCGAGAACCGTGTCATTTCCATTCTCTCGCCGTTCGGTGAGGCGCTGTTCGGCGCCAGAGTCGGTGATGTCGTACACCCCCGGTTTCTGGGTCATGAATACAGCGTATTGATTACCAAAATTGAGTCATGTGCCGAGGATGATGAATCATGAGCAAAGAGAAAGAAAAGAAAAAGGCCAAACGGAGCTTGAAAGAGAAGCGCCGAGATAAAAAACAGGGAAAACCATAATCGGGAAGAGGGGCGCTGGGCGCCCCTCGTCTGCCACTACGATTTATTCTGAATATACATTTTCAGCGCCACCGCGTTGTTGTGCGCTTCGTCCTTGGCGGCGTAGAGCAGCGTCAGCGTGCCGCCATCAGCGCCTTTCAAAACAGATTCAACGGCGTCGCCTTGTTGGTCCAGTTCGGCGTGGAATTTCTGGTAGAACGCCGCCCAGCGTTTGGGGTCGTGGTTGAACCATTTTCTCAGTTCACTGGACGGGGCCAGCTCCTTGCGCCATTCGTCGGCCCGCAGGTCTTCCTTTTTGATGCCGCGCGGCCAGACGCGGTCCACCAGTACGCGATAGCCATCATTTTTGTCTGCGTCGTCGTAGACCCGCTTGCACTGAATCCGGTGCGGTTGCTTCATACATGCACTCCTTGCGGTTATCGTTTCGCCGGTCACCCTGCGCCTTAGCGTCGGCACAGGGCCTTTTCAGCGCCGGTGACCAGCTGTTGAATCCTGTGAGCCGCCGGCTCGATGGCGTTGATGGCGCCGCAGGACTGGCCAGCGTAAAGCGCCATGTCGTCCAGGTCGCCGCTGGCGCCCTGTAATGGGGAATCGGTGGAGAACAGGTAGACCGGCTGACCGTCCTGTTCCCCGATGATTTGGTCGCGGCCCTGGGATTTCAAGTCGTCGTAATCCCCTCGGGTAACCCGGTTAGCCAGCACCCGCACCGGTGCCGGTTCGTGCCAGTTGCGGTCGAAGGTCGTGGTGTAAACCGTGTGTTCGCCCCGGGCCTGTATCAGTCGCCGCTTGTGATGATCGTGGGCGTTGGCCTCATCGGTGGCCAGGAAAGTGCTGCCCAGGCTGACACCTTGAGCCCCCAGCGTCAGGGCCGCGGCGAGACCTCTGCCCTCCGCGATACCGCCGGAGGCGACGACGGGCACCGGGCTCCAGGGAATCAGCTCGGTCAGCAGGCTGAAGGTGGTCATGCGGCCCCGCACATGGCCTCCGGCCTCGACGCCCTGGGCGATCAGGACATCCGCGCCGGCGTCCACGGCGGCCTGCGCGTCCCCGCTTGCACCGATTTGGTGGATAACGCCGACGCCGGCGTCCTTGAGGCGCCGGATCAGCCGCTGATCCACATCCCAGAACAGCACCATCCAGGGCACCGAAAGGTCCAGGCAGGTACTGATCTGCTGCTCAAGCAGCGCCGGCGCCGTGGCGGCGGGAATCAGATTGACGGCGAAGTGTTCAATACCGGCGGCCCGCAGCGCTTCCACTTCGGCGCGTAGGCGATGGGGCGGCTCGCGCACCATGCCCAGCACGCCGAAGCCGCCGGCGTGGGCCACGGCGCCGGCCAGGCGATGACGGGCCACGCCGCCCATGCCGGCCAGCAAAATCGGCCACCGGCAACCCAGCAGGTCGCAAAGCGGCGTGTGCAGGGGCGGTGTTACCAGTGCCATACCTGGTCCGCTTGCTCATAGAGTTCCGCCACCGCGCGGCGCGCGACCGGGCGAACGCCGTTTTGCAGCGCGAGCCCACCCAGGCCGCGCTCTTCCAGATCGTCCTGGATGGCGTACACCGGCACGCCGCTTTCCACCAGGTTGGCGATATCACGGGGCAGTTCCGCCGGCTGGGTTTGCCGCCATGTGCCCAGCGTCAACGCCGGCTGCCGTTCGCGCGATATCGCGTAGTGCACACCGTGGCCGCTGAGCAGCACCATCAGGTCGCCACCGGCGCCACGCATTGATTGTGTCAGCCAGAGAATGGTGTCGTCCTGTTCCTCGGTGGTGGTCCGGTAGGCCTGGTCGATCACTTGCAGTACTTTCATGATTACCTCGTACCGATGGTCAGAGTGTTATGGGCCTCGCTGGCGTAACGCCACAGGTCCGGCGGGCCGCCCCGGCCACAGCCTTCGATGACGTCGTTGACGCCGCGTTCGTCCACGCACAGGCCGCAGTTGATCCACTCGAACCCGATCCCTTTGCTGCGCGCCTTCTCTTGTAGCGCGGCGATCCAGTCCTTGGTCAGCGGGTGATCCTCTTCCTCGCTGTCGCGGTGATGGACGGCGTTGCCGTGCGGCTGCTGTCTGGCGAAGGCCAGCGCCACGGCGCCTTCGTAGGCGAAGACACGCACGCCCGCGCCCCGGTCGAGGGCGGCGTCGAGTAGCCGAAAAAAGGTCACGGTCCGCTCGCTTTCAAAGGGCGGCTCCATGAAGGCGAAGGTCAATGTCTTGGTATCACTCATCACAGGCTCCGGTTGGGCGGTTAGTGCCAGATCACTTTATGGCCGGCGAGCATGGCATCGATCACCAGGTCCATGTCGGCGACGCCGACCTGGTCCTTGAGATCGGCGTGGTCGATTTCCCGTTGCGCCAGCGCGAATTGATCAGCCCGGACCGTGACGCCCCACCGCAAGAGGTCGTCGAACAGATCGCTTTTGGCGCCGCGCCGGGCCGGCGTCACGCCGTTCTGTACCAGCAGAACCGCCACCTTATGGCCGGCGTCGTGCAGCTGGCCGATCAGGTCAAACTGATGGTGGGTGCGGGTCTCCGTGAACGGGTCCTGGCTTTGAATAAAAAGATAGTGAGACATGGCAAGCTCCGTTTTCAGAAAGAGGTGAGGGCGACGGGCGTGTCGTCGAGCAGACCACGACGCACCAGAAAATCGCCGAAGTGTTCGCCGTTGTCCCGCCCTTCGGCGAAGCGCTCCAGCAGTGGGGCGAGCAACTCAAGAAAGCGCTCTTCATTGACGTTGCCCGCGTACAGACGGGCCAGCCGGTCGCCGTGGAAACTGCCGCCCAGGTAAAGGTTGTAGAGACCCGGCGCCCGCCCGGTCAGTGCGATCTCGCCGAGATAGGGACGCGCGCAGCCATTGGGGCAGCCGGTTAAACGCAGGGTGATCGGGACGTCGGCGAGTCCGTACTGGCCTTTGAGGCGCTGAAAGACATCCAGCAAGCGGGGTGTGTAGCGTTCCGCTTCGGCCATGGCCAGACCGCAGGTGGGCAGCGCCACGCAGCTCAGGGTGTGCGCCGCCTGAGAGTCCGGTGTCAGACGCCATGCCAGGCCCAGGTCCTCCAGGCGCCACTGCAGTTGTTCGAGTTCGTGCGTTTCGATGTGGGTCAGTTGCAGATTCTGGTTGGTGGTCATGCGCAAACGGCCGCCGTACTGTTCCAGCAAGCCGCTGATCTGCCCCCGCAGAGCATCGTCCAGGCGCCCGCTTTCAATATAGAGAGTGGCGTGCCAGAGGCCATCGTCGCCCTGCTGCCAGCCCAGCCGGTCTCCGTTGTGCTCAAAGCGCCGTGGCCGTGCCGGCTCAAGGTCGCGTCCCCGGCGGTGCGCCAGTTCGTCGAGGAACCAGTCCAGGCCGAGACGATCCAAGGTGTATTTGAAACGGGCCCGGTGGCGGTCCTTGCGATCACCGAAGTCGCGCTGGATGGTCATCACCGTTTCGCTGAAAGCGGGGGCTTCTTCGGCATCGATGAAACCGATTTCCTCCGCAAGCCGGGGGTAGCTGTCCTCGCGGCTGTCCAGCTGACCCATGCCGCCGCCCACGCAAACGTTGAAACCCTGCAGCTCACCGTTGTCGATCACCGCGATCAGCCCCAGGTCCTGGCCGTAGACGTCGATATCGTTGACCGGCGGTATGGCATAGCCGACCTTGAACTTGCGCGGCAGGTAGAGTTCGCCGTAGACCGGCTCTTCGCTGTGCGTGGCGGGAGCGGACTCGCGATACCAGATTTCGGGGTAAGCGCCGGTTTTGGGAATCAGCCTGTCGCTGGTGACGCGGGCCAGTTCCGCGACGCGCTGGTGTGCCCGGGACAAAAACGGATTGGTGCCGCACACCACGCCCCGGCTGTCGTCACCGCAGGCGGCGATGGTATCCAGGCCGATGTCCCGCAGACCCTGCATCAGCGCACGCAGGTGGGGTTTGCGTACACCGTGCAACTGTACGGTTTGCCGGGTGGTGATGCGGATGCCCCGTTCCGCGTAACGTCGGGAAAGCTCCGCGATTCCCCACCATTGGTATTTGTCGAGCACACCGCCGGGGATGCGCATTCGCACCATGAACTGATAGATCGGCTCGAGGTGCCGCCGTCGGCGGTCCGCGCGCCGGTCGCGGTCATCCTGCTGATAGATGCCGTGGAATTTCATCAGCAGCGGGTCATCACCGGGAACCGCGCCGGTGAGCGGGTCTTGCAGACCTTCGGCGATGCCGCCACGCAGATAGCGGCTGCGGGCCTTGAGTTGCTCGCTCTCGTTCAGGGCGTCCACGGGCTGGCTGAGATCGGAACTGCGGTCGATCATAAGGCCCTCCTAATACAGGTTCCGGTGAAGACGTTTCGCCTTCGAAAGTTGTTTCCAGTGGCCGGCGCCCAGGCGCCGGTCGACGGCGTCGCGTACCCGGGCTTCGGCTTCGGCAAGGCGGTCCTTGTCGCCACAGAAGTAAAGATGGGCGCCGCGCTCGAGCCACTCGCTGAGCCGGTCGACCTGTTCCAGCAGCGGGTCGGCCAGCTCCCGGCCGGGCTGTTCGACTTGAAAAACAGTATCCACCCGCTTGAGCAGGCCGTTATCGCGCGCCTCCTGAAAGTCCAGTTGGTAAAGAAAATCTTCTTCAAAGCGTTGTTCCGCGAACACCAGCCAGCACGGTGTATGCCGGCCCGCCGCCGCCAGGTGTTGCAGGAAAGCGCGGTAGGGCGCGATACCCGTCCCCTCGGCGATCAGCACCAGCGGTGTGTCGGGATCGTCCGGCAGATGGAAGCGCGCATTTCGATGCGGGTAGAGACGCACCGAATCGCCGGCTTGCAGATCCAGCAGGTAAGCGGAAGCGACCCCGGTTTCCCAGCGTCCGGCGAACGGATAGCGGAAGCGCTTAACGGTGAGATGCAGTTCATCGTCGAAGGCGCTCAGGGCATTGGCCAGATCATAGAGGCGGGGCTGCAGTGGACGCAGCGACGCCACCAGAGCCTCGGCGTCGGGTCGCGCCGGGTAATCGCGCAGCAGGTCCAGGAGCTGATGCTGTTTGAGCACGGCCCGCTGTGTCCGGGTGCCGCCGGCCACGGCCTCGCTGAGCGCGGTGCTTTCCGCCAGCTCCGCCCAGTACTCCAGGAAACGTCCGCCGGGTATGGTCAGGTCACGGTGTTGGCGCAGGGCCTGCACCAGTGGCTGGGGGGCGCCGTCCACGGTCACCGGTTGTTCGCCGCTCAAGCCGGTGGCGTCCAGCACGGCGGCGATCAGCTCTGGTGGATTGTCGGCGAGCACGCCCACGGCGTCGCCCGGCGCCACCGCGAAATCCGGCGCTTCCAGCGCCAATTCCAGATGGTGGATGGGGCTGGTCCTGTCGGGCGCGGTGAGACACTGGTTGACCAGGACTTCCGCTTCCAGCGGGTGCCGCTTGTCATAGACCGGCCCGCGCTTCGTGGCGCTGGTTGAAGCGGCCGGGGCGGTGGTGGATTCGCGCTTGGGCAGCTTCTCCACTAGCCGCGCCAGCCATGCCTTCGCCGGGGCTTCGAAATCCACATCGCATTCCTGGCGTTCCAGTAAGCGCTGGCCGCCCAGCGCCTCCAGGCGCGCATCGAGCTGCCGGCCGGCGGTGCAGAAGTGCTCGTAGGTGCTGTCGCCCAAGGCGAGCACCGCGAAGTGAAGCCCCTTCAGCCGGGGCGCGGTGGCGTCGTCCGCCAGTCCCTCGAAGAACGGCGATGCCGGTTCCGGCGGGTCGCCGTCGCCATGGGTGGCGGTGATCACCACCAGGTGCTTGCGCTTAACCAGCTGCCGGGGGCGCACCCGGGCCAGGTCCTGGACCTCCGCCGCCACACCGGCTTCACGGCATTGTTCGCTGAATCGTTCGGCCAGCTCCCGGCTGTTGTCGGTTTCCGTGCCGTAGGCGATCAGCAGCGCCGGAGCGTCTTCCGGCTTCTGGCCCAAGCGGGCGGTGTCGGTGTTCTGGCCGGCCAGGTAACCGCTCAGCCAGAGCGCCTGCTGGTCATCCAGCTCCTCCAGCAGCGTGTGGATTCGTCGCCATTGCGTTTCCGAAAAAGGCGGCGCCAGCGCGTGCGCGGTCATCGCGGACTCCATTCAATACCTGAAGCCGGCAGTATGAACGGCTGCATGATCGTCGAATAATGAAATACAATGGGGCTTAACATTCAAAATATTGATATTAAGCATGGATATCGAGCTGGCTCGCACCTTCCTGGAGATCGTCCGCTCCGGCAGCTTCATGGCCGCCGCCGAACGTCTGCACGTTACCCAGACCACCGTGACCGCGCGCGTCCACAACCTGGAGGGCCAGCTCGGCTGCCGCCTGTTCGTGCGAAACCGCAGTGGTGCCCGCCTGACCACCAATGGGGAGCAGTTCGCCACCCATGCCAGCCAGCTGGTTCGTACCTGGGACGCGGCCCGGCGTGCATTGCCGTTGCCGGAGGGCGCCGGCCAGGTGCTCACCCTAGGGGGCGAAGTCAGCCTCTGGAATCCGTGGCTGTTGAACTGGTTGTCCGCTCTGCGCGAAGCCTGTCCGAACGTTGCGGTGCGCGCCGAAGTCGGCGAGCGCACCACCTTGCATGAAAAACTGGAGCAGAGCGTGCTGGACGCCGCCCTGGTTCATCAACCTGATTACTGGCCCGGCATGCAAGTGGAACAGTTGATGGAGGAGAAGCTGATTCTGGTGCGTCGCGGTGCCGAGGAAGCGCCTTATGTCTATGTGGACTGGGGCGCGGATTTTCGCCGGCAGCATGACAGCGCCTGGCCGGAAAGAGCCCGAGCCGCGATCAATGTGGATCTGGGGCCGCTGGCGCTGCGCTATTTGTTGCGGCACGGCGGCAGCGGCTACTTTCGCACCAGGGTGGTTCAACCGTATCTGGAGAGCGGTGAACTGGAGCGGGTCCCCGCCGCGCCGGAATTCAGCTATCCGGTCTATCTGGTCTATGCACGGGAGCAGAACTCCGAGCTTACCGCTTCAGCATTCGAAGCATTGCGCGCGTCGCTGACTGAACGGGATGAACCGCCGAAATAGTGATGCTTCCGGATCCGCGCCTGCCGTAAGCCAGCTTAAATAAGTGGCTTTACGTTGAAATCGTCCGGGTTGACGATGCCCTCCAGAGCGCCAATCTGGTGGAAGTCCGCGGAGGTCAACACGGTATCAATGGAGGTGTCCTGAAACGCCAGATTTTTTGTGAGCTGCACTTTGTTCGGCATGCCTTTGCCGTCTATATCCATGATCCAGGCCAGAAAGCCGCCGGAGAATTTACCTAGGCTCCCGATAGGGTAGAGCCCGTAATGTTGGATATATTCGACCACAATTCGGGGGTCATAGACATCGGGCTGAGCGTGGATCCACCTGTACGCGTCCAAAGGCGGCCTTGGTGCCGCGCCGTTTCGCTCATGGGTCAGCTTGTTGACAGCCTTAATAACGGATATCAACTTGGTCTGCTCCGATAACTCCGACGCTACCTTGGCGGCGGGGTAACCACTCCCATCCAAACGCTCATTCGCGTTTTCAATGATGTCCCGGCAAGCCTTTCCAGGCTCCCAATTCAAGTCGGAGAGCTTCTTTAACAGGGTTTGAGAGTGCGTTCTGAGGATCGCTCTTTGCCTCGGGTTCATATTTACTTTCAAAGAAGGCATCTGTCTGCCGATTAAAAGCGGCTTCCCCATGTTGTGGATCAAGGCGCCGATGACTGCTTCCCGGATCAGTGCCGAGTGTGGATCCCGCGCTATCAATATGTCCGCGAAAATGCCCGATGACTGTATCGCATGACGTACCCATTCGGGTTGCCCCCTCAAGAATGAGAGTGCATAGAGCAGCTGTTTCCGGTTGCTCTTTACGCAGTCGATTAATATATCACCACATTCGAACAGCGCGTCTTCGCTGAAGATGCCGCGGTTCTTTATGAACATCATGATGACTTTGAGCTGCTGAGCGACCTTTAACACTTCTGGAACCATGGCGGGCTGCCGGGACATTTTGGACTTCTCGCTTTTACTAATACTGGTGGCCGCGGCGCCGGTTCTTTTTGCAATGAAAAGTTCCGAAGGTGTGACGTTCTCCTTCAGACCGGACCGGCTGGCGGCTTCCCGTTCGCACTCTGAGATATGTTGGAATATCTCTTTGCTCATGGTGCTGGACACGTCGATGAATTGAAGGCCGACCGCCGCACGTCCGAGGCTGCCGAATGGGCGTATATGGCGAACCCGCCCTTTCGAGAAAAGATATTCGCCATTGGGGAAGGTGATGGCCAGGTCCGGCACTGTCTGCCCCACGTATAATGAAAGACTGTCTTCGATCGACATATCGGCCAGACAGCCGCCCGCGGAGAAGTTCCGAACCCTCGCCTCTATAGTCAGCTCGGCGTCGTAGGCGGAAATCGACACTCTGGCGTTCATGCCGAGTATGAACGGTATTCGTAATGCGCCACGGCTTTCGGTAACAAACACGGATTCCGGAAGCCGGCATCGAATCAGGTATGTGTCGGCATTTTTCTTGTGCACCTCCGCCGGGATCCTGTCGAAACTGTGTACCTCTTTTTCGTGACCCTCGGGGGTGATTTTTGCTTCGATGTCGAACGAAAAATAGCCATCACGAACGTAATGCGTCAGATCTTTTCCAGCGGAGCTGACTTCCAGGAGAAGCAGCCCGGTTTTTGTGTCGAGCCCTGTTACCTGCGCCTTCAAGGAGTGGGCCAGGCGCTTGGAAAATAGAGCTATGTCGTGATCGTGACTTACCAGGCGCTGGATCACGTTCGCGGTATGGTTGCCAGTGGAGTGTGACATAGCTGCATACTCGTTCTTGTACGCTAGTGTTGTTTTGGGTTCTTGCAGCCAGCGGTTATGCCGCATTGACGGCTAGTGTGAACATAACGTGAAGGTAGCCTGAAAATCGCATACTGAACAGTGGTTAGTAAGAAAAAAGTACGGGCGCTCAAGGTGTCGTAATACGTTTGTGGTCGATGTTGAGGGGGAGGTCGGTCTTCTCGACGCCCGACCCGCCCGCCTCTATACTCCGCTCATCCGCAGGAGAGAGGGCCGCGGGCCCCGCCGAAGGCGCAACCTCCCATAAACGCTCAGGCACAGGTACTGCGGACACCATCCAACGCCGTCTGGAGAGAGGCTGCTCACGCAGTCCACCGAAGGGGCAAGCAGACCCGCTCTGTAAACTCTCAGGTAGCAGGACAGGGGGAGAGGCCAAGTAAACGCAGGAGTACTGTGTGCTGACCTCTGTCTATCTCATTGCCATCACCGCCGAAGCCATGTCCGGAGCCCTGGCCGCCGGACGCCGCAACATGGATCTGTTCGGGGTGGCCGTGATCGCCTTTCTCACCGCCCTGGGTGGCGGTACCGTTCGCGACATTCTGTTGGGCAACTTCCCGGTCACCTGGACCCAGCATCCCAGCTATATCTACATGACCCTCACCGGTGGCCTGGTCACCATTGCGATCGCCCGGTTCATGCGCCACTTGCGCCAGCTGTTTCTGGTTCTCGATGCCATCGGGCTGGTCGCTTTTACCATTATCGGCTGCAATGTCGCGCTGGAACTGGGTTATGAGCCCATCGTGGTGGTCATGTCGGGGATCACCACCGGCATCTTCGGCGGGATCATCAGGGACATTATGTGCGGCCGGGTGCCCCAGGTGCTGCGCCGGGAAATCTACGCCTGCGTCTCTCTGGTCGTGGCCTTGCTGTACCTGTTCCTGCTGCGCCAGGGCGTGGGCGAGGGCGTGACGCAACTGGCCGCGTTCAGCGTCGGCCTGCTGCTGCGCATGGTGGCCATCCGCTGGCGTGTCTCGCTGCCGGTGTTCCGTTATTCGCAGGCGCGCTGGGGTTAGGTGCAGATTCAATCGCCCAGCTATCGCGAATCACGAGGGGCAGTATTAGTGCACAGACAGTTCAGTGAATGGCAAAGTCTCGAATGGCTTGCGTCCCGTTGCCGTCCTTATCAAGCGCTATTTCGGCAAAGCGGGCGAGCTCATCACGGACGTCACGAAACGCAAAATCACGCTTTCGGAAATCCAGGGAATCGGTGATTTGCGGGCCCTTAACGGCGAATAGGACTCGCTCAGGCATAAGCTGCATGTCTTTCAGGCGCTTGAGTTTAGCGATCCAGCGGTCTGCGTGGTCATAGATGGCATTTGGGGTCTGTTGCCCGAGGTAAAAGGGTTTAATCGCTTTTATTTCGCGGTCATTGATGGTCTGAACGAATGGAAACTGAACAGCAAAGAGTTCATTGCCAACCTTCTTGTTCTTGAAGGGGGCAGCCAGTTTCAGTTCCTTAAGATAATTTTTAACCTTCCGCTCCAGCTCCGTTTCGTAATTGGCATCCTTGGCAAAGCCGTGGCGGACGTAGTGCTCGAAGAGGTCGTCCAGCTCTTGGACAGGGTCATCCGTCAGAACAACCCTCGGGGTGCCAAAGCGGAGAATGGTTTCTCTAGGGTGGGTCAGGCTGTCGAAGGCCTTGGTCGGATCGCATTTGAAACCATGGGCAGTCAAGTCTCGGATACGCTTCATCTCCTCTGCCAGATTTTTGGTCGCGTACCGGTAAAGGCCCGCATCCAGGTTCTGGAAGAAGGAGGTATAACGGCTGGTCCGCTTGGTTTCCAGGCGGAAATCCAAAAGCCCAGTTTTCTCACATACCAGCAGAACGCCGACGTTAGCGAATTCGCCGGTTTCCGGGTAGGGGAGAAACTGAATAACGCTGTATCTGCAGGCTAGACGTTCCATTAAATATTCCAAAAGTCACTATCAATACATCTTTTTATAGCTTTTTCGCAGTGCTGTGCGTCGAAATTGCTCGGCACTGTAGCGTCGCTATCGTACCATTTCCACTCTTCTGGCGCCTCAGCGATAGCCTTGCTGAAAACGGGGATGAGCTGTCTAAATTCGTTTTGTAGCGCGTCTCGCTCAATGTAGTCGGAGAACAGATTTCTGCCCTCATCAGCGAAGATGTGCTGCTGGATAAACTGTTGAGGGTCAAAATCCGTGTCGAAAGCGTTGTTGTGGTCAATAACAACGAGCGACCCTTCGTCCAGCAGCAGGTTGGGGTTATGGCTGCCCCTGTCCAAATTCTGAATCCACCAGTCAAACGCGACTACTCGGCGTTGTAGTTGGGCTGGTATGTTGCATACTGAGGCTTGCTCGAACCAGATAGCTTTCTGGATGGCCTTGGATCCGAAGGCAAGACCAGCACCAATGTCGGCTAACTCTGGCGGGAGCGCATCAACCAGGGCTGGATCTAGCTCAACCAGCGCATAGTCAGGGATAGGTAGATTCAGGCTTTCAGCGAGGTGAGCACAGCCCCACTCCTTGTACATGCTATCAGGGTCAGTGTTCCTGCCTTTCACATAATAAAGGTCATTACTGACACTACGGCAGAGGTATGGGCGGCTAAATCCTTGATCGGCGGGCCTAATTACCTCTTTTATCTGAACTGGATCAGCCATTCATTCCCCAAAAGCTAAAAAGCGGTTCACGCTGGCTCCACTATATCCCATACCTGCTTCAAGCGTTCAACGGTGTGCGTCCACTTGGCCGTTGTAGGCTTGCAGACGGAATTCTGTTGGACTATTTCTAGCCTCCGCTTAGATTGCGTTAGAAGTTGTTCGTTCGGGGGGGGCTGGAGCCTCAAGTCGCCGATCGGCAAGCTCCGAGGTTCTTTGGGGCAACGAAATGGTGGGCCCAGCAGGACTTGAACCTGCAACCAACGGATTATGAGTCCGCTGCTCTAACCAGTTGAGCTATAGGCCCGAGATAGTTTTGATTGTTGTTGCCGCAGGCTGCGCCTGCTTTCGCGGGCCGGGCCCGCTCCCACAAGGGTGCCCGGACAGCGGGACTGTCCGGGCGGGTAGTTATATACCGAATTACATGTCCGCGTCGAGGAAGCTGCGGAGATGTTCGCTGCGCGAGGGGTGGCGGAGCTTGCGCAGCGCCTTGGCCTCTATTTGACGGATCCGCTCCCGGGTGACGTCGAACTGCTTGCCCACTTCCTCGAGGGTGTGGTCCGTGTTCATGTCGATACCGAAGCGCATGCGCAGCACCTTGGCTTCGCGGGCGGTGAGGTTGGCCAGCACTTCCCGGGTGGCTTCTTCCAGGCCCAGGGAGGTGGCGGAATCCACCGGCGAGTCCACGTTGCCGTCTTCGATGAAGTCGCCCAGGCTGGAGTCCTCGTCGTCGCCGATCGGGGTCTCCATGGAAATCGGTTCCTTGGCGATCTTGAGCACCTTGCGGACCTTGTCTTCCGGCATTTCCAGGCGCACGCCCAGTTCTTCCGGGGTCGGTTCGCGGCCCATTTCCTGCAGCATCTGGCGTTGCACCCGGTTGATCTTGTTGATCGTCTCTATCATGTGCACCGGAATCCGGATGGTGCGGGCCTGGTCGGCGATGGAGCGGGTGATCGCCTGGCGAATCCACCAGGTGGCGTAGGTGGAGAACTTGTAGCCACGGCGGTATTCGAACTTGTCCACGGCTTTCATCAGGCCGATGTTGCCTTCCTGGATCAGGTCCAGGAACTGCAGGCCGCGGTTGGTGTATTTCTTGGCGATGGAGATCACCAGGCGCAGGTTGGCCTCGACCATTTCTTTCTTGGCGCGGCGTGCCTTGGCTTCGCCGATGGAGATGCGGCGGTTGATCTCCTTGATGTCGGCCACGGGCAGGCCGATGACCTCTTCCAGGGTCATGATCTTGCGCTGGTTGCGCTGGATGTCTTCTTTCACCAGGCGCAGCTTGTCGGCGTAGTCCTTGGACTTCTTGCTCTTGAGCGTCTGATCCACCCAGTCCATGTTGGTTTCGTTGCCGGGGAAGATCTTGATGAAGTCACGGCGCGGCACGCCGGCGCGGCGGATCGCCAGCGCCATGATGTGGCGCTCGAAGCGGCGCACGGTGTCCAGGTGGGTGCGGGCGCCGACCAGCAGCTGGTCGTAGATGCGCGGCACCAGTTTGAACAGGGTGAAGTGCGCGGCCAGGGCTTCCTGGGCCTTGGCGGTGCTGGCGTGGTCGCGACCGTTGCGTTTGAACGAACGCTGCGCCTTCTCGTAGAGCTTCTTGAGCTCGGCGAAACGCTCCGCCGCCAGGACCGGGTCCAGGCCGCCTTCGTCCTCTTCTTCCTCGTCAGCGTCGGCGCCGGCGGTGTTCTTGTCGGCGTCGTCCTCTTCGTCGTCGTCCTTCTGCTTGGCTTTCTCTTTTTCCTTCTCGCGCTCTTTTTCCTTCGCCGCCTTTTCCGCTTCCTCGCGCTTCTTCTGGCTGAAGCGCGGCTCTTTGTTGGCGTTGGTGGCGGCGGCGCCGTCGTCGTTGGGGTCCAGGTAGCCGGCGATCACGTCGGTGAGCTTTCGCTCTTCGTCGGTGATGCGCTGGTACTCGTCGAGGACCATTTCCACGGCGCCGGGCCAGAAGGCGAGGGCGTGCATGACTTCACGGGTGCCTTCCTCGATGCGCTTGGCGATCTCGATTTCGCCTTCCCGGGTGAGCAGCTCCACGGTGCCCATTTCGCGCATGTACATGCGCACCGGGTCGGTGGTGCGGCCCGGTTCGTTCTCCACGGAGGCGAGCACGGCGGCGGCTTCTTCGGCGGCCATCTCGTCGGTGCTTTCCGCGCTCTCATCCATCATGATCTGATCGGCGTCGGTGGCTTTCTCCACCACGCTGATGCCCATGTCGTTGATCATCTGGATGATGTCTTCCACCTGATCCGTGTCGGTGATGGACTCGGGCAGGTGGTCGTTCACCTCGGCATAGGTCAGGTAGCCCTGTTCCTTGCCCAGCGCGATCAACTGCTTCAGCTGTGATTGCTGCTGTTTCTGAGTCGTCATGCGAAAAAGCCCGTGCAGATTGGAAGAGTGTCGAGGAAAACGAGATGTCGTTGGGAAACGGCGTATTATACTGGGATATGGGGTCCGGGGCCAGTTTGTACAAGGGGTGGCGCCAGAGGCCGGCACGGGCGGCGTCAGTCGCTGATGGGCGCCTGGCGGGCCCGGTTGCGGGCCTCGGCGAGCGCCTTGATCAGCTCTGAAAGCCGCGCCCCGTCTGGTGTCGGGCGGCGCTGCTCCAGTTCCAGGGCCTGCTCCAGCGCCAGGGCGTTGAGGTGCTCCAGGGCGTCGTGCCAGTAGCGCCGCGCCGTGGCCGCGTCCATGGGCGGTTTGAGCGCCTCGCGCAGCAGTACCGACAGGGATTCGCCCTGTTCCAGCGCCATCACCGCGCCCAGCAGGGCGGGCGGCGAGCTGGCCTGGTCGCGGGCGGTGCCGGCCACCTGGATCAGCAGGTCCAGCTGGGGGATATCCAGCTCTTCCAGGCCCTCCGGCAGGGGGCGCTCCTCCAGCACTTCCGGGTGCGACAGCAGCACCAGCACCAGCCGTTCCACCAGCCCCAGGCCGCCGGCGCTGCCTCGTTGCCGTTGCGGGCGCTTGGGCCTTGCCCGGGCGGCGCGGGCCACGGCGGCGGCGTCCCAGTCCGGGGGTGGTTCGCCGCCGGGGTCGCCTGCCGGATCGCCTGCCGGCTCGTAACCATCGCCATAGCCGTAGTCGTCCGCTGGCGGCGGGGCGCTCGGCTCCGCGGGCGCCGCCGGGCGGCCCCGTTGGGCGGGCAGGCTCTGGCGCAGCTTTTCCAGGGAGCTTTGCTCCAGGCGGGTCAGGCGCGCCAGCTCTTCTTCCAGCAGGGCGCGGTAGACCGGCCCGGCCGGCTTGTCGAGGAAGGGCAGCGCCAGCCGCGCCAGCCGTGCCCGGCCGTCCACGGTGGCCAGGTCCAGACCCTCGGAGAGGTGCCGGAACAGATAGGTGGATAGGGCGTCGGCCTTGTCAGTGAGTGCTAACAACGCCTCCGGGCCCTGGGTGCGTACCAGGGTGTCCGGGTCTTCCCCTTCATCCAGGAACAGGAAGCGGGCCTGCTTGCCGTCGTCCAGCACCGGCAGGATCGATTCCAGCGCCCGCCAGGCGGCGCGCCTGCCGGCTTCGTCGCCGTCGAAACAGAACACTACCTCGTTGACCTGGCGGAACAGCAGCTGGCCGTGGTCCTCGCTGGTGGCGGTGCCCAGGGTGGCCACCGCGTTGGGCACCCCGTGCTGGGCCAGGGCGATCACGTCCATATAGCCCTCCACCACATAGAGGCGGTCGCTGCGGTCGCGGCTTTGCCGCCATTCCCACAGGCCGTAGAGCTCGCGGCCCTTGTGGAACACCGGGGTTTCCGGGCTGTTCAGGTACTTGGGCTTGCCGTCGCCCAGCACCCGGCCGCCGAAGCCGATGGTGCGGCCCCGGTGGTCGCGGATCGGGAACTGGATGCGGTCGCGGAACTTGTCGTAGGTGCGGCCGTTGTCTTCCCGGCGCACCAGCAGCCCGGCGGTGACCGCCTGTTCCAGGCCTTCCTTGTCCAGGGACAGACCGTTGATCAGGTTGTCGAACCCCGGTGGCGCAAAGCCCAAGCCGTAGCGGGCGGCGATCTCCCCGGTCAGGCCGCGGCCCTTCAGGTAATTCACCGCTTTCTGCTTTTCCGGGGCGCTTTTCAGCTGCTGCCGGTAGAAGCGTTCGGCGCGGGCGAGCAGGTCGTAAAGGGTCTGCAGACGGTCCCGCTTGGCCTTGTCCTTGCGCGCGTCGTGGCCTTCCTCGCGGGGCACTTCCAGGCCCGCGCGGATCGCCAGCTGCTCCACCGCCTCGGGGAAGTTGAGGTGGTCGTACTCCATCAAAAAGCCCACCGCGTTGCCGGAGGCGCCGCAGCCGAAGCAGTAGTAGAACTGCTTGTCCGGGGCGACCGTGAACGACGGGGTCTTTTCCTGGTGGAACGGGCAGCAGGCGGCGTAGTTGCGGCCGGTCTTCTTGAGCGGCACACGGCTGTCTATGAGCGCCACGATATCGCTGCGCGCGAGAAGATCCTGAATAAAGTGTTCGGGAATGCGACCGGCCATGGGGGGATATTCCTCGCGGCGGGGCCGCGAATCAAGATCGGGCGGACGGCCCGATCAGGCCGTCAGGCGTTTCTTCACCTTGCCGCTGGCGGCGCCGATGTCGGCACGGCCCTGCAGCTGCGGCTTGAGCACGCCCATGACCTTGCCCATATCCTGCATGCCGGAGGCGCCGGTGCGGGCGATGGCGTCGTCGATCAGGGCGTCGACCTCCGCCTCGCCGAGCGGCGCGGGCAGAAAGGTCTGCAGCACCTGGATTTCCGCCTCCTCGATGTCGGCGAGGTCGTCCCGGCCGGCGTCGCGGTACTGGGTGGCGGAATCCTTGCGCTGTTTGATCAGCTTGTCGAGCACCGCCAGGCTGCGCTCATCATCCAGCTCGATGCGTTCATCCACTTCGATCTGCTTGATGGCGGACAGGGCCATACGCACAACGCCCAGGCGCGCCTTGTCCTTGGCGCGCATGGCGTCTTTCATGGCCGTGGTGAGCTGTTCTTTAAGAGCGCTCATGGCGATTCCTGACTGTGCGGCCCGTGTTAGCGGGCGGTCTCTACGGCCGGAGCGGCTTAGTAGAGACGCTTACGGGCGAGTTGCTCGCGCTGGAGCTTCTTCAGGTGACGCTTTACAGCGGCGGCACGCTTGCGCTTACGCTCCTGGGTGGGCTTCTCGTAGTTCTCGCGACGACGGACTTCGGAGAGCACACCGGCTTTCTCGCAGGAACGCTTGAAACGACGCAGGGCCACGTCGAAGGGTTCGCCTTCTTTCACTTTCACCTGAGGCATGAAGTATCACCTACCTTGAAATTGGATTAATGAGTGCGCTGAGGGGCTCAGGTGGAGGGCCCGGACAGCAGGGCGCGAATTCTACCTGAGCTCGGAGGAAATGCAAAGAGGCGGGCTTGGCGGGATCATGCGCCTCCTTATTCAGGGAGTCTCCATGCGCGTATTGGGCATCGAATCCAGCTGTGACGAGACCGGCGTGGCCATCTTCGACACCGAACAAGGCCTGCTCGGCCAGGCGCTGTACAGCCAGATCGACATGCATGCCGCCTACGGCGGCGTGGTGCCGGAGCTGGCCAGCCGCGACCATGTGCGCCGGCTGCTGCCGCTGGTGCGCCAGGTAATGAGCGAGGCCGGCACCACCCCGGAACAGCTCGACGGCGTGGCGTTCACCGCCGGCCCGGGGCTGGCCGGGGCGCTGCTGGTGGGCGCCGGCGTCGGCCGCAGCCTGGCCTACGGCTGGGGCCTGCCGGCGGTGCCGGTGCACCATATGGAGGGGCATTTGCTGGCGCCGATGCTGGAAGCGGATGGCCCGGACTTCCCGTTCGTGGCGCTGCTGGTGAGCGGCGGCCATTCGCTGCTGCTGGAGGCGCGCGCCCTGGGCGACTACGCACCGCTGGGCGAGTCCGTGGACGACGCCGCCGGCGAAGCCTTCGACAAGGTGGCGAAAATGATGGGCCTGGGGTACCCCGGCGGCCCGCGCCTGGCGAAGCTGGCCGAGAGCGGCACGGCCGGGCGGTTCCGCTTTCCCCGGCCGATGACCGACCGGCCCGGCCTGGACATGAGCTTTTCCGGGCTCAAGACCTTCACCCTCAACACCATTAACGATCTGGGCGGCGTCGCCGCGCTGAGCGACCAGGACCGCTGTGACATCGCCCTGGCGTTCCAGGAGGCGGCGGTGGACACCCTGGTGATCAAGTGCCGCCGCGCCATGGAGCAGACCGGCGCCAAACGGCTGGTGGTGGCCGGCGGCGTCAGCGCCAACGTGATGCTGCGCGAGCGGCTGGACGCGGCCATGGCCAAGAAGGGCGTGCGGGTGTTCTATCCGGGGCTGGCCTACTGCACCGACAACGGCGCCATGATCGCCTACGCCGGCGCGTTGCGGCTGGCCGGCGGCGAACGCAGCGGCCTGCCGATCGCGGTGCGGCCGCGCTGGCCGCTGTCGGAGCTGGCCCCGCTATCGCAAGACGCCTCCTGAACGGATCTCAGCGTTTGCCGCGGAACCCCAGCTCTTCGCCGCTGAGCAGCTTGGCCAGGTTGGCCCGGTGGCGGATCACCATGATCAGGGTGAGGGCCGCCATCGGCCAGAAGGCGGTGGGCAGCCAGAACCACAGGCTGATCGGCGCGGCGATGAACGCCAGCAGCGATGCCACCGAGGAGATCCGCGTCACCCCGAACACCAGCAGCCAGACCGCCCCGGCCACCAGGCCGCTGGGCCAGTGCAGCGGAAACAGCAAACCGAAGGCGGTGGCCACGCCCTTACCGCCCCGGAATTGGAAAAACACCGGAAACAGGTGGCCGAGGAAGGCGCAGAAGCCGACCAGCGCCGCCGCCGTGGCGGACAGCCCCAGGCCGTAAGCCACCAGCACCGGCACGGTGCCCTTGAGCACGTCGCCGAGCAGGGTCAGGGCGGCGGCGGGTTTGCCGCCGATGCGCAGCACATTGGTGGCGCCGGGGTTGCTGGAACCCTGGGTGCGCGGGTCCGGATAGCCGAACAGCCGGCACACCAGAATGGCGCTGGAGATCGAGCCCAGCAGGTAAGCGGCCGCGCACAAAGGCAGCAACCAGCCCCAGCTTTCCTGTAATGCTATGGTGTCCACCGGCTATAATCCTGTTTTTTCAAAGTCTCGAAACCCCGGGCATTATCAAGGACCAACATGGATATCGTCTATATCAGTGATCTGAAGGTGGACACGGTAATCGGCATTTTCGATTGGGAGCGCCGCATCCGCCAGACCGTAAGCCTGGATCTGGAAATGGCCACCGACATACGCAAGGCCGCCGCCAGCGATCACATTGATGACGCTCTGGACTATAAGAGCATCGGCAAGCGGGTGATTCAGTTCATCGAAGACAGCGACTTCCAGTTGGTGGAAACCCTGGCCGAGCGGGTCGCCGACGTGGTCCGGGAAGAGTTCGAGGTGGCCTGGCTGAAGCTGCGCCTCAGCAAGCCCGGCGCCCTGCGCGGGTCCCGGGATGTGGGCGTTATCATTGAGCGGGGGGAGCGTACCTGATGACCACGGTATTTCTCAGCCTCGGCTCCAACATCGACCGGCAGCACAACATCGGTTCGGGGCTGGACGACCTGGCCGCCGCCTTCGGCGAGCTGCGTCTGAGCCCGGTCTATGAAAGCGAGGCGGTGGGCTTCAAGGGCAGCCCGTTCTTCAATCTGGTGGTGGCGCTGGACACCGACCTGACGGTGGCGGAGTTGGCGGACCGGCTGCGCGACATCGAACGCGCCCACGGCCGGGTGCGTGGCGAGAAGAAATTCGCCAGCCGTACCCTGGATATCGACATTCTCACCTACGGGGAGCTCACCGGCGAGTTCGACGGCGTCAGCCTGCCCCGCGATGAAATCCTCAAACACGCTTTCGTGCTGCGGCCGCTGGCCGATCTGGCGCCGTACGCGATGCATCCCCAGCTTGGCCGTACCTACGCGGCCCTGTTCAACGAATACCGTTTTCCGGAGCAGCGCCTCTGGCAGGTCCCGTTCGTCTGGCCCTGAAGTGGCTCAGCCGCCGGGGAAGGAGAGCGAGCGGCCGCCGTCCACGGCCAGAATCTGGCCGGTGATGTAGGGCGCTTCCAGGGCCAGCCAGGCCACGGTGGCGGCGATGTCGTCGGGATCGCCGGCGCGGCCCAGGGCGGTGGCGTCGAGGATGGCCTGCTGGTTTTCCTGGCCCTGCTCGGGCCACAGGATGGCGCCCGGCGACACGCCGTTAACGCGCACCGCCGGCCCCAGTTCGCGGGCCAGGCTCTTGGTCATCATCGCCAGCCCGGCTTTCGCCATGCAGTAGAGCGGGTGTCCGGCGAGCGGCTTCTCCGCGTAGACGTCGACGATGTTAACGATCGCCCCGCCGGCCGCCTCCAGGTCACCGGCCAGTTGCTGGCTGAGCAGGAAGGGGGCGCGCAGGTTGCTGTGCATCAGCGTGTCCCAGTCGTCGTCGGACGCCTGGCCGAGCGGCGTGGGGTAGAAGCTGGAGGCGTTGTTGATCAGTACGTCGAGACCGCCGAAGGCGTCCCGGGCGCGCACCGCCAGATCGCGCACCGCCACCGGGTCGCGCAGGTCGGCGGCCAGGCACGCGGCGCTGGCCGGCCGCTCGCGGTTGAAAGCGTCCACCAACTGGCGGGCCTCCTGTTCGCTCCGGTGGTAGTGAATCACCACCCGACAGCCTTTCCGGTGCAGGGTTTCCGCGATGCGGGCGCCGATGCGCCGGGCGCTGCCTGTAATCAGAGCGATGGGGGCTGCCATTTTTCCAGGAACTCCTTTTTGTATTCCTTGATGCGTTTAATGCGCTTGTCGTCCAGGGCGCGGCCCAGGGCCGGACCGGTGAGGCCCGCTTCCCGCAGGCCGGCCACGTCCACGTCGCGCACCGCTTCGCTGAGGCCGAGCAAAAACGCGCCCTGAACGTAGGGCGTTTTGTAGTCCGCCGAGCACACCCGGGCGTCCGCCTCGCAGGCGTCGACCAGAAACTTCAGCCGCCGGGGCCGCCGCAACACGTCCAGGTTGTGCAGCAGTTCCCACACTTCCGGGGGGCGCAGTTTCAGCACCCGCTGCACCCGTGATTGCCAGCGCGCCATGGTCATGGCGGCGTCTGTCATCTCCTTGGGCACGCGCAGCCTCTGCGACATGGTCTTGGCCACGTGCATGCCGCGCCGTTCATGGCCGCGGTGCTCCGGCCAGCCGTCCGGCGGCGTTTCCGCTTTTCCGAAATCGTGGCAGAGCAGAGCGTAGCGGGACGTCAACGGCAGTTTCAGACGCGCCGCCTGGGCCAGGCAGCGCCACTGATGGCTGAGCACATCCAGGGTCGGCTGGTGGTCCGGCGATTGCGGAATACCGTCCAGGTTGGCCACCTCCGGAAACAGTTCGGCGAGCGCGCCGCATTCGTGCAGCACCTGGAAAAAGACCTGGGGGGAGCGTTCCATCATGGCGCGGCTGGTTTCTTTCCAGACCCGCTCGGCGGCCAGGTGCGTCATCTCGCCGCTCATCACGATGTCGCCCATCAGTTCCAGGGTGGTGTCCGCCACCCGGAAACCCATCCAGTGATAGCGGGCGGCGAAGCGCGCCACGCGCAGCACGCGCAGCGGGTCCTCGGCGAAGGACGGCGACACATGGCGCAGGATGCGCGCCTTTAAATCCCGCTTGCCGTTAAAGGGGTCGATGATCTCGCCGCCCGGTGTCTTGGCCATGGCGTTGATGGTGAGGTCGCGCCGGATCAGGTCGTCTTCCAGCGTTACATCGGTGTCGGTGTGGAACACAAAGCCGCCGTAACCGTGGCCGCTTTTGCGCTCGGTGCGGGCGAGGGCGTACTCCTCGCGGGTGTCCGGATGCAGAAACACGGGGAAGTCGTTGCCCACCGGTTTGAAACCCTGGTCCACCAGTTGTTGCGGCGTGGCGCCGACCACTACCCAGTCTCTTTCCTTGACCGGCAGCCCGAGCAGTTGATCGCGCACGGCACCGCCTACCAGATAAATGTCCATGTTGTTGTTACCAACCCTTTAACGCAGAATGATTACATCGAGGCCGCGGCGCTGTTAAGCCCGCGGCTTTTTTGTTTTTGGAACCTTGATCCAGGTCGGTGGGCTCCTTAGTGAACGCATTTTCACTGCCGCGTCCCCGAGGTACAAGTTTTACGAGCGGATAAACACCATGAATACCCTGGTCGCCTATTTGATCGTGATCGCCGTTTGGGCGACCACGCCTCTGGGCATTAAATGGAGTGGCGAGGCGCTGCCGGCGTTCGCCGCCGCCGGTTCGCGGATGGCCATCGCCGCCGCGCTGGGGTTGCTGTGGTTGGCGGCGCGGCGTCAGGGGCTGCCCCTGCACCGCCGCGCCCTGTCCAGCTACGCGGCGGCGCTGCCGGGGATTTTCGGTGCCATGGGGTGCAGCTATATGGCGGCGCGGGACTTGCCATCCGGCCTGATCTCGGTGGTGTTCGGGCTGGCGCCGTTGATCTCCGGCTTGATGATGCAGTGGCTGCCCGGCGGCACCCGGCTCAACGGCTGGCACTGGCTGGCCTGCTTGCTGGGTCTGGCCGGCCTGGCTCTGGTGTTCGGCGACAGCTTCGCGCTGCTGTTCCAGGACGGCGCCGCACTGGTCGGCGACGACGCGCGGCGCGGTCGCGGGCTGCTGTGGATTCTCAGCGCGGTGACCCTGTTCGCCGCCTCCGGCATCGTGGTGCAGCGGGTCGGCGCCGGGCTGGCGCCGATGCAGCAGACCGTCGGCGGCCTGCTGTTTTCCCTGCCGTTGTACGCCCTGGCGATGTTGCTGAGCGGCCAGGGGTTCGATTACAGCGGCGACCAGCGCGGCCTGGGCGCGATCGTCTATCTGGCGGTGTTCGGTTCCCTGCTGGGCTTCTATTGCTACTTTCAGGTGCTGGGCCGGTTGCCGGCCGCCACGGTGGCGCTGGTGACCCTGATCACGCCGGTGTTGGCGTTGATGCTGGGCGCCGCGCTCAACGATGAACTGCTGGGCGGGCGGGTGCTGGCCGGCGCCGCCGTGATCGTGGCGGCACTGGGCCTGTACCTGCTCGGCGACCGGCGGGTGCGGCGCGGTGTCGTTTCCACCGCCGCCGGCGACGGATAAGATCATTGCGCCCACGGCGGCCTCTGAGTAGGGTCACTGGGTCACGACGGGAGAGTGAATCAATGAAAACACGTCTTACAGAATTGCTGGGTACCCGCTACCCGATCATCCAGGGCGGCATGCAGAATGTCGGCTACGCGGAACTGGCGGCGGCGGTGTCCAACGCCGGCGCGCTGGGCATCATCACCGGGCTGACGCAGCCCACGCCGGAGGATCTCGCCAAGGAGATCGCCCGTTGCAAGGAAATGACCGACAAGCCGTTCGGCGTCAACCTGACCCTGCTGCCGACCATCAAGCCGGTGCCGTACGAAGAGTACGCCCAGGTGATCGTCGACGCCGGCGTCAAGATCGTGGAAACCGCCGGGCGCAGCCCGGAACCCTTCATGCCGCTGTTCAACGAGCACGGCATCAAGGTGATCCACAAGTGCACCTCGGTGCGCCATTCCCTGAAGGCCCAGAGCCTGGGCTGCGCGGCGGTGTCCGTGGACGGCTTCGAATGCGCCGGCCACCCCGGCGAGGACGACGTCACCAATCTGGTGCTGCTGCCCGCCGCCGCCAAGGTGCTGGACATCCCCATGGTCGCCTCCGGCGGCATCGGCACCGGCGCGCAGATGGCCGCTTGCCTGGCCCTGGGTGCCGACGGCATCAACATGGGCACGCGCTTCATGGCCACCAAGGAAGCGCCCATCCACGAGAACATCAAACGCGCCATCGTCGAAGGCAGCGAGCGCGACACCGCGCTGGTCTACCGGCCGCTGCGCAACACCGCCCGGGTCTACAAGAACAAGGTCGCCGAGCGGGTCAACGAGATCGAGCGCGAGCACGGCAAGGACATGAAGTTCGAGCTGATCAGCGACATGGTCGCCGGCGCCAAGGGCAAGGTGGCCCTCACCGAGGGCGACGTGGACTACGGCATCTGGACCAGCGGCATGGTGCAGGGGCTGATCGACGCCATCCCGTCCTGCGAGGACCTGGTGCAGGAAATCATCCGCGAGTGCGAGAGCACCATCCGCGACCGGTTGTCGGTGTTCGCCGCCTCCTGATTGCAAGATGGTCCCTCCAGCGGGGGCGCGGGTCTGTGTTCTGCCCTTCCGGGAACGCCGCGAGTACGTCCCTGTAGGCTCCCTGTCGAACGTCCTGTTCTCCAGGGTCCCGGAAGGGCAGAACACAGACCCGCTCCGGGATGGCTCCCGGCGCTACGGGTCATCGCTGACGCTGAACCTTTCGGCAAAGCTCGGCGGCTGGCTCCATACGGGAGGTTCGGTCTCGGTGCCCGGTGTCCAGGACTGTGTGAGGCAGGGAGCCGAACACAAGCCTCCAGGGACGGATTCACGGCGGGTCCTGGACACCGGGCACCGAGACCGAACCGGGCTACGGAGTACCCGGCCCGACTGGCGTGAACGTCACCAGGTGGTCCATTTCCAGTTCGATACCGATGCGCCCCCCGACCGGGTGGGCGTGGTGGCTGGGTGCCATGCACGGCACCCGCACGCCGCCGTCCAACTCCAGCGTGTAAAGCATGTGGGCGCCGCGGAAGGCGCGGTCCACCACCCGGGCGGTGCGTGGGCTGTCGTCGTTGTGGAGAATGTCGTCCGGACGGATCATCACGTCCACCCGGTCGCCGGGGGCGGCGCCGTCGGGCAGGTTGCCGGCGAACACGCCCAGGCAGGTTTCCACCCGGCCTTCGGTGGTCACGGTGCCGGGGATGAAGCTGCTGCGGCCGATGAAATCGGCCACGAAGCGGGTGCGCGGCCGGTGGTAGATGCGGTAGGGCGTATCCCACTGCGCCAGCCGGCCGGCGTGCATCACGCCGACCCGGTCGGCGATGGCGAAGGCTTCGTTCTGGTCGTGGGTGACGAACAGGGCGGTGATGCCCTCTTTCAGCAGGATGGCGCGCACGTCGCGGCTGATCTGCTCGCGCAGTTCCGCGTCCAGCGCCGAGAAGGGTTCGTCCAGCAGCAGCAGGCGCGGCTTGGGCGCCAGCGCCCGGGCCAGGGCCACGCGCTGTTGCTGGCCGCCGGAGAGCTGGTGGGGGTAGCGGCCGCCCATGCCGGGCAGGCCCACCAGGTTGAGCAGCTCCTCGACCCGGGCGCGGCGCTGGTCCGGCGTCCAGCGGTTCAGGCCGAAGCCGATGTTGGCGGCCACGTCCAGGTGCGGGAACAGGGCGATGTCCTGGAACACCATGCCCACCCGGCGCTGCTCGGCGGGCACCAGCAGCCGGTCGCCGGTGACGGCGTCGCCGTGCAGGGCGATGCGGCCGCGGTCCGGGGCCAGGAAGCCGGCCACCAGGCGCAGCAGGGTGGTCTTGCCGCAGCCGGAGGGGCCGATCAGGCAGCCGATCAGGCCCTCGTCCAGGGAGAGGGAGACGTCTTCCAGCACCGGCTGGCCGTCGAACCGCACGTTCAGGTCGTCAATGGTCAGCATGGGGGCTCTCTTGATGGGGGTTCCGTATCGAGCGGGTCAGCAGTATCACCGGCGCCACGCCGGCGAGCAAAATGGTGAGCGCCGGCAGCGCCGCGTCCGCCAGCCGCTCGTCGGACGCCAGCTCGAAGGCGCGCACCGCCAGGGTGTTGGTGTTGAAGGGCCGCAGCACCAGCGCGGCGGGCAGCTCCTTGAGGGTGTCCACGAACACCAGCAGGGCGCTGGTGGCCAGCGGCACCCGCAACAGCGGCAGATGCACCCGCCGCAGCATCGGCAGCGACGCCGTGCCCAGCGAGCGGGCGGCGTTGTCCAGGTTGGGGGACAGGTTCTGCAGGCCGGCGTCCAGACCCTGGATGGGAATGGTCAGGAAGCGCACCGTGCAGGCGAACACCACCGCGAACAGGGTGCCGGAGAACAGCAGCCCGGGCTCCGGCAGGCCCACGGACGCCAGCAGATTGTTGAGGCCGCGGTCCAGGCTGGCGAGCACCAGCACCACGCCCACCGCCAGCACGGTGCCCGGCACCGCGTAGCCGAAGCCGGCGAGCCCGGCGGCCAGGCGGCGGGGCCGGTCGCCGCGCAGCCGCCGCGCCCAGATCAGCAGCAGGCCCAGGCCGGTGGCGGCCAGGGCGGTGCACAGGGCGATCAGCAGGCTGGTGCCGAGCAGGCCCAGGAAGCCCGGCTCCGCCAGATCCCGCCAGCGCGGCAGGCTCCACACCAGCAGTTGCAGGGCGGGCAGAATGAACCCGAGCAGCACCGGCAGCCACAGCGCCGCCGCCAGCAACAGGCCCGGGCCCCGGCCCAGCGGCAGCGGCGCCGCCGCCCGCGCCGAGGCGACGCTGATGCGCCGTTCCTTGCGGGCGCGCCGCTCCAGGGTGAGCAGCACTACCATGGCGAGCAGCAGTACGCCGGCCAGTTGCGCCGCCGCCATGGCGTCGCCCAGCCCGAACCAGGTGCGGTAGATGCCGGTGCTCAGGGTGGGCACGCCGAAGTAGGCCACGGTGCCGTAGTCCGCCAGGGTCTCCATCAGCACCAGCGCCAGCCCGGCAATGATCGCCGGCCGTGCCAGCGGCAGGGCCACCCGGAAGAACCGCCGCCAGGGCCCGGCACCGAGGGTGCGCGCCACTTCCAGCGCCACCGCGGACTGGCTGACGAAGGCGGCGCGGGTCATCAGATACACATAGGGATAGAGCACCAGCGTCAGCATCAGGCCGGCGCCGGCCGGGCTGCGGATGTCCGGCAGGGGTAGCGGCAACGCCTGCTGCAGCGCGCCCTCGCTGGCCAGCATGCCGGTCCAGGTGTAGGCGATCAGGTAGGCCGGGCAGGCCAGCGGCAGCAGCAGGGCCCACTCCAGCACCCGGCGCCCGGGGAAGCGGAAGCGGGACACCGCCCAGGCGGCGGCGACGCCGATCAGCAGGGTGCCGGTGCCGGTGAACAGGGCCAGGAACAACGAGTGGCGCAGATACGAGGGCAGTACCGTGCTGCTCAGGTGGCCCCAATTGGGCGAGGCGCCGGCCAGCCAGCTGCCGGCCACCACCAGTACCGGTGTGGCCAGCGCCAGCGCCAGCAGCAGTAGAAACAGGGAGCGCAAGGCGGGCGACGAAAACATGGCGCGATTATACCGATCCGCCGCCGCCTTGCCTGTCTTGAACGATTATTTCCAGCCTGCGCGGTCCATCAGTTTGACCGCGTCGGCGTTCAGCTCGCCGAGCTTGATCAGCGGCAGGTCGTCCTGTTTGAACTCACCCCACTCCTGCAGCAAATCGCTGACCGGCACGTCGGCGCGCACCGGGTACTCGTAGTTGGTCTCGGCGTACCACTGCTGGGATTCGTCGTTGACCAGGAACTCGATCAGCTGCCGGGCGTTGTCCGGGTTGGGGGCGTTGGTGGCCACGCCGGCGCCGGAAATATTGATGTGGGCGCCGCGGCCGTCCTGGTTGGGCCAGAACACCGCCACCTGCTCGGCGATCTCGCGGGCGTCGGCGTTGTCGCCGCCCTGCATCATGCCCAGGTAGTAGGTGTTGACCACGGCGATGTCGCACTCGCCGGCGGCCAGGGCCTTGATCTGGTCGCGGTCGCCGCCCACCGGATCACGGGCCATGTTGGACACCAGGCCCTCGGCCCATTGCTCGGTGTCCGCTTCGCCGTTGTGGGCGATCAGGCTGGCGGTGAGGGACTGGTTGTAGATGTTGTCCGAGGAGCGGATGCAGATGCGGTCATCCCACTTTTCGTCGGCCAGGGCTTCGTAGGTGGACAGCTCGGACGGGTCCACCCGGTCCGGGGCGTAGACCACCACCCGGGCGCGCACGGACAGGCCGTACCAGTGACCTTCCGGGTCGCGCAGGGCCTCGGGCACCTGCTCGGCGAGGGTGTCGCTTTCCGTGGTGGCCAGCTGGCCTTCCTGCTGGGCGCGGTACAGACGACCGGCGTCGGTGGTGATCAGCACGTCGGCGGGGCTGTGCTCGCCTTCGGCCTTCATGCGCTCCACCAGGGCGTCGGCGCTACCGGTGATCAGGTTCACGGTGATGCCGGTTTCCGAGGTGAAGCGGTCCAGCAGGGGCTTGATCAGTGCTTCCTTGCGGGCGGAATAGACGTTCACTTCTTCGCTCTGCGAGCTGCATCCGGTTACCACCAGGGCGGCCATTAACGAGAAGAGGACACTGAGTCGACGCATGAAGGGTTTCTCCGGCGAATGAACGAATAAGGTTGCGCCGGATATAAACATTAATGAGAACGTTTATCAATCAAGGCGGTGTGAAGGAATCGACAATCGCTCCACCACGCTGCCGTTGTCGACGCTCTCCAGGTGCACGTCGAAGCCCCACAGGCGGTGCAGGTGGCGCAGCACCTCCTGGGCGGTGTCCGCCTCCAGCGGGCGGTGGTGCTGGCGCAGGTGCTGCAGGGTGAGGGAGCGGTCGCCGCGCACGTCCGCCGAGTACACCTGGATGTTGGGTTCCTGGATGCTCAGGTTGTACTGCTCGGAGAGCCGGTTGCGGATCGCCTGGTAGCCGGGCTCGTTGTGGATGGCGTTGATCTCGATGTAGTCGCGCTCGGAATCGTCCATCAGGCTGAACAGTTTGAATTCGCGGATCAGCCGTGGCGACAGAAACTGCTGGATAAAGCTTTCGTCCTTGAAGCTTTCCATGGCGAACTTGAGCGTCGCCAGCCAGTCGCTGCCGGCGATGTCCGGAAACCACTGGCGGTCTTCGTCGGTGGGCGCCTCGCAGATGCGGCGGATGTCCTGGAACATGGCGAACCCCAGAGCGTAGGGGTTGATGCCGGAATAGTAGGGCGAATCGAACGGCGGCTGGTAAATCACCTGGCTGTGGTTCTGCAGAAATTCCAGCATAAAGCCGTCGTCCACGCGGCCCTGGTCGTAGAGCTCGTTGAGCAGCGTGTAGTGCCAGAAGGTGGCCCAGCCTTCGTTCATCACCTGGGTTTGTCGCTGGGGGTAGAAGTACTGCGCCATCTTGCGCACGATGCGGATCACCTCCCGTTGCCAGGGCTCCAGCAGCGGGGCGTTCTTCTCCAGGAAGTAGAGCAGGTTTTCCTGGGGCTCGGAGGGGAAGCGCCGGCTGGGCTCGCGGCGCTGCACCATCGGCTGCATGTCGGGAAAGGTTTTCCACAGTTCCGAGACCTGACGTTGCAGGGCCTCTTCCCGGTCGCGCTGGCGGCGCTTTTCCTCATGGGCGGAGATCGGCGTGGGCCTTTTGTAGCGGTCGACGCCGTAGTTCATCAGCGCGTGGCAGGAATCCAGGGTTTCCTCCACCGCGGTGACACCGTGGCGCTGCTCGCACTCGGCCAGGTAGTGGCGCGCGAACACCAGGTAGTCAATGATCGCCGAGGCGTCGGTCCAGGTCTTGAACAGGTAGTTGCCCTTGAAGAAGGAGTTGTGGCCGTAACCGGCGTGGGCGATCACCAGCGCCTGCATGGTGATGGTGTTCTCTTCCATCAGGTAGGCGATGCAGGGGTTGGAGTTGATCACGATTTCGTAGGCGAGGCCCATCTGGCCGCGCCGGTAGCGGCTTTCCACCTCCACGAACTGTTTGCCGAACGACCAGTGGTTGTAGCCCACCGGCATCCCCACCGAGGAGTAGGCGTCCATCATCTGTTCCGAGGAGATCACTTCGATCTGGTTGGGGTAGGTGTCGAGCCCGAATTTGCCGTGCGCCAGCTCGGCGATGGCGCGGTCGTATTCGGCCAGGGTCTCGAAGTCCCAGTCGGAACCGCTGGAGATCAGCGTGCGATCGGCCACGGTCATGCCACCTCCATGCGCTTTTTGAACAAGCGCCGGAAAACCGGGTAGATGTCCCCCGGATCGTCGATTTGAGCCATGGAGAATACATCGCCACGGCGTTCCTGAACGTTCTGGTAATGCTCCCAAAGCGCCTGGTGGCTGCGCGGCATCACTTCCACGTAGGAGAAGTGCTGCATGCGCGGCAGCAATTCCTTTTCCAGCAGCGCGGCGCAGCCCGGGGAATCATCGTTCCAGTTGTCGCCGTCCGAGGCCTGGGCGCCGTACAGGTTCCACTCTTCCACCGGGTAGCGGGCCTTGATGGTGTCCAGGGTCAGCTTCAGTGCGCTGGAGACGATGGTGCCGCCGGTTTCCCGGGAGTAGAAGAACTCTTCCTCGCTGACTTCCTTGGCACTGGTGTGGTGGCGGATAAATACCACTTCGGTATGTTCGTAGTTGCGTTGCAGAAACAGATAGAGCAGCAGGAAGAAGCGCTTGGCGAGATCCTTCATGTCCTGGTTCATGGAGCCGGACACATCCATGATGCAGAACATCACCGCGCGGCTCACCGGCACCGGCACTTTGACATGGTGGTTAAAGCGCAAGTCCACTTCATCGAGAAACGGGATGCGTTCGATGCGCCGGCGCACCCGGTCGATCTGAGTGTCCAGTTCGTTGAGGCGCTGGTTGCGCTCCGGGGACTGGTCCTGATTCAGCAGTGCCTCGCGCTCCTCCTCGAGCAGGCGCAGCCGGCGTCGGCTGGCGGCGGTGAGCGCGCGGCGCCGCATGGACGCCTGGCGCATGGAACGCACGATATTGATCTTCGCCGGCAGGCCGTGGCTGACAATGCCGCCGTGACGGCGGTGGAACGAGCGGCTGCCTTCCAGGTGCCGCTTGATCAGATTGGGCAGCTCCAGGTCCTCGAACAGGAAGTTGAGAAATTCCCGCTGGTCGATTTCGAACGCGAACTCGTCGGCGCCCTCGCCGGAGTCGCTGGCGTCCCGGCCGCCGGCGCCGCCCTCGCCGCCGGAGGGTTTCTTGACACGGTCGCCGGCCTGGAACTCCCGGTTGCCCGGATGCACCACGTTGCGGCGCCCGCCGGAACCGTGATGAAAGCGCGGTTCGGACAAATCCTTCTCGGGAATGCTGATGCGCTCGCCTTGCTCCATGTCGGTAATCGAGCGCCGGCCCACCGCCTCGTTCACGGCTTCACGAATGTGTCGCCGGTAACGCTCCAGAAAACGCTGCCGGTTCACCGTGCTCTTGTTCTTCCCGTTAAGACGCCGGTCAATGATATAACTCATACCGCTCTCCACTACGAAAACTCACCAGGCGCGACGCCGGCACCTTACCTTCATCCGCGGGCACGGCCCCGCCGCCCAATTCGCCCCAACCCGCGCTCTATCAACTATCCACTGTCAACTATCAACTGCTTTTTACTGCGCTTTCCGAACCCGCAAATACCACTCCGACAACAACCGCACCTGTTTCTCGGTGTACCCCCGGTCCATCATCCGTTTGACGAAATTGTCGTGCTTGCGGCGATCCTCTTCGCTGCCCTTGGGGTTGAACGAAATTACCGGCAGAAGCTCTTCGGTGTTGGAGAACATCTTCTTCTCGATCACGTCGCGCAGCTTCTGGTAGCTCATCCAGCTCGGGTTGCGACCGCTGTTGTTGGCGCGGGCGCGCAACACGAAGTTGACCACTTCGTTGCGGAAATCCTTGGGATTGGAAATGCCCGCCGGCTTTTCGATTTTCTCCAGTTCTTCGTTGAGAGACTGGCGATCGAAAATTTCGCCGGTGTCCGGGTCGCGGAACTCCTGATCCTGAATCCAGAAGTCGGCATACATCACGTAGCGGTCGAAAATGTTCTGGCCGTACTCGGAATAGGATTCCAGGTAGGCGGTCTGGATTTCCTTGCCGATAAACTCCACGTAATGCGGTACCAGGAACTCCTTGATGAATCGGCGGTACTGTTCCTGCAGTTCCTGGGGGAACTGCTCCTGCTCAATGCGCTGCTCCAGCACGTGCATCAAATGCACCGGGTTGGCCGCCACCTCGGAGTGATCGAAGTTGAACACCTTGGAGAGAATCTTGAAGGCGAAGCGGGTGGAGAGTCCGTCCATGCCTTCATCCACGCCGGCCATGTCACGGTATTCCTGCATCGACTTGGCGCGCGGGTCCACATCCTTGAGGTTTTCGCCGTCGTAGACCCGCATCTTGGAGTAGATGCTGGAATTTTCCGGCTCCTTGAGCCGCGTGAGCACCGAGAACTGCGCCAGCATGCGCAGAGTGTCCGGGGCGCAATGCGCTTCGCGCAGGCTGGAGTTGCGCAGCAACTTGTCGTAGATCTGCTGCTCTTCGGTGACTCGCAGGCAGTAGGGCACCTTGACGATAAACACCCGGTCGATAAAGGCTTCGTTGTTCTTGTTATGGCGGAACGTCTGCCACTCCGCCTCATTGGAGTGCGCCAGCACAATGCCGTCGAACGGAATCGCGCCCATATGCTCGGTGCCGTTGTAGTTGCCCTCCTGGGTGGCGGTGAGCAGCGGATGCAGCACCTTGATCGGCGCCTTGAACATCTCCACGAACTCAAGCAGCCCCTGGTTGGCCCGGCACAGGCCGCCGGAGAAGCTGTAGGCGTCCGGGTCTTCCTGGGCGAATTCCTCCAGCTTGCGGATGTCCACCTTGCCGACCAGGGATGAGATGTCCTGGTTGTTTTCATCGCCGGGTTCGGTCTTGGCCACCGCCACCTGATCGAGAATCGACGGGTAGCGCCGTACCACGCGGAACCGGCTCAGGTCGCCGCCGTAGTCCTTCAGCCGCTTCACCGCCCAGGGCGACATAATGGTGCGTACATAGCGGCGCGGAATGCCGTACTCCTCTTCCAGGATCGGGCCGTCCTCTTCGGCGTCGAACAGGCACAGTGGCGATTCGTTCACCGGCGAATCCTTGATGGCGTAGAACGGCACCTTCTGCATCAGCGCCTTGAGCTTTTCCGCCAGTGAGGACTTGCCGCCGCCCACCGGGCCGAGCAGATACAGAATCTGTTTCTTCTCTTCCAGGCCCTGAGCCGCGTGGCGGAAGTAACTGACGATGTTTTCGATTACGTCTTCCAGACCGTAGAACTCATCGAAGGCCGGGTAGCGGCGGATCATTTTGTTGGAAAAAATCCGCGACAGGCGCGGGTCCTTGGAGGTGTCCACCAGCTCCGGCTCGCCGATGGCCATCAGCATACGTTCGGGGGCGGACGCGTAGACACCGGGGTCGCTTTTACAGAGGGCGAGATACTCTTCCAGGGACATCTCGTCTTCCTGGCCTGCTTCGAACCGGGCCTGATAGTGACGGAGAATACTCATGCTTGACTCCCTCCTGGCGGTGTGCCGCGAGACAAGTACGGATGGCGATACGTGTGAAAACGGTGTTCGGGGAAAAACCATGCGAGTTTCGTTCCAATCGCAAGGGGAACGATCGGGAAAAGGGTAAAAGCGGGCCCCGGTGCCGGTCGGCGGCACGAAAAAGGAGACTAAGGGTCCACGCCTGACGCATTTGGACGCTCCTGGCCGGCGGGCTCGCGCCGGCGGCTTAAGCGGGCGGAATCGGATTACTTTGGTTCTAGCATGGCGCTAAAACGAAAGCCAAGTCAAAAGCAAAAAATTTTTTCGGCGGGAACTTTTTTAGAAATAATCAGATCGCGGGGCGGCGTTAACAAAGCGCGAAGACGGCACCGCCACGCGGCTTCAGTGGCAGGCGCACTGAAAGCGGCGACCGTCCTCCAGGCGCAGCGCGGTCAGGCAGCCGCCCCAGACGCAGCCGGTGTCCAGGGCTTCCACGCCGGCGGCGCCGGTGCGGCCCTCCAGGGCGGCCCAGTGCCCGAACAGCACGCGTATATCCCGTTCACGGCGCTGGGGGTGTTCGAACCAGGGCATAAACCCCGGCGGCGGCTGGCCCGGCTCGCCCTTGCTGCCCAGGTCCAGCTCGCCGGCGTCGTTGACGAAGCGCATGCGGGTGAAATAGTTGGTGATCACCCGCCAGCGGTCGGTACCCTCCAGGCTGTCGTGCCAGCCGGCGGGGCTATTGCCGTACATGTTGGCGAAAAATTCCCCGGCCTTTGCCGGCGAGGCGAGCACGGTTTCCACTTCCAGTGCGCGGGCGCGGGCCTCGTCCAGCCGCCACAGCGGCGGCAGGCCGGCATGGGTCATCACTGTCTGGAATTCGGGCACTTCCACCAACAGCGGCTGGCTCTGCAGCCAGCCCAGCAGTGAGTCCCGGTCCGGGGCGTCCAGGATCGGCTGCAGGGGGTCCTTGCTCTTCAGTTCAGCGTGGCCGTGCGCCACCGCCAGCAGGTGCAGGTCGTGGTTGCCCAGCACCACGCGGGCGTTGTCCCGCAGCTCATGCACCCGGCGCAGGGCACCCAGGGAGTCCGGGCCGCGGTTGACCAGATCGCCGGCCAGCAGCAGGCGGTCGTGGTCCGGGTTGAAGCGGATCTCATCGAGAAGGGCGTCGAAGGGGGCCAGGCAGCCCTGCAGATCGCCGATCGCGTAGGTACTCATGGCCGGCCTCTCAATGCAGCGCGCGCGGTACGGCGAGGGTGAAGGCGGGGACTTCCGCGTCGAAGCAGGTGCCATCTTCGGCGATCATCTGGTAACTACCCTCCATGGTGCCCACTTCGGTCTCCAGGATGGCGCCGCTGGAGTAATGGAATTCCTGCCCTGGGGCGATGCTGGGCTGTTCGCCCACCACGCCTTCGCCGTGCACCTCGCGGGAGCGTTCCTCGCCGTCGGTGATCACCCAGTGGCGGGTCAGCAGACGCGCGGTCACCGCGCCCTGGTTGACGATGCGGATGTGGTAGGCGAACACCCAGCGCTGGCCCTCCTCGTCGCTCTGATCGGGCAGATACTCCGTCTCCACGGTGACCTGCATGCGGTAGCGGTCGGTATCGATGGCGGTGTCGTCCACGGCGGTCATGGCGTCGGCTCCTTGGTTGTTCCGGGTCCCGGTTTCGGCGCGGTGGCGTTGGCCAGGGTCACGTAGTCCGCGACGGGCAGGTGATCCGGGCGCAGGCCGGGATCGATGCCGGCGGTGTCGAACACCTCCGGGGCGATCAGTGTTTTCAGGCTGTTGCGGATCGCCTTGCGGCGCTGGCTGACCGCCTGCGCCACCAGCCGGCTCAGCCAGGCCGGATCAATCGCCGGCCAGGGCGGATGGGCGTAGGGAATCAGACGCACCACGGCGGAATCCACCTTGGGCGGCGGTTGAAACGCCCCGGGCGGCACCGGAAACAGGTAATCCGCCTGACAATGATACTGCACCATCACCGACAGGCGCCCGTAATCCTTGCCGCCGGGGGCGGCGGTGAGCCGCTCCACCACTTCCTTCTGCAGCATGAAGGTCATGTCGGCGATGGCGCCGGTCTGCGCCAGCAGGTGGAAAATCAGCGGTGTGGAGATGTTGTAGGGCAGATTGCCGACCACCCGCAGCGGGCCTTGCTCGGCGAGGGCGGTGAAGTCGAAGCGCAGGGCGTCGCTCTGGTGGATGGTGAGGCGGTCTTCCGGCACCTGGTCGCGCAGCCGGCCGATCAGATCCCGGTCCAGTTCCACCACCGTCAGGTGCGCCACCTGTTCCAGCAGCGGGAACGTCAGGGCGCCCTGGCCGGGGCCGATTTCCACCACGGTCTCGCCGTCGCCGGGCGCCACCGAGCGCACCAGCCGGTCGATGATCTCGGCGTCGTGCAGGAAGTGCTGGCCGAAGCGTTTGCGGGCGCGATGTTCGCTCATGGGCTCTCCTGGCCTTCGGTGCGGGCGGCCAGATCCGCCGCCAGGCGGGTGGCGGCCAGCAGGCTGCCGGCGCGGACCCGGCCGGTGCCGGCCAGGTCGAAGGCGGTGCCGTGGTCCACCGAGGTGCGGATGAACGGCAGCCCCAGGGTCAGGTTCACCGCCTCGCCGAAGCCGGCGTATTTCAGCACCGGCAGGCCCTGGTCGTGGTACATGGCCAGCACCGCGTCGTGTTGCGCCAGCAGGTCCGGTTGGAAGGCGGTGTCCGCCGGCACCGGGCCGGTCAGCTGCAGGCCCTGGTCGCGCAGGCGCGCCAGGGTGGGAATGATCACATCCAGTTCCTCGCGGCCCAGGTGGCCGCCTTCGCCGGCGTGGGGGTTGAGCCCCAGCACCAGAATTCGGGGGCGCGGCAGGGCGAACTTGCGGCGCAGGTCGTCGTGCAGGATGGTCAGGGTGCGCGTCAGGGCGGCGTCGGTGATGGCCGCCGGCACCCGCGCCAGGGGCAGGTGGGTGGTGGCCAGCGCCACCCGCAGGTCGCCGGCGGTAAGCATCATCACCACCTGGTCGACGCCGGCCCGCTCGGCCAGGAATTCGGTGTGGCCGGTGAAGGCGGGGTCGGCGCCGTCACAGATGATGTTTTTGGCCACCGGCGCGGTGACCATGGCGGCGAAGGTGCCGTCCAGGCAGCCGTCGGCGGCCCGCTCCAGAATCGCCAGGGTGCCGGCGCCGGTGGCCGGGTCGGGCTGCCCGGCGGTCACCGGGGCGCCCGCCGGGCAGTGCCAGAGCACGGCGCCGTGCTCCGGCATGGGCCGGCCCGGCGCCCAGTCCGGCAACGTCGGGTTGAGGCCAAGCGCGGCGGCCCGCGACGTCAGCACCTCACGGTCGGCGAGCAGCACCAGCGGCAGGTCCGGCAGCGCCGCCGGCAGGGCCGCCAGCAGATCCGGGCCGATGCCGGCCGGATCGCCGGCGGTGATGGCGATCGGGCGCCGCGTCATGATTGCAGGCGGATATCCACGTAGGCTTCCGCGCGCTGCTCCTGCAGCCAGGTTTGCAGCTCTTCATCGAAGCGGCGCTTCTGCAGCGCCTGGCGGGCCTGCAGCTCGCGGAACTGGTCGCTCATGTCCGCTTCCCGGGTCTCTTCCACGCGCAGGAAGTGCCAGCCGAACTGGCTTTGGAACACCGGTGACAGCTGGCCGGGCGGGGTTTCCACCATCATCTGCTCGAATTCGGGCACCATTTCGCCGGGGGTGACCCAGCCCAGCTCGCCGCCCTGGCGGCCGCTGCCCGGGTCGTCGGAGTGTTCCGCCGCCGCTTCCACGAAGCTCAGTTCGCCGCTGGCCACCTGGTCGTGAACCCGGTTGATCTCCGCGCGGGCCTGCTCCTCGCTGGTGAGGGTGTCGGCGCGCACCAGAACGTGGCGCACCTGGTACTGGGTGACCACTTTCTCGGCGCCGCCGTCGCGGCGGTCGATCATCTTGAGAATGTGGAAGCCGGCGCCGGAGCGCAGCGGCTCGCTGATGTCGCCCTTGTTCATATCGATCGCCGCGTCGGCGAACAGGCTCGGCCACTGGGCCGCTTCCCGCCAGCCCAGGTCGCCGCCTTCCAGCGCCTCCGGGCCGTCCGATTCGGACACCGCGGTTTCCGCGAAGTCGGCGCCGTCGCGCAGGCGCCGCACCAGGGCCTCGGCCTCTTCCTGCGCCGCGCTGACCTGTTCCGGGCTGGCGTTGCCGGGCACCTTGACCAGGATGTGCCCCAGGTGGAAATCCGCCTGGAACATCTGGCGGCCGGTTTCCGACTCCAGGAACCGTTGCACTTCGCGGTCGGTGACCCGCACCCGGGACGCCACGCTGCGTTGCTGCAGCCGGGACACCACCATCTCGCCGCGCACCTGCTCGCGGAAACGGGACCAGTCGTAGCCGTCGGCGCGCAGGGCGTCGGCGAACTGCTGCAGGGTCATGTTGTTCTGCCGGGCGATGCCGGACAGCGCCTGGTTGAGGGCGCCGTCGTCGACGCGGATGCCGGCGCGCTCCGCCATCTGCAGTTGCAGACGCTCCAGGATCACCCGGTCGAGGACCTGTTCGCGCAGCACCTCGCGGGGTGGCAGCGGGCGGTTGTCGCCGCGGAACTGGGCGGCGATGTCGTCCACCCGCTGCTGCAGTTCGCTTTCCATGATCACGCCGTCGTTGACCACCGCCACGATGCGGTCAAGCATTTCCACCCGGGCGTGGGCACCCACCGGCAGTAGCAGGGTCGTGCTCAAGAACGTCGCGCTCAGCAACCAGGTTGCCAGAGACCTAATCATATTCACTCCTGTATCCGGGAATGCTGCGTTCCAGCAGGGAATCCACCCGGCCGCCGAAGCCGCCCAGCCCGGTCATTTGAATCTGTAGTAGCACGGTGGTGTCCGCTTCCGGCGTGGTGTCACCGTCTTCGTCGGTGAGTTCCCGCTGGCTCAGCAAACGGATTTTCCAACAGCAGTTGCGCCATTCGGCGCCCGCCAGTGTTTCCAGGGTACGCTGGTTCTCATAGTCATAGAGCCAGCGGCCCACCAGCCGCCAGTTGTTGTGGATCGGCAGGATGGTGGCGATCTCCGACTGGCGGATGTCATCCGCGGGGCGGTCGTGGAAGGCCAGGTTGAACACCCGCCGTTCCCGGTCGGTGTAACCCAGCCGGACCGAGGAGCGCTGCCGTTCATTGGCGTGCGTGTCCCATTGTCCCTCCGTGTAGAGGTACCAATCGTGCCCAAAGTTCCAACGCATGTCGGCGACCATGGGGGTCTGGTCGGCGTCGTCCGGCGGTTCGCCGTCCAGTTGCACCTTGCGCTCGCCCCGATAGAAGCCCTGGCCCAGGCGCAGCCGCAGCTGCTCGCGACCGTCGGCGTTGCGCAGGAAACGGCTGGTCAGGCCCAGCGACGCCTTTTCTTCGTCGCCGAAGCGGTCGTAACCGATAAACCGGTTCTGGCGGAACAGCGTATTGTACGAGAAGGTCAGCTCGCCGCTGTCGAAATTGGGCAGCTGGTCCTGCTGCTCGTAGGCCAGTTTGTTGATGAACAGCCGCGGCTCCAGGGTTTGCGTGTAGCCGCGCCCGAACAGATTGGTCTCGCGCTCCAGGAACAGCCCGGAATCCACGCTTGCGCCCCAGGTGCTCAGGGTGGCGTCGCTGGCGGAGGTTTCCGCGTCGTCGAGCTGGTAACGGTTATGGTAAAGCCGCGCCTGGGGTTCCACATAGCCCCAGCTCTCCTCCATGCGCACCGCCAGGCCCGGGGCCAGGTGCACGCGGGCGCCGGTGGGGTTGTTGCTGGTGTCCTTGTCGGAGCGGTCAAAGGCGGTCACGTCGCTGAGCCACAGGCCGCGCACCGGGCCCAGCAGTTCCGGATCGCCGGACAGCTGCAGCTGCGGCAGGCGGCGGTAGGGCAGCTGGTCGTCCGGCAGCGTCGGGTCGATGGTCTGCCAGGATTGCAGACGCGCCAGCGCCCGCCAGTCGCGGCCGAAGTAGCGGGCCTGGCCGAGCCGGGGCAGATGGGTGCGGGAGCTCACCTCCAGGCCGGTATCCAGATCCTTGAAATAGAAGTCGTCGGACACGTAGTTCACGTCCGAGGTCAGCGCCCAGCGCCCCACCGAGCCGTCGTGTTGCCAGGCGGCCAGCTCCCGGTTCTCGCCGTCGAACTCGCTGTCGTTGAACAGCACGCCGTAGCTGAGGCGGCCCTGGCCCAGGTCGGACAGGTAGCGGAACTCGCCTTCCACGCCGCTGCCCCGGCCGTCGATATGGCGCGGTGCGATGGTGGCGTCCATCTGCGGGTGGATGTTGATATAGATCGGCTGGGTCAGGTCCACACCGCCGCTGTCGCTGGTGCTGATGGTGGGGAACAGCAGGCCGGTCTTGCGACGCTCGTCGATCGGGAAGGTGATCCACGGCAGCCACAGAAGCGGCATGCCCTTGACGCGCAGGGTCACGTCGCGGGCCTCGCCCCAGCCCTTTTCCCGGTCCAGCCGGATTTGCCGGCCGCCCAGTTCCCAGCCGTTGGAGCCGGGCGCGCAGGTGGTGTAGGTGCCCTGCTCAATGGTGGTGAAATTGTCCACCAGATCAATGTGCTCGGCGGTGCCCCGGGCGCCCGGGCCGAACAGCGCGTAGCGGACCCGGTTGAGGCTCGCCTCGCGGCGCTGGGTCTGGCCGCTCATGCCGTCGGCGATGAAGGTGAACTGGTCGGTTTCCAGGCGCAGGCTGTTGGCCACCTCGAATTTGCCGCTGGACTGATCGAGCAGGGCGGATTGGCTGGTCAGGCGCCGACCGGGGCGCTCGATCAGCACCTCGCCGTCCATGTTGATCAGCCCGTCCTCGGTGAGGCTGGTGCTGTCGGCGGTGATGATGATGTCGCTCTGATCCGCCGGCACACCCACGGACGGGTTGTAATAGATGCCGCTGCACCAGACCGGAATCGGCCGCTGCTGCACCGGCGGCAGGCTCGTCATGGTGTCGCGGTCGACCCAATTGAGGTCGTCGTCGGCTCCGGCGACGCCGGCCAGCAAAAGGGCGAGGCCGGTTAAAAACAATCGTGAGGGCAGTGGCATCGGCTGCTCGGAACAGGTAAAAAGGGCCGTTTCGCAATCGCGGCAGTGTAATGGATTGATGGTGGCAATGCAGCCAGAGAAGGGTAACTCCGATATTCGCCGCCGGGCACTGGACCAATGGGTCGGTGACTGGCTGGGTGCGCCGGTGAGCGGCGAAGTGGCGTCCGCCGACGCCAGCTTCCGGCGCTACTTCCGCTACCGGCACGGCGGCCGCACCCTGGTGGCCATGGACGCGCCGCCGGAGCAGGAGGACTGCCGGCCCTTCGTGGACGTGGCCGGCCGCCTGGCCCGCGCCGGCGTGGCGGTGCCGGAGATTCTCCACCAGGACCTGGAACAGGGCTTTCTGCTGCTCACCGACATGGGCCGGGAAACCTGGCTCACCGCCCTCGACGGGGGCAACGCGGACGCCTGGTTCGACGCCGCCCTGGAGACGCTGATCACCCAGCAGCGCTTCGCCGACACCCGGGGGCTGCCCGAATACGACCGGGCCCTGCTGCGCCGCGAGCTGGACCTGTTTCCGCACTGGTACCTGGGCGAGCACCGGGGCCTGCGCCTGGACGGCGACACCAGCGGGCGCCTGGACGCGGTGTTCGAGACGTTGATCGAGTCCGCCCTGGCCCAGCCCCGGGTGTTCGTGCACCGCGATTTCATGCCGCGCAATCTGATGGTCAGCGACCCCAACCCCGGGGTGATCGACTTTCAGGACGCGGTGGCCGGGCCGATCAGCTACGACCTGATCAGCCTGTTCAAAGACGCCTTTCTGAGCTGGCCGGAGGCGAGCGTGCTGGAGTGGCTGCGCGATTACCACCGGCGCGCCGCCGCGGCCGGGCTGCCGGTGCCGGCGGCGTTCGACGACCTGCTGCGCTGGTGCGATCTGATGGGCGCCCAGCGGCACCTGAAGGTGATCGGCATCTTTGCCCGCATCCGCCACCGCGACGGCAAGCCCAAATACCTGGAAGACGCGCCCCGCTTCTTCGCCTACCTGCGCACCGTGATCGCCCGCCGCCCGGACGAGCTGGGCGACCTGGGGCGGCTGCTGGATCTCTGGGAGTGCCCCTGATGCGCGCCATGATCCTGGCCGCCGGCTACGGAAAACGGATGCGCCCGCTCACCGATCACACCCCCAAGCCGCTGCTGCTGGCCGGCGGCAAGCCGCTGATCGAGTACCACATCGAAGCGCTGCGCGGCGCAGGCGTCGAGCAGCTGGTGATCAACACCGGCTGGCTGGGCGAGCGGCTGGAGGCGCACCTGGGTGACGGCGAACGCCTGGGCGTGTCGATCCGCTGGTCCCGGGAAGGCACCCCGCTGGAAACCGCCGGCGGCATCCGCCGGGCCCTGCCGTTGCTGGGGCCGGACCCGTTTCTGCTGGTCAACGGCGATATCTGGACCGACTACGATTTCAGCGCCCTGGTCGACGCGCCGGTGGGCGACGACCTGGCGCGGCTGGTGCTGGTGGACAACCCGGCCCACCACGACAGCGGTGATTTCCATTTAACAGCCGGGGGCCGGGTAAGCGATAATGCCGAGCCCCGGCTCACCTACGCCGGTATCGCCCGGCTCGCCCCGGCCCTGTTCGCCGCGCTCGACGACGGTGAGCGCCGGCTGGCGCCGGTGCTGCGCACCGCCATGGCGCAGCAGCGGGTCAGCGGCGAGCACCACCGCGGCCACTGGTGGGACATCGGCACCCCGGAACGGTTGGCGGCGCTCGACCGTTTTCTGGCCGCCCCGCACACTGACTAAGGACATTTCATGGCCAAGCAAACCGACTTCATCGCCCCCTCCATTCTCGCCGCCGACTTCGCGCGCCTGGGCGAGGAGTGCGACGCGGTGCTTGCCGCCGGCGCCGACATGATCCATTTCGACGTCATGGACAACCACTACGTGCCCAACCTGACCATCGGGCCGATGGTCTGCAAGGCGCTGCGCAAGCACGGCATCAGCGCGCCCATCGACGTGCACCTGATGGTCAGCCCGGTGGACGACCTGATCCGCATGTTCGCCGACGCCGGTGCCTCCATGATCACCTTCCACCCGGAAGCCTCCGCCCATGTGGACCGCTCTCTGCAGCTGATTCACGACGCCGGCTGCCAGGCCGGGCTGGTGCTCAACCCGGCGACCAGCCCGGCGTGCCTGGAGTACGTGATGGACAAGCTCGACATGGTGCTGTTGATGAGCGTCAACCCGGGCTTCGGCGGCCAGTCGTTCATTCCAGGCACTCTGGGCAAGATCGAGCAAGTGCGCGCCCTGATCGACGCCAGCGGCCGGGACATCCGCCTGGAAGTGGACGGCGGTGTCTCGGAAAAGAACATCCGCCAGGTGGCGGCTGCCGGCGCCGACACCTTCGTGGCCGGCTCCGCGATTTTCGGCAAGGACGATTACCCGGCGGTGATCGGCGAGCTGCGCCGGGAGCTGGCCGGCGCCTGACGCCGTTGTGAAATTTCGTAATGATCCCGGGTCCGCGCTTGTGGACCCGGCCTTCCCCCGCCGAAGCTGAGCCCCTTTCTCCCCGCGACGGAAGCGAGAATGCAAGGAGGCGATATGCTCTCTCAGTGGTTGACCTGGCCGGTGCTGGCGGTCTGGGCCGTGATATCCCTGGCCTGCGCCGCCTGGGTGATCCAGGACCTGCGCCGCCACAACGCCTTCCTGGGCGGCATGATGAAGGTCGCCTGGGTGCTGACGGTGCTGTATTCCGGCCCCCTGGGCCTGGCGGTGTACTGGTACACCGGGCGCGGCCAGATCGCCCACGATTCCCTGTGGCGCAAGAGCTTCCGCTCCGTGGCCCACTGTTATTCGGGCTGCGGGCTGGGTGAAATCATCGGCGTGCTGACGCTGGCCGGGCTGCTGGCGATCAGCGGCTGGCCGGTGAACCTGGTGTCGTTCGCGCTCGCTTACGTTATCGGTTTCGCCTTTACGCTGGGCCCGCTGATGCAGGCCGGCGAGGCGTTCCGGGTGGCGCTGAAGGACTCGGTGGTGGCGGAGTCCATCAGTATCACCGTGATGGAGGTGGTGGCCCTGTCGGTGAACGCGGGGCTGGCCGGCGACGCCCGGATCGGCGACCCGGTGTTCTGGGGCGCGCTGATTATCTCCCTGTCCATGGGGTTGCTGGCGGCCTATCCCGTCAATGTGCTGCTGATCCGCTTCGGCGTGAAAGAGGGCATGCACAACCCCAAGCACATGATGGAACACCAGGGGCACCACTGACTTTGGCGTTGGCCGGCGCCGCCGGCCGGCGGTATAGTCCGCAAAACGCTGTTCCGAAAACCCAGGGAGACGCCGTTTCCGTGCTTTTTGCCCCCGTTCTTCAGCGCGCCTCACTGCCAGTGCTTTTGATACTGGCGGCGTTGCTTGTCGGCTGCGCCAGCCGCCCGGCGCCGCATGTGGAAGAGCGTGCCGCCGGCGGCGAGCCGCCGCCGCTGCTGCGCGACGACGTGCCCGCCCAGGGCGCCGGGGGCGAGAGCTCGCCGGTGCTGCCGCTGCTGCGCGCCCAGGCGGAGCGCTGGCGCGGCGTGCCGTACCGGCTTGGCGGCAGCAGTGAGGCCGGCGTGGATTGTTCCGCCTTCGTGCAGATCACCTTCCGGTCCAAGCTCGGCGTGGACCTGCCGCGCACCACCGAGGAGCTGGCCCGGGAAGGGGAGCGCGTGGACCGTTCCGAACTGCAGGCCGGCGACCTGGTGTTTTTCAAGACCGGCTTCCGCCAGCGCCATGTGGGCATCTACATGGGCGGCAAGCGCTTTCTGCACGCCTCCACCAGCCGCGGCGTGATGACCTCGTCGCTGAACAACGTGTATTGGAAGGAGCGTTACTGGAAGGCGCGCCGTATCGAGCTGGAGAATCAGCCCGCGGCGCTGTCGGTGTCCGACGAATCCCGGTAGACCACCGCGCGCACGTCCAGCGTGCGGCCATCGCGGCTTTGCACCGCCACGGTCCGCACCGGTTCGCCGTTGGCCCGGTCGACCAGTTCCGGGCCGTCGCTTTCCCCGTTCCAGCGGTCGCTCCACTGACGCAGCGCGGTGATCACCGTGAACAGATCCCGCCCCTTGTCGGTGAGCCGGTACTCGTAGCGGGTGCCGTGCTCGCCCACGTCCTGCTTGATCAGCACGCCGTTCTCCAGCAGCCGCGCCAGCCGGTCGCAGAGAATATTGCGGGCGATGCCCAGGTTCTGCTGAAAGTCCACGAACCGGCGGGTGCCGAGCATGGCTTCTTTCACCACCAGAAGGGACCACCAGTCGCCCACGTCATTGAGCGCGCGGGCCACCGAGCAGTGGGTGTCGGGAAATCGTTTACGGACCATACGGGCAGTGTGCCAAATACGGTTGCAAGAAGAAACCGTTATGGGTACGGTTTCGAAACGCAACCGAATTGCCTGTTATCGTATCCCTGTCTGGAGTGCCCCAATGAGCGCTGATCTGGCCCCTTTGTTCCGTCCTTTTGAATGCAAATCCCTGAAGCTGCGTAACCGGGTGGCGATGGCGCCCATGACCCGCAATTTCTCGCCGGGCCAGGTGCCCACCGAGGAAGTGGCCGGCTACTACCGGCGCCGCGCCGAGGGCGAAGTGGGGCTGCTGATCACCGAGGGCACCACCGTGGGCCACCCCGGCGCGCCGGGCCACGACAGCGTGCCGGCGTTCCACGGCGAAGCGGCGCTCAACGGCTGGAAGGAAGTGGTGCGCCAGGTGCACGCCGCCAACGGTGCGATCATTCCCCAGCTGTGGCACGTGGGCGGCACCCGCCGGCCCGGCGTGGGCCCGGACAAGGACGCCCCCGGTTATTCCCCGTCCGGCCTGTTCAAGCCCGGCAAGCCCAACGGCGAAGCCATGACCCTGAAGGACATCCAGGACGTGATCCAGGCGTTCGCGGATTCCGCCCGCGCCGCCAAGGAGATCGGCTTCGACGGCGTGGAGATCCACGGCGCCCACGGCTACCTGCTGGACCAGTTCTTCTGGGAAGGCACCAACCAGCGTGACGACCAGTACGGCGGCTCCCTGGAAAACCGCGCCCGCTTCGGCGTGGAAATCGTCGAGGCGGTGCGCGCCGCGGTGGGCGAGGACTTCGCCATCGTGCTGCGCTTCTCGCAGTGGAAGCAGCAGGATTATGAAGCGCGTCTGGCGGAAACCCCGGAAGAGCTGGAGCGCTTCTTGACGCTGTTCACCGACGCCGGCGTGGACGTGTTCCACGCCTCCACCCGCCGCTTCTGGACCCCGGAATTCGAAGGCTCCGACCTGAATCTGGCCGGCTGGACCCGCAAGCTCACCGGCAAGCCGGTGATCTCGGTGGGCAGCGTGGGGCTGGACGACGACTTTATCGGCGCCAACAACCAGGGCATCGGCGGCAACGCCAACCCCAAGGGCATCGAGGACCTGGCCAAGCGCATGGCGGCGGACGAGTTCGACCTGATCGCGGTGGGCCGCGCCCTGCTGCAGGACCCCAACTGGCTGGTCAAAATGCGCAACGGCCAGCATGATGAGATCGAGCCGTTCACCAAGGCGGCGTTGGGCTCACTGAGCTAGCGGCACTCACGGCGCGGGCGATAACAAGGAGAACACCGATGCCCTCTGACCCACACCCGCCCGCCCTCCAGGCGATCGAGACCTGGCGGGCCGGCGGTGCCACCTTCGACTGGAACGGCCAGGACATCTGGTACCGGGACGAGGGCGGCGCCGACCGCCCGGTGCTGGTGATGATCCACGGCTTCCCCACCGCCAGCTGGGACTGGCGGCACATCCTGCCGGCGTTCGCCGCCGACTACCGGGTGATCATGATGGACCTGCTGGGCTTTGGGCTCAGCGCCAAGCCGCGCCGCTTTCCCTACAGCATTCTCGCCCAGGCGAACATGGTGGAAGCCCTGCTCGCCGAGCTGGGCGTGGCGCGCTGCCGGATACTGGCCCACGACTACGGCGACACCGTCACCCAGGAGCTGCTGGCCCGCCACGGCGAGCGCGCCGACCGGCAACAGCCCGGCCTGCGGATCGACAAAGTGGTGCTGCTCAACGGCGGCCTGTTCCCGGAAACCCACCTGCCGGTGCGCCTGCAGAAACTGCTGATCAGCCCGCTCGGCCCCCTGGTGGTGAAGTTCTTCACCTTCGAGAAGATGGAAGCCACCTTCCGCCACATCTGCGCCCGGCCCCTGCCGGACGGCGAAGTGGCGGGCTACTGGGCGTTGCTGCAGCACCGTAACGGCCGCGCGGTGATGCCGCGCCTGATTCGCTACATGGAGGAGCGGCGCCGCCACCGTGAACGCTGGGTGGGCGCCCTGCGCGACGCGGCGCGGCGCGGTATCCCGGTGCGTTTGATCGACGGTACCGAGGACCCGGTGTCCGGCGGCCACATGGTGGCGCGCTACCGGGAGCTGATTCCCGACCCGGACGTGGTGGAACTGGCCGGCGTCGGCCACTACCCACAGACCGAAGCGCCGGACGCCGTGATCGACGCCGCCCGGCCTTTCCTGGTGTGAACAGGCTCTAGTCGCTGGCTTCCAGGGATTTGTTGATGCGCAACGCCAGCAGCGTGCAGACCACCCCGGAGAGCAGGTAGACACTGACGTAGGCGAGGCCGAAGTTGGCCGACAGCCCGAGCGCCACCAGCGGCGCGAAGGCGGCGCCGAACAACCAGGCGAAATCGGACGTGAGGGCCGCGCCGGTGTAGCGGAAGCGGCGCTCGAAGTTGGTGGTCACGGTGCCGGCGGCCTGGCCGTAGGACACGCCCAGCAGGGCGAAGCCGATCAGGATAAAGGCGTCCTGCTGGATCGGGGAGCCGTCCAGCAGCATCGGCGTGAACAGCGCGAAGACACCGATCAGACAGGCCAGCAACGCCACCGTGGTGCGTTTGCCGATGCGATCGGCGATCCAGCCGGAGGCGATGGTGCCGAACACGGCGAGCACCGCGCCGGCGAGCTGGACGCCGAGCACGTCGTGGATCGACTGGCTTTCGTTAAAGCTGATCCAGGACAGCGGGAAAATGGTCACCATATGGAACAGGGCGTAGCTGGCCAGCGCCGCGAAGGAACCGATGAAGATGTTGTAGCCCTGCCGGCGCAGCATCTCGCGGGTGCCGATGGGCTCCAGTTCGCCTTCTTCCAGGGCGCGGGTGTACTCATCGGTGACCACCAGGCGCAGGCGCGCGAACAGCGCCACCACGTTGATCGCGAAGGCGACGAAGAACGGATAGCGCCAACCCCATCCCAGGAAATCCTCACTGGAGAGGCTCAGCACCAGGTACAGGAACAGGGCCGCGGCCACCAGGAAGCCGATCGGCGCGCCCAGCTGGCCGAGCATGGCGTACCAGCTGCGCCGATGGCGCGGCGCGTTCAGTGCCAGCAGAGAGGGCAGGCCGTCCCAGGAACCGCCCAGCGCGAAGCCCTGCAGAATACGGAACAGCGCCAGCAGCAGGATGGTCCAGACGCCCAGGGTGTCATAGGTGGGCAGCAACGCCATGCCGACGGTGGCGGTGCCCAGCATGAACAGCGCCACGGTGAGTTTCACGCCGCGGCCCCAGTGCCGCTGAATGGTCATGAACAGGGCGGTGCCGAAGGGCCGGGCCAGGAACGCGAAGGAAAAAATAATGAACGCCGCCAGCATCCCTTCCAGGCGCCCCAGGAACGGGAAGAACACGTAGGGGAACACCAGCACCGAGGCGATGCCGAACACGAAGAAATCAAAATATTCCGAGGCGCGGCCGATCACCACGCCCACGGCGATTTCCCCGGGCGCCACCTTGGAGCGGTCGGCGGTGGTATTACGCAGATCCTGTTCCAGGGTAGTGACGGGCGTCGTGGTTTGATCTTGGCTGCTGGACATGATGCTGGCTCTTTATGCAAACAAAGGGTTAAGCACGTCAACGGACGACCAATGCATAGCATCGCCTGAACCCGGGGGGCGCCGCCATAGGACAAAATGTCCAATTCCCGCGACGTCCCCCAACGAGTAGAGTCGTTCGTATCGTGGGCCACAAATCCTGATCCGGCAATGGCATTTCCCAAGCTGTTTTCATTATCCAGGCCGCTTCGAGGCGCCCTTCTATCCGTTCCCCTGGCCCTGCTGGCGGGCTGTGACATGGTGGTGATGTCGCCCTCCGGGGATGTCGCCATGCAACAGCGTGATCTGATTCTCTGGGCCACCGGTCTGATGCTGATCGTGATCGTGCCGGTGATCATCATGACGCTGATGTTCGCCTGGCGGTATCGCGCTTCCAACCGGGACGCGGAGTATTCGCCGGACTGGGATCACTCGACCATGCTCGAGCTGGTGATCTGGGCGGTGCCGTTGCTGATCATCATCGCGCTGGGCGCGATCACCTGGGTGAGCACCCATAAGCTGGACCCGTATCGTCCGCTGGACCGCATCGACGCCAGCCGCCCGGTGCCCGAAGGCACCGAGCCGCTGGTGGTGCAGGTGGTGTCGCTGGAGTGGAAATGGCTGTTCTTCTACCCGGAGCAGGGCATCGCCACCGTCAACGAACTGGCGGCGCCGGTGGACCGGCCGATCCGCTTCGAGATCACCTCGCACTCGAACATGAACTCGTTCTACATCCCCGCGCTGGCCGGGCAGATCTATTCCATGGCGGGCATGGAGACCAAGCTGCACGGCGTGATCAACGAGCCCGGCGTGTACGACGGTTTCTCCGCCAACTACAGCGGTGCCGGTTTCTCCCACATGCGCTTCCATTTCCACGGCCTGGAAACGGAGGCGGACTTTGAAGACTGGGTGGAAAAGGTGCGTGACGATGGCGGCGAGCTCAGCCGGGCGTCCTACAAGCAACTCGCCGAACCCAGCCAGAAGGAACCGGTGCGCTATTACGCCGATGTCGATCCCGGGCTGTATGACGCCATCCTGAACCGCTGCGTGGACCCAGGCACGGTGTGCATGAAGGACATGATGGATCATCACGAACCGGATCATGACCACGGATCTCATGGGAACTGAACATGCTTGAGCAACTCGATCTCACCCAGCTGATTTTCGGACGTCTGTCCTGGGACGCCATTCCGCTCCATGACCCGGTGATCGTGGCAACGTTCGTGGTCGTGGCGATCGGCGGCGCCGCCCTGTTGGGGGCGCTGACCTATTACCGCGTCTGGGGCTATCTGTGGAAAGAGTGGTTCACCAGTATCGACCACAAAAAGATCGGCATCATGTACATGGTGCTGGGTCTGGTGATGCTGCTGCGCGGCTTTGCCGACGCCATCATGATGCGTATTCAGCAGGCCTGGGCGTTCGGCGACGCCACCGGTTACCTGCCGCCGGATCATTACGATCAGATCTTTACCGCCCACGGCGTGATCATGATCTTCTTCGTCGCCATGCCGCTGATCACCGGCATCATGAACTACATCATTCCGTTGCAGATCGGCGCCCGGGATGTGGCCTTCCCGTTTCTCAATAACTTCAGCTTCTGGATGACCGCCAGCGGTGCCGCCCTGGTGATGGCGTCCCTGTTCATCGGTGAGTTCGCCAAGACCGGCTGGCTGGCCTACCCGCCGCTATCGGGGATCATGGAAAGCCCCGGGGTGGGGGTGGATTACTATCTATGGGCGCTACAGATCGCCGGGGTGGGCACCTTGCTATCGGGCATCAACCTGTTGGTGACCATCGTCAAGATGCGCGCCCCCGGCATGAATCTGATGAAAATGCCGGTGTTCACCTGGACCTCCCTGTGCACCAACGTCCTGATCGTCGCCGCCTTCCCGGTACTCACCGCGGTGCTGGGCATGCTGCTGCTGGACCGTTATCTCGGCACCGCCTTCTTCACCAATGATCTGGGCGGCAACGTGATGATGTACATCAACCTGATCTGGATCTGGGGTCACCCGGAGGTGTACATCCTGATTCTGCCGGCCTTCGGTATCTTCTCCGAAGTGGTGTCCACCTACAGCGGCAAGCGCCTGTTCGGCTATGCCTCCATGGTCTACGCCACGGTGGTGATCACGGTGCTCTCCTACATGGTCTGGCTGCACCACTTCTTCACCATGGGGTCGGGGGCCAGCGTGAATTCGTTCTTCGGCATCACCACCATGATCATCTCGATCCCCACCGGGGCGAAGATTTTCAACTGGCTGTTCACCATGTACCGGGGCCGTATCCGCTTCGAGGTACCCATGCTGTGGACCATCGGTTTCATCATCACCTTCGTGATCGGTGGCATGACCGGTGTGTTGCTGGCGGTGCCGCCGGCGGACTTCGTGCTGCACAACAGCCTGTTCCTGGTGGCGCATTTCCATAACGTGATCATCGGCGGGGTGCTGTTCGGTCTGTTCGCCGGCATCACCTACTGGTACCCGAAGGCGTTCGGTTACAAGCTGGACCCGTTCTGGGGCAAGATGTCGTTCTGGTTCTGGACCATCGGCTTCTACTTCGCCTTCATGCCGCTGTACGTGCTCGGCCTGATGGGCGTGACCCGGCGCATGAGCCAGTTCGAGGAAGACGCCGCCATGCAGTTCTGGTTCCAGGTGGCCGCCTTCGGCGCCTTCCTGATCGCCCTGGGTATTCTGTTCTTCATCGTGCAGTTGGTGGTCAGCCATCGCCGCCGGGATCAGCTGCGCGACACCACCGGCGACCCCTGGGACGGCCGCACCCTGGAGTGGGCCACCTCGTCGCCGCCGCCGCAGTACAACTTCGCCTTCACGCCCCGGGTGCATGATCTGGATGCCTGGTGGCAGATGAAGCAGCACAAGTACCGCCGGCCGGAGCAGGGCTTCAAGGCCATCCATATGCCGAAGAATACCGCCGCGGGCATCATTCTCGCCGGTATCAGCACGGTGCTGGGCTTCGCCCTGGTGTGGCACATGTGGTTGCTGGCGGGGGTGAGCTTCGCCGCGCTGCTGGCGGTCGCCATCGGCCATACCTTTAACTATGACCGTGACTATCACATTCCCGCCGAAGAAGTGGAGCGGGTGGAAGCGGAACGTACGCGGATGTTAGCCAGCCATGTCTGAGACCACCTACACCCCGGAAAGCGGTGACGTGGAAGCCCTGGAGTTTCACGTCACCGAGGATCATCACCCGGAAACCGGCACGTTGCTGGGGTTCTGGCTCTATCTGATGAGCGACTGCCTGATCTTCGCCTGTCTGTTCGCCACCTATGGCGTGCTGGGGCGCAGTTACGCGGGCGGCCCCACCGGCGCCGAGCTGTTCGATCTGCCGCTGGTGGCGATCAACACCTCGTTCCTGCTGCTGTCGTCGATCACCTATGGCTTCGCCATGCTGGAGACGCAGCGCAAGCGGGTCGGCGCCACCATCGGCTGGCTGGCGGTGACTGGTCTGTTGGGCGTGGCCTTCCTGGGCCTGGAGCTGTACGAGTTCGCCCATCTGTTGAATGAAGGGGCGGGCCCGCAGCGCAGCGCCTTCCTGACCTCCTTCTTCGCCCTGGTGGGTACGCACGGCCTGCACGTGCTGTTCGGTATCATCTGGCTGGTGGTGCTGGTGGTGCAGCTGCGTAAGCACGGGCTGATCGTCGAGAACCAGCGCCGTCTGTTCTGTCTGTCCATGTTCTGGCATTTCCTGGATGTGGTCTGGATCGGCGTGTTCACCTTTGTCTACCTGATGGGAGTCCTGCCATGAGCGATCATCACGACGCGGCTCACGACGACGTCCTCCCCGATGCGCCGCACAGTACCTTCAAGGGGTACATGACCGGCTTCGTGCTCGCCGTGGTGCTCACGGTGATCCCGTTCTGGGTGGTGATGGCCGACGTGTTCGAGAGCACCGGCGTCACCGCCCTGGTGATCCTCAGCCTGGCGGCGGTGCAGATCGTGGTGCACATGATCTATTTCCTGCACATGAACTTCCGCTCCCAGGGCGGCTGGAACATGCTGGCGCTGATTTTCACGGCGGTGATCGTGTTCATTACCCTGGCCGGTTCGCTGTGGGTCATGTACCACCTGAACGTGAACATGATGCCGGGGATGATGCAGGACCCCTGGGGCTGAGATGGCCCCGCGGACTGCCCGCCGCTGGCCGGGGCGGCTGCTGTGGGGCGCCCTGGCGCTGCTGGCGTTCATCGGCTTCCTGGCGCTCGGCCAGTGGCAGCTGGAGCGGCGGGCCTGGAAGCTGGACCTGATCGAGCGGGTCGAGCAGCGCGTGGACGCGCCCCCGGTGGCCGCCCCGGCGGGCGCCGACATCGACCCGCAAGAGTACGAATATCTGCGGGTGCGCCTGCACGGCGAGTTCCTGCACCAGCGGGAGACGCTGGTGCAGGCCAGCACCGTTCTCGGCAGCGGTTACTGGGTATTGACCCCGCTGCGCCGCCAGGACGGTACCACGGTACTGGTCAACCGGGGCTTCGTGGCACCGGAGAACCGGCAACGGGCGCAGCGCCGGGAGGGCGAGCCGCGCGGGCCCGTGACGATCACCGGCCTGCTGCGCCCCAGCGAACCGGGCGGTGCCTTTCTGCGCGATAACGCGCCGGAAAAGGACCGCTGGTATTCCCGCGACGTGGCCGCCATTGCCAAGGCCCGTGGCCTGGACCGGGTGGCGCCGTACTTCGTCGACGCCGAGGCGCCGCCGCTGGCTGAAGGCGGCGGTGCCGGTCAGCCGGTGTCCGGCCTCACCGTGATCCAATTCCGCAATAATCACCTGGTCTATGCGCTCACCTGGTTTATGCTCGCGCTGATGGTGGCCGGCGGCGCCGGCTACGCGGCCCGGGAAGAATTCCGGCCGCGCCGATCAGGAGACCCGCGATGATTCCGCCCAGCGCGACCACGCCGGTGGACGACGACGCCACCGGGCGCAAGAACATGCAGCAGCTGATCCAGCTGCGCTGGATCGCCGTGCTCGGTCAGGTGGGCACCATCCTGGTGGTCTTCTTCGTGTTCAGGATCGAGCTGCCGCTGCTGTATATGTTCGCGGTGCTGGCCGGGCTGGTGGCGTTCAACGGCGCCAGCCTGCTGCGCCTGCGGCTGCGGCGGCCGGTCAGTAACGGCGAGCTGTTCGTCGCCCTGCTGGTGGACGTGATCACGCTCACCATGCAGCTCTATCTCAGCGGCGGCGCCACCAACCCCTTTATTTTCCTCTACCTGCTGCAGGTGGTGCTGGCGGCGGTGCTGCTGGAGGCCTGGTCCACCTGGATCATTCTGCTGGTCACCGCCGGCTGTTTCGTGGCTCTGGAGTTCGCCGCCCGGCCGCTGCCGTTGCCGCTCGACTACGAACTGGGCCCGCTGAGCCTCTATATCCAGGGCATGCTGCTGTGCTTCGTGCTCAACGCGGTGCTGCTGGTGATCTTTATCAACCGCATTACCCGCAACCGGCGCGACCGGGACGCGCGTCTGGCGGCCCTGCGCCAGCGCGCCGCCGAGGAAGAGCACATCGTGCGCATGGGCCTGCTGGCCTCCGGCGCCGCCCACGAACTGGGCACGCCGTTGGCCACCCTGGCGGTGATCCTGGGCGACTGGCGGCGCATGTCGGTGTTCCAGTCCGACCCGGATCTGGCCCAGGAGATCGGCGAAATGCAGACCCAGGTGCTGCGCTGCAAATCCATCGTCAGCGGTATTCTGCTGTCCGCCGGCGAGGCCCGCGGCGAAGCCTCGGAGGAGACCACCGTGCACGCCTTCGTCGACGAGCTGGTGGCGGAGTGGCGCACCACCCGCCCGGTGAACGACTTCGAATACCGCAACCTGTTCGGCGAGGACCGGGCGATCATCTCCGATTCCGCGCTCAAACAGACCGTGCATAACGTGCTCGACAACGCCCTGGAGGCGTCGCCGCACTGGGTGGGGCTGGAAGTCAGCCGCCGCGACGATACGCTGATCGTCTCGGTGATGGACCAGGGCGCCGGTTTTTCCGAGGCCATGCTCAGCCATCTTGGGCGCCCCTACCAGTCCACTAAGGGCCGTCCCGGCGGCGGCCTGGGCCTGTTCCTGGTGTTCAATGTGGTGCGCACCCTGGGCGGCAACGTCCGCGCCGGCAACCGCCCCCAGGGCGGCGCCGTGGTGACGCTGACGCTGCCGTTGTCGGCGCTTACCATCGATGAACAGGAGATTGATGAACAGCGGATGGATGAACCGGACCGGAAGGAGGGCGGTTATGAGCACTGAGCAGCCGGAACACCAGCGAACCCTGCTGATCGTCGAGGACGACGCCGCGTTCGCCCGTACCCTGGGCCGTTCGTTCGAACGGCGCGGCTATCAAGTGCGCCACGCGGACAGCCTGGACGTGTTGCGCGAGGTGCTGAGCGAGCAAACCCCGGACTACGCGGTGGTGGATCTCAAGCTCAAAGGCGGCGCCTCCGGTCTGGCCTGCGTGCAGGCCCTGCGCGAGCACGACCCGGAAACCCTGATCGTGGTGCTCACCGGCTACGCCAGCATCGCCACCGCGGTGGAAGCGATCAAGCTCGGCGCCTGCCACTACCTGGCCAAACCCTCCAACACCGACGACATCGAAGCCGCCTTCGAACGCGCCGAAGGCAACGTGGAAGTGGAAGTCACCGGCCGCCCCACCTCGATCAAAACCCTGGAGTGGGAACGCATCCACGAAACCCTCGCCGAGACCGACTTCAACATCTCCGAAACCGCCCGCCGCCTCGGCATGCACCGCCGCACCCTCGCCCGCAAACTCGGCAAACGACAAGTAAAATAGAGAGCAATTGATAGTTGATAATTGACAGTTGATAGCTCGCGGATGAAAGCACTGCCACTCTGAAGCGAAAGAGGCCGCGTTCCGGGTTGGAACTCGGCCTCTTTGTTTTCGGCTCGCGGGCAGCGCCCGCGTTGTTTTAGCTATCAACTGTCAATTATCAATTATCAACTGCCTTTAAGGTACTAGCCGCGTGGGGGCCCCGCGTCCTTCGCCGTGGTATTGCCAGTGGCGGTGAGGGGATTCGGCGAGTTCGAGGACGTCGACCTGGTCGGCGGTGAGCACCAGGATGGAGAAGTCTTCCGCCGGGTGGTCTTCCGGGGTGGGCGGCAGGTAGCGGTAGTGGTCGGATTTGGGCGGTTGCCAGAGGCTGCCGGGCGGCGGGCCGCAGAAGCGCGCCCGGGCTTCGCGGTCGATCAGGCGCCACAGTCGTAGAGTGTCCTCGGGGTGCTGTTGCGGGGTGAGGAAATGCACCCGGCCGCGGAAACGCCACTGGGTGCGGCTGGTGAGGTCGTACCAGCAGGCTTCGGCGCCGGCCTGGCGCTCCAGCTGCATGGCTTTTTCGCTGCGCTGGTCGGTGGTGAACCACAGGGCCCGTCCGTGGCGCTCGCGCAGGCTCAGGGTGCGACAGCGGGCACCGCCGTCGTCGCCCACGGTGGCGAGCTGCATAAAGCAGTGGGGGGCGGCCTTGCGGGTGGCCTCGAACCAGTCTGTCCATCGCTGGGGTAAGCTCATGGGCACGCAGTATGGCGTCTTGACGGGCGCTTGGCCATTCCCCAAACGGGTGTTGGCATCGGCCCCGAAGCGGCGCTAGAATCCGCCCATGGACCGCTCAAACCTGCTTAATTCGTTCCTGCCTTTCTCCCCCGCCGGCTGGCGATGGTGACGCTCGCCCTCGGGAGTCTCCCGGTGCCGCTGGTTGCCTGAGAGTCTCCGCAGTTTTTCCGCTACAATTCACGACTTGCGATTGCCGCACCTGACAAAGACCGGGGACCACCATGTCACCACGCAATCTGGACGATTACGCCCGCCAGGGTTATAGCCGCGTACCGATCGTGCGCGAAGTGCTGGCGGATCTGGACACGCCGCTGTCCGCCTACCGCAAGCTGGCCGCCGGGCCCTACAGCTACCTGTTCGAATCGGTGCAGGGCGGCGAGCGCTGGGGCCGCTATTCGATCATCGGCCTGCCGGCCCGCGAGGTGGTGCGCATCACCGGCCCGCGCATCACCGTGAGCGATGCCGACGGCGCCGTCGTCGAGGAGCTCGACAGCGACGACCCGATCGGCTGGATCGAAGACTACCGTCTCCAGTACCGGGCCCCGGACGTGCCCGGGCTGCCCCGCTTCAACGGCGGCCTGGTGGGCTATTTCGGCTACGACAGCGTGCGCTATTTCGAGCCCCGGCTGGGCCCGGCGCGTGGCGAGGACGTGCTGCGGGTGCCGGACATCCTGCTGATGCGCTCCGAGGAAGTGGTGGTGTTCGATAACCTGCGCGGCAGCCTGTTCCTGATCGTGCACGTGAGCCCCGACGCCGCGGACGCGGTGGCCGGCGCCGAAGCCCGTCTGGACGAGCTGGAGCGCCGCCTGCGCGCGCCGCTGCCGGAACCGGAGCACCAGGTGTACGGCGCGCCGGTGGACGAAAACGACTTCGTCTCCGAGTTTCCCCGCGAGCAGCACGCCGCCGCCGTGGAGAAGATCCGCGAGTACATTCTCGCCGGCGACGTCATGCAGGTGGTGCCGGCCCAGCGCATGAGCTGCGATTTTCCGGCCCCGGCCATCGACCTGTACCGGGCGCTGCGCTATCTGAACCCGTCCCCTTATATGTTTTATCTGGACCTGGAGGATTTTCACATCGCCGGCTCCTCGCCGGAGATCCTCACCCGGGTGGAGGACGACCAGGTCACGGTGCGGCCCATCGCCGGCACCCGCAAACGCGGCGCCACGCCGCAGCGCGACAAGGAGCTGGAAGAGGAGCTGCTCGCCGACCCGAAAGAGATCGCCGAGCATCTGATGCTGATCGACCTGGGCCGCAACGACGTGGGCCGGGTGGCGGAGCCCGGCCAGGTGCGTGTCACCGGCAACATGGAGATCGAGCGCTACTCGCACGTGATGCACATCGTCTCCAACGTGGAAGGCACCCTGCGCAAGGGCCTGGGGCCGCTGGAAGTGCTGGCCGCCACCTTCCCGGCGGGCACCCTGAGCGGCGCCCCCAAGATCCGCGCCATGGAGATTATCGACGAGGTGGAGCCCACCAAGCGCGGTGTCTACGGCGGTGCCGTGGGCTACATCGGCTTCAACGACGACATGGACATGGCCATCGCCATCCGCACCGCCGTGGTCAAGGACGGCCGTCTGTACGTGCAGGCCGGCGGCGGCATCGTCGCCGACTCGGTGCCCGACCTGGAATGGAAGGAAACCATGAACAAGGCGCGCGCCGTGTTCCGCGCCGTGAATATGGCGCTGGGCGGCCTCGACCTGGGCGGCGCCAACGGGGACGGGGGGAACCAGTAATGCGCGTACTGATGATCGACAACTACGACAGCTTTACCTACAACCTGGTGCAGTATCTGCAGGAGCTGGGCGCCGAGGTGCTGGTGCACCGCAACGACAAGATCGACCTGGCCGGCATGGAAGCGCTCAACGCCGACCGGCTGATGATTTCGCCGGGGCCGTGCACGCCCAACGAGGCGGGCATTTCCGTGGACGCCATCAAGCACTTCGCCGGCAAGATACCGGTTCTTGGCGTCTGCCTGGGCCACCAGGCCCTGGGCCAGGCGTTCGGCGGCCAAGTGGTGCGCGCCCGCACGGTGATGCACGGCAAGACCTCGCCGGTGCATCATACCGGCAAGGGTGTGTTCCGCGGCCTGCCCAGTCCCTACACGGCCACCCGCTATCACTCCCTGGTGGTGGACAAGGCCAGCCTGCCGGACTGCTTCGAGGTGACCGCCTGGACCCTGGACGATAACGGCGACATGGACGAGATCATGGGCATGCGCCACCGGGAGCTGCCGCTGGAAGGCGTGCAGTATCATCCAGAGTCGATCCTTACCGAACACGGCCATGATCTGCTCAACAACTTTCTGAAGGGGGAAAGCGCATGAACATCCAGGAGGCCCTGGCCACGGTGGTCGATCACATCGACCTGTCCACCGAGCAGATGAACGACGTGATGCGCCAGATCATGACCGGCGGCGCCACCGATGCGCAGATCGGCGGCTTTCTGGTGGCCCTGCGCATGAAAAGCGAATCCCTGGACGAAATCACCGGCGCCGCCATGGTGATGCGCGAACTGGTCACCCCGGTGGTGATCGACAACCGCCGCCACCTGGTGGACATCGTCGGCACCGGCGGCGACGGCGCCAATCTGTTCAATGTGTCCACCGCCAGCGCCTTCGTGGCGGCGGCGGCGGGCTGCCGGGTGGCCAAGCACGGCAACCGCTCGGTGAGCTCGAAAAGCGGCTCCTCGGATCTGCTCGAGGAAGCCGGCATCCGCCTGGACCTGAGCCCCAACGAGGTGGCCCAGTGCGTGGACGCGGTGGGCGTCGGCTTTATGTTCGCGCCGTCCCACCACAGCGCCATGAAGTACGCCATCGGCCCGCGCAAGGAACTGGGCATGCGTACCCTGTTCAATATTCTCGGCCCGATGACCAACCCGGCCGGCGTGCAGCGGCTGGTGGTGGGCGTGTTCTCCGACAAGCTGTGCCGGCCCATGGCGGAAGTGATGGGGCGCCTGGGCGCCGAGCACGTGATGGTGGTGCACGGCCTCGACGGCCTGGATGAAATCAGCCTGGCCGGGCGCACCCATGTGGCGGAATTCAAGGACGGGGAAGTGCGCGAATACAGCCTCACCCCGGAAGACGTGGGCATTGAGTCCGCCTCCCTGGTGGGGCTGGACGTGACCGACCCGAAGGCGTCGCTGGCGCTGATCCGCGAGGCGTTCAGCAAGCGTAAAGAAGGCAACGCCGCCAAGGCCGCCGACATGATCACCCTCAACGCCGGCGCCGCCATCTATGTGTCCGGTGTCACCCGCACCCTGGAAGAGGGGGTTCGGATGGCCGAGGATCTGGTCCACAATGGCGAAGCCGCCGAGCGCATGCGCGAACTGGCGCAGTTCACTTTCGCATTGAAGGAAGAGGTATGAGCGACGCAGCCATCAGCGGAACCATTCTGGAGCGCATCGTCGAACGCAAGCGCGAGGAGATCCAGGCCGGCCAGCAGCGCTACAGCCTGGGCGAACTGGAAGCCATGGCGGGCAACCAGGGCAAGGCCCGGGGCTTCGCCAAATCGCTGTACGCCAGCGTGGCCGCCGGCCGGCCGGCGGTGATCGCCGAGGTCAAGAAAGCCTCCCCCAGCAAGGGGCTGATCCGCGAGGACTTCGACCCGGTGGACATCGCCCGCCGCTATGAAGGCGCCGGCGCCAGCGCCCTGTCCGTGCTCACCGACCAGGACTTCTTCCAGGGCCACGAGGACTACCTGCGCGCCGCCCGCAACGCGGTCTCCCTGCCGGTGCTGCGCAAGGACTTCATCATCGACCCGTGGCAGGTGTTCGAAACCCGCGCCATGGGCGCCGACGCGGTGCTGCTGATCGTGGCCGCGCTGTCCGACGCCCAGCTCGACCAGCTCTACCACGCCGCCCAGCGGGCCGGCTGTGACGTGCTGGTGGAAGTGCACACCGCCGACGAGCTGGCCCGGGCGCTGAAGCTCAACATCGAGCTGATCGGCATCAACAACCGCGACCTGCACACCTTCGACACCCGCCTGGACACCACCCTGGAGCTCGCCGAGCAGGTTCCCGGCGACCACCTGGTGATCACCGAAAGCGGCATCCACACCCGCGACGACGTCCGCCTGATGCGCAAAAACGGCATTAATGGCTTTCTCGTCGGTGAGGCCTTTATGCGGGCTGAGGATCCGGGTGCGGCCCTTAAAGCGCTGTTTTTCTAGTTGATAGTGGACAGTTGATAGTTGACAGCTAAAACAATGCGGGCTGCGCCCGCGGGTAGAAAACAAAGAGGCCGCGCCCCAAACGGGAACGCGGCCTCTTTCGTTTCAGGCTGGCAGCGGTTTCGTCCGCGAGCTGTCAACTGTCCACTATCAACTGTCAACTAACCCTCAGCGGGTGCCATAAACCACCATAGTCTTCCCCTTCACCGACACCAGCCCCTGCTCCTCCAGGTTCTTCAACACCCGGCCGACCATTTCGCGGGAGCAGCCGACGATGCGGCCGATTTCCTGGCGGGTGACCTTGATCTGCATGCCGTCCGGGTGGGTCATGGCGTCGGGCTGCTTGCACAGGTCCAGCAGGGTGCCGGCGACGCGGCCGGTGACGTCCAGGAACGCCAGGTCACCCACTTTGCGGGTGGTGGCGCGCAGGCGTCCGGCGATCTGCGCGGATACGGCGAACAGGATCTCGGCGTCTTCGCGGGCCAGCTGGCGGAATTTGGGGTAGCTGACTTCCGCCACCTCGCACTCGGTTTTCGCTTTCACCCAGGCGGAACGGGACGGATCGGCCTCGAACAGGCCCATCTCACCGAAGAAGTCGCCTTCATTCAGGTAGGCCATGATCATCTCACGGCCATCGTCGTCCTCGATCATCACCGTCACGGAGCCCTTGAGAATGTAGTACAGGGCGTCCGACTCGTCACCGGCGTAAATAATGGTGCTCTTGGCCGGATACTTTCGGCGATGACAGTTGGCGAGAAATTGGTCCAGATTTGGAATTATCTTGTTACCGTCGCTCATGGGCTCTCTGCTTCTGGGCACGCTGCTTAAAAGCCGGAAAAAAGTCTTAGCTATTTAAGCTTATGGAGTTTGCCTGTTTTTCACGTGACTGCCAAGGGAACCGGTCCACAGTCTGCCGCTTCGCCGCGCCGCGCGCCAGCCCGGCGCTGTTCTACGTTCGCCGGGGTATGGCGTGGGGGTGGTCTGTGGTAGTCTTCGCGGCCATTCCGCGAGGGCGTGAGCAGGAGACTCGAATGAAAGCGGTGGTTGATTGGCAGGGCGATGTCTGTTTCCAGGCCGAGTCGGAAACCGGCCATACTCTGGTGATGGACGGACCGCCGGATCACGGCGGCAAAAACCGTGGCGCGCGGCCCATGGAAACCGTTCTGATGGGCGTCGGCGGCTGCTCCAGCTTCGATGTGGTGCACATCCTGCGCAAGGCCCGCCAGGACGTGACCGGTTGCCGCTGCGAGATGGAAGCGGAACGGGCCGAGGACGAGATTCCGGCCGTTTTTACCAAAATTCACCTGCATTTCCGGGTCAGCGGCAATAACCTCAAGGAAAATCAGGTGAAGCGGGCCGTGGAACTGTCCGCGGAGAAGTATTGCTCCGCCGCCATCATGCTCACACGCGGTGGCGTGGAAGTGACGCACAGCTACAGCATCGAATCCTGATAACGGCCAGCGGGGAAATAACGCCGTGGTGAAAGATCCCAATCCCAAGATTTCGGTCCATGGTTTTAACAACCTGACCAAGTCCCTCAGCTTTAATATCTTCGATATCGCCTATGCGAAAACCGAGCAGCATCGCAAGGAATACATCGAGTATATCGACGAGCTGTACAACGCCGAGCGTCTCACCGAGATCCTCACCAACGTGACCCGGATCATCGGCGCCAATATTCTCAATATTGCCCGCCAGGATTACGATCCCCAGGGCGCCAGCGTGACCATGCTGATCGCCGAGCACGAATCCCCGCCCACCGACGGCGACTGGGACGAAGAGGCGCCGGGGCCGCTGCCGGATTCAGTGGTCGCCCACCTGAACAAGAGCCATGTGACGGTGCACACCTATCCGGAGTCGCACCCGGACAACGGCATCTCCACCTTCCGGGTGGACGTGGACGTGTCCACCTGCGGGGGGATTTCACCGCTGCGGGCACTGAACTACCTGATCCACAGCTTCGATTCCGACATCGTCACCATCGACTACCGGGTACGCGGCATGACCCGCGACGTGGACGGCACCAAGCACTACATCGACCACGACATCAACTCGATTCAGAACTTCCTCACCGAGGACACCCAGAACGGGTATCAGATGATCGATGTGAACGTGTACCAGGAGAACATCTTCCACACCAAGATGCTGCTCAAGGAATTCGACATCAACAACTACCTGTTCGGCGCCGGCAGCGACGAGTTCGACGACAAGGAACTCGCCGACATCCGCGAACGCCTGCAGACCGAAATGCTCGAAATCTTCTACAGCCGCAACATGTGAAAACGGCAGTTGATAGTGGACAGTTGATAGTTGATAACTAAAACAACGCGGGCGTTGCCCGCGAACATACATAAAACAAAGAGGCCGCGCCCCTGGCTTGGGGCGCGGCCTCTTTCGTTTTAGGTTGGCAGAGGTTTCGTCCGCGAGCTGTCAACTGTCCACTATCAACTGTCAACTAGATTCGGTAGGTGGTGAAGGTCATGACTTTGCTCATCAGCGCCATGGCGCCTTTGATGGGCGGCGGCAGGGGGGCGCCGCCGGCGCCTTCGGCGGTGACCGCGTGGCGCAGCTCGTCCTCGCGCATCTGCTCCAGGATGGCGCGGCTGCGCCGGTCGCCGGCGGGCAGGCGGGTGAGGTGGTTCTCCAGGTGGCGCACCACCTGGTGTTCGGTCTCCGAGACGAAGCCCAGGCTCCAGCGGTCGCCGGCCAGGCCGGCGCCGGCGCCGAGGGCGTAGCTGACCGCGTAGAACAGCGGGTTCAGCCGGCTGGGCACGCCGCCCAGCTCGCGGATGCGGTCGTCGCACCAGGCCAGATGATCCTCCTCCTCCCGGGCCGCCGCCTCCATGGCGTGGCGCACATGGGGCAGGGTGGCGGTGCTGGCCTGGCCCTGATAGAGCGCCTGGGCGCACACTTCGCCGGTGTGGTTGATGCGCATCAGCCCGGTGACGTGGCGGCGCTCGCTGGGGTTGAGCGGCGCCTCCGGCTGCGGGTCCGCGTTGGGCGGCTGGCGCTCGGCGCGGGCGGAGCCCGGCGTCAGGGTGCGCAGGGCGCTGTCCACGCGGCTCAGCAGGCGGTCCATGGGGCTAAAGTGTCGTTCGGTCATCGTTCCGGTCTCCGGGCACCAGTCACGGGCATGCTAGCATAACCGCTTCATTGACCAGTGAAACAGAGGGCCAGGGCATCATGCACATCAGTCCCGCGGTGGCCGGCACCGACCGCAGCGTGTCCGCCGCCTTTGTCGACTCGGTGCTGCCGGATCTGCTCGCGCACTATCGCTTGCAGCGGGCCACGGTGCTGGAACAGGCGGGCATCGACGGCGCCGTGTTCAACGACCCGGGGCGGCTGCTGCCGCTGCTCGATGTGATGCGCCTGTTTCTGGTGATTCTGGAAGCCTGCGGCGACCCGGGCCTGGGCTTTGAAACCGGGCGCCGGGTGCGGCCCCGTTCCTACCAGGTGCTGGGCTACGTGATTCTCGCCAGCCGCGACCTGGACGAAGCCATCGAGCGGCTGATGCGCTTCGAGAAGCTGTCCGGCAATCTGGGGCGCACCGAACGCCATGACGAGGGCGATCAGGTGCGGCTGTGCTGGCGGTGCCCGGTGGCGGGGGAGCCGGGCCGCATGCTCACCGAGGCGGCGATCACCGGCTGGGTGACCTTCATGCGCCCGCTGATGCCGCCCGGCGCGGCCCCGGCGGAGGTGTGCTTCCGCCATCCGCCGCCGGCGGACGCCGCCCGTTACCGGGACTGGTTCCAGGCGCCGGTGCGATTTAACGCCGACTTCGACGGCGTGCGTTTGCCGGCCGCGCTGCTGCGCCACTCCCTGGAAAGCGCCGACCCGGGGCTGGGGCGGATGATGGAGAAGGAGGCCGGCGCCTTGCTGGCGGATTTCGACGCCCACGGCAATCTGCTCAGCCGGGTGCGCTCGGCGATCTACCGGCGTCTGGGCAGTGGCGACCCGTCCGTGGACGCGGTGGCCGCGGAACTGGGGCTCACCGTGCGCACCCTGCAGAGCCGGCTGCAGCGCCAGGGGCTGGCCTATCAGGAAGTGCTCGACGGCCTGCGCCGCAGCCTGGCCGAGCTCTACCTGCGAGACCCGGCGCTCAACCTGACTGAGATCGCCCTGTTGCTGGGGTTCGCCGAGTCCAGCTCGTTCAGCCGCGCGTTCCGCCGCTGGCGCGGCGAGTCGCCGGTCAGTTGGCGTCGCCGTCTGCCGCGCCCGGATCCTTCCGGGTAAAGCGCACCAGCGCCTCGCGCAGCACGCTCATCTCCACCGGTTTGGGGATGTGCGCGTTCATCCCCGAGGCCAGGCTGCGCTCGCGGTGCTCGCGCAGAATGTGGGCGGTAAGGGCGACGATCGGCACCGCCACCAGGCCCTGGCGGCGCTCGTACTCACGGATCCGCTGGGTGGCCTCGAAGCCGTCCATCTCCGGCATCTCGCAATCCATCAGGATCAGGTCGTAGCGCTTTTCGGTGGCCATCGCCAGGGCTTCCTTGCCGTTGGCGGCCAGGTCCGCGCTCAGCCCCAGCTTGCTGAGCATGCCGCGAATCACCTTCTGGCTGAGCTTGTGATCCTCCACCACCAGCAGTTTGAGCGCCGGGTCCGGGGTTTCCGGCTGCCCCTGTTCGCGCACCGGCCGGCGCAGGCCCATTTCCTCCGCCAGCGCCTGCTTCAGGCGCGGCGCCGACACCGGCTTGGTGAGCACCCGGTGGATGCTCACGTTGCGCGCTTCGGTGGCGGTGGGGGCGTTGTTCACGCCGGTGAGCATGATCAGCGTGGTGGGGTGGGTGATCACCGGGTCCTCGTGGATGCGCGCCGCCAGCTGCAGGCCGTTCATGCCCGGCATGTGGTGGTCCAGCAGCACGATGTCGTAGGGTTCGTTGATGTTGGCCTGGGTGCGCAGCGACGCCAGCGCCTCGCGCGGGTCGTGGCAGGCGGTGACGCGCATGCCCCAGCCCAGGGCCAGATGGCGGATCACCCGGGTGACGGTGCTGGAGTCGTCGACCACCAGCATGCTGCGGCCCTGCAGCGCGCTGATGTCGGTGTCCGGGCCGCTGGGCGGCGCCTCCATGGCCGGCAGCGGCAGCACGAACCAGTAGGCCACGTCGCCGCCGTGCTCGTCGCGCTCGCCGGCGCGGCCCTGCATGGCCTCCACCAGTTGCTCGGCGATCGACAGGTTGAGGTTGCTGCTGTCCTGGCGGGCGGCGGGGTCGCGCAGCGCCCGGAAGGTACCGGGCCGCAACGCCGTGCCGCTGAATTCGAAGCGCACCTGGCCGGCCCGGCCGGTGGGCTCCAGGGAAATGTCGATGATCAGCTCGCCGGGCTGCGCATGGCGTATGAAGGCGCCCATCAGATTGGTGAGCACCTGGCGCAGCCGGCCGGGGTCGCCCTCCATGCGCGCCGGCAGGTTGGTGTGCACGTGGGTGATCAGCTCCACCTGCTTCTCTTCCGCCCGCTCGCGGAACAGATCCACCGCGCCCATCAGCAGCTCGTTGGCGTCCAGGGCCTCGCGGTTGATGTCGGCGCCCTGGTCGGACAGCTGTGAGTATTCCAGCACATCGTTGATGATCTTGAGCAGGCTCTCGCCGGCATTGCGGATGCCGCCCACGCAGTCCTTCTGGTTGGGCGTCAGCGGCGTGTCCTCAAGAATTTCGGCCATGCCGAGAATGCCGCTCAGCGGCGTGCGCACGTCGTGCCCCATGCGCGCCAGGGTCTCCCGGCGGGTGGTGTCGACGGTGTCCGCCACGCTCTGGCTGCGCCGGTGCTCCATCTTCACATGCAGGTGCTGGTGGTGCTGGATGCGCAGGCCGGCGGCCTGGATAAAGCCGGCCAGGTTGACGGTGATCATCACGCACAGGCCCAGGTCCACGTTGCTCTGCACCAGGCCGAGCATGGTCAGGCAGCCCAGCACCACCGGGCTGCCCACCAGCAGGCTGGTAAAGAAATACAGGGCGCCCAGCGGCACCTCGCGGTGCCAGGCCTGGTAGCCCAGGGCCACCAGCAGAGCGGCGGCGGCCAGGCCCAGCCCGAAGGCGGCGGCCAGGGCGCCGGCGATCGGCAGCCAGGGCACCGCCACCAGAAACAGCAGCGCCAGCAGGGTCAGGCCGCGTAGCAGGCGGTCCAGCAGCGGCGCGTTGTGGCGGCTGTCCACGAAGGTGCGGCCGACGCCGCTGGCGCCGATGATCGCCAGCATCAGGCTGCCCATCTTCAGTTGCGGCAGCCAGGCGCCGATCAGCGAGTGGCCGGCCAGGATGCCGGACGAAAACAGCACCAGGCCGGCCAGGGCGAGCAGGAAGCCGGCGTGGTAACCGTGGCTGATGCCGCCGCGCATCAGCGCCACCAGGCCGTTATAGACGGCCAGCGCCAGCATCACGCCGAACAGCAGCCAATAGAGTGCGAACAGCGGGTCGTTGCCGAGCGCCGCCGGTAGGGTGCTCAGGTTGATGGAGTAGATCAGGCTGCCGCGCGGATTGACCCGCCAGTAGAACACCTGGGGTTCGCCGGGGGGCAGGTCGACCAGATAGACCGGCGTGCGGTGCACGAAGCGCTCGCCGGGCCCGGCGGGGCGGTAGCCGCCGTCGCCGGGCAGGAAGAATTCACTGTCGAAGTAGTGGCGGGGCCCCTGCATCAGGGCAAAGCGGCGCTGGTCGCCCAGTTCGTTCTGCACCGCGATGCGTATCCACCAGGGGTGGTCGCTCAGGCCCAGCCGTTCCACGAACCGCGAGGCGGGTTTGAAGCGGCCCTCGAAATCGCCGGCGGTGACCGCCTCCAGGCTCAGGGTGCCGTCCGGGTCGGGCAGGTATTCCGAATAGATGGTGAGGCGTGCGTTGTCGGGCAGGCTGCTGACCACGTAGGGGGGCGGCGGCGCCGCCTGGACGGCGGTCGCCAGCAGCATCAGCAGGGCCGGCAGCCAGCGCAGCCAGGCCGGGGGCCGTGACGGCCGGTGGCGTTCAGCTTTCGGCGTTGGCCGCCATGTTCCGTTCGCTGTGTTGTTGTTCTTCCCTAGTGTCATCATGTCCCCGATCCAGCACATAGGCGTCCAAGCCCGCCTCGGAGAGGATATAGGCTCCCAGTTCACTGCGTCGACCTTCGGCGCAGAGGATGTAGGTGAATTCCTGCTCCAGGCGGGGCGCCTGCTCGCGCAATTGGTTGAGCGGCAGGTTGCGGGCACCGGGGATCAGGTCATGGCGTGCCTCCATGGGCAGGCGCACGTCGATCAGCACATGGGCGCGTTCGCCTTCCAGCACGCGGTCTTCCAGCTGGTCCTCGCTGAGGCGGCGGATCACCGTGGCCTGCAGAATGGCCTGGAAGTCGGCTTTGTCCAGGCACATCAGTTCGCCGTCGCTGGTCATGGTCACGGTGGCGTTGCGCGGCTGGTCGCTGATCAGGGCGTCCTCGCCGAAGAAGCGGCCGGCGGCCAGGCCGGCCACCGGCTGATCGCCGCCGGCGCCGGCGCGGCTGACCATCGCCTTGCCGCGTTTGATCACGTAGAAGGTATCGCCGCTTTCGCCTTCGCGCACCACGGTTTCGCCCAGTTCCACCTCGCGGGGCTGGAACTTCACGAACAGGGCGTGCAGCTTGGCCGGCGGCATTTGCGCGAACAGCCCCGAGGCCAGCAGCGCGTCCATCCAGTTATGGTCCTCGCCGTCGCTGTCGTGCTCGCCGGGCATCAGTTCGGTGGCCTGGGTCCAGGCCATCAGCAGGTCCAGCTTGTCCCGGTCGATGCTGTAGAGGGTGGCGCTGTCGCGGGTGATGGCGTTGACCGTATGACGGGGGTAGTTGTCCACGGCCAGGTAGTTCTCATCGTCGTCGGCGGCGAACGGGCGCACCGTGAAGCCGGCATCGATCAGGTCCAGCTCGCCGTCGATCAGAAAGTAGGCCTTGTCGCCGCTCTGGCCGCGCTTGAACAGCAACCGGCCGGCGGGGAGCCGGTGCACGGTGATCTGCTGTTCGATTTCGCGCAGGTGCGACGGGCTCAGGCCGTCGAAGGGAATAAAGGCGCTCAGGCGGGACACGTCGGGCGTGCCGGCGGTGTCCACCGATGTGGATGCGGTCATGGCTCCCCCGGGGTTTTCTCATTCGTTATTCTGAGGGGGTATGCTAAGCCTTTTCCCGGGCCACTGCACGGTAGCCGATGTCGCTTCTGTGATAGGCGTCGTCCCAGCCGATGCCCTGCACCGCCTGGTAGGCACGCTGCTGGGCCTGGGCCACGGTGTCGCCCAGGGCGGTGACGCACAGCACGCGGCCGCCGCTGGTGACCACCTGGCCGTCGTCCTCGCGGGTGCCGGCGTGGAACACTTTGACGGTGTCCGAATCGGCGCCGTCCAGGCCGTGGATTACATCACCCTTGCGGTAGGCGTCCGGGTAGCCGCCGGCGGCCAGCACCACGCCCAGGGCCGGGCGCGGGTCCCACTCAGCGGTGACGGTATCCAGGGCGCCGTCCAGCGCCGCCAGGCAGAGATCCGCCAGGCTGCTGTTCAGGCGCATCATGATCGGCTGGGTTTCCGGGTCGCCGAAGCGGCAGTTGTACTCGATCACCTTGGGGTGGCCGTCCGGACTGATCATCAGGCCGGCGTACAGAAAGCCGGTGTAGGGCATGCCTTCGGCCGCCATGCCGGCCACGGTGGGGCGGATCACTTCTTCCATGATGCGCTGGTGCACCTGATCGGTGACCACCGGCGCCGGTGAGTAGGCGCCCATGCCGCCGGTGTTGGGGCCGGTGTCGCCGTCGCCGACGCGCTTGTGGTCCTGGCTGGTGGCCATCGGCAGGATGTGCTCGCCGTCCACCATGACGATGAAGCTGGCTTCCTCGCCGTCGAGGAATTCCTCCACCACCACGCGGTGGCCGGCGTCGCCGAATTTGTTGCCGTCGAGCATGTCGCGCACGGCGGCTTCCGCCTCTTCCAGGGTCATCGCCACGATCACGCCCTTGCCGGCGGCCAGGCCGTCGGCCTTGATCACGATGGGCGCGCCCTGCTCGCGCACATAGGCGAGGGCTTCGTTCACATCGGTGAAGTTGCCGTAGGCGGCGGTGGGGATGTTCTGGCGGGCCAGAAAGTCCTTGGTGAAGGCCTTGGAGCCTTCCAGCTGGGCGGCGGCCTTGCCGGGGCCGAAGCACTTCAGGCCGCGGCTCTGGAAGTAGTCCACCAGGCCGTCCACCAGCGGCGCCTCGGGGCCGACGATGGTCAGCGCCACGCCTTCGCGCTCGGCCAGGTCGGCCAGGCCGGTCTGATCGTTGACGTCCAGGGCCACGTTTTCCAGCTTGGCGTCGCGGGCGGTGCCGGCGTTGCCCGGCGCCACCAGCACTTTCTCCACCTGTTCCGCTTGCGCCACTTTCCAGGCCAGGGCGTGCTCGCGGCCACCGCCGCCGATGATCAGGACTTTCATGGGCTCGATTCTCTTATCCTTGCTTAGTGCCGGAAATGCCGCATGCCGGTGAACACCATGGCGATGTCCGCTTCGTCGGCGGCGGCGATCACTTCCTCGTCGCGGATCGAGCCGCCCGGCTGGATCACGCAGCGGATGCCCGCCTTGCCGGCGTTGTCCAGGCCGTCGCGGAACGGGAAGAAGGCGTCGGAGGCCATCACCGAACCGGCCACTTCCAGGCCCGCGTGCTCGGCCTTGATGGCGGCGATGCGCGCGGAATTAACGCGGCTCATCTGGCCGGCGCCGACGCCCACGGTCTGACGGTTCTTGGCGTAGACGATGGCGTTGGACTTGACGAACTTGGCCACCTTCCAGGCAAAGATGGCGTCGTGCAGCTCCGCCTCGGTGGGGGCGCGCTTGGTCACCACCTTGAGATCCTTCTCGGTGATCATGCCCACGTCCCGGTCCTGCACCAGCAGGCCGCCGTTGACGCGCTTGTAGTCCAGGCCGCCGGCGGTGGCGCCGTCCCAGTCGCCGCACACCAGCACGCGCACGTTCTTCTTGGCGGCGGTGATGGCCAGGGCCTCTTCGGACACCTTGGGCGCGATGATCACTTCCACGAACTGGCGGTCGACGATCGCCTTGGCGGTGGCCGCGTCCAGTTCCCGGTTAAAGGCGATGATGCCGCCGAAGGCGCTTTCCGGGTCGGTGGCGAAGGCCAGCTCGTAGGCCTGGTCGATGCCCTCCAGGCTGACCGCCACGCCGCACGGGTTGGCGTGCTTGACGATCACGCAGGCCGGCTTGCTGAAGGACTTCACGCACTCCAGGGCGGCGTCGGTGTCGGCGATGTTGTTGTAGCTGAGCGCCTTGCCCTGCAGCTGGCGGGCGGTGGCCACGGACGCCTGGCCGGGCTGACGCTCCACATAGAAAGCCGCTTTCTGGTGGGGGTTCTCGCCGTAGCGCATGCCCTGGGCTTTCTTGAAGTTCAGGTTGATGGTGCGCGGGAAATCCTGATTGTCCTCGCCCACCAGCTTGCCGAAGTGGTTGGCGATGGCGCTGTCGTAGGCGGCGGTGTGCTCGAACGCCTTGATCGCCAGGTCGAAACGCAGGCCGTCGGACAGGGCGCCGCCGTTGCCGTTCAGATCGTCGAGCACGCGGGCGTAGTCGCCGGCGTCGGTGACGATGCCCACATGGGCGTGGTTCTTGGCCGCCGAGCGCACCATGGTGGGGCCGCCGATGTCGATGTTCTCGATGGCGTCCTCGAGGCTGCAGTCGGGCCGCGCCACGGTCTGTTCAAAGGGGTAGAGGTTGACCACCACCAGGTCGATGGGGCGAATGTCGTTATCCGCCATCACCGCATCGTCCTGACCGCGCCGGCCGAGGATGCCGCCGTGCACCTTGGGGTGCAGGGTTTTCACCCGGCCGTCCATCATTTCCGGGAAGCCGGTGTAGTCGGACACTTCGCGTACCGCGATGCCCGCTTCCTGGATGGCGCGGAAGGTACCGCCGGTGGACAACAGCTCCACGCCCCGGTCGGCGAGGGCGCGGGCGAAATCGACGATGCCGGTTTTATCCGAGACGCTGATCAGCGCGCGTTCAACGGCCTTGCTCATGGGATGATCACCTTAAAAATAAGAAAGGGGCAGTCGGAAACTGCCCCTGTCGTCACGGGTTGCGTTCAGAGCAAGCCGTATTGCTTGAGTTTCTTGCGCAGCGTGCCGCGGTTCAGGCCCAGCAGCTCGGCGGCCTTGGTCTGGTTGCCGCGGGTGTACTCGAGAACTTTCTCAAGCAGAGGGATTTCCATTTCCGCCAGCACCATCTGATACAGCTCGCTGACCGGCTCGCCTTCCAGCTGGTTGAAGTAATCGGCGAGCGACCGTCGCACGCAGTTGCGCAGCGTGTCGTGGGTTTCGCTGCGGGCCAGCGTGAGATGGGGTTTGCGCGATTCAGCGGTATTCATTTCTGTCAGTGTCCGTGCAGCAGCGGTCTTCATTGAAGAAAGGGTCATGCGGCCAATGCTCCGTCTTTGTTCCGGGCAGACACCTCGCCGTAGCCACCGATTCGAATCCGGTCGCCGAGGGCGCTGATCTGTTGGAAAAACTGCTCAATGGCCCGCCGTTGTTGGCCGGCCTTTTCCAGTTTGTTGAACCCGCGCCGAAAATCTTCCCCGCCGGGCAGGTGTTGCGTATACCAGCCCAGATGCTTGCGGGCGATGCGCACGCCGGAGTAGTCCCCGTAAAAGCGATGCAGGTCGATCAGGTGCGCGAGGACGCGGGCAGCCACGTCTTCGACCTTCGGCGCCGGGGGCAGCCGACCGTGATCCAGGTAATGCACGGTGTCCTGGAAGATCCAGGGATTACCCTGGGCAGCGCGGCCGATCATGATACCACTGGCACCCGTGGTTTCCAGTATCCGTTGGGCTTTTTGTGGCGAATTGATATCACCGTTGGCGATAACAGGGATGCCCACCGCGGCCACAACGTCGCGGACGGTGTGGAACTCCGCCTCGCCGTTGAACTTGTCGGCGCGGGTGCGTCCATGGATCGCCAGCGCCTGGATACCGGCCTGCTCGGCGATGCGGGCGATGGCCACGGCATTGCGATCGTCGCGGGTCGGGCCGGTGCGGATTTTCAGGGTCACCGGCACGTCCACCGCCGCCACCACCGCGTCCAGAATCCGGGCCACCAGGTCCGGGTCGGAAAGCAGTGCGGAGCCGGCGGCGCGCTTGCACACCTTTTTCGCCGGGCAGCCCATGTTGATATCGATGATCTGCGCGCCCCGGTCCACATTGGCCCGGGCCGCGTGCGCCAGCATGTCCGGTTCGCCGCCGGCGATCTGCACCGACACCGGGCCCGGCTCGCCGCTATGGTCGAGCCGGTGGGCGGACTTGCGGGTGTCCCACAGCCGGGTGTCGGAAGTCACCATTTCGGACACCACCAGCCCGGCGCCCAGCTCCCGGCATAAATGCCGGAAAGGACGATCCGTCACGCCGGCCATGGGCGCGAGAATCAAGGGGTTGGGGAGCAGGTAGGAGCCGATTTGCATGCTGGATTCGGGTTCGGTTGGCAGTCAGGTGTCGCCTGGAACACTGTTGAAAGTGCCCCGCGCGGGCCGCGCGGGGCGACAATGATAGTGACCCGGAGCGCCGGGGGAAAGGCCCGTGATCAATCAGGGCCGCTGGGACACCCGGGACGACGGCGGCGCGGGGGCGCGCAGGCGCAGGTTGTAGTTCACCGCCCGCTCGCCGGGATCGACGATTTCCAGGGCGATGTGCACCGGGGTATCCACCGGCATGGCGTCCAGCCCGGCCAGTTCCCCGCGCAGATATTCCGACGGCGCGAAGCGGCGCATGGCCACGGTATCGCCGCGCAGATCGTTGAAGGTCAGTTCCAGCGCCGGGAACGGCTGCGGCCAGTCTCCCTCGTTGAACAGCAGGGCGTCCACCATCAGGGCGTTCTGGTAGCGCGGGTGGCTGCGCACCACCAGATTGGCGCCGCGCAGGCGGCTCAGGTCGGTCCGCAGCGGCAACTGGCAACCGAGCAGCTGGCAGGCCTGCGCGTAGAGCGGCCGCCACTGCGGCGAGCGCGCCAGGGTGTCGAAATGGAAGAAGGCGTATTGAGCCGCCAGCAGCACCAGGGCGAGCACCGACAGCAGTGCCCATTTGGCGGTCACCGCCGGCCCGGAGGGTGGCGCCGCCATGTAGTCCAGGCGCTCGTTGGCGACTTTATGGCGCCGTGTGGGGGTGCTGTTCAGAAACTCGAACTGGTCGTCGTGTTCGCTGATCGGGTCCGGGCGGGACGCGGCCGCCGGGCGGGGTTTCGGCGGCGGCGCGCTGGCCGGGGCCGGCTCGTCCTCGTCGTCCAGGTCTTCCAGCAGCGCTTCCGCCCAGGCTTCATCGGTGTCGTCGCTGCCGCCGGCCCGGCCGGCGCCTTCCATGTCCGAGAAGTCCTCACCCAGCCCTTCGTCGCCGTCGCGGTCCAGGGACAGGAACGAATCGCTCAGCTCGCTATCGCCGAAGCCGCCGCTTTTTTTGCCGTCGTCCCGGCCGTCGGTGTCCTCGTCGTCGTCGAGGGCGTACTGCCATTGCCCGGCGTTATCGCCGGTGGGGGTGGTGTCGTTGTCATCGGCGTGGGGCCGCGCCGGCGTTTCGCCGACGAAGTGATCGGTGGCCTGGAAGATCTGCAGACAGGAACCACAGCGCACCGCACCCCGGGCCTGCCCCAGGTGCTCGTCGCTGATCTTGAATTGGGCACCGCAATGCGGGCAGCGGGTTTTGTACTGGCCGGCCATGGTTTTTATGTTTTGAGGGATAGAGAGTTTGTTGTACAGAAAAACAGGGGGTGGCGGCAAGCGCCGCGGCCGCTTATCTGTCCGCCTTGCGAACCCCGTCCACCCGCACCCAGTCGCCGCGCTGCCGGGTGGGGCTGAGATCGAACCAGGGCGCGTAGGCGTCGCGCACGCTTTGCGCCTGACCGGCGAGGATACCGGACAGCGCCATCGGCGCGCCCGGGCGGCAGCGGCCCGCCAGCACCGGCGCCAGCTCGATCAGCGGCGCGGCGAGAATATTGGCTACCAGCAGGTCGCACTGATAGTCGGTGGCCAGGGCCTCCGGCAGGCACAGATCGAGCCGCTCGCCGACGCCGTTGGCGGCGGCGTTGTCGGCGCTGGCGGTGAGCGCCTGGTGGTCGATGTCGGTGCCCAGCGCCCGCTCCGCGCCCAGCAGCAGCGCGGCGATCGCCAGCACCCCGGAGCCGCAGCCGAAGTCCAGCACCTGCTTGCCGTCCAGGTCGGTCTGCTCCAGCCACTCCAGGCACAGGGCGGTGGTGTCATGGGTGCCGGTGCCGAACGCCAGGCCCGGGTCCAGCTTGAGATTGACCGCGTCCGGCTGCGGCGGGTCGCTCCAGCTGGGTACGATCCACAGCCGCTCGCCGAAGCGCATGGGCTGGAAGTCGTCCATCCAGGCCCGTTCCCAGGCCTGGTCGGCCAGTGCTTCGACACGGTGATCGGCGAACACCAGACCCTGCTCGCCCAGGCGGGCGAGGATGGCGTCGGTGTCGGTGTCGTCGCTGAACAGGGCGGTGACCACGGTGGTGCGCCACAGGGGGCGGGCCCCCGGGGGCGGCTCGAAGACCGGCTGGTCGGCGCCGTCGGTGAGCGTCACCGCGCCGGCGCCGAGCGCTTCCAGGGCGTCCTGGAAAGCGTCGGCGTGGTCCGGGTCGGTGGCGATGTGGAGCTGAAGCCAGCTCATGAACCGAGCTTCTTCTCCAGGTGGTGGATGTCCACGCCGCCTTTCTGGAACGCGGGGTCGCGGAAAATCTTGTCCCGGTGCAGGGCCACGTTGGTCTTGATGCCCTCCACCACGATTTCATCCAGGGCGTTGCGCATGCGCGCGAACGCCACGTCCCGGTTTTCGCCCCAGGTGATCAGCTTGCCGATCAGCGAGTCGTAGTAGGGCGGTACCGTGTAGCCGCCGTAGACGTGGGAGTCCACCCGCACGCCGTTGCCGCCGGGGGCGTGGAAGTAGCTGATGCGGCCGGGGCTGGGCACGAAGGTGACCGGATCCTCGGCGTTGACGCGCACTTCGATGGCATGGCCGAGGAAGGTGACGTCCTCCTGCTTCAGCCTGAGAGCGTTGTCGCCGGCGATGCGCAGCTGTTCCTTGACGATGTCGACGCCGGTGATCATTTCACTGACCGGGTGTTCCACCTGCACGCGGGTGTTCATCTCGATGAAGTAGAAGCGCTCGTCCTCGTAAAGGAATTCGAAGGTGCCGGCGCCGCGGTAGTTGATCTCCTTGCAGGCGTCCACGCAGCGTTTCGCCACTTCGTTCTTCAGATGCAGGGGGATGTCCGGGGCCGGCGCTTCCTCCACCACTTTCTGGTGGCGGCGCTGCAGGGAGCAGTCCCGGTCGCCCAGGTGAATGGCGTGGCCGGCGCCGTCGGACAGCACCTGGATTTCCACATGGCGCGGTCTCTGCAGAAACTTTTCCATGTAGACGGTGGCGTCGCCGAAGGCGTTCTTGGCTTCCGAGCGGGTCAGGGTGATGGCGTTGAGCAGCTGGTCGCGGCTTTCCACCACGCGCATGCCGCGCCCGCCGCCGCCGGAGGCCGCCTTGATGATCACCGGGTAGCCGATCTCCTCGGCCATCATCAGCGCCGCGTCGGCGTCGTCGCCCACCGAACCGCTGGAGCCGGGCACCGTCGGCACACCGGCTTTCTTCATCGCTTCAATGGCGGACACCTTGTTGCCCATCAGGCGGATGGTTTCCGCGCGCGGCCCGATGAAGATAAAGCCGGAGCGTTCGACGCTCTCGGCGAAGTCCGCGTTTTCCGCCAGGAAGCCGTAGCCGGGATGGATGGCGTCGGCGTCGGTGACCTCCGCGGCGCTGATGATCGCCGGGATGTTCAGGTAGGAATTGGCCGACGGGGCCGGGCCGATGCAGACCGCCTCATCCGCCAGGCGCACGTGCATCAGATCCCGGTCGGCCTTGGAATACACCGCCACGGTGCGGATGCCCATCTCTTTACAGGCGCGCAGAATCCGCAGGGCGATTTCGCCTCGGTTGGCAATCAGTACTTTTTCCAGCATGGGCAACCCCCGTTAAACGATGGAGAACAGGGGCTGGTCGAATTCCACCGGCTCGCCGTCCTCCACGAGAATGGCGTCGATGGTGCCGGATTTGTCCGCCTCGATCTGGTTCATCATCTTCATCGCCTCGACGATGCACAGCACGTCGCCGGCTTTCACTTTCTGGCCCACCTCCACGAACGAGGCCGCGCCCGGGGACGGGGAGCGGTAGAAGGTGCCGACCATCGGCGAGCGCACCATATGGCCGCTGGGGGTGTCGTCCTGGGCCGGGGCTGCTGCTTCCGGAGCCGGGGCCGCCGGTGCGGGCGCGGGGGCCGAGGGCTGCGGGGCGTACACCGGCGCCGCGTGGCGGCTGCCACGGCTGATGCGCACGGATTCCTCGCCTTCCTGAATTTCCAGTTCTTCAATGCCGGACTCTTCCAGCAGTTCGATCAGCTTCTTGATTTTTCGAATGTCCATGCTCATTCCTGTGCCTGATCCAGTTTTTCCAGAGCGGCGGCCAGCGCCAGCCGGTAGCCGGTGGCGCCCAGGCCGCAAATGACGCCCTCGGCGATGTCGGAGAAGTAAGAGTGGTGCCGGAAGGTTTCACGGCGGTGCACGTTGGACAGGTGCACCTCGATGAACGGAATCCGCACCGCCAGCAGAGCGTCGCGCAGTGCCACGCTGGTGTGGGTGAACGCGGCCGGGTTGAACAGAATGAAATCGATGCCTTCCGCGGGGGCGCCGTGGATGCGTTCGATCAGTTCGTACTCGGCGTTGCTTTGCAGATGCTGCAGGTGGTGTCCGGCCTCGGCGGCCTGGTCCATCAGTGCCTGATCGATCTCCGCCAGGGTGGCGGCGCCGTACTGGTCCGGCTCGCGGCGGCCCAGCAGGTTCAGGTTGGGCCCGTGCAGGACGAGGATGCTAGCCAAGGCGTATACCCCTGAATTTGTCGTTATCTGCGTTGAACGTGTGGCAAAAAGCCAGTTTGTCCGACTTTTCCCTATATTTGGGAGTCTAAGGGTATCTCATGAAGGAAAAAAGGACTTTACACCATTGGTTACATGTATGTGCACGGGGTCATAGATGCGGCGTCACGCGCCGCTCCAGATGCTTGAGGAAACGCTCGCTGTCCATCTCGCCCAGCACGCGGGATTCGGGCACCTCTTCGCCGTCGGGGGCGAAGAACACGAAGCTGGGCAGGCCGAAGATGTCGTAGTCGGCCATGATGTTCTGGTTTTCCTGGTTGATCTCGGTGATGTCGACCCGGTAGAGGTCATAGCCGGCCATGGCGTTGAGCACGCGCGGGTCGCTGAGGGTGGTCTCTTCCATGACCTTGCAGGCCACGCACCATTCGGCGAAGAAATCCACCAGCACCGGTTTGTCCGCGTCGGCGGAGCGGGCCAGGGCGTCGCGCAGGCCCTGGCGGCCGTCCACGTCGATCCAGGGGCCGTGCTGGCCGTCGTCCGCCGTGGCGGCGGTGTTGTCGCCGCCGGCCTGGCCGCTGCTTTCGGTTTGCGGCTGGGTGAGGGGTTTGAGCGGCTGCCAGGGGTCGCTGCCGCCGCCGGCGGCGCCCACCACCATGATCGCGCCGTACAGGGCCAGCACCAGGGCGAGGCCCCGTTTCAGACGCGAGCCGCCTTCGCGCACCGGTTCCAGGGCGCCCAGCTGCACGCCGTACACCGCCAGCAACAGGCCGTAGAAGGCCAGCGTCAGGGTGTCGCTGACAATGCGGTCGAGCAGCCAGATGGCCACGCCCAGCATGACGACGCCGAAGAAGCGTTTGATGTCTTCCATCCACTGGCCGGCGCGGGGCAGGAAATGGCCGCCGCCGGTGCCGAAGATGATCAACGGCACGCCCATGCCCAGGGCCAGGGCGAACAGCGAGGCGGCGCCGGTGACCGCGTCGCCGGTGCCGGCCACGTAGAGCAGGGCGCCGGCCAGGATCGGGGTGACGCAGGGGGACACCACCAGGGCGGAAATCACGCCCATTAGCACGGCGCCGCCCAGCCCGCCGCGGCCGTTGGGCCCGGCGTTGTTGAGCCGGTTACGCAGCCGCTCCGGTAACTGAAGCTCATAGAGCCCGAACATGGACAGCGCCAGCAGCACGAAGATCACCACGCTGGTGAGGATGGCCGCCGGCTGCTGGAGCAGAAACTGCAGGTTGAGGCCGGCGCCGAACACCGCCACCAGCAGGCCGGCCAGGGTGTACGGCACCGCCACGCCGAGCACATAGGCGCAGCTGAGGATAAAGCCGCGGCGGGCGCTGGAATCGCTTTGCCCGGCGATGATGCCGGACAGGATCGGCACCATGGGGAACACGCAGGGGGTGAAGGCCAGCAGCAGGCCGCCGGCGAAGAACAGCGCCACGATCAGCCCCAGGTTGCGGTCGTGCATCCAGCTGTTGAAGGCGTTGGCGTCCTCGGAGAGCAGAATGCTGAAGAAGCCGTCCTCGCCGTCGCGGGGCTCGCCGGGCGCGGCGCCGTCGTTTGCCGAGACGTTGCCGGCCGCCGGCGCGTCGGCGGCCGGGGCGCGCTCCGGGCCGGGCGCGCTGAACGAGAAGGTGCGGACCTCCGGCGGGTAGCACAGCTTGTCCTCGATACAGCCCTGGTACTGCACTTCCAGCTCGGTGTCGGCCAGGGGCACGCTGTCCAGCGGCAGGCGCACGTCGAGCTGGCCGAAGAACACGTTGACGTCGCCGTAGATTTCGTCGGTCTTGGCCTCGCCGGGGGGCAGTTCCAGGTCGTCGAAGTCGTCCAGCAGGTTGCCGTTGGCGTCGCGCAGGGTGAAGTCGAGGCGGTGGCGGTAGAGGTAGACCCGGTCGAGCATGCTGAAGCTGACCAGCAGCTGCTGGCGGTCCCAGTCCGCGTCGGGTACCACCTGGATCGCTTCGTCCACGTTGGGCAGGCGGTCATCGCCGCCGCCGAACGGGCTGTCGCCGCCCCCCAGGGACAGCGCCGGGGCGGCCACGCTCAAAGCGAGCCCCACCACCGCGATCAGCATGCGCAGAGTCAACGTCATCTATTCCTCCCACTGGATACAGCCTTTCGATGCCGGACCGGAGGCCGGGTTCCCGGGTATGCCGGGAAAAACACCGCACAAGTATGCCGGGGCCTGGATTAGCGCCGGGTTAAGGTCAGCCGCATGGACCACTGGCGCGTCATTCTCGCCGCCCCGGCCCGGCGACGCAAAACTAAACGTCGTGGAGGTCGCCCTTCTCCGCTGCTTGACGTTACTCTGGTAGCCTCGTGGGATAAGACGACACTCGGGAACGATAATGACGGACGACAAATTCGGACAAAAGGTCGGGGACACCCTGCTGGACCCCAGAAACAACCGCATCTGGAAAGGCCTGCTGTGGCTGCTGGCCATTCTGCTGCTGGTGGATGTGGCGCTGGGCTGGTACTGGAGCTGGGAGCCGGACCTGTCGGAAGTGAACCGCCGTGACGGCGCGGTGGCCGGCGAGACCATGACCCGGGAAGTGATCCATGTGGCCAGCACCCTGCTCGACAAGCCCGGCGGCTACCTCAGCAACGACATGCTGCCGCACCGGCTGTGGCTGGATAACATGCCGTCCTGGGAGTTCGGCGTGCTGGTGCAGCTGCGCGACGTGACCCGGGTGATGCGCCGCGATATGAGCCGCTCCCAGTCGCAAAGCCAGGAAGACACCTTCCTGGCGATCGCCGAGCCGCAGTTCAACTTCGACGCGGAAAGCTGGGCGATGCCGGCCACCGAGAGCGAGTACCGGCGCGGCATTCGCGCGCTGGAGAATTACCTGGAAGCGCTCAAGCGCCAGGACGGTAGCGCCCAGTTCTACGCCCGCGCCGACAACCTCAACTACTGGCTCAACGAAGTGCAGAACCGGCTCGGTTCCCTGAGCCTGAGCCTCAGCCAGAGCGTCGGCCGCACCCAGCTCAACACCGACAACGACACCCCGGTGGGCGAGCTGGACAAGGAAGAGCGCTTCGTGAAGACCGGCTGGATGGAGATCGACAACGTTTTCTATGAGGCGCGCGGTGCGTCCTGGGCGCTGGTGCAGCTGATGCGCGCGGTGGAAGTGGACTTCGCCGACGTGCTGCGCCGCAAGAACGCCACCGTCAGCTTCCGGCAGATGGTGCGCGAGCTGGAAGCCACCCAGCAGACCCTGTGGAGCCCGGTGATTCTGAACGGCTCCGGCTTCGGGGTGTTCGCCAACCACTCGCTGGTGATGGCCAACTACATCACCCGCGCCAACGCTTCCCTGGTGGACCTGCGGAAGCTTCTGCAGGAGGGGTAAATCGCGACCGAAGCACTGCTTCGCAGCGCGATTTACGCCCGGCCAGGGATGGCCGGGCCGGGTCCTCTAATGGCAAAGGCCCCTCGCCAGGGAAGGCGGGCACCGCCCCCGCTACGCCTTCACCCCCAAAAAACCTGCAAAGTTGTACCACTTAAAGAACATATCCACGTTATCCAGGCCGCTGCGGGCGAGAATCTTGATGTTCTCGTCCGGGCGGTAGGGAATCAGCACGTTCTCCAGCGCCTCCCGCTTCTTGGCGATCTCGGTTTCCGAGTAGCCGTTGCGCTTTTTCATGTCGTAGTAGAGCTTGATCCACAGCCGGTTGAGCAGGGCGTCGCTGCCCAGCACCTTTTCCACCAGGATCAGCACGCCGCCGGGGTTGAGGCCGTCCACCACCGAGCGCAGCAGGCTTTCCCGATTGACCGGACGCACGAACTGCAGGGTCAGGTTGAGCACCACCACGGAGGCGTTCTCGATCAGGATGCCGTCGTTCAGGTCGGCGTGTTCCAGCCGCAGGCGGCCGGACTGGTGCGGGCCGCTGAGGTTGTCGCGGGCCTTTTCCAGCATCGCCGGGGAATAGTCCACGCCCACCAGGGTGGCGCCGGGGTCCACGGTGCGGTCCAGGCTTTTCAGGGTGAGGCCGGTGGAGCAGCCCAGGTCGTAGACCCGCGAGCCGGGGGTGGCGAATTCGCCGGCCAGCTCGCCGATCATGCGCTGCAGTTCGCCGTACTGGGGGATGCTGCGATCCAGCATGTCGTCGAACACCCGGGCGGTGCTTTCGCCGAAATCAAAGTCGCTGATCGCCCGGTCCTGTTCGGCGAACAGCCGGTCCTTGCCGGAGACAGGTTTGGAAGTGGGATCGTTGTCCGAAGTCATGGGTCCGCCTGACGCTGAAAACCGCCCCAAAGGATGAAGGGGCGGTTTTCCGCTGTCCATTTTTTTCGCGGACCGGATCAGGCGGCGGCGGACACCGCCGGCTCGGGCAGGGTGGCGCGCCAGTCGTCCAGCAGGTGGGTGTTGTCGTCCTGCCAGGGGTGGAAGTCCGGGCGCAGGTACTGGAACCAGGCCGGGATCGCCGCGCTCACCACGCCCCGGTAGCCGAACATCTTCCACAGGCCCTTGGCCAGCGTCAGCGGCTGGCGGTTAACGCCGTCCTGCTTCAGGAACTGCCAGGTGAAGTAGGCGCTGAAACCGATCAGATAGGCGGTGCCGGTGAAGAAGGTGCGCTGGCGGCGCCAGTAGCCGCCGTCCACGTCCTGATAGAGGTCGAAGGCCACCGCCTTGTGCTCGGTCTCCTCGATGGAGTGCCACACCCACAGGTCACGCACCGACGGGTCCATTTTCTCCACCATGTCGCCGCGCCGCAGAATGGTGTCGGCGAGAATCGCGGTGATGTGCTCCAGGCCGGCGGTGGCGGCCAATTGCTCTTCGGCGCTCAGGTGCTTGCGGCCACCGGCCAGCAGATGCCGGGTTACGCCCAGCGCTTTCTCGACCAGCGCTTCATAGCCCTTGCCGGACACCAGATCGTTGAACGCCTGGTGCTCCAGGGAGTGCATCGCCTCCTGGCCGATAAAGCCGGAAATGTCCTTCTGGCGCTGCGGGTCGTCGACCCGGTCGCGGAAGGCGCGCACCGCGTCCACGAAGAAGCGCTCGCCGTCCGGGAAGGTCACCGACAGCACGTTCATGAAATGGGTCAGCACCGGATCGTCGTCGAACCAGTAGCGGGTGTTCTCCAGGCCTTTGAAACGGAAGTTCATGCGGCGCGGCCGAATCGGCAAACGCTGAACGGCGCGGCGGGAACGGGAAAGCAGTTTCATGGCGACTCCGGGGTTTCTGCCATTGATTGATGTCAACAACTATGGTCCAGTCGTGCCTTCCCGTCTTGTTGTGGAGGGCCAACCTGTGGTCGTTTCAGGCCGGACCTGGTTCACCCCCGGTATTCCCGGCATCTATGTGGTGCTGCTGTGCGATGTCCTCCGCGATCTGGGGCATGACCCGGCGGCGCTGCTGAAGACGCTGGGCCTTAAGCGCGAGCAGCTGCTGGATTCCGAGTACCGGTTGCCCCTGGAGCAGGCGGACGCCGCCGCCGAAGCGGCGCTGGCGCTGGTCGGCGACGCCGGCCTCGGCTTCCGCTACGCCCGCGCCATGCGCATCACGCTGCACGGGCCGGTGGGGCTGTTGGCGCTGTCCAGCCCCACCATGGACGACGGCTTGGAGGCGGCGCGCCGCTATCTGGGGCTGCGCGCGCCGTTTCTGAGCGTGGAGCGGGTGCCCCTGGCCGAGCGGCGCCTGGCGCTCGGCTTCCGCACCGACTTCAGCCCCGGCCCGATCCAAAGCTTTGTCATCGAGGCCATGGTGATCGGCTTCGTCTACATGCTGGAACAGCTGCTGGAGGCGAGCCCGGAGGGCGCGGAAGTGCACTTCCAGGGCGCGCCGCCGCCGCACGCCGAGGCTCTGCGCAGGGCGGTGCCGGTGCCGGTCCACTACGGCCAGGCGCGGGACGCGCTGATCGTCTCCGAGGCGCTGCTGGCGGCGCGGCCGCGGCTGGCCGACCCGCAGGCGGAAGCCCTGGCCCGGGAGCAGTGCGAACTGGAATTCCGGCGCTGGCGCGCCAACCAGGAAGGGCCGTTGCCCGAGCGGGTGCGCGCGATACTGCGGGATCACGACGCGCCGCTGCCGGAGCTCGCCGAGATGGCCGAACAGCTGGCCACCTCGCCGCGCACGCTCAAGCGCCACCTGCAGCAGGCGGATCTCACCTATCGACAGTTACAGGACGAAGCGCGCTACCGGCAAGCCTGCAAGCTGCTGGGGGAACGCGGCACACGCATCAGCGAAGTCGCTTACGCCCTGGGCTACAACGACGTCGCCAATTTCTCCCGTGCCTTCAAACGCTGGAGCGGCAAAACGCCTAGGGAATACCGGGAGGGGAGTTAGATAGAGGCGGGATTTTTGGGGACGGTTTGTGGGAGCGGGCCCTGCCCGCGAAAGGGAGCGAAGCTCCCGGCAGGATCCCAGAGGCCCTTAAAAAAGAGTACAAACAGCGTCTCTGGTATCCCGCCGGGTGGCTGGCGCCACCCTTTCGCGGGCGGGGCCCGCTCCCACAGCCCGCTCCCACAAGCGGGTTCGAACAGCTGTTACTTCTTCTCGAAGGCCGCGACGGACTTGAGGATTTCTTCCTTGGCGGCGGCGGCGTCGGCCCAGCCGTCCACTTTCACCCATTTGCCGGCTTCCAGCTCTTTGTAGTGCTCGAAGAAGTGCTTGATCTGCGCCAGCAGCAGCTCGGGCAGGTCGGTGACTTCCTTGACGTCGTCATAGAGCTTGGTGAGCTTGGTGTGGGGCACCGCCACCAGCTTGGCGTCCTTGCCGGCTTCGTCGGTCATGTTCAGAACGCCCACCGGGCGGCAGCGGATCACGGAGCCGGGCACCACCGGGTAGGGGGTGACCACCAGCACGTCCAGCGGATCGCCGTCTTCGGACAGAGTGTTGGGGATGTACCCGTAGTTGGCCGGATAGAACATGGGCGTGGCCATGAAACGGTCGACGAAGATAGCGTTGCTGTCCTTGTCGATCTCGTATTTGATCGGGTCGGCGTTGGCCGGGATCTCAATGGCGACGTAGATATCTTCGGGAACGTCTTTCCCGGCGGGTACCTGTGTAAAATCCATGGTCTGTCCTTTAAGCGATTGGTCATCGGGCAGGGACCGTGGCGGTGCCCTGTATGAACGGGCGCGGATTATAGCAACCGCGCGCCCCGCCTGGCTAATCGCCGAAAGTCGTAGCGGACGGTGCCTCCCGGCGGCGTGGCGGGTACAATCGCCCCGCGTCTGTATGAGGAGCCCGACACCATGCATGTACATGAAATTGCCCATCCCCTGGTCAAGCACAAGCTGGGGCTGCTGCGGCAGCGTTCGCTGAGCACCCGCAGCTTCCGCCAGCTCACCGCGGAAGTGGCCAGCCTGTTGACCTACGAAGCCACCAGCGACCTGTTGCTGGAGGACTACCAGGTGGACACCTGGATGGGGCCGGTGCCGGCGCAGCGCATCAAGGGCAAGAAAGTGACCGTGGTGCCGATTCTGCGCGCCGGCATCGGCATGCTGGACGGCGTGCTGGAGCTGATTCCCAGCGCCAAGGTCAGCGTGGTGGGGCTCTACCGCAACGAGGAGACCCTGGAGCCGGTGGCCTATTTCGAGAAGTTGGCCCACGGCCTGGAGGAGCGCCTGGCGCTGGTGATCGACCCGATGCTGGCCACCGGCGGCTCCATGGTCGCCACCATCGACATGCTCAAGAAGGCCGGCTGCAGCCAGATCCGCGCCCTGGTGCTGGTGGCGGCGCCGGAGGGCATCCGCCGCGTCCACGAGGCGCACCCGGACGTGACGCTCTACACCGCGTCCGTGGACAAGGGCCTTAACGAAGACGGCTACATCGTCCCCGGCCTGGGCGACGCCGGCGACAAGATCTTCGGCACCAAATGAATATTCTGATCGGCGCCCAGATGCTGTTCGTGGCGTTCGGCGCCATGGTGCTGATGCCGCTGCTCACCGGCCTGGACCCCAGCGTGGCGCTGTTCACCGCCGGGCTCGGCACCCTGCTGTTCCAGTGGATCACGCGGCGCTCGGTGCCGGTGTTCCTGGCGTCGTCGTTCGTGTTCGTGGCGCCCATCGCCCACGGCGTCGAGCAGTGGGGCATTCCCGCCACCATGGGCGCGCTGTTCTGTACCGCCGTGGTCTATGTGGTGCTGGGCGCCCTGGTGAAGTGGCGCGGCCCGGGCTTTCTGCACCGGCTGATGCCGCCGGTGGTCACCGGGCCGATCATCATGGTGATCGGCCTGAGCCTGGCGCCCACCGCGGTGAACTTCGCCATGGGGCTGACCGGCAACGGCGCCGAGCGGGTGTTTCCCTACGGCGAGGCCCTGCTGGTGTCGATGGTGGCGCTGCTCACCACCATGCTGGTGGCGACCCTGGCCCACGGGCTGTTCCGGCTGCTGCCGATCCTGTGCGGCGTGGTGGTCGGTTATCTGGCCGCGCTGGCCCTGGGCATGGTGGATTTCGGTGCCGTGCAACAGGCGAGCTGGCTGGCGGTGCCGGAGTTCGTGGCGCCCACCTTCCACTGGCCGGCGATTCTGTTCATGGTGCCGGTGGCACTGGCCCCGGCCATCGAACACGTGGGCGACGTGCTGGCGATCAGCAACGTCACCGGCAAGGACTACATCAAGAAGCCGGGCCTGCACCGCACCCTCACCGGCGACGGCGTCGCCAGCATGGCCGCCGCCCTGTTCGGCGGCCCGCCCAACACCACCTATTCGGAAGTGACCGGCGCGGTGATGCTCACCAAGGTGTTCAACCCGGTGGTGATGACCTGGACCGCGGTGTTCGCCATCAGCCTGGCGTTCATCGGCAAGGTGGGCCTGCTGCTGCAGAGCATCCCCACGCCGGTGATGGGCGGCATTCTGATCCTGATGTTCGGCTCCATCGCCAGCGTCGGCATGAACACCCTGATCAAGGCGCGGGTGGATCTGCACGCCCAGCGCAACCTGGTGATCGTGGCGGTGACGCTGATCTTCGGCATCGGCGGCATGGTGATGGGCAACGGCGAATTCACCCTGCAGGGCATCAGCCTGTGCGGTCTGGTGGCGGTGATTCTGAATCAGATTCTGCCCGCCGCCCCGGCCACCGCCGACGACCTCCACGAAGAACAGGAATACGTCGACGACCTGCTCAACCACGCCCGGAAAGACCGCGACGTGTAGGCCCACTCCCACAGCCCGTCACAACTCGTCTTTCTTCACCCATTGCTTGGCCTGGGGCGGCTGGTAGTCGGCCATGCGGTCCAGCAGCCTTGCCGGCTCGGCGTCAACGATCAGCATGCCCCGGTGGTGGGGGCGCAAGAATTGTTCTTCGGTGGCGTGGTCCAGGAAGGTGCCCAGGCCGTCGTAGTAGCCGGCCACGTTGAGCAGCGCGCAGGGTTTGTGGTGCCAGCCCAGCTGCGCCCAGGTCCAGATCTCGAACAGCTCCTCCAGGGTGCCGACGCCACCGGGCATGGCGACGAAGCCGTCCGCCAGCTCGGCCATGCGCGTCTTGCGTTCGTGCATGGAGCCGGTCACGTGCAGCTCGGTGAGGCCCGGGTGGGCCAGTTCTTTCTCCTGCAGCGCTTGCGGGATCACGCCGGTAACGCGGCCGCCCTCGGCCAGCACCGCGTCCGCCACCGCGCCCATGACGCCCACACTGGCGCCGCCGTAGACCAGCCCCAGATCCCGCGCCACCAGCTCCCGGGCGAACGCCCGCGCCGCCGCCACATAGTCGTCCCGCCGACCGGGGCTGGACCCGCAATACACGCACAGATTCCGCATCGGTTGTTTCTCCTCGCTGGATTAAGGTCTCTACGCAGCCCGCTTTATACCAGAGACCTGTTATTCCACGCAGGCGCCGGCCTGCCCGTGATCACGGATCTGGGCCATCACGCTCTTGGCGCGCAGGGTCATGAAGGTGCGGATGTCCACGCCGCCGTCGCGCAGCCGCTGGGCGGTCCAGGTGTTGCAGGTGCGCCCGAACCAGAAATGGCCCCGGGCGGGAAAGAAACGGCTGTCGCCGTACAGGCCCGGGTCCGCCGCCAGGGGCCGGCCGTCGGCGTCCAGTTTGAAATCCCCGGCCAGGGCGGCCTGCAACCGTTCCAGGCCCTCGGCGGACAGGCACAGTGCCTGCACGTCGCTGTTCGGCAGGTCCGCCGGGTGCTTGTCCAGCCCGACCACGTGCAGCACCGTGTCGGTGGGCCAGAACAGCGCCTTGCCCAGCAGCCAGAGGTTGTCCGTGCGGCGGTAGAAGTCGTTGTCACCCCAGCCGATTTCGTACCACACCGGGTCACTGAACTGCTCGTCCAGGAACGCCAGCGGCGGCGCCAGCCGGTCCGCCGGCAGCACAATGCCGGTGTGCCAGCGGTGGCGCACCACCAGCACGGTGGCGGTCTCGTCGCCGGCGCGCGCGTCCTCCGGCGCCAGTGTGATCAGCAACGCTGTTACCAGGGCGGCCATCAATGTTTTCATGAGGCGATGTTAGCGATGCGCCGGGTGGTTGTAACCCGGCGCGCACCGGCTACCAAGGATGGGAGTGGTTATGCGGAGCGGACAAACGGTGCCCGGCGTCGGCCTGGTGCTGGTGGCATTGGCGGCGCTGTGTTGGGGCGTCTCCGGCGGCATCGCCGGGATACTGATCGAGCAGGGCTGGGACGCCTCGGTGGTGTCGTTGTACAGAGCGGCGGTCGGGCTGGTGCTGGTGGGTGTTTACCTCGCCATTCGCCCCGGCGGCGGCGGTATCCGGCATCCCCGCCTGTGGCTGTGGGCGGTCCTGGCCGGCCTGGGGGTGGCGGGCAACTTCAGCTTCTACTTTCTCAGTATCGCCGAAGGTGGCGTCGCGGTGGCGGCCACGCTGATGTACTCGGCGCCGGTGTTCGTCTACCTGGTGGCGTTCGGCTTCAAGCTGGAGCGGCCCACGCCGGTCAAAGGGCTGGCCATCGCCCTGGTGATGCTCGGCATCGTGCTGCTCACCCGGCTGTACAACGTGGATGTCGGCAAGGTGACGGCGGCGGGTATCGGCTTCGGGCTGCTGGCGGGGGTGTCCTACAGCGTTTTTATCTACGGCTTCAAATACGCCGCCGGCCACGGCAGCCCGCAGGCGGTGCTTACCATCGCGTTGGGTTGTGCCGGCGTGATTCTGCTCGGTGCCAGTGATACCACGCAGGCGGTGGCGGTGTTGAACGCCCCGCAGTGGTGGCTGTTCGCGCTGCTCGGGGTGCTCGGCGCCGGGCTGTCGTTCGCGTTTTATGTGGTGGGTCTGAAGCGCACCGCGCCCACCCTGGCGGCGATCGTCGCCATGGTCGAGCCGGTCACCGCGTCCTTGTTCGGTGTTCTGGTGCTGGGGGAAACCCTGGCGCCGCTGCAGATTCTGGGTCTGGTTCTGATCCTGGTGACGGTCACCGGACTGAGCCTCTACTCGAACCGGCGCCGTTGAGGCGCGGGCCGTCGGACCTGGCTTAGCGGCGGCGCGCCTTCATGGCCCAGCCGACGATCACCACCGGGGCCGCCAGGCCCACCCAGGACACCCAGTCGAACATGCCGTCGCCGAGCAGGGCGGCCAGCAGGCCGACCAGGCTCAACAGCGCGATCAGTGTCGGTGTGGCGAAAATCTGCCAGGGCGTTTTGCGGGCGTTGCCCCGTTGCGTGTCCATCAGGGCTTGCCTCCGGCGGGCTGCGCCGGCACGGCGCCGCCGTTTTGCGCGCGGGCGCCGGCCGGGCTGGCGCGGCGGCGCGCCACCCACAGGTAGAGGCCGGTGATCAGCACCACGATGGTGATCACATCCAGCACCGCCCAGAGAATTTTCAGCGGCAGGCCGCCGTAGTCGCCGAAGTGCAGCGGCCCGGACAGCGACAGGGTTTTGTTGTACCAGGGCATCTCCCGCATGTCGGCGAATTCACCGCTGCGCGCGTCCACCAGGGCCGGGGTGATGATGTATTCCGTCAGCGAGGTGTTGCCGTGCAGGAAGATCGCGAAGTGGTGGTCGGTGGACCAGCCGCCGCCGGGGAAGGCGACGAACTGCAGCGTCATGTCCGGCGCCGCCTCCTCGGCCTGGGCCACGGCGCGGTCCAGCGACGCCATTTCGTCGGGGGCGGGCACGGGGGCGTTCTCGTAGCCCTCGGTGAGATCGGCCAGGGCCTGGGTGCGCCAGGTGTCCACGATCGGGGTGGAGAGCGTGTTGATCACGCCGGTGAGCCCCACCACGGTGAGCCAGGCCACGGTCACCACGCCCAGCAGATTGTGATAGTCGAGCCATTTGATGCGCCGCGAGCGCTCGGTGCGCAGGGTGCCGAAATCCAACTTGCGCATGAACGGCGCGTACAGCACCACGCCGGACACGATGGCGATAAACAACAGAAAGCCCATGGCGCCCAGGAACAGCATGCCGGGCAGGCCCAGGAACATATCCGTGTGCAGCTGCAGGATGAAGTCCATCACGCCGCCTTCGTGGTGGCCGGGGACCAGCTCGCCACTGGTGCGGTCAAAGGAGGCGAAGTGCATCTCACCGTCGGAGGCGTCCGGCGTCGGCCCGCTGGTGACGTTCACCACCGGCCGGTCGGTGTCGAAGCTCATGAACAGCGGTACGTGATCGGGCCGGTTTTCGAGCGCCGCGTCCAGCATGCGGTCCAGCGACAGCAGCGGGCCGTCCGGATTGGCCGGTTGCCAGGTGCTGTCGTCCAGGGCCGCGTCGATCTCGTCGTGGAAGATCAGCGGCAGGCCGGTCAGGCACAGCATCAGCATGAAGGCCGTGCAGATCAGGCTGGTCCATTTGTGTACCGCCGACCAGGCGCGGATGGTGCTCTTTTGCATGTTTGACTGCCTGAGCGCCCCGGTCCGACACCGGGGCGCCTGAGTTGTCGTTTAAAAGTCCAGCGTGGCGGACACCAGCACCGTGCGCGGTGCGCCGATGGTCAGATAGCCTTCGCCTGGATAGCCGCCGGCGGAAGCCCAATAATCCTCGCCGGTGACGTTCTCCACGCGACCGCGCAGGGTCAGGAATTTGGAATCGCTCAATGCGATGAGATAACGCGCGCCCAGGTCCAAACGGGTCCAGCTGTCCACCTTCTGTTCGTTGGCTTCGTCCGCGTACTGCGAACTGGTGTAGATCACCCGGCCGTCCACCGCCAGGTCCGGCATTTGCGGCACCCGGTACTCCAGGTTCAGGTTGGCCTGAGTGTCCGGCGAGCCGATGGCGTCGTTGCCGTCCGCGTCCGCGTCCAGGAAGCTGACACCGCCCAGCACCGTCAGGTTCCGGGTGGCGTTGCCGTAGGCCATCAGCTCCACGCCGGTGTTTTCCTGGTCGGAAAGCACTTCGAAGACGTTGGCGTCGTTGAAGCCGGCTACCGGCTTCTCGCTGCGATACACGGAAACGCTGCCGCCAATATCACCACCGTCGTATTTCAGACCGACTTCACCTTGCTGGGTTTCGTAGGGATCAAGCACCTCCCCGGCGTTCGCCGCTCCGGCGGACCTGAAAGAAGTGCCCACTCGCTCACCTTTTTGCAGCCCTTCGATATAGTTGGCGTAGGCGGACAACGACGGCGTGAGCTTGTAAAGAACACCCAGCGTCGGGGTGACGGCGTCTTCGTCATAGCTGGATTCCAAACGCGCCCCGCTCTCGTAGTCGTAAGCGTAGTCTTTCAGGGACTGGTAGCGGGCGCCGAGGGTCACCAGCAAACGATCTTCCAGCATGGAGAGCTGATCGGAGACCGCCACACTCTGGAAACGCGTCTTGATGGTGCGGCCCGGGTCGTCCAGATTACCGCCATTGACGTTGCCGAGGAGAGGCGGGATAGCCTGGTCGGTTGGGTTATAAATGTTACCGGTAAACCCGCCGATGGCGGAGTAGTCAAAGGCGTTATCCGACTCCAACTCATAAGTGGCGCCGCTGACAGTCAATTCGTGGCCCACGGCACCGGTCTGGAAATTGAACCTTACTCCGGTTTCGCCGGTCAGGATTGAATCCTCCCGAGCGGTCTCGAACCGGTAGGTGCTGTAATTACCGTCGATATCGTTAACGGTGGGGTTGGCGAAGATGGAGTCCTCCTCGCTGCGGCGGGCGCCGACAGCCGCCCAGCCGGTGATGTTATCGGCGAAGTCATATTCAGTCCGCAGGGTGCCAAAGACATCGTTGGAGTCTGAATAGGTCCAGGGCTGGCCGATGGATTCATCCGCGTCCGGAGTGTCCAGAACCGGCACGCCGGGGGCGAAGGTGATGCTCGGCTGACCGCCGTCGATGCGGTGCTTCTGGAAGCCCAGATCGGCTGACACCCGGAAGTTCTCTTCACGGAAGTCCATACCGAGGTGGGCCATGGACAGCTCCGCTTCCTCGCCGTCCACGGCGGTGTCGCCGTCGCGGCGGGCCACATTCAGGCGAATACCGAAGCGGCCGTCGTCGGAGCGGTTGGCCATATCGGCGGCGGCGTAGGCTTGGCCGCCGCTCTGCGTGCCCAGGGTCACCTGGCTGAGCGCCCGGTTCGGCGCGCGCTTGGGCACAATGTTGACGGCGCCGCCCAGGCCACTGCCGCCCGGGGCCGCGCCCTTCAGGAAGGTGTTGGCACCCCGGAACACCTGCACCCGCTCGATGAATTCCGATGCCAGGTACTGGCGCGGTAGCAGACCGTAGAGACCGTTATAGGTAATGTCGTCGGAATAAATCGGCAGGCCGCGTATCAGATAACTTTGTTGGTAGCTGCCAAAGCCACGTGCCACCCGCACCGCCGGGTCGTTGAGCAGGATCTCGCCGACGCTGGCGGCCTGCTGGTCCTCGATCAGCTGCTCGGTGTAGCTGGTGACGTTATAGGGCGTCTCCATGACATCCTGGGCGCCCAGAATTCCGAGGTTGGCGCCTTCCGCCACCTGGCCACCGGCGTAGGCTTCGCTCAGACCGCCTTTGGACGCCGTCGCGCTGGATTGCACTTCCACCGGTGCCAGAACATTGGCGTCGGTGTCCTCGTCGCCGGATTGTGCGTGGGCGGTTGAGAAGGCGCCGCTGGCGAGAATGGCGAGGGAGAGCGCGGAAAGCCGGAAAGCAGGATGTCGCATGGTGAGCCCCGAATTCGAGTTATGGGTAGTTCCGGGGCGGGATTCTACCCAAAATGAGAATTGCTTGCATTCTCTTTTCGGGGCGTGGTGCCGGGTGGCTAACGCCACCCTTTCGCGGGCGAGGCCCGCTCCCTCAGGGCCCACACCCACAAGCTTAGCTTACACCTCGAAGGCGTCGTTCAGCTTCTTCGGCACGGCCACCAGCTTGAGCTGCGCGAACTGGGGCAGGCCGTTCTTGTAGGGCGGGTAGGATTCGCCGCCGATCAGCGGTTCCAGGTAGGCGCGGCCGGAGGGGGTGATGCCGAAGCCGTCCTTGCTGATGAACTTGCGCGGCATCTTCTTTTCCACGTTGGCCACTTTACTGAGCGGCGCTTCGCCGATGGTCCAGGCGTACTTTTTTGTGTTCTTGCGGACGATGGTGGGCATCACCGCGTTCTTGCCGGCGACGGCGAATTCCACGGCGGCGCGGCCCACGGCGTAGGCCTGGTCCACGTCGGTCTTGGAGGCGATATGGCGGGCCGCGCGCTGGAGGTAGTCGCTCACCGCCCAGTGGTATTTGTAGCCCAGCTCGCTCTTCACCATCTGCGCCAGCACCGGGGCCACGCCGCCGAGCTGCTTGTGGCCGAAGGCGTCGGTGGTGCCGGCATCGGCCAGGAAGGTGCCGTCGGCGGTGCGCGCGCCTTCGGAGACCACGATCACGCAGTAGCCCACTTTCTTGACGGTGTCGTCCACTTTCTTCAGGAACGCCTTCTGATCAAAGGCGATTTCCGGGAACAGGATGATGTGCGGGGCGTCGTCCGGGTTGTCCTTGGCGAGCCCGGCGCTGGCGGCGATCCAGCCGGCGTGGCGGCCCATCACTTCCATCACGAACACCTTGGTGGAGGTGGCGCACATGCTGGCCACGTCCAGGGCCGCTTCGCGGCA